>Ga0157369_10009163_pt1 | contig 11323 bp, 12 predicted proteins | sample C25metaG_FD_113461 | JGI IMG/M metagenome (GOLD analysis project Ga0157369, IMG submission 113461) | Corn rhizosphere microbial communities from Kellogg Biological Station, Michigan, USA - C2-5 metaG | ecosystem: Host-associated > Plants > Roots > Rhizosphere > Soil | place: USA: Michigan... | reverse complement strand
GCTCGACCAGGGGAGGAGTGACGAGGCGGCCTTTGAGCTCGATCGTCTCGGTGGCGTCGGGCTCGGGGTCGACGAAAACGCCATCGCGGACGCCGATGTCGCGGGGTTGCTGTTCGCCGCGGACGCGGGCGTCCTTCAGGAGGAGATCGAGCATGGCCCGCAATCTAGCGCCAGGGGCTTGGTCGCGCCGGGCTGTGCCGGGCCGCCGAGACCCTCTTCGAGCGCCGAGTGAAGGGTTGTGGTCGCTTTCCGGCACTCGGAACCGGCCACAAGTCTTCACTCGACGAAGGCTCGCTGCCGCGACGGGCGTGCCGGGCAAGGAGCCGTCGCCCGATGCGCCGAGTGGTGAGCTGCGGTCGTCGAGCGGCCTGCCAAGCAACCGGAAGTCTCCATTCGATGAAGGAACCCGGGCGGAGTGCCCCTCCGGCGCGTAGGCCGTGCCTATCGGCGCCGAATGAAGGGTTGTGGTCGCTTTCGGGCACTCAGAACCGGCCACAAGCGTTCACTCGACGAAGACTCAACAGGCCAGATGTGCCACGAGACGCGATCCGCAAACGCGGGGCCAGCACAGGTGGCTGGTAGCCGCAGGTGCGGCGTGTTGGCTAGGCTGAGTACCGTGACTGCGTTGAAGATCGCGGACGCCGCGCGGCTGCTGGGCGTGAGCGATGACACGGTTCGGCGGTGGATCGATGCCGGCAAGATCGCGAGCGTGACCGAGGCCGGCCGGATCGCGATTGAAGGGGCGGAACTCGCCCGGTTCGCCCGCTCGCTCGCCGACGACTCCGCGCCCGGGGTGGTGGCGCAGGCCTCGGCGCGCAACCGGTTCACCGGCATCGTCACCGCCGTGCTGCGCGACACGGTGATGGCGCAGGTGGAGTTGCAGTGCGGTCCGTATCGGGTTGTGTCGCTGATGAGCCGGGAGGCCGCCGACCAGCTGCAGCTCGAGCCGGGTGTTGTCGCGGTGGCATCGATCAAGTCGACCAACGTGGTCGTCGAGGTGCTGGCCTGATGCGGCGGCTGTTGCTAGCCGGTGTGGTCGGCAGCCTCATGGTGACCGGCTGCTCTTCGTCGTCCGGGCATGTCTCGAGCACCGACGGCAAGCCGACCCGAACGGTTGTTGTCTTCGCGGCGGCGTCGCTGAAGTCCGCGTTCACGACGCTCGCGCAGAAGTTCGAGAGCGCGCATCCCGGCGTGCACATCGTGTCGAGCTTCGGCGGGTCCGACACGCTGGCCGCGCAGATCGTGCAGGGCGCGCCGGTCGACGTTTTCGCCTCCGCAAATCAGACGACGATGGCGACGGTCACCAAGGCCGGTGACGCCAGGACGCCGACCGACTTCGCGAAGAACCAACTCGAGATCGCAGTGCCGCGAGGAAATCCCAGGCACGTTGCGTCGCTTGCTGATCTCGCGAAGCCTGGGGTGAAGCTTGCGCTGTGCGCAACCGCCGTGCCTTGTGGCAGCGCAGCGGCAAAGGCATTGCAGGCTGGTCACGTTGCGGCCCATCCGGTGACGTTGGAGCAGGACGTCACATCGGTGCTCACCAAGGTCGAGCTTGGCGAGGTCGATGCCGGGATCGTGTACCAGACCGACGTGAAGACTGCGGGCGGGAAGGTCGAGGGAATCACGTTTCCCGAGGCGAGCCAGGCCACGAATACCTACCCGATCGTGGTCGTCTCCACGGGCAAGAACCCCGCTGGCGGCAGCGACTTCGTGCAGTTCGTGCTGTCGCCGACAGGGCAGCAGGTGCTGACCTCGGTCGGCTTCGAATCGGCGACAGCGCCGTGACGATCACGCAAGCGACACCGCAACGAGCGGCAGTTCGGCGCCGCCGCCAGCCGTACCTGCTCGTCGTGCTTGCCGCCATCGGCGTGCTGTTTTTGCTGCTGCCGCTGATCGGCCTACTTGTCCGTGCACCCTGGCGATCGGTGCCACACATCCTGGCCGCGAACGATGTCACGACCGCGCTTCGGCTTTCGCTCGAGACGGCGACGATTGCCACCGTGCTAGCACTGATTTTCGGTGTGCCGATTGCGTGGTGCCTTGCGCGGTTGGATATTCGTGGCCGCGCGGTGCTCCGGGCGCTTTGCACATTGCCGCTGGTGCTGCCTCCGGTGGCTGGCGGCATCGCGCTGCTGCTTGCCTACGGGCGAAACGGCGTGATCGGTGAATGGCTGTTGCGGGCGTTAGGCCTCTCGTTGCCGTTCACCACGCCAGGCGTCGTAGTCGCGGAAACCTTTGTCGCGATGCCGTTTCTGATCGTGTCGGTTGAGGGAGCACTGCGCGGTCTCGACGCGCGCTACGACTCTGCGGCCGCAACGCTGGGCGCGTCGAGGTCCTATACGTTCAGGCATGTCACGCTGCCGATGCTCGCACCTGGCATCGCGGCTGGGGCGGTGTTGTGCTGGGCGCGAGCGCTCGGCGAGTTTGGTGCCACCATCACGTTCGCCGGTAGCTATCCGGGCACTACGCAGACCATGCCGCTTCGCGTTTACCTTGCCCTGCAAGACGATCCGAACGCGGCGATCGTGTTGAGCCTGGTGCTCCTCGCCGTTTCGGTAGCGGTGCTCGTCGGGCTGCGCGATCGCTGGTTGACGACATGACCCTGACCGAGGTCGAGACCGCGATGCTCGATGCTCATCTCGTCGTGCATCGCGGAGCCTGGACGCTCGACGTCGAGCTGCTGCTAGCCTCCGGGGGCGTTACGGCGTTGCTCGGGCCGAACGGCGCTGGAAAGTCGACGGCGTTGCAGGCTCTTGCCGGCCTGCATCGGCTCGACGCCGGGCACATCGAACTCGCGGGCGAAACGCTTGACGATCCCGGTGCCGGCGCGTGGGTCGCACCCGAAGATCGAGCAGTTGGGCTGGTTTTCCAGGACTATCTGCTGTTCCCCCGGATGTCGGCGCGCGACAACGTGGCGTTCGGCCTGCGGGCGCGCGGCGTGGCGAAATCCACGGCCAGGCGGGCCGCCGACGAATGGCTGGCCAGGGTCGGCCTGAGCGAGCAGGCTTTCCGTCGTCCGCATCAATTGTCGGGAGGGCAGGCCCAACGGGTCGCGTTGGCACGGGCCCTCGCCACGCACCCGCGGTTGTTGCTGCTCGACGAACCGCTTGCCGCTCTCGACGCGGGCACCCGGATGTCGGTGCGCACCGACCTGCGCCGCCACCTCGACGAATTCGATGGCGCGACGGTGGTGGTGACCCATGACCCGCTCGATGCGCTGGTGCTGGCCGATCACGTCGTCGTCATCGAGAACGGCCGGGTGGTGCAAGCCGGCATGCCATCGGACGTCGCCCGCCGGCCGCGCACCCGCTACGTGGCGTCGTTGGTCGGCCTGAATTTGCTAGCCGGGACGGCGAGGGGTGGCGGCGTCGTCCTTGACGACGGCACTGCCCTGGCGACCGGTGATGAGTGCGACGGGCGGGTATTCGTCGTGATCCGACCGAGCGCGATCGGCGTCTATGCCGGCCAACCGCATGGCAGCCCCCGCAACAGCTGGCCAGCCGTGCTCACCAGCGTGGAGCAGCAGGGGCACGCCGTCCGCCTTGCTGCTATTGGGCCACCTGATGTATTCGTCGACGTCACGCCTGAGGCGGTCGCGGAACTTCGCCTCACGATCGGTTCGAAAGTCTGGTTGAGCGTCAAAGCAACCGATCTCGTCGTGTACGCCGACTGATTGTCCATCGGCCATTCGGTTGATAGCGCGCGAGCCAGCCGGGCGTTCCTGTCGGCGCGGCGCGTTTGTAGGATCGCCACGTGCATCATGCGGAGATCACGTTTGAGGGGTTGCCGAGCAGCGTTCCCGCCGCACGGCATTTCGTCCAAGCCGCTCTCGCGGCCGCCGACGCTTCCGGCGATAGCTGGACCGCGGTTCAGATCGTCAGTGAACTCGCAACTAATGCCGTCGTTCATGCGGCAACCAAGTTTTCAGTCGAAGTCACCGTCGACGCGGGCTTGATTCGCATTGGGGTGACCGATGCGCGGCCGGCGGTCACGGCGACCAAGCGGCGGTTCTCCGACGACACCACCACTGGCCGCGGCCTCCGGTTGGTTGATTCGCTGGCTGAGTCGTGGGGTGTCGACACGGCGGGCGACACCAAGACGGTGTGGTGCGAAATCGTTCAGGTGAGCGCGGACGACGAGCCCGAACCGACCCGAGCGCGGCACACGACCACGGTCCAGAGTCGCGACGACATGGTGCCGGCGCCGGCCACCTCCATCGATGGAGTGACGCAGGTGCGAGCGCATCGCCCGGCCGCATGAGCGGCCCCGTAGTCCTGCACGAGGTGCGGCTGCTGCAGGTGCCGATCGCCGTTCACGCCCGCGCCCAGGAGCACAACGCAGAACTCATGCGTGAGATGTACCTGATCGCGCAGCAGCGCCATCACGAGGCCGAAGAGTCGGGCACCGTGAAGGAGTTGCCTGCCCGGCTGGTCGAGCTCGTAGAGGCGTTGACCGGTGAGTTCGCTGCCCTCACCACCGCTCAGGACCGCCTGCTGGACGACGCGATCGCGCAAGGTGTGCCCGAGATCGATGTGACCTATCAGATCCCCGTTGCCGCGTCGCCGGCGGCGCAGCAGCTCGGCAGCATGCTCGACGCGGCCGACGACTTCTGCCGCGCTGGCCAGCACCTCCTGACGCTCGCAACTCCGCCGGAACTAGTTCGTTACCGCAGGTGGTACCTCGGCGAGTTCGTCGCACAGCTAGCCGATGGCCCGGCGACGCCGTGGCCGGAGTACACCGAGTCGGCCTGAGCTAGCTGCTCGCTCCTAGCTGCCGCGGCCCTAGCCGCCCCGCCTCTCGCCCGGCCCCTTGCACGGCTCGGCCCCCTGAAGAACGCTCCGCAGACCATTCATCGGGGGGCTGGGCCCTCTTTACGTGATCGAACTCGGGCAGGGGGACTTCGCTTGACAATAGCCCATCGGCTACTAATACTCGGCTACGAGTAATCGGGTTCGAGTGTTCGGAGGAGCAACCATGGCTACTCGCAGGCCGAGCAATCCGCTGGCGCTCGCCGTCCTCGTTTTGTTGTACGAGCGGCCGATGCACCCCTACGAGATGGCTTCGACCCTTCGTGAGCGGGCGAAGCACGAGAGCATCAAGCTCAACTACGGCTCGCTGTACACGGTGGTCGAGGCGCTGCAGCGCGACGGCCTGATCCAGGCGGTCGAGACGATTCGCGACGGGCGCCGGCCGGAGCGCACCGTCTACGACATCACCGAGCCGGGCAAGGTGCTGCTCGTTGACTGGCTGAGTGACCTGATCCGTACCCCGACGAAGGAATTCACCCAGTTCGAGGCCGGCCTCTCGCTCGTCGGTGCGCTCCCGCCGGACGACGTCGTGCGGCTGCTGAAGGCGCGACTCGTGGCGCTCGAGGTCGACATCCGGCGCTCCGAAGGAATGCGCGGCCTGGGCGAAGAGATGCAGTTGCCACGGCTCTTTTGGGTTGAGGACGAATACCGCATCGTGTTGCGCCGCGCCGAACGCGACTGGGTCAAGTCGCTCGTCGACGACATCGAGTCGGGGCGGCTCGATGGGCTCGAGTTGTGGCGCAGCTTCCACGCCGACCGGCCGCCGCTCAAGGCGCTGCCCGGCCGCGAGGACCAACCCGCCGAACCGGCCACGCGGCCGCGCCGTCGCAAGTCCAGCTGACCTGTCAGCGCAGGCTTTTTTCAACAATCACAAGGAGTTTCCCCATGCCTGTTTCCGCCACGCCGACGATTGACCCGGCGTCCGCTCATCGCTCGAACGCCGACATCGCGGTGCGCGACCTGACCAAGACATATCGCGGCGGCGTCAAAGCGCTTCGCGGCGTGACGTTCGACGTCGCTCCCGGAACCGTGTTCGGCCTGCTCGGTCCGAACGGCGCCGGTAAATCGACGACCGTGAAGATCCTCACGACCCTGTCGCGGCCCGACGCGGGAACGGCGGTCGTAGGCGGCGTCGACGTCGTCAAGCACCCCGACCGGGTGCGCCGCCTCATTGGCTGTGTCGCGCAGCAGTCCGCGTGCGATCTGGAGGCAACGGGCTTCGAAAACCTTGCGTTGCAGGGCCAGCTCTACGGCTTGCACGGTCCGGCATTGCGCGCGCGGGCAATGGAACTCCTCGAGCGCTTCGGCTTGGCGCCAGCGGCGAAGCGCATCACCAAGACCTACTCGGGCGGCATGCAACGCAAGCTGGACGTCGCGATGGGGCTGATGCATCAGCCGCGGGTGCTGTTCCTCGACGAGCCGACGACCGGGCTCGATCCGCAGGCTCGTGCCGACATGTGGGGCGAGATCTCCCGCCTGTCGCGCGACGAAGGCCTGACCGTGCTGCTCACCACCCACTACCTCGAAGAGGCCGACAAGCTGGCCGATCGCCTCGCGATCGTCGATGCCGGCGTGGTCGTCACGGAGGGCACGCCCGAGCAGCTGAAGAGTGAGTTGCGTGGCGACGCCGTCGTTGTCGAGCTGGCCGACGCTCCCGATGCGGGCGCGTTGCAGGCAGCGGTCGCCGAGACGCTGCGGGAGGTCGCGGTCGACGGCCGCACGATGCGGGCTCGGGCCGACAACGGCGCGGCGGCACTGCCCGGCGTCCTGCTTGCCCTTGAGTCCGCCGGGTTCAACGTGGCGTCGGCCACTGTCGCCCGGCCGTCGCTCGATGACGTCTACCTGCAGCACACCGGCCGCACCTTCGATGCGGCATCCGACGACATGAAGGAGAACGCCCGATGAGTTCGCTCACCTTGACCGCCCGGCAGACGAGTGGCATCGGCGTCCGCCATGTTCGTGCGTTGCTACGCCAGCCGGCGTTCGTTGCGATCTCGTTGGTGCAGCCGGTGATCTGGCTGCTGTTGTTCGGCCAGCTGTTCAAGAGCGTCGCGCACCTGCCGGGCTTCACGACCGACTCTTACATCGAGTTCTTGACGCCGGGCATCGTCGTGATGAACGCCATGTTCGGCAATGGCTGGTCGGGCATGTCGGTCATCAACGACCTCGACCGGGGCGTGATGAACCGCTTCCTCGTCTCGCCTGTGTCGCGCGGTGCCATCATCGCCGGGCACCTCGCGAACAGCCTCGTCACCACTCTCGTTCAGTCGCTCATCATCATCGGCCTGGGCATGTGGTCGGGCGCGCGGTTCCACGGCGGGGTCGGCTCGGTCGTGCTACTGCTCGTCGCGGCATTGCTGCTCGGCGCCGCGTTCGCCACTTTCTCCGACGCGCTCGGGCTCATCATGCGCAAGGAGGAGTCGATGATTGCGGCGGTCACGTTCTTGGTGCTGCCGATGTCGTTCCTGTCGACCCTGCTCATGCCGAGCACCGAGGTGACGCCCTGGATCAAGGATGTCGCCGCGTTCAACCCGGTCAACTGGGCAGTCGAGGTCGGGCGCGAGTCGCTCAACGCCAACCCGCACTGGGGGTTTGCGTTCTCGCGGCTCGGATTCCTCGTTCTGCTGGCGCTGGCCTGCCTCGGCATGGCGGTGCGAGCGTTCCGCAGCTACCAGAAATCCATTTAGGTGCTGACGGTCACGACGGCGCCGTAGTCGATGAGACTCCACACCTGAGCGGCGGCGGAGTACGGCAGCTCGACACAGCCCAGGCTTTGCGGGCTGCCGTACGACGCGCGCTTGAAGCCGTGAATCGCGTCGCCTTGGTAGAAGTAGCTGATGTAGGGCACGCCCGGGTCGGAGTATTTCGTGCCGTCGGGGTTCGTGCCGGTCATGGTCTGCGTGCGGTAGCGGGCGAAGACCGGCCAGCTGCCCTTCGGCGTCGGAGCGGCGGCGATGCCGGTGTTGGCCTTCGATGAGAAGACGAACTCGCCGTCGCTCCAGATCTGCAGCGTCTCGGGGCGCGCCATCGTCGTCCAAGCCCACGTGTAGGGCTGCGGGTCAACGGTGCCGCTGACCGCATCGGCCAGCAACGCCGACCACACGGCCGGACCCGCGATGCCGTCGATGTCGAGATGATGCACGTTCTCGAACGCCATGACCGCGCCCTTGGTCAGGGCCGTCATCTTGCCGGGCAACCAGAGCGCGGCCAGTGCGGCCGGAGTCGAGACGAACCGCATCGCGAACTGGCCGTCGGGCGGGTCGAAGGCGAACGCTCCTTGAGTAGCGGCGGCGTTCGGCTCGGGTGAGTCGGGCGTAAAGGTCAGTGGCAGGTAGTGCAGTTCTGCGAGCAGTTGCTGCAGCCGCAGTAGCGAACCGTCGCCGACCTGGAACGACGCGTGCGCGTCGGAGCCGAGCGTGCCTCCGTTCACCGAACGCATCGTTGCCGGGACGGCGACACTGACCGCCGTGCCGGGCACGAACGGCACGGCCGGAACGAAGCGGAGCACCCTCGGGGCCGGCCGGCTCCAGCTGCCCGGGGTCTGCGGGCTTATGGTCGGCAGCGGGCTGTCGGCCGCAACCGGCGCGTCGAAGGTGACGACGATAGGCTCGCTGCCGCTCACGGGCGTCTTGCCATCGGGCGTGGTGCTCACGACATGCAGTGGGACGGCGACGGGTGAGGGTTTCGGCGACGCCGAGCCGCTCGACTGGGTGCTCGATTGAGAAGACCGTGGGGTGGGGGCCGTCGTCGAGGCGTCGGAACGCTTGGCAGTGAAACGCCCACCGACGACGACCGCACCGGTGGCGACAGCTCCGACGGCAACAGCAGTGGCAACCGCGATCGCTGCGCGACTCGCGGTGCCGCTCGCTCGGCGGTGCTTGGCCATCATCGAACCGGTTGCTCCCTGCATTGCGCGATCAAGTCAGCTGTCCACCAGCAAACACGCTCAAGGCCGACCCTCGGTTGCCTTCGCGGCAGGGTCGCGGCAAACCGTCGTGTGATCGTAATGAGGCGTAGGGCACCGGGCCTGATACGTCAGGTGTCGCGGGAGGCTCGGGCCCGCAGTTGGCGGTGCATGATGAAGCGGCGCACGGCCTCGGCGTCCGCCCCTTCGGCATCGAACGCGATGACGGCCTCGGTCTCGTCGAGGTCGGAGTCGGTCGATCGGACGACGTATCCCGAGATCGCGACGTCGGCGCCGCCGAGCGCGGCTCGCACCACGGTGTGCTGCAGTTGCGGAAGCTCGCAGCGAGGCAGCCGCACCCGAAAGCCACCCTCGGAGACATCGATCGTCGAGCCCGTGATGGTTTGGCCGGCCAGGTCGATCGTGACATCGACGCTCGCGCGCACCCGCACGTACCGGCGGCGCTGGATCAAAGCGGCCGGCTCGAGCGGTCGCAGCCGCCATTGCCGGTTGGTGCCGCCGGGCTCGAGGCGACAGTGCTGCTCATATCGCCCGCGCGGCGAGAGCCAGGCGACATCGACCTCCCGGCTGCCGCTGGCCAGCAACGCCGAGCTGGCCCCGAGCGGCATGGAAACGACGAGCACGTCGTCGTCCACGTCTTCGACGCGCGAGGCGAACTCACGCCCGGCGCCGCGTCCGACGCGGACGACGACGGGCGAGTCGACGGTGAGCAACCCGTTCACGCCTCCTACTGTCGGCAGTTTCGCACCCCGGCCCAAGCCCTGGCGGGCGATCTTTCCGTCTCGGGGGCACGACACAGGAAGCGACGTTGGCCCAACCCTTGACACCTGCGTTGGTGTACTCGGCGGGCCGCCCGGATCACTACGTCGGCTTGGCGAACGCTGCTTTGGTGTCGGCCCGCCGGGCTCTGTCGCCGAGGATCTCGGGTGCCGAGTGGAGGGTTGCGGCCGCTCGGACGCGCTGAAACAGACCGCAACCCTCCACTCGACGGCGGGCGGGTTATACGGGTTGCCAGAGTGCTGGCGCGTTCGGCGGTTCCCAGCCGACCTGTGATGTGTGCGACTGCAGGCACTTGTAGGTGACGCCGTTGTAGGTCACTTCGTCGCCGACCGTGTAGGCGACGTTCGGCGCCCACGGTTGTGCCGAACCGCTCATGGTCGGCGTCGGCGTGGGAGTTGGTGTCGCCGTTGCGGTGGGCGTCGGTGTGGGCGTTGGGGTTGGGGTCGATGTTGGTGTCGGGGTACCGCCGCTTCCGCCGCACGGGCCGTCGTCCTGCCAAACACCGCTGCCGCCGGTGCTTGGTGCTTCGCCTTGGGTCCACCACTTGGCGGTCCACGTGTGGCCGTTGTAGGAGACCTGCTGGCCGCCGGTGTAGACCTGCGAGTTGCTGTAGGCCGGTGCGGTGCAAGAGCCGGTCGGGGTCGGGATTGGGGTAGGCGTCGGGGTCGGCGTGGGCGTGGGCGAGGGAGTTGGCGTCGGAGTTGGCGTCGGCCCAGGGCCGCCGCCGCTGTCACGCTGAGCAATGATTTTTGTGAAATCCCAGGGCTGCTGGCTGATGCTGCTGCAAACGCCGGCGACCCAGCCGTAGTTGCCGTTCGGGTCGCACGGCCGGTCGCGGTTCAACGACCAGTACGAGAAGAATCCCACGTTGTGCTGCTGCACGTAGCCGAGCAGCGAGCTGAACGTCGACTGGGTGAACAGTTCACTGGGCTGGTCGGTGTGCCCGTTCATCAAAGTGATGCCGGTGTGGGCGTAGGTGTCGGCGTCCGACCATGTCGTGTAAATGCTCTTGAGTTGCGAGTGGACGTCGTCCGCTACGGTGATGTCGGCGTTGACTTGGTCGGAGCCTGACCCGCCGTAGTCGAAGTCCATGATGTTGAAGTAGTCGATGCGAGTGCCGAGGTCGTGCGCGGCTCGCACTTCGTCGACGCCCGAGCCGGTGAGCCCGACTGTGGCGACCGGAATCGTCAGCGCAACGGTGAGGTAGCGGCCCTTCGATGCGGCGGTGCTTTCGAGCTGGCTGATGGCCTGGAAGCGCATCTGCTCGCTAGAGAGCGCACCGAGATCGTCGCCCTCGATGTCGAAGTCGACGTAGTCGAGGTTGTAGCGGTCGATGACTTGCTGGTAGGCGCCGGCAAGCGCGCTTGCACTGCCACACGCTGCACCGAGTTCGGTGCCGTTGTAACCGCCGAACGAGACGCCGACATCGCCACCAGCACCGCGGACGGCGTTCACCTGCGCCTGCACTGCTGCGTCGTCGGTCAGGGCGGCGGAGCCATCCCACATCGGGGTGCAGCCGCCTCCGCTGTTCGGTGCGAGGACGAACGCCAGGATGAAATGCTTCTGGCCAGTCGCGCTGACGGCGTCCGACAAATTCTGCGGGCTGTTGTCGAGCGGCATGAAGTAGGGCGCGGCCGTGAACGCCGGGCCGGCCGCAGCCGCGGGGCCGCCTAACGCCGTGGTCGCGATGATGCCGCCAGGAACGAGGACGGCGGCAGCAACGGCCGCGGTCCATCTGAAGCGACGAGCCATTTCTTTCCTTCCAAGGGGACCTGGGCGGCCGAGTGACCGCCGAGTGAAGGGTTGTGGT
>Ga0157369_10009160_pt1 | contig 11325 bp, 7 predicted proteins | sample C25metaG_FD_113461 | JGI IMG/M metagenome (GOLD analysis project Ga0157369, IMG submission 113461) | Corn rhizosphere microbial communities from Kellogg Biological Station, Michigan, USA - C2-5 metaG | ecosystem: Host-associated > Plants > Roots > Rhizosphere > Soil | place: USA: Michigan... | reverse complement strand
TGAACACCCGGCGCGATGATGTCGGCGATCTCGGAATAGATCCGGCGATAGCCCTCGTTGCAGATCACGAGGCGATCGTCCTTGTCGTAGATGACGAAGCCTTCGGAGATACTCTCGATCGCACCGTGCAGCAGGACCTCGAGCTCGCGTTGCCGCATATCGGCTTCGTGCTTGTCGGTGGCGTCCTTATACGTGGTGAGTACGCTCGTCAGCTCCCCGGCAGCGTCGCGCACGAGTTCGATCTCGCGATAAACCCAGCGGATGTCTCCGTCGGGCCTTACGATACGGAAATGGACCGGAGCTGCGTCCTGGCCTTCAAGGGCTATCTTGCGCGCACTCGGCACCTGATCGCGGTCTTCAGGGTGGATGTACGTGCGGAACTGCGCCGGCCCCGGAGTAATGCCGCCGCGCTCGAGCCCGAAGATGTGATACATTTCGTCGGACCACTCGACCATGTCGGTCTTGAGGTTCCGCACCGCGCTGCCGGTGCCCGATAGCCTCTGCGCGCGGTTGAGCATGACCTGATTTTCGCGCAGCGCTTCCTGGGCTTGCTTCAGCGCGGTGATGTCGATGCGCAGCCCGGCGATGCCGCCGTCTCCCATGCGCCGCTCGGAGCGCAGCACCCAACGGCCGTCAGTCAGTTGGCTCTCTTCCGGCGGGCCGGGATTGCGGTGCTTGTGCATCCAGGCGGCGAGCCATTCTTCTTCGTGTCCCTTCGCGTCGGAGTAGCGTCCGGTCGCCACCGCGGCGCGCATGATGTCTTCGTATTTTGTACCGGGCACCATGAACCGGGCATTTTCCTTGTACATGGTGCGATAGGCTTCGTTGCACATGACGAAGCGGTCTTCGGCATCATAGATGACGAAGCCTTCGGCAATGCTCTCGATGGCGTTGTGCAAGAGCGAGTCGGCGCGCATCGCGCGCTCGCGCGTTTCGACGAGCTCGGTCTCGTCGCTGACCGTGCCGCGATAGCCGACGAAGCTGCCATCGTCAGCGAAGATCGGCTTGCCGCTGACGCAAACATGGAATTGTCCAGCCGGCAGTTGCGTGGCGAAGCGGAATTGGCGGAACGGCTGATGCGCGTCGAGCACGGCTTTGTGCTCGCGCCAGAACGGGTCGGTCTCGGGATCGCGGCCGGCCTGCTCCCAGCGCGTCTTGCCGATAAGGCTGACCTTCGGCTGGCGTGCACCGGCGATCAAGGTGAAGCGATGCGCTGCATCGGTCTCCCAGATCCAGTCGCTGCCGACTTCGGCGATATCGCGGAACCGCGCTTCGCTTTGCTGCGCGTCGCGCATCGCGGCTTCGGCCTTCATCCGCGCGCGCTCGATATCCTCGCGTGCCTCGGCTTCGCGATTGGCGCGGGCGCGTTCTTCGATGATGAGCGCCTGCGTCCGCAACTGCCGCATCAGCAGCCAAACGGCGGCGCCGACCAGCAGCAGCAGCGCACCGCCGCCGATGCCGGTGGCGAGGAACTGGCCGCTCCAGGGCGCGAGCATCGCCGAAGCGGATTGCCGTACCTCGATGGTGAGCGGCAGGTCGTCCAGCCGGCGTTGTGCAATGCCGATCGTGTTGTCATGCGGGGCGGCCGTCCAATAGCTCAGCAGACCGTTGCTCGGCATCGGTCGGGCCAGATCGGGCGAGGTTGCATCGACGATCGGGTCGGTCTCGGCCGGCGAGCGGGAGAGGAGGGTGCCGTCGCTGCGCCACAACGCCATCGACTTGCCTTCGCCCGGCAAGGCGCGGAGATAGTTGCTGTAGAGGTCCTCGAAATAATGGGCGCGAAGGGCGGCGAGCACGATGCCGATGAAAGCTCCATTCGGCGCGTTAAGACGCTTGCCGACATAGATCATCGTATTGCCGTCAGCGCCTTCCAGCGGTGGGCTGATAAAGGCTTTGAGCTCGGGATGGTCGCGCAGGCGGGTGAAATATTCGCGGTCCGCCACATTGGTCTGCGTCGTGACCGGGTAGCTGCGCGTGCGGTTGATGACGTCGCCGTCGGAGGTCACAATCGCCAGCGCATTAAGTTGCGCGATGCCGGCCATCTTGGCGCGCAGCAGGCGGAACATGGCTTCATTGCCGGCTGCCTGGCGCAAGGCTTCGGCCGAGGCGATGCTTTGCGCCTGAAGGTCGGCAGAGACGTCGTCGAGCACGACGCCGACACTCTCGAAGGCGCGCTCAGTCTGGGCCGCGACGAGAAGGTCGAGCGCCGAAAGGTTGTTGAGACCTTCGTCGAGTTGGGCTTGCTGGAGGCGCCACAGCATCAAGGCGGTGAGGCTGACGATCGCCAGCGCGACAATGATGGCGCCGCCGAGAACGCGACGGCTCAGCCGTCGCCGATCACGCGCCGCCCGGCCGGGCGGTAACGGATCGGCACGGCCGGAAACTGCCGGCGCTGAGATGCCGGAGCCGCCCGAAGCGGATGAAGCCACAGCCGAAATCCCTTTTGGTGGGGAAGAGTCCCACCCGGGACTTATGGCATTTGCTAACTAAAACTTTGCTAATCTCGCCCGCGGTGCGTGCGCCCATTCTATTTAAAGGGGAACTCGATCGCAGGGTCGCGAACCGGCCGAACTGAGCCTATTCTTCCCAGAAAGGCGTCGCTTTGCGCAGCCTCTTGGCGGCGCGCGGGAAGCGGTCGCGGCGCGCTGCGACTTCATGGGCAAGCCAGCCTGAGACCAGCCCTTGCGCCCGCGAGGAGACCGGTAACTCGGTGAGCCGGTCCCGGGCGACCAGCGCGTCGTTCAGATGCCCGAGCGCATCCTGCACCGCGATGAGCCGGTCGAGATAGTCGTCGACCAATTTCGGCTCGAAAAGATTTCCAAACATTTCAGTCGGATAGCGGATTTTTTTTGCTTCAATCCGAAGCTTGTGGAAATCGCTCTGATCCGCGATATCGACTTTCTTCAGGTGCTTGCGGATACGGCGATGACGTTTCGCCAGCAATCCGTCTGCAAAACCTTTGAGATCCTTGTCCCATTCGAGTTCGAAGGCACCGGTCGGGCGCTGCAGCCATTCCGCTTCTTCGATCGTCGCGACGATGTCCTCAACCTGGCGCCGCAAGCCACCCGCATCCGGCAACGCGCGTTTGCGGGCTTCGCGCGCGGTCGCGTCGATCTCGATGACCGATGGCTCGTCCGGGAGGGATTCGGCCAGTGACTGTACGGTGGCCGCCAGGAACACATCCCATTCGCGCAGCCGGCTGTAGCTGCGGCCGATGCTGCCGAGCCGCTGGCTTAGGGCGCGGCGCTCTTCCTCGGGCAGGACTTTGCTGAAAGCGCTGAGCACCGAGCGGAGCCGGCGCAAGCCGATGCGAAAACGATGGACGGAGTCGGGACGCTCGGAGCCGCCGCGCTGGCTCGCCCCTTTGAGGCTGCGCAACCCGCTCGCGATCATGACACGCAGCCCAGCCCCGACAGTGGTCTCGGGAGTCAGCACGGGATAGGCCGTATGCCCGATCTGAATGACGGATTCGGCGGTGCGCCTTACCGTCTCGGTCATTTTGTGAATGCCTCCAGGCTCCGGCGATTGTATTGAAGCCGCGCGAAAAGCAAAAGCGGGCGGCCGCGAAAACCTGTGGATAGAACAAATGATCTCATCAGATCAAATGATTAGAGCAATTTTCGGAGTTAGCACGTGAAGATCGAAATCGTCGTTGCGCCGCGGCTTTATCAGCCCGTCATGCAAAGGCTCGAAAGCGAGTTTACGATCCACCCGCTGTGGGAGGCGAAAGAGCCGCTCGCCTTTCTCGCGTCGGCAGCAGATCGCGTGCGCGGCTTTGCCAGCTTCACCGGCTATCCGGTGCCGGCGAAGCTGATGGAAGCGCTGCCGAAACTCGAGATCGTCGCGACGATGAGCGTCGGCACCGATCATATCGATCTCGCGACAGCCAAGGTGCGCGGCATCGCCGTCACCAATGCGCCCGATGTGCTGACCGATTGCGTCGCCGACCTCGGCATGGGGCTTACCATCAATCTCGCGCGCAATCTCGTCGCCGCCGATCGTTTCGTCCGCGCCGGCGATTGGGCGAAGGGTCTCTTTCCGCTCGCCAACAAGCTCGGCGGTGCGACGATGGGGATCGTCGGCCTTGGCCGCATCGGCAAGGCGGTGGCGAAGCGCGCCGAGGCCTTCGGCATGCGCATCGTCTATTACGGCCGGCGGCGCGTGCCCGAGGCGGACTATCCCTTCTACGACGACCTCGCCGCCATGGCACGCGACAGCGACTATCTGATGCTGACCTGTCCGGGCGGCGAGGCGACGCGCAACCTCATCGACGCCAAAGTCATCGCGGCGCTCGGTCCGGAAGGGAGGCTGGTCAATATCGCGCGCGGCTCGGTGGTCGATCAGCCGGCGCTGATTGCTGCGCTGCAATCGCGGCAGCTTGCCGGCGCCGCGCTCGATGTCTATGCCGATGAGCCGCGCGTGCCCGAAGCATTGATGAAGCTCGACAATGTCGTGCTGGCGCCACACATCGCCAGCGCCACGCATGCGACGCGGCGCGCCATGGGCGATCTCATGATCGACAATCTACTGGCGCACTTTGCCGGCAAGCCGCTGCTGACGCCGGTGATCTAGTCCCCGGATAAATCTGAGCGCGCGTCAGGCGGCGCGCGGTCTGCCCGATTGGGGACCGGGCTTGTGTGGCAGCTCCTGTGCTGCGACGGGGCGACGGCCTTGCCACAAGTCGAAAGCTGTTGCATGGGCGTGCTGCGCGAAGAGTTTCCGCGCTGCAGCAAGCGCATCGCTATCGCTATCCTGAACGATCGTATCGGCGCCGACGAGCTGACCGCTCGCGCCGAAGTAATAGCAGCGATACTGCATTTTGCTCCTCCCTCCGGCGATTGATCATCGCCTTGCGAGCAGCAGAAAAGGTTATGCCCGCGCTGTGGCGAAATTATGATTGCGCGGGCATCACAACATTACATCGGTGGAAGCTTGTCTGCCGCTTGGCCGAGCCGCGCCGGCGCATTGATGTGCTCGAGTTGTAGCAGCAACGCATTTTGGTCGAGCTCGCTGCCGCCCTGGTTCACGAGATCGCGATAAAGCGCGGTCACGCATTCGGAAAGCGGCAATTGCAGATGCGCCGCTTTGGCAGCAGCGAGGATCGTGTGCTGATCCTTGAGTTGCACGCGCGCGCGGCCGCCGGGCAGAAAATCGCGCTCGATCATGCGCTTGCCATGAAGCTGGAGAATGCGGCTATCGGCAAAGCCGCCGAGCAACGCTTCGCGCACCGCCGCCGGGTCGGCGCCGCTCGCCGCGGCGAGCAGCAACGCTTCGGCGACAGCGCCGATGGTGATGGCGACGATCGCCTGGTTGCAGCATTTGGCGAGCTGGCCGCTGCCCGCGGGACCAACCAGGGTCGGGCGGCCGAGCTGCTCGAAGATCGGTTTCGCGCGTGCGAAATCTGCTGCATTGCCGCCGGCCATGATCGCGAGCGTGCCGGCACGCGCGCCGACCACGCCGCCCGAGACCGGTGCGTCGAGATAACCGATGCCGCGCGCGGCGAAACGCTGCGCGTGATCGCGCGCCATCGGTGGGGGCGAGGAGCTCATATCGATGACCAGCGCGCCGCGCTTCAGTGACGCGGCAGCGCCCCCATCGCTCGTTGAAGGGTCGCCGAAGAGCACTGCTTCGACCACCGGCCCGGTCTCGAGCATGGTGATGAGCACATCGGCTTCGGCCGCGGCTGCGGCCGGTGTCGCCGCGACGCGCGCGCCGGTGATCGCTTCGGCTTTCGTGCGCGTGCGATTCCAGAGGACGACATCGCGGCCGGCGGCGACCAGGCGCTCGGCCATCGGCGCGCCCATCAAGCCGATACCGAGAAAAGCTATGCGCTCGCTCATCTACTCGATCCTTTTCGTTTTTCGGGTGTTCGCAACCGACGTTCACCCGCCCGGTTATATCCCGCAAACACGTTGTGAACACGGGAGCGCGAAGCTTTGGCCGAGCCGTTCAACGCCCTCCGCCGCCATCCGGTCCGGACCGGTTTCGGTGTGTTCGCCGCGTGCCTCGTCGTGCTCGCGCTGGTCTGGAATTGGAATTGGTTCCGGCCGATGGTGGCGAGCAAGATCGCCGCGGAGTTGGAGCGGCCCGTCACCCTGCAACATTTCGATGTTGAGAATGCCCTGTCGGCACAGCCGACCCTGGTGCTTGACGGTGTGGCGATCGGCAATCCGCCCGATTTTCCCGAGGGCACGCAAACCGGCACGATCGACGAGCTGCGCGTGAGCTTCGATTTGCGCGCGCTCATCGGCAGCTTCGGCAAGAGGATCATCGTCAGCGAGCTCATCGTCCAGCATCCCGAAGGCGATCTGCGTCCCGGCCCCAAAGGCAATCCGAACTGGACTTTCCCGATCGCTGAGGATTCAACCGGCAATGCGACGCCGCCGCGGATCGGCTCGCTGATCATCACGGATGGTGATTTCCGCTTCGCCGATCCGCGGCTCAAAGCCGATTTGCGGGTGAAGGTGCAAACCAAGCCCGCCGATGAAAAACACGAGCAGCAGATCGTGGTCGACGCGCAAGGCACCTATGGCGGCCAGCCGATCAAGGGGCATTTCGTCGGCGGCTCGGTTCTCGCCCTCCGCAACAGCACCAAACCCTATCCGGTCGAGTTGACGGCGCAATCGGGCGATACGCATGTCCATCTCGCGGGCACGATCGATCATCCGGAGCAATTGAGCGGCGCCAATCTACAGCTCGAGCTGAAAGGCCAAGACCTCGCGGATCTCTACAAGCTCTTCCATCTGCCGCTGCAGCCGTCGCCTCCGTATACGCTGCGCGGGCATCTCGATTACGACAATAGCGGCAAGCGCATCCGCTTCAGCAATTTCGCCGGGCGCGTCGGCGAGAGCGATCTTGAAGGCAATTTCGACGTCAACCGGGTCGGCGAGCGGCCGCTGGTCACCGCCGATCTGAAGTCGCGCAATGTGCGCATGGCCGATCTCGGCGGCTTCATCGGCGCGCCGCCGGGACGCAAGGAAGCGCCGACCGAAGGGCCGAAGCAGCGCGCCGAGCATGCGGCGCAAGAAGCCAAGCCGACTTTATTGCCGGATACGCCGATCGATCTCAGCAAGGTCCGTTCGACCGATTACAAGGTGCATTATCGCGGCGAGCACATCATTACCGATTGGGCGCCGCTCGATCACATCGAGGCGAACCTCACGATCCAAAACGGCGACATCAAGCTCGAGCCGCTCGATTTCGCGGTCGGCAGCGGCACGATCCGCTCGAAGATCGAGCTCGATGGCCGCGTCAATCCGATCCACGCGAAAGCCGATATCGATTTCCGCCATGTCGATTTCCAGCGCGTTCTGCAGAACGTGAAATTTGCTCAAGGGGTCGGCGTCATCGGCGGCCGTTGGGTGATCGATGGCACCGGCAATTCGCTGGCGCAGATCCTTGCGCATAGCAACGGCAATCTGTCGCTCTTCATGGGCAGCGGCGATCTCAGCGCGATCATCGTCAACGCCGCCGGCCTCGATATCGGCGGCACGCTCGCCTCGCTGCTCGGCCTGCCGCAGACGGCGAAGATCAACTGCCTGGTGAGCGATTTCCGTCTGACGAATGGCGTGCTCGATACGCGTGCGCTGGTCCTCGATACCGATCAGGGCAATGTCTATGGCAAGGGCAATATCGATTTGCGGAACGAGGGCATCGCCTATCAGATCACCGAGGAGGGCAAGCATATCAGCGTCGGCGCGCTGCATGCGCCGATCAATATTACCGGTACCTTCAAGAAGCCGCATGTGACGCCCGAACCCGGCGCGCTGGCGGCCCGCATCGGCATCGCAGCCGCGATCGGCGCGGTGTTCCCGCCCGCCGGCCTCTTGGCGACGATCCAACTCGGTCTCGGCAAAGACCATAATTGCGGCGCGTTGATCGCCGCGGCGCAGAACCAGCAGCCTGTCACGCCGCAAACGGCGGGACCAACCACCGGCGCGCCCAACGCGCCGGCGGTGCTGCCGAGCGGCGCCGCTGAGCCCAATCCCGGCCCTGCGGCGAACAGCTCGGTGCCGCAACAGGCGGAAGCGCCGACACTGACGCCGCCGCCGAAGCGGAAGCCGGATCTGCCGCCGAGACCGCAGCCGCAGAACCGCTGAACTCGCTGCTAGGACGCGAAACGCCGTCGCCAGAGCGGCTTGAGCGCCTCGAGGATGGCGAGCGTCGCGATCCCGGCGCCGAAGCAGATGGCCACGTCGTCTGGATGGAGTGGGCCGAAACGGAACAGGGCGCGTGCCGGCGGCCAGAACAGGACAACGGCGAGCAAGAATGCCGTTGTGGCGCAGACCCACCAGAGCGGTGCGTTGGGCCGGCGCAGGGCGTCGATCAGCGAGGCGCTGAACGAGCGATCGGCGAAGATCAGCCCGACATTGGTGAAGACGAGCGAGACGAAGGCGAGGGCGCGCACTTCGGGCTCCGACAAGCCTGTCCGCAAGGCGACGGCGTAAATAGCGGCGACGAGCGCGAGGACGAGTGTCCCTTGCAGCAGGCTCCACAGCGCGAGCGCGGGCGTGAACAGCGAGCTTTTCGGGTCGCGCGGCGGCCGCGCCATGATATTGGCCTCCGGGCTCTCGGCCTCGAACACGATCGAGCACACCGGGTCGATGACCATTTCGAGGAAAGCAATGTGGATCGGGGTGAAGATCAGCGGCGAGCCGAAGAGCAGCGGGATCAGCGAGAGCCCGGCGATCGGGACATGGATCGCAAGGATATAGCCCATCGCTTTGCGCAGATTGTCGTCGATACGCCTGCCGAGGCGGATGGTGCGGACAATCGACCCGAAATCGTCGTCGAGCAGAACGATCGCCGCGGCTTCGCGCGCGACGTCGGTGCCACGTCCGCCCATGGCGACCCCGATATGTGCGGCTTTGAGCGAGGGCGCGTCGTTGACGCCGTCACCGGTCATGGCGACGATCTCGCCATCGGCCTTGAGCGCCTCGACGATGCGCAGCTTCTGCTCCGGCATGATGCGCGCGAAGACCGAGCAGCTTTTCATACGATCGGCGAGAGCAGCTTCGCTCATCGCGGCGATTTCCGCGCCGCTGAGGACGCTATCGGCGGCGATGCCCGCTTGCGTTGCGATGGCGCGCGCGGTCGCCGGATAATCGCCGGTGATCATCACCACGCGAATGCCGGCGGTGCGGCATTCCTGCACTGCAGCGGGGACGCTATCGCGCAGCGGATCGGCGAGGCCGACGAGGCCGAGCAGTTCGAACGCAAATTCTTGCTGCGTCTCGGGCAGCGTAGCGTCCTCGAAACGCGCCCGCGCGACGCCGAGCACGCGCATGCCGCGCTGCGCCAGGGCATCGGTGGCTTGGCGAAGCCTGGCTAGGTCGGCATCAGCAAGACGGCAGAGCCCCGCGATCGCTTCAGGTGCACCTTTGGCGGCAACCAAAAGCGCACGGTTGCCCGGTGCCTGCCAGACCTGCGCCATCGCCAAGAGATCGGGCCGCAGACCATAGCTGCGCAGCAGCGCCCAATCGGCATGATCGCCCGCCGCGAGCTCATGGATCGCGCGCTCCATCGGGTCGAAGGGATCGCGCGCGCTGGCGAGCACGGCGTATTCGGCGAGTGTGCGAAACGGTCCCGGCATGGCGCCGGCGGGCTCAATGGTTTCACCGGCGATATGCAACGCGGCGACGCGCATCCGGTTCTCCGTCAGCGTGCCGGTCTTGTCGGTGCAGAGCACGGTCGCCGCGCCGAGACTCTCGATTGCGGCGGCGCGGCGTGTCAGCACCCGTGCCTGGGAGATGCGCCACGCGCCCATCACCATGAACACGGTGAGGACGAGCGGGAATTCCTCGGGCAACATCGACATGCTGAGCGCGATACCGGCGAGGAAGGCCTCGAGCCAGGAGCCGCGCGTGAAGCCGTAGAGCAACACGGCAAGCGCGCTGACAGCCAGCGCGGCAATGCCGACGATGCGCACCAGGCGCGCTGTCTGCTGGCGCAGCACCGGCGGCTCGGTCTCGATGGCGCCGAGCGCCTGGCCGATCTTGCCGATCTCGCTGCGTGCGCCGGTGGCGAAGACTTCGGCGATGCCCTGGCCGCGCACGACAAGGGTGCCGGAATAGAGGAAGGGCAGATCGTCGCCGCCCGGGCGCGCTGGCTGATCATGCGATGGGCCCGCTGTCTTGCGCACGGGGACGGATTCACCTGTGAGCAGCGATTCATCGGCTTGAAGATCGTGGCCCGATAGCAGCCGCGCATCGGCCGGCACGCGGTCGCCCTCGGCGATGACGAGCAGGTCGCCGCGCACGACCTCGCGGCCGGGAATACGCCTGCGTTCGCCCTGGCGGATGACGAGGGCGCGGGGGCTGGTAAGGTCGCGCAAGGCTTCGAGCACACGCTCGCTGCGTGCTTCCTGCACGATGGTGATGCCGATCGAAAGCGAGGCGAAGACGAGGAGGATCAGAGCGTCGCTGGGCTCGCCGAGCAGCAAATAGATGATGCCGGCACTAATGAGCAACGCGAACATCGGCTCGCGCAAGACCTCGACCGCGATGCGCAGCGGCGTGCGACGATCCGCCTGCGGCAGCTCGTTCGCACCTTCGTTGCGAAGGCGCGCGGCGGCTTCGGCTTCCGAGAGGCCGGTGATCGGCGAAGGCGTGGCGTCGGTCATCGCGATCTACCGGCGATGGCGTCGGCGGTGATGATGCCAGCTGCCGGCGAGCGCGGCGCCGATCAGGGCGAAGACGACGATGCGGCTAAGGATCGCGACCGCGTTGTGGAATGCCGGATGCGGATGATCCCAATCGACATAGCCGCCGAGTTCCGGCGGCAGATAAAGGCTGGCGATCGAGAGGAGCGCGGCGATGATGGCGCCGCCAGCAGCCCAATAGGCCATCCTCTGCGAAGGTCGCTTCATCGCGCCGATTGTCCGAGCGATTGCTGCAGTCTGTCTTAATCCGGATCGAGTGTCGCCGTGCTTGCTCAAGCTATAATCGAGATCCGAGCGAGGAAAAGCCGGGGAAGACCTTATCTTTTGTCGCAGAACCCGGTACATCGCGCTGCCGACACCCGCAACACCGCATCTGCTATTCTCCTCGCCTTGACGAGGAGACCGCGTGATGCCCGACGATCCGAAGAAGAAGCAAGTTCTGCGTAGCGCCGCGTGGTTCGGCGGCCAGGATCGCGACGGCTTCAATCATCGCGCCTGGATGCGCAATCAGGGGCTGCCGAGTCATGTCTTCGACGGGCGGCCGGTGATCGGGATCTGCAACACCTGGTCCGAGCTGACGCCGTGCAACGCGCATTTCCGCGACATCGCCGAGCACGTGAAGCGCGGCGTCTGGGAGATGGGCGGCTTCCCGGTCGAGTTTCCGG
>Ga0157369_10009159_pt1 | contig 11326 bp, 8 predicted proteins | sample C25metaG_FD_113461 | JGI IMG/M metagenome (GOLD analysis project Ga0157369, IMG submission 113461) | Corn rhizosphere microbial communities from Kellogg Biological Station, Michigan, USA - C2-5 metaG | ecosystem: Host-associated > Plants > Roots > Rhizosphere > Soil | place: USA: Michigan... | reverse complement strand
TCCTTTCACGTCCTCCATCCCATCGCCATCAAACTCGCCGCGCACGGCCTTACGCCGCTGCTTCTTGAAACCTCCGAGCTCATCCACTTCTACCCCGGCCTGCTTGCGCCCACCACGCTCCTCATCGCCATCTCGCAGTCCGGCCAGAGCGCGGAAACCGTCCGCCTGCTCGATCTCAATACCGGCCTCAATGCCGGCGCCGCCACAATCATCGGCATCACCAACACCCCCGCCAGCCCGCTCGCCGCGCGCAGCCACTTCACTGTTCTCACCGCCGCCGGCTCCGAGCATTCCGTCTCCTGCAAAACCTACGTCTCCACCCTCCTCGCCCTCTCAGCTCTCGCGTCGGCACTCACCGGTGGCGACATCGCTGCACGCCTGCGCGATCTCGAGCCCGCCGCCTCCGCTGTCGAATCGTATCTGCGCGACTGGCAATCCCATGCCCAGGAATTTGCCGCGCTGCTTCGTGACTCTCGCGATCTCTTCCTTGTCGGCCGCGGTCCCTCGCTCGCTTCTGCCCTCACCGGCGCCCTGATCCTCAAGGAATCCACTCGCGCCCACGCCGAAGGCATGAGCAGCGCCGCATTCCGCCACGGCCCGTTTGAAATCCTCGAGCCCGGCATCTTCATCGGCATCTTCGCCGGCGACGCCATCGCCCGCCCGCTCAACGAATCTCTGCTCCACGACATCGGCCGAACGGGCGCCACCGCGGTCCTGTTCTCCTCCGACTCGCCTCGCGCCGCCTGCCGCGTGCCCCAGGTCCCCGCACCCTTGCTCCCCATCGCCGAAATCCTGCCCGCGCAAATGCTCACCCTCGCGCTCGCAGCCCTCCGCCAGCACCAGCCCGGACGCTTCCGCTGGTCCGGCAAGATCACCGTCGTCGAATAAGCGGGTGCCCGTGCGCAAAAATACCGTCATCGTCGCTCTCGTCTTCCTCGTCTTCTTCGTCCTCTCCCTGCTCACCAACATCCTCGGCCCCATCATCCCCGACATCATCTCCAGCTTCCACGTCTCGCTCGCCGCCGCCGCGTTCCTCGCCTTCTCCTTCTTCCTCGCCTACGGACTCCTCTCTGTTCCCGCCGGCTTCCTCGTCGAGCGATTCACTGAGAAGCCCGTCATGGCATGGGCCTTCGCCGCCGCCCTCCTCGGTGCGCTCGCCTTCGCCCTCTGGCCCGCCTACTGGGTCGCCGTCGTCTCGCTCTTCACCATTGGCGCGGGAATGGCCCTGCTCCAGGTCGCCATCAATCCGCTGCTGCGCGTGGCCGGCGGAGAACAACACTTCGCCTTCAACTCCGCCGTCGCGCAATTCGTCTTCGGTCTGGCATCCTTCATCAGCCCGCACATCTACTCCTACCTCGTGACCAACATTCCAAACGCCGCATCCCAGGGAGCATTCATCCGTTTCATGGCGCGCATCACCCCGCCGCATCTGCCCTGGGCCTCCGTCTATTGGATCTTCGCCGCCGTCGCCGCAACCATGGCCATCGTCGTCGCCATCACCCGCTTCCCCCGCATCGAGCGCACCGCAGAGGAGCAGGTCGGCACGCTCGCCACCTACCGCCAACTCCTCCGCCGTCGCGTCGTCTGGCTCTACTTCGGCTGCGTCTTCGCGTATGTCGCTTCCGAGCAGGGAACCGCCGACTGGATCTCCACCTTCCTCGCCCGCTATCACGGCTTCGATCCGCACTCCACCGGAGCCGCCGCCGTCTCCTGGTTCTGGGGATTGATGACCGCCGGCTGCTTCCTCGGCATGATTCTTCTGAAAGCTTTTGATAGCCGCCGCGTCCTGCTCGGCTTCTCCGTCTGCGCGCTCGCCTGCCTCACCGCCGCCCTCTTCGGAACCGCAACCGTGTCGCTCTACGCCTTCCCCGCTATCGGCTTCTTCGCATCCATCATGTGGCCCACCGTCATCTCGCTCGCCCTCAATTCCATCGCCGAGCATCACGGCGCATTCGCCGGAATCCTCTGCACCGGCATCGTCGGCGGAGCCATCGTCCCCCTCATCATCGGACGCATCGGCGACCTCGCCGGCCTCCGCACCGGCATGTCCCTTCTCTATCTCACCTTCGGATGCGTCCTGAGCGTGAGCCTCTGGGCCAAACCCCTGATCACCAACGCCACCTTCACCTCATCATCCTGAGCGAATCAAACAAGAAGTAGAAGTAGATTTTGTGGCTGTTGTTGCTTTTGCTTTTGTTCTTCTTTCTGTCATCCTTGGCGCAGGCGAGGACCTGCTTCTGCTCTTGCTCTTGTTTTTGCCTTTGTTCTTCTTTCTGTCATCCTTGGCGCAGCCGAGGATCTGCTTATGCTCTCCTTTCCGTCATCCTCGTCAGCAGCCCCGTCCCACCCTTCGACGTCCCACGAAAGACGGGCGCCCCATCCATCGCGCAGCTTTATCGCTGCCAAGCCCTCGTCATCATCCTCCGAGCGCCTGCCACTTTCCCTGCGTCCATAGAACGAAGCATCCCAGGAGGTCACAATGGCGAAAGCATCCCTATGGATGAAAAACGGGCTTGCGCTCATCGGAATGCTCGCTCTCGGGTTCTGGCTTGGATCGGGTCATGCCGTGCGCGCCTCCAGCTACGATTCCGGACAAGGCGTGCAATTCCAGCTCACGGGCGGCGTTCAGCCTACCAGTGCTCTGCTTGTCTACGACCCCGACAGAAAGACCGTATTTCTCTACCAGGGCGCCATGCAGGGCAATGCCGCATTGCAGTGCAACTACATGTTCCAGATGGACCATCCGGGCGAAGTCATCCATCGCGTTCCCTGCGGTCCGCAAAAAATGTTCCCATAGATCCGACCGGCCGTAGCGCAGCCGAGAACCTGCTTCTGCTTTTGCTCTTGTTTTGCTCTTGCTTTTCTATCTGTCATCCTTGGCGCAGCCGAGGACCTGCTTTTGTTTTTGTTTTTGTTTTTGCTTTTGCTTTTGCTTTTCTTTCTGTCATCCTTGGCGCAGCCGAGGACCTGCTTCTGCATTTGCCCTTGCTTTTGTTTTTGCTTTTGCTTTTCTTTCTGTCATCCTTGGCGAAGCCGAGGACCTGCTTCTGCTTTTGCTCTTGCTCTTGCTTCTGCTTTTCTTTCCGTAATCCCAGACACCCGCGGACCAGCAATTCCACCACGGCGAGAGCCCCTTTTTTAAACCACCGTCACCTTCACCCCAGCCGCCTCAAACCGCCGCACCAGATCCTCCGGCACGCCATCGTCCGTGATCAAACACCCAATCTCCTTCGCCGTGCACACCACCGCCGGACTCGCATGCCCCAGCTTGCTTGAGTCCGCCACCACGATGCACTGCCGCGCCTGACGCACCATCGCCCGGAACACCGCCGCCTCTTCCGCCTGGATTACCATCGCGCCGCGCCCCGGGTCCACACCCGTCGCGCCCACAAACAGCCGGTCCATCACCACCGTCGCCAGAGACTCGATCGCCGCCGGCCCCACCAGCGAAAACGCGCCCGGCCAACGCAGGCTTCCGCCCGTCAGAGTGGTCTCGACGCGCGCGCTCGAGCTCAGTTCCATGCCGATATTCACCGCGTTGGTGATGATGTGCAGGCTCTTGCGGTGGACCAGTTGCCGCGCTACCAGCGTGGTCGTTGTCCCTGTCGCGATCCCCACCGTCTCGCCGTCTTCCACCATCGCCGCCGCGGCCTTCGCAATGCGCAGCTTCTCCGGCGCAAAGCGATCCTCGCGTTCGCGAAAATCCGCGTCGAAGCGAAACGGCTCATAAACCGACGGCGCTCCATGCCCCGCCAGCATCGCTCCCCCGTGCGTGCGGTGCACCAGGCCCCGCTTCTCCAGCCGCGCCAGGTCTCGCCGCACGCTCGCCGGAGACGTCCGCAGCTTCGCGATCAGCTCGTCCACTGACGCTCTACCGTCCTGCAGCAGCAGGTGCAGAATATCCTTTGCGCGCTTGTCAGTCTTTGCGGACATGGATGGGGATTCCCTTCGTGCGCACCCGGCGCGTGCTCGCCCATTCTATCCGACGACCCGCGCGCGCCCCTCACCTCACCGGGTTCCCGTTCTTCGCGTACAAGCCAATCCCGCTCACCGCTCGCCGCAACTCCGTCACGTGCGTCGGCTGGATCACGTAATGCCCGGGAACATCCGCATCCGCCCCCAGGATCGTGTCCACCTTGCGCGCCGCCGCCGGCATCTCCTGCCGCATGCGCAACGACGTGTGAATCTCCTCCACCCTCGTCGCCTCCACGAACTCCTGCACGTTCTCCGGCCGGATTCCTCCCGCGCCCAGAATCGTGATCCGGCCGCCCGCGCCCTTCACCAGCTCCGCAATCTTCTTCGCGCCGCGCATCCCGGAACGATGCCCGCCCGACGTCAAAATCCGATCCGCCCCCGTTCGCACCACGTCCTCCAGCGCACGGCTCAGGTCGTTCGAAACGTCGAACGCACGGTTGAACGTCACCCGCATCGGACGAGCCTCTTCCACCAGCTCCGCCGTCCGCTCCACGTCCACGCTTCCGTCCTGCCGCAGCACGCCCAGCACCACGCCGTCCGCGCCCAGGTCCCGCGCCCGCCGCACATCCTCGCGCATCACCGCCAGGTCCTCGGCCGAATAGCAGAAACTCCCCGCCCGCGGCCGCACCAGCACAAACAACTCTATCCCCACCGCCGCCCGCACCGCATCAATCAGCCCTGCGCTCGGCGTCAGCCCGCCCTCGCGCAGCGCGCAGCAAAGCTCCAGCCGATCCGCCCCGCCCCCATGCGCCGCCACCGCCGACTCAAGCGAATCCACGCAGATTTCAACCGCAATTGGCATGAATGGCCCGCCTTCTCACTCCGAACAACCCCATACCGGGGAAAAGCTTCGTCACAGAACCCTTCTCATATGGCCGGCTTCACGGTCTGCTCAAACCCCCGTCGCCCCCACGCTTCGTAACCGGGCACGCGCTGCAGAAAACCCGAATTGGCCCCACGCTTTGTAACAGTGCACGACTTCAGTCGTGCCGAAAATTCCGCAAAATAGGTGCGGGGCTTTAGCCCCTGCCATGCTCGCTCGGCCACGTCCATCCCATGTTCGGACTTTTTCCGCACTTCGTTCAGCCCCAGCAAAAGCTGCCGACTAGAATCTTCGCTTTCCCAGCCCCTGCGGTGCCTTACCAATTCCGATCGCCTGCAAATTTCATTTCCTTCATCGCTCGCGACAATGCGGGTGCGGGGTGCCCCGGGTCCCTCGCTTTTTGGGGACCCGGGATCCTAAACCCCACCCGCCTCAGAAGTTCACCTGCCCTGTCAGTTGGAGAGTTCGCGGATTCCACAACGACACCGGCCCGTAGCTCGGATTCACCAGCGATCCGAAATTCGAGTCCGTCACCGTCGAATCCGGGAACAGCAACCCCGTGTTCGAGTGCCACGTCGAGCCCAGGTTGAACACATCGGCGCGCAGCATCAGCGACATCCGGTCGCCCAGGTGCGTCGTCTTCCCGAAGCTCGCATCCAGGTTCGTGTAATACGGCGTCCGCTCCGGGCTCTTGTTCGAGTTCCCGTACCGCCCCAGCGGAGGCGTCGAATACTTCGACGTATCGAAGTTCTGCCCCAGCGTCTTCTTGAACCCCGACGAGTTCTGTCCCGTCGTATTCGCCAGGAACCGCCCCGTGTAGAACTCCGCCATCTGGTCCGCCGGCTCGCCCGCATACACCGCGTACGGGAACCCGCTCGCCACTTGATACACACCGCTCGTCGACCATCCCGCCAGCAGCCACTTCAGCCCGCTGGTGTGGAAGATGCTCGTCGGCACTGCGTAGGAATAGGTCCCCGTGAGCCGATGCGTCTGGTCCGACGCCGACAGCCCATACGACCGGTACGGATTGTGCGGATCCTGGATCAGCCCCGGCTCCCCGTTGATCAGGTTGATCCCCGACGTCAGGTCCATCGTCTTCGACCACGTGTAATTCACGTGATACGTCAGCCCATGCATCGCCCGCTCGATAAACTGCACCTGCAGCGCGTTATAGGTCGACTGGAACCCGTTGCGATTCCCGTAAAGATATGGCGGCATGTTCTTATACGGCTCCCTCGTGTCGATCGGCTGGAAATTCGGATCGCTTAGGCAATTCCCCGGAGCCACCGATATATCCACGATCGAGTTGCACGGATCGCCCGCCACCGTCGGCTCGTACGCCGCACCCAGAATGTCCTGGCTCGGCTGCCGCAGACCATGGTCGCCCACGTAGCCAATGTCCAGCAGCAACGTCGGCGTCAGCGAGTACTCCGTGTCCAGCGACCACTGCTCGTCATAAGGATTGTGGTTCGTCGGCCAGTTCGTCTGGTTGAACGGAAATTTCCAGCCCGGCGTCACGAACAACTGGTCCGCATTCACCGGCGCAGCCCAAAGGTTCTTCACCACCGCCGTCGATTGCGCCTCGGTCCCCGACGGAGCCGTGTACGATGCCGCCGACTGGTTATACAGCGAGTTCTTGTCGTACTGCGTCCCGTCGTAATACCGGTTGTAGAGCCCGTAGAAGATCCCGAACCCACCCCGCACCACGAACTTCTCGGTGAACGGAGGCCGGTAGGCAAACCCCACCCTCGGTGCAAAATCCTTGTTATCGATCGGCACCAGCGTGCTCGGCGCACCGCACTGCAAAAAATTCGGATTCCCCCCCGCCGCCAGAATCGGCTTCACAAAGTCGCAGTTCGCCCACACGAACTGTCCGCCGTTCGCCGTGTTGAACGCGTATCCATCGTGGTTCCGGCTATGCAGGTTCGCCGGCCGTTCCCACCGCAGGCCCGCGTTGATCGTCAGCCGGTCCGTCAAGTGAATGTCATCTTGCGCGAACACGTTCCAGTTCGTCCCCCACAGGATGAAGTTGTCCGTCGCGATCGGCGGTGGACCGCTCGCGCTGTTCGTCTGCCCCAGCAGGAAATCCGCCAGCGCGTTGCCCTGGTACGGCGCGGTTGCGCTGTATGCGCCGTTGCCACCCAGCGAACTGCCCGCAAATCCCGGTACCGCCGCCGTAAATTCCCCGTTGAAGCTCAGCGATCCCGTTCCCAGGTAGTTGTCCAGTTCGAACAGTTGCAGCCGCCGCGCATCAATGCCGAAATTCAGCGTGTGCCGCCCGCGAATCAGCGTCACCGTGTCCACACCCTGGTAAATGTTGTCCGCATAGGTCGTCGGCTCGCCGCCGCCGAATCCCTGATAGTTGAAAATGTTCACCTGCGGCAGATCGAATGTCGCCGGATTCTGGTTTGTGTTCGCCAGCCCCACCTGCTCCGACAGGTTCGGCCCGTACGCCGTGTTCGTTCCGTTCAGGTAGTGATCGCGGCTATATCCCAGCGTCGCCTGGTTCAGCACGTTCGGCCCGAACGTGTGCGTCCATGTTCCGCCGAAAAGTTTCGGCCGCGTGTACACCTGGCCGCCCTGGCCTGCACGGATGCTGGTGTTGGTCTGCGACATCGTGCCCCAGTTCGCCGTCAGGTACACATGGTCCTTAGGACCGAAATACTGGTCGATGCGTCCCGTCCCGATCCCTTGCTTCTTCGTCGTCTTGGTGTTCGCGGTGAAGTTGTAGCAGCCCGTCTGAATATGGTTCTGCTCCGCGCAGTTGCTCAGGTCCGCCCCGGCGAAAAATGCCGCCAGCTTGGCAGTCACCGGATCGATCCGGCTCGCGGGAATCTGGTTCCCCGGGAACGGCTTCCGGATCACCGGCGAGTTGTTCGGGCCTTCCGGCAGGCTCGAGTTGTAGGCCGGGTTCGGCACCGTGGTCGCCGGATCGTAGATCGGGAACGGCCAGGCGCTGAAATCTCCTGACAGTTCCGCGGCCGTCGGCACCCAGTCCGACGACGGCGAGTTCACCTTGTTGTACAGGCCCTCGTCGTAGCTCACGAACCAGAACGTCTTGTCCTTGCCGTTATAAATGTGCGGAATCACGAACGGCCCGCCCACCGCTCCGCCAAACTGATGCTGGTGAAACGGCGGATTCACAGGAGCCGTGCTCGCCGGATTCGCCGCGTTCACCGCCTTTTGATAGGCGCTGTCCGGCTGCATCCAGTTCGCTTCCATCGCTTCATACACCCCGCCGTGCAGGCTGTTGGTCCCCGACTTAATGTCCACGTTCACCTGCGCCGAGCCCTGCCCGTACTGCGCCCCATACATACCGTTCATCATCTTGAATTCATGAATCGCCAGCTCGTTGGGAATGTTGATCGGCACGCTGAAAAAGAAATCCGCGTCATAGAGACCATCCACGCTATAGCTGGTCGACTGCGCCTGCGCCCCGTCCGCGCTCACCTCCGTGTACTCCTGGTTCAGACCGTGATAGCCCCAGTCCGTCCCCGAGCCGCCCGGCGTGATGTTCGTGCCCACGTTGGTGATCATCAGGTTCGTGAAGTCGCGTCCGTTCACCGGCAGCGCCTGGATCAAATCCGACGAAATCACCTGCCCGATCGTCTGGTCTTCCGTGTGCAGCATCTGCGAGTCTGCCGACACTTCCACCGTGTTCGAAACCTCACCCACCCCGAGCTTGAAATCCTGGCGCAGCGTCTGCTGCACCTCCAGCACCAGGCTGGTCGACTCCGCACGGCTGAACCCCTTCGCCTCCACCGCCACCGAGTAGTTTCCCGGATTCAGCGCCGGCGCCGTGAAGTCGCCCGTCCCGTTCGTCGTCACCTTGGTCGCCACGCCCGTGTCCCGGTTCGTCACCGTCACCTGCGCCCCTGGAATCACCGCGCCCGACGGATCCGTCACGTGGCCCAGAATCGTGCCCTGCGAGTTCTGCGCCGCCGCCGGCCCCGCCAGCAGGCACAGCGCCCATACCGCCACTGCCAGCAATGCGTGCCCTGTGAAAGATGAAAATGATTTGCGGTTAAAAAATGCGCGGCCTGAGAATCCGCGATTCAGGAATATGTATAGCGATGATCCGCGATCCAATGATCTGTGATCCGATGATCCGTGATCCGACGATCCGTGATGCGATGATCCGCGATCCACAGATCTGCGATCCGATAATTTGCGATCCATGATTGTTCCTCCCTAGGGGAAATGGTTCAGGGGGGATGAGCGCCGGGTTCCGACCCTTTGTGTACCCGGAGCAGGCCTCCAGGTTGTGAACACAAATGTAACTCAATTGTGAATGAAATTCCCATAAAAATGATTATTTCAATCAAAACTGGCCTCCCATAACTGATCACTCTTGAAACCCCAAACCCAAACACCTTGTCATCCTGAGCGCAGCGAAGGACCCGCTTTTGCTTTTCTTTCTGTCATCCTTGGCGCAGCCGAGCATCTGCTTCTGCTTTTTGATTCCGCCGCACCCCATTTGCACCACTTCCGGTGCACCCTTCCAACCCTTGTCAATCCCCACCTGTGGAAAACACCCCTAACCAACTGAAACCAAACACAAAAAAGAGGTTAATAACTGACTTGACTAACCCACTCGATTTCATTCAGGCCAGGAGAACCGTGACAGGGCAGCAGGTACGCATCAAAGTTAAGGAACGAAGGATACCCCTTTTGCGTCTTTAATGTGGTGGGGTATGGCAGCCGATATGCTTATACTGGACGCCCGTGTTCTTGTGGATGATCTCTGCTCGCCGAATCGCCGACCAAGTCTGGCGGTCGGTACTATGGCGTTTTCGGATCGCTCGTCGAAGGGCTTGGCTCTTTGTGCTGAATTGGTTTTGGCCTGGAGGGCATAGGGCGCTTGACATTCTGAGCACATTTTGTTCTGAAGCTGCCGTGCTGGTGATTGTTTTCGGGCCTCTCGATTTCTTTATCGCAACACAAGAACCCGGGCATGGTGTGCATCCAGTCCCGTTGGGTCTAGTGGTGCGGTGGAGCGCTATTAGCTGCTTGGCGTTCCTAATTCTATCCATTTGGTTTGCGGGTATGGGTGGTAACTTCCCAGAAAGAAAGAAAAAGGAGGGTTGAGATATATGTGGCAGGCTATGGAAGGAGTCGTAGGAATTATCGGGGCTCTTTTCGTATTTGGAATAATCGCGCAAATTGCTATAGCAAAGAATCAACGGAAACGCAAAGGCGGAAACGTGCCTCTACCTCCTGTCGTTGTGATGGGATCAACCCTTTCCGCCTCGCATGTATCTAGCGGCGTAGCTTGCGCGGCATTCAACAAAAAGATTTTCGAACATTCGGAGCGCCCTACTGTAGAGAAGGGCGTTTTCGAAGCGGCGTCCAAAGGATTGTGACCACGTGCGCCTAGCGTCAGTAGTGCTCGCAAGGACTCTTGCGTTCGTCGAAGTCTTTGATCTGGACCCACGCGGAAAGGTGTTTCTTCCCGATCTGGTTCAGGCTATGGTTGCGCGGTATAAATTCCAAAAATTCCCCACTACATTTGAGGAATTTGATATTTCAAAAAGCGGGATCATTTTTGAGGATGGGAAGATCAGCGGAAAGGTAATCCAGAAGTTTTCGATTTTCGACACGCTTATCGTCGCAGAAACCCGTTCCAATACAGCCGATTCAAAAGAGGTAATCGAGGAGATGCTGATTTGGGCAGCAGCTAAATTCGGAGTAAATTACACTGATGAATCGATTAAGCATAATGGGTATGTAAGTGGGGTAAGTTTCTACAGCGACGTTCCAATACTAGTTGCAAGCCATCCTCTTGAGGAGCTGGCCGCCAAAACGAGCGCCGCGGTGTCTGAAATTTGGCAAGAGCCTGTCCACTATGAATCGGTAGGCATTGCCGTCGGGCACGACACAGCCACCAGAAAATTTCCATTAGCCCAGTTCACGCTCACGCGCCGTGAGGCTACGAAATTCTCAGAGAATAAGTACTATTCAGAGGCTCCGCTTCCTACGGACTTGCACTTGTCTCTTCTCGCAGAATACGAGGCTGGTGTCCTTGCGCTACATGGGGCGAAAATCCGCTAAAGGAAATGCGTTATGGACCGAAGGCGGGGCGAGAACTTTCAGAAGCTAGTGCGCGCTGGTCTCCAGGCACCGAAGGTTGCCGTACCGAAGAAACAGCCCAAGGCGAAGCCCACAGTCCCGTAGGGACGGCCGCCGGCCAACCGCCCACCCCAATTTGCACCATTTCCGGTGCACCCCTCCAACCCTTGTCAAGCCCACACCTGTGGAAAACACCCCTAACCCACTGAAACCAAACACAAAATAAACTTGGCTGACGCTTCCGGTTTTCCCTCCATTTGTGCCATGCTTATCTCAGGTAGAAAAACAGTGCCCGGCGGACCATCTTCCGCCGGGCATTTTTGTCTCTGCCCAGAAATTTCGCCTCTACCCACTCCCTCGAAAGGATCTCTCATGCCCCACATCAACCCAGCCGTACAGCGCTGCGCCAGCGCCTACCACCAGACTTATTCCATTGAAAAGTCAAAGGGTGTCGAGCAT
>Ga0157369_10009156_pt1 | contig 11330 bp, 11 predicted proteins | sample C25metaG_FD_113461 | JGI IMG/M metagenome (GOLD analysis project Ga0157369, IMG submission 113461) | Corn rhizosphere microbial communities from Kellogg Biological Station, Michigan, USA - C2-5 metaG | ecosystem: Host-associated > Plants > Roots > Rhizosphere > Soil | place: USA: Michigan... | reverse complement strand
TACACCATTATCAACCGTGTATTGGAATGTCACGTTGCTTGTATTAGCGACTCCTGCGTCGGCCATGGTAGCTGGATATTGATTTGGATTATCAATCTGCCATACCGCTATTTTTTTAGCAGCCTGTGTTAGAGCACTGACAGCCGTACTAACCCGCGCTCGCTCTTGGATGCCGTTATAGGCAACGATAGTAATTGCAGCAAGAATACCAATCACCACAATGACAATGAGCAACTCAACAATCGTAAATCCATTCTGGTGTTTATTTTTGGCCCACATCTATGCTTAAAGTATAACAAATAATAAAGCGAGCAAGCACTGCTATAATCGCTTTATGCCTTTTAATCATTACTCCAAGATTAAACGTATTCTCCAGGAACAGCCAAATGACTGGATTATCAAACGGATTAATCAACCTACAAGTGCCAAGAACTTTAAAGGGGAAACTGTTACATTTCCTCATTATTACCGAATTTACACTAGTAGTGGTGAACCTATCAAGTACTGCAAATTCCAACAAATTGCACGCCTAGCCAGTATCCTTGAATTACCCGTCGAAGCCTTGCCTGTCGTCGATCAAGACAATGATTGATATACTATAACTACTATGAAGACGCAAAGTATTCTCAGTGGTACTGTTCACAAAATGCCGGCCGACCTGCGCAAGGTGCTGTTAGCTAATACTGCTAGCCTAGCAGCTTGGAATGATATCACCCCCCTGGCACGTAACGAATGGATCTGTTGGGTAGAAGGCGCCAAGCTAATCGAGACCCGTGAACGACGTATCGAGCGGACGTATACCGAACTAGCCGAAGGTATACGTCGCCCCTGCTGCTGGCCAGGCTGTATGCACCGTGAAAAAAACGGCCGATAACAACATCTTTTAAAGAAATACCCGCTAGATCTTAGCGGGTATTATTGTTATTGAATTCGACGAGTCGGTGGGCGCGGTGTCGTATCGTTTTGATGATTCTGAGGCTTTGTAGGCGCCACAGGAGCGGCTGGAGCCTGCGTTTGGGCAGGAGCTGCATTCTGAGCAGTTGGCGCTGCAGCGCTGCGTAGAATGCGGCGTTTGTAGCTGCGTAGGAATAGCCAGATTGCGACGATCAAACCGATCAGTACAATAAGACCAACAATTGACCAGATAATGACACCGGTTGGAATAACCCAGAATGACTTCGTTACTTCGATAGTCTGATTCTTTGTTCCATAGGTAAAGACAGCGGTCACTTCATACTTGCCGAAGGTGCCGACATTCTTTAGTGGAACATCCCAGCGGCGGGCGCTGTCAGGCAGGACCATATCGCGTGGATCTTTATTATTAAAGTCGCTAGCATAGATAACCTTGTCACCCTTTTTTACAGATACTTTACCGAATGGGCCAAGCTGTACACTACCTTTGTTTTCAAAACGAGCTGTAGCCTGGAGATTATTTGGCGTACGGAAGTTTGATCCTGAAACACCATTCTGTTGGATCTGGAAATCAGTCAATTCAAGCTTTTCAACGGCATCGCCAGGAACGTTTAGCAGCACAAGTGATGCAACACTGGCGCTTAGGTTAACTTGGCCACCACCATCAGGTGAAGTAGGCGCAAAACGAACTGCGCCAAAGTAGCCACCAGCTTGAGCGTTTGCTGGCACAGTAATAACCACTTCGATTACTTTTGATTGCCCTGCTGGAATCGTGACGTTTTTAAGTGGCGTCATGAAACGCTTCAAACTATGAGTTGGAGCGAATTTATCTTCGTCCAAAATAAGTGCAGGAGTACCACGCTCGTCACCTGCTACAAAGTCGTTCTCAATAGGTTTGACGGTAATTGGCTCGTCAGTCAGGTTAGTAACTGTCGTTTTCACCTTTTTAGTTTCACCTGGATTGATTTCGATGTCGGTGCGCACCGGTGAAACTTTTAATGTATTTGCTGTGTTATCTGCTGCGAACGCGTTTGTACCTGCAAACAACACTACGACTACAGCAAGCATCACTATCATTGCAACGACCGTGCGGACGTTCGCTTGAACGTGCTTAGCTACCAACATACCTAATTTTCCCCTTTACGTAATTACTTCCCATCATAACAGATACGGTAATGTTTGCAAGCACTAAATACAAAACAGCACCCCTGTAATGAGGTGCTGTAGTCAAAGCGACATATGATAACTAGAACTTACCAGTTGCGATCAAACTAAGGTCTGCAGAGTAGTTACCAGCTGGAGTCTGGTTAGTTACGCTTGCACCAAATGTAAGCGCCATGTTTTTGTTGTTGGCTGGTAGACTGTTTGTATCAAGGATAGGATCACCATAGGTGCTTGTTACACCAGTAGCATCACCCGATACCCAGTTCAATGCAAATGTAGTTGCGTTATAGCCTGATGATGGAACGGCACGGATTGTACCACTAGCATCTGTGCTGTCTGCAGCAGTTTTGACACCAAATTTCGCTTGACCAGCTGTGATGCCGGTTTGCAATGCAGGGGTAATAAAGCAACCACTTGTGTTACTTGAGTTAATCAATCCGCCACACCCTACTGCGCTACTTCTTAGACTTACGACGGCTCCAGTGGTAGCGTTAGTAGAAATCTGAGTATTGATTGAACCTGTGTATACGTCAGCTGAGTTCAAAGATATAACACCGCCAACGTCCTGACCAAGCTTGAGGGTCGGAGGTGCAAGCGCTGGTGCTGCCGCACCCGTACCAACACAATCGGCACCTATTGTTTGACCAGATACACAGAAGAGCATACTCTCTAGTACGGCACCAGATACACCGATAGTAGGAGTAATAGATAACGCAACTCCACCATCGTCAAGGTGCGCACCAGGAGTAGTTGACGTATATGCGGCTGCACCTGTACCGTTAGTATAAGTGATGATGCGTGCATATATCGTGCCTGCATTAGTTGGGTTTTTGACACCAGTCAAGGTGATTGACGTAGCAACATCTTCTGTGAAAGTGCCAGTAACCATTACTTTCTCGTCACTTGCCGTAGTGAGTGTTCCTAGAGTAGGGCCTCCAGAAACCGTAGCAGTACTCGCGTCGAATCCAACAGGAGGAGTACATGACTCACCAATTACAGGGCTATTCTGACAAAAATCAACGACTACAGCACCTGCAGTTTGTGCAGGTGTAAAGTTAACCTTGTAAACCACACTTGGGGCATTAGCTGATGAGCTACTAAGCTCAATTGAACGTTCAGTCACCTGTGCAGCTGATACTAGCGCTGGCATGAATGAACCAAGCAATACTGCCATTGCTGCAACCATAAAACCAGCACGACTGTTGAATAATCTCCTAGAACTCATTTCGCTTGTCCTCAATCCCCTACTTAACTATTTAAAGATATTTGTTTTGCCTATTAACGTGTTCAGTTTATCACGATACTACTAATGGTTGTCAAGTCATTTTTGGCTAAATCCGAAAAGTGTGGATAAGCTAGGAAATAACCTTACTCCTGCCCATCTCCACCACGCTCTTTTAACATCTTGTTACGGAGTGATGTTAGCTGACTTTGTCGTCCTAGCCAGAATGCAGGTGCTAATAGTACTAACGACACAATTGTTGGAACCCACATTACTTTTGCGACTGCACCGTTTGCATCATCCCCATTCTTATCAGCGGCACCCGTGCTATCGACCTTGCCGTTAGATACAGCAATGACCTGTAAGAACGCACTGACGCCGTTAACGTCAGTTACTTTTATATTCACCTGGTAGATACCTGCCTTTTTATAAGCATGTGTCAATGTAACGACACCTGAGAGTGCTTGGCTTTTAAGTTCTGGCCCAGTACCGTCTCCCCAGTCGGTGCTAAAGGCATATGGTCCCGTACCACCAGATAATTGCAGTGGCCAGCTAAGTGTTGCACCTGCCGCTGCAGATCGGCGGCCATAAGAGCTAGTAAGCGTAATACCAGCGCCAAATGCGGTAAAACGTGTATCGGTATAAGTAACGGTTGTTATGGCTGACGTCGGCCCTGCTTGCTCAAGATCATCGTATACGATGGCACTCAGCTCATTCGTACCAGCAAATAAGCTCACCTGTAGGCTAAAGCTACCGTCTTTACACATAACCGAACCGACCATAACACTGTTGTTATATACCTGGACTAATAAATCTTTCGGACAGATACCATTAACCGTGATTGGTGATGACGTAAATGAAGCACCATTACCTGGCGTCGTTATTGTTGCACCCTGGGTCGGAGGTGGCTGTGTTTTCGTTGCCTCTAGTCCATACGAGCCAGGCTTTGGTTCAGGAGTAGGCAGTGCATTAATAGCCGAGGCTGGTCGCACGAATACGAATAGCGCCAGTAGACACATCCCGATCATAACTGGGAGTATCCATTGAGCGCTAAAACGAATCGTATTTGTCATGCTTGTGCTTATTGTACCGTGACTATACGGTATTCAAAAGTGTTACCTATTTTCGACGCGGTGTTCTCTTGGACTGGATGCCGAATTTTCGGCGAATCGCGTGAACGATTTTCCATACGTAGTACGAGGCTATTGCAAGTGCAATGATGAAGGCGATCACAAACCACCAAGGAAGATACCAGAAATTAGCAGTCTTTACGAGCTCTTGGGTACGGTTACCGTTCTGTCCGTAATATGCCTCAAGTGTTGCTGTGTAGTACCCTGGCCATAGACCTGGTGACTTACAGCTTTTTGTTGGTGACGATGCGCCGTTGAAATCAACATTGGCAGATTCAACTTCGATACAGCTAGTAAATGTACGGCTTTGACCAATCAATGCCAATGACCCGTTCGGGTTAATATCCGTAATTGTGCGTTCTTTACCAAACAAATCCTTCAGTGTAATGCTACCTACTGGTGCCTCTGTGACATTACCATTATTCTTCAAGGTGTACGCGAGTAGCTGCGGCTCGTCAGCGGTCATAAATACGTAACCAGCCTTTTTGTTGGCTGTTGCCTTGGTGTAAGCGCCGAACTTTTCAATAACCAGGTTTTCATTCACCTGACCAGGGATAGATGTAAACACCAGTGTTACACCTGACGCGCTTAGGCCGACGTTACCGCCTTCACCAGGAGGGCCCGATGAATACAAAATAGCACTATAGTAGCTACCTGCACCGTGATTAGCTGGGATTTCTACGCTCATATCAAGCGTTTTGCTAGAGTTTGGCGGAATAGTTACACTCTCTGGAACCTTCATAAATGGCTTTAGTGACCAAGTAGTCTGAGGGGCATCCTGAGCCAACATTAATTTCGGTGTACCGCCATCATCGGTAAAGGTAAAATCAATTATACGAAGGTTTAATTCGAGGGGCTGAACTGGGTCTAGGTTGCGAATCGTTAGTTTATCGTTAACTGATTCTCCAGGTTCAATCACGTAATTCTTCTTTGGAACGATACTAAGTGATGCTGACGATGCAGCTTCTGCTGGCCGTGCTGGTAGCATATAGGCCAAGCCAACCATTACTACAAAGGCAGCCATAACCATGCTTATACGGCGTTTCATTGTTTTATTTTCCCTCACACATTTTACCTATTTTAAGTATAAGCCGTATTGTACCACTAAAAGCGACCACTGGCTATATACGTGATCGTTGTAGTATACACACCGGCGCGCAGATTCTCGCTCGAATTAACGATATAACTGACAGTGAACTTTTTCATCAAACTGACATCTGGTGAAAAGGCCACGACGTCACCTGGTACATATTTAAACTGATTAGGAATCCCATAGTCTGGCGATGGAATCGCATTTTGCCACATCCCTTCTGGATCATTTCCAACCGACGGTGCATTATTTGCAACTAAATTAATACCAAACTGGTTTGTACCTGGCTGGCTAAGCGTAGGGGTTGTCGGCGCATCGATGACGTTTGTGCCAGCACTCAATGGATCACCATTTGCAGTAATAGCAAAGCCGCCACTCGCATTGGTGCCGACGGCCATTTGTGACTGCGCCTGTAATGTAGATTGAGAACTTAGCTGGCCCATATCGCTATAGTTGATACCGCTCGTGTCTTCACAGTTGTCTTCGACTTCACCAGCCACACAAAATACCAACATAGGTGGCACCTGTGTTTCTAGTGTAATGTCGGTTGTTACCTGCGCCCTTACCGAGCCAAAATTGATCTGTGGACCCGTAGCATCAGTGCTCGCATGACTACGAAGACGAACTGAGAATGCTTTTTCAGTCTGAGTTGGGTTAACAACATTACTTAAGGTATAACTAGACGCGCTAGAAAAGATTGGTGTTGGCGCACGCGACAGTACTATATGATTAGGTGTTTTTGTTGCAATCGAAAAGCCAGTCTCGCCAGATTGATTACTAAGAACGGCATTCGACACGTCCAATCCAGCTGGTGCGACACATGGGTTGTATGGGATTGGATCATCGCAAAACAACATATCAACAGAACCCACTGCTGCTGGTGTAACGTAGCCAAATTTCAACGTATACGCAGTAGTCGCACCTGGTGTCGCGCTTTGCATTATCAAACCACGGTCTTGAAAACGAGTTGCGGCTGCAACAGGCGATGCGAATATAAACACAACCAAAAGCATCGCGAGAAGCTCCTCGGAGAATATATGTCGCCACCCGTGGACACGTGAGTGTGCCCGTACCAACTTGTGATGCATATGATCATTGTACTAAATAATAAGCATTATGCGTAATTGTAAAGGATAGTAAACAATAAAAATCGACCCTCGATGAAGGCCGATTTCGCTACTAGATGTAGCCTCTTGTCTAAATAGGATTTAGTACTGAGGAGCTGCAATCCAGTTAACTTTAGTTGTGTAGATACCCGCAGGTGTCGTTGCAGCGATATTAGCGATGTAACGAACCTTACCAGTTACACAGTCCACAACTTCGTTGTTTTGTGATGCGATAGGTGTTGGGATCAAGCTAGAATCCGGGTCAAAAGCGAATGAGGTGTTAATTCCTGCGCCATATTCCGTGTTGATATTTCCCGTACCATCACCGTAATTTGGTAGTGGAGCAAGCGGTGCAAGTTTTGGTGTGTGCCAGCTAGCATTCGCAAGCACGTTATCGGCTGTAAGTGAAGCGGTATGAATAGCTTCGATACCATTATCTACACCGTTTTCAAACAGCAAGTTAGTATCTCGCTCTTGATCATAACTGACCTCATACTGAGTGCCGTTAACGCCGTTATCAAGCGCTAGGCCAAACTGTTCTGAACCTACGGTTGGCGATTCAGCAGTCGTACCAATAGCATCAATTTGATCGCCCACGGTATTACTGAGTGTTACACCAGAGTAGTAAACTGTCGCACCAGCACTAGAGTTGGAGCTTAGGCGCCAGTACGAGTGAGTACTGTAGGTATCATCAGTCTCGAGTGAAAATTCACCGTCAGCGTTACCCATCTGCAGCACGTTTGGTGTCGCAGGGTTTTGCGTCATACCTGGCAATACAGGGTCACAGATGCCATGGGCATTATTACCGTTAGCAGTCTTTAATTGACTTTGTATACCAGGGGTCACACCGTCAGTATCAGTACTATCAAGTGTATTAGGATCAACCACACCGACAGAGAAGTCCATGGTTTCCAGTACCTTTGTCTGAATCTCAATTGATCGGTTCATAACGTTCGCAACAGTGACACCACCGTCGATCACATTCGTCTCAATCAACGACGTATCAGAGTTGTAGGTATTAAGCTTAGCGAAGAACGCACCAGCACCTGGGTTGATCATATAGTTAGTATCCGTACCGAAGAAGATGATCTTCACATAATCAGTACTATTAAGACTAAGGCCAGTCGCGTTAGTAAGGGTAATGTAGTTTTCCTTGCCTGTTGATGTTCCGTCAGCAACTGTACCGGCACTACCACCGTTTGTTTGGTTGACACTTGCTGTCATCGTCCAGCCGGTACTCTGCACCCAAGGATCACCAGAGTTTGCTTTATGCATAACGATGAAGTTACCTTCACTGTTATTACGATTCGGTACACTAGCGGCATTATTTGGAACACCTGTCGTTGTATTAAACTTTGTACCGAAGGTTGACACTTCACCTGGGGTAGCAGTTACTACTTCAAGGTCACTCTTTTGAGCGTCTACTTGGTCATCGTCATTCGGCTCACGAGCATAACTACCCGCACTACCCGTATACGGAATGTTACCAGGCCCCATACAGTTACCCGCAGAGGTTGTACAGTATTGGAACGAGAAAGCCTTTACGGTTGCCGTTGAGCTTACACGGAAGCCAAACGTATTACCTGTTTTTCGACCGTTGGCACCACTGTTTGGTGGCGCATAAGTGCCGTTACCTGATGCGTCTAAGTAGCTCCAACCTGGAGAACCACTTGATAGTGACAGGCTACGTTCTGTCAGCGGATTGAGTGCGTCCGCGAAAACCGCCTGCGATGGCAGCACTGCTGATACTGCTAGTGCAGCGGCAGCAGCGAGCAGAGTGCCACGCCGAGCGATTGATTTGAATGTATACATGTTTGTATATTCCTTGTTTTTGTTTTGATATTTAGCCTTTTTATAAGGTGTACAGGCGAATTTTACCATTAGTACTATGAGTTGTGCAATAGGTTTTTAACAACATTGTGAGTATTACACAGTTTTTCCACAGTATGGACCACGGTACTATTGCGATACAGCTTTGTAATAATACTGTTATACTGATAGGCAAATTATGAATAACCTTATTAAAACCACCAAAACCTATATCACTACTCATAAACGGGATTCAATTATCAGCCTTGTCCTCATCTTAATTATTGCTGGACTAGTCGCCCTTTTTATCTATAACAATCTATCGCGTATCGTCTACCAACCGACTGACGCCTGCGACATGCTCACACCGGCCAAGGCTCAAGATTTGCTTGGCGAAAAAGTTATCAGCCTAGACACTAAGGGTGCGGTCATATCTGGCGATGTCGCAACCAGCAAATGCAGTTATACAGACGAAAACCCTAATAAGGACAATATGGTCGTTGCTGCGATAGCTGTTCGATCCGGTATAAACGACAAGGGCGTACAACAAAATAAAGCAGATTTCGCTACTAGCAGAGCAAACGGCACTGTCGAAGATGTCAAAAACTTAGGTGACAGCGCCTACTTTAATCCTGTTCGTGGTCAACTTAACATCCTGGATGATAAACGCTGGATTATTATCAGCTATGGCATCGGCGCAGCGCCTGAAGCTAATACCCTCGATAAAGCTATTGAACTGGCTAACGTAGTTCTTGATTACCCGCTGTTTCAGGTTGGACGTTTTTAGTACACAGGAATAACAATTGCGGCATAATCGCCTGCATAGCGACCAGCTGGTGTTTTGTTTGAAATATTTACAATCATACTAATCGTGTAATCCGTTCGACCCGATTCTGTATTACTATGCGCCACCGTACTGCCACTAACATACTTAAATAAATTCGCCGTGCGGTAATCGTCGTCTACCACACCAAAACTGGTTTGGTCTGACGGCACTTGAACAGGCCCAGCACCGACATTCGGCGTCGTGTTCGCTGCTAAATTAATCGCAAACTGCTCGGTTCCTGGTACTGATGCGGTTGGAGTGCTTGGCGTACTAAGCGTATGTCCACCATATTTAGGCGGATCGCCCACGATTTGCAGAGTATACCCACCACTCAAATAATTACGCACTCGTACGATCGTTGTCTTGAAAGCCGTCTCCTCGGCTGTCAAAACACCCAGATCTGACACACCAGGATCAACAATCACCTCTAGTAGCGGGTCACTGCTGGCGATAGCACCAAATTTAGTCTTGTAACCAGCGCTCGAGGCGTCACCAGCCGTCATGTCTCCAATCGATGTTTGAGCACAGTACTGACCAGAACAGTTTTGTGCTGATGATCCTGCGGCAAATTCTGTTTCGGTGACCTGATAACTATTCGAGCTCGACAGAGCAGCAGCCATGGTACCGCCGCCAACACTAATAACCACTACCGCGAGTAGCATTAGTTGTATGTATTGCCTGAATCCCCGTTTTTGCATAAGCCTTATTGTACGTATTATCATCGATTACCAAGAGAAATACAACTAGCGTCAAATCGCCATATATAGTATGCTATATGTAACCATAACCACAACATAGAAAAGCAATGGAAACAGATAAAAATACCCCTTCAGCGGACGAAAGCAAGCCACAGGATCAGTCGTCACAAGCACCGGCTGATGCCTTAAGCCGCACGCCCGATGATCTGGACCAGGAGCAATCTGCTCAGGCCGCTACTACCACTGCATCGACCGATGATCCAAATGCCAAAAAACTTTCGCCAATTAAGAAATTCTTCCGCAAGGTCAACCTTTATTTCTTGATTTTCATCCTACTCGTTGTCGTGGCCGCCGCCGTTACGGTAGTCAACTATCTTAATAGCACCAAACCAGCACCGACAGTAGATATAGCCACTCAGGGACTAACCGAAGAAGCGCTAAAACAGCTCAACAACAGCGACGCTACAGTTGGCGGCGCTTCGCAAACGCTTACCATTCAGGGTAATACTATTATTGGTGGGCAAACATTAATGCGCGGCAACCTAAACGTAGCTGGTAACTTCCAGTCAGGCGGTAGTATTCAAGGCCCTAGCCTCACTATTTCTGGCGCAAGTAATCTTGGCGAAGCACAGATCAACAGCCTGCAGGTTGCGACAAACACCGCAGTTCAAGGTAGCACCACGCTGCGTGACCTTAACGTTTCTGGCACATCATCATTCAGCGGCGCTATGACTGCATCGCAAATTACGACATCAAAACTTGTCATGAGTGGAAATGCCATCCTACAAATCCCCAACCATATCAGCTTTACTGGGCCGTCACCTAGCCGAACCATTAACGCTGGCGTCCTAGGTAATGGTGGATCTGCCTCAGTTAACGGATCGGACACTAACGGAACAATTAATATCAATACTGGCAACAATCCGTCAGCGGGCTGTTTTGCACGCATAAATTTCCAACAAGCTTTTCCCGGACAACCACATGTCATAATTAGCCCTATTGGCGCTGCAGCCGGTCAAACGCAATATTACGTCGACCGTAACAACAGCGGCTTTAGTGTCTGCACCAATAACGCTGCTCCAGCAAACCAGGTCTTCGGCTTTAGTTATTTCGTAACCGGCTAGACGTCCATAAAGACAACGACGCTATCGGCTTTAACGTGCATCAGCGCACGCGTAATCTTGATATCTTTTTGCCCATCGGGGGTTTGAATAACCAGATTACAAGGAATTAACATACACAAGAAATTATGATGACCTGGCAGAACGTCAAAAGGTCCCGTTTCGTTAATAGCACTAACGCTGTAGCCTTCGCCTTCGTAGTAGACCTTGAACGGGGCATAGACCTTAATAGCAAGCGTTGGCTTGCCATTG
>Ga0157369_10009155_pt1 | contig 11330 bp, 10 predicted proteins | sample C25metaG_FD_113461 | JGI IMG/M metagenome (GOLD analysis project Ga0157369, IMG submission 113461) | Corn rhizosphere microbial communities from Kellogg Biological Station, Michigan, USA - C2-5 metaG | ecosystem: Host-associated > Plants > Roots > Rhizosphere > Soil | place: USA: Michigan... | reverse complement strand
GCTGCCTCTTCCTCGAGCCGGCGCGGGCCGAGCTTGCAGCTGCGCACGCGTCCCACCTTCTCGGTGGCGACGAGCTCCGCTCGCTCGAGCACTCCGATGTGCTTCTTCATGCCGGTCAGGGTCATGTCAAACCGCTCGGCGAGGACCGTGACGGACGCGTCGGAGCGCATCAACTGTTGCAGCACGCCGCGCCGCACGGGGTCGGACAGCGCGGCGAACGACCGGTTGAAACGAGCTTCCGAACGGTGAACCATCCGGTTCAGTATGACATGCGTGGTGCCGGCAGGCAAGCGAAACGACGCTCGCGTTCGTTGCTCGAGCAGCGTTCGGCGCTAAGGAGAGATCGGCAGTTCCCCGGGCCGTTGCCGGCCGGCGCGACCGACCCACACGCACGCCGCGAAGATCACCGTCGCACCGAGCCAGACCTGGGGCCGCACCGCCTCGCCGAAGAAGAGGAAGCCGAACAGCGCCGCCCAAGGCAACGCGGTGAACTCGAGCACGCCGAGCGCTTGCGCCTCGGCTGCAGCATAGGCTCGGGCGAGCAACTGAATGCCGACGTTTCCCAGCAGACCCGCGAGAACCGCGAGCCCCAACGCCGACGCAGTCGGTTGCGGGGCACCGATGGCAGCGGGCGACAGCAGCACCATCGGGATCACTGCGCTTGTCAGGGTCAGGAGGGTCGAGCCGTCCTTGGCGGCGCGCGCGCGCATCACGACCGCGGCCAAGGCATACGTCAGCGCCGCGGCCAGGATTGCGGCGAGCCCGAGGCCGCGTTCGCCGTCGAAGCTCGGTGCGCCCTGGACCGTGACCAGCACGCCGGCAAAGCCCAGCAGAGCGGCCAACAGCACCGGGCCGCGCATCTTCTCGCCGAGGAAGACATGCGCGAGTGGCGGAATCAGGAGCGGCGCAATGAACGACAGGGTGATCGCTTCCGCCAAGCCGAGGCGCGTGAGGGAAAAGAAGAACAAGAACGCGGTGGCTGCGATCAGGATGCCGCGCGACAAGTGGGCGGGCACCATGTCGCGCGTCAGCCGCCGCCGCCCTTGCCACCACCAGATCGCGAGCGCAAACAGGCTGCCGAAGACATAGCGCCCGAGCACTGCGTACGCAACCGTGTACGAGCGGGTGAGCTCCTTGACCGTGGCATCGAGCGCACACAGGGCAGCGATTCCGGCAGCAGCGACGACAAACGGGCGAGGCGAGGACATGGCGGGGAGGGCGGATGGAAATGCGGAGAACCCTGTCTGGCGGACGGCATGCCGCCGAACGCGTGAACGAACCACCTGAGGGACGATAGTCGAACGCAGGCGTCTGAGCTCGAACGTCGAATACGATGAGCGCCGGGCGTTGAAGAGTCGCGCAACCACCGAGGTTCGGCGGTTCGACCGTCGCGCTTGTTCACGTGGACTCGGTCACTTTTCTTCTTGCGGCCATGGACATGCAGGGTTCGAAACTCGGAGAGGCGGCTTGATCGAGAGGCTCGCGCGGCGACTGCCGATCTACTACGGGTGGGTCGTCGTCGCGGTCGTCTTCGTGACGATGGCGATCTGCGTGAACGCACGCACGGCGTTCTCCTTGCTCTTTCCGCCGATCCTCGACGAGTTCGGATGGGAGCGTGGCGTGACCGCCGGCGCGTTCTCGTTCGGATTCATCGTCTCCGCCGCATTGAGCCCGCTGCTCGGCCGGCTGATGGACCGTCGCGGGCCGCGCTTCGTCATGGAGCTCGGCGTTGCCGCGACTTCCGCCGGTCTGTTGTTGGCGACCTTCGCCGGCCAGCCCTGGCACGTCTATCTCACGTTGGGCCTCTTGGTGGGCGCGGGCACGACGTTCACCGGCTACACCGGTCAAGCACTGTTTCTGCCGAACTGGTTCGTGCGCCGCCGCGGGCTCGCGATGAGCATCGCCTTCGCCGGAGTGGGGTTCGGCTCCATCGTGCTGCTGCCCGCGTTGCAGACGTTCGTGGAGCGAAACGGCTGGCGGGCCGGTTGTTCGCTGCTGGGCGTGGTGGCGCTTCTCGTCCTCGTGCCGCTCAACTTGCTTCTCAGGCGTCGACCCGAAGAGCTCGGTCTCGCTCCGGACGGAGACGCGGTCACGCCGGCCGCGGCCAGCGCCCGACGCGTGAACGTCGTCGACCCGGCGTGGGCAGCCGTCGACTGGACGCTCTCGCGAGCAATCCGTACCGCGCGGTTCTGGTGGATCGCGGTGGCCTACTTCACGGGGCTCTTCTCGTGGTACGCCGTGCAGGTTCACCAGACCAAGTACCTCACCGAGACCGGCTTCAGTGCGCAAGAGGCCGCGTGGGCCCTCGGCGCCGTCAGCCTTGCGGGCGTGCCGGGGCAGATCGGACTCGGCTGGCTCTCGGACCGTGTCGGACGCGAGATCGTCTGGGCGATCGGCAGCGCGGGGTTCTGCATCACCTACGTCGCGCTGCTCGCGTTGCCGTCGCATCCAAGCATCCCGATGCTGTACACGATGGTGATCGCCCAAGGCGCGCTGGGCTACGGCCTCTCGTCGGTCGTGGGCGCCATCCCCGCGGAGATCTTCGAGGGCAGGCACTACGGTTCGATCTTCGGAACGCTGATGGTCAGCGCGCTCGCGGGTGGCGCGGCGGGGCCGTGGTTGATGGGTGTCGTGCACGACCGGACCGGCAATTACACGCTGGCGTTCTGGGTCGCCATCGGCTGCTCGGTGCTGTCCGCAATCGCGATCTGGCGCGCGTCGCCCAGCGGCGTGCGTGTCGTGGCCGGGCGCGTGCGGGCAGCCCCGGCGTGAGAAGGGCGCGCTCCGGATGGCGACGAACATCGCCGTCCGTCTAGCATAAGAGAGCGAAGCACAGGAGGTGGACTGTGATCGACCACGCGAAGTGGCCGACTTGGCGTGCTGAAAATCTCGCCGGATGGGAAGAACGAGTTCCCATCCACCTCGGGCCGGATGGATACGACGTCGAAGGGTTGCTCAGTGACCCGACGCGGGTGACCCAGACTGTTCAGAACGATCGAGAAGCGCTCGGCTCACTGGTCGGCTTGAGCGTCGCGCACCTGCAGTGCCATCTCGGGACGGACACGCTGTCGTTGATGCGTTCGGGTGCCGCAGCGGTCGCCGGCGTCGATTTTTCGCCGAGCGCCATCGCGCATTGTCGAAGTCTCTTCGCCCGAGCAGGGGTGACGGGCACGTTCGTCGTCGGCGATGTCTTCGAGTCGCGGGCACTCCTGCCGCATCGATACGACCTGGTGTACGCCTCGATCGGCGCGATCAATTGGATTCCCTCGATCCGAAACTGGCTCGCGGTGGCCGCTTCCTTGCTGAAGCCTCGGGGGCGGCTGCACCTGCGGGACGTCCATCCGATGGCGATGGCTTTCGACCCCGAGGTCGATGGAGAACTACGGCTCCGCTATCCGTACGGAGAAACGGTCGACCCGGTCAGCCTGGCAAGCGATCAGACCTACGTCGGCGATGGCACGCCGCTCGTTCACCGGACCACGCACGAGTGGTCGCACGGCATCGGCGAGATCATTCAAGGCGCGATCGATGCCGGATTCGAGATCCGCGGGCTCGAAGAGCACTACTACACGGAGTGGCGCATGTGGCCGTCGATGGTCAGACAAGGACCGGGCCGGTATGTGCTCGCAGATGGACCGGAGCGTCTGCCCTTGTTGTTCACGCTCAAGGCGCTGCGGCCTTGATCGGCTCGGCGCCACGTGACGGCATGGGTCGCTACTGCGGCTTTCGCGCAGGAGGCTGCTCGCTCTGTCGCGGAAGGCACGTGACAAAAATGCTCGGCCGGCGCACAGTCGTTCACGATGAAGACGATCGCCGAGCAACGCTTTCGCTGCGTGTCGCTGGAGGGCGAGACATTCGATCTGCTCGCGAGGTTTGGCGAGCCGACGGTCGAAGCAAAGGACGGACCGAGTGATCGGCACGCCGTGATGCTCCTATCCTTCGAGCCTCTCGTTCCGGAGCGCCGGTGCTACGGGCACAACGAATTCCAGGCCCTCTGCTTGGCGCTGGAATTCCTGCGCACGACTCTGAAGGCATTCGCAGCCAAGGGTGGCCGGATCTATTGGCAGGACACGGAATCGCCGGTTGATCTCGGAAGCCCGTGGCTCGGTCCATATCCCGACTTCTGAGCGGTGCGACGCAGGGGAAGAGCCTATCCGCCCCGAGAGCCAACGCTCAGGGAAACATCGATTGGTGGATCGCGCGCCACTCCGGCGTGCATCTGAAGGCGACAGCGGCAGGTCAGATCTTCGGCGTCGTGCTCGTCAAGAACCACTGGAACCTGCGCAGCCTGTTCGTGGCACCCTCCAGCGGCAAGGTCGGCCGCCGCTTGCTCTCGGCATCAATCGCGGAGTGTTCGGGCCAGAGTCCGGCAATGGAGCTTCGTTTCGGTGAGCAGCGGTGCGATGGCGGACCGACAGGCAAGCGTGCTACCGATGCCTAGGCGCGCGTCGCGGGCGATCGATGACGCCCCGCCTCGACGGCGCTTTCGACATCGCAGGTGCATCTCGTGCGGAAGGCGGTCTGTCGCATCGGCTGTTCCGATCGCGCACTGCACCGCGAGTGGCTGCTGGACGAAGCGCTCAAGGAAACGTTCCCCGCCAGTGATCCGATCTCGCCGGCACGGCACCTCCTGATCAAGTATTGGTCTGCTCGGGAGGAACGTCGCGCGGGAGCACCTGCCCCGCATCGCCGCTGCCCTTTGCCATCGGCAGTGCCATGCCGACGAGATAGCTGGTCATGCTGAGCGAGCCGAGCGTTCGCCCCTCGGCGAACGGCTGCGCTGTCTCGCCGCTGGCTTGGCACAGCCCCGCGACGTAGGCGAGCGGCAGGAAATGCTCCGCCGTCGGAACCGCAAGATCGTGGTCGGGATGGCGTTGCACGTCGACGAGCGCGCCAGGGTTCGTCGTCATCACCTCGCGGACACGGGCGTCGAATCGTTCTGCCCAGTCGAACCCGCGATCGCCGTACGCCCAGTCGATCCGGCGAAGGTTGTGGACGACGTTGCCGCTGCCGACGATGAAGACTCCGCGTTCGCGCAGCGGCGCGAGCCGCGCGCCGAGATCGATGTGGTAGGCGAGAGGCGCTCCCGCATGGATGGACAACTGCAGCACCGGAATGTCGGCTGCAGGGAAGACGTGCGCCAGCACCGACCAGGTGCCGTGGTCCAGCCCCCAGCTGTTTCGATCGAGCCCGACGCATCCTGTGCCCAGGATGGCGACGATCTCCTCTGCGACCTCGGGGCTGCCGGGCGCCGGATAGTCGAACGCGAACAGCTCGGGCGGAAAGCCGTAGAAGTCGTGGATGACCTTCGGCTTCGCCATCGCGGTGACCGCGGTCGCCTGGATGAACCAGTGTGCGGAAATCGCAAGAACGGCGCGCGGCCGCGGCAACGCGCGGCCGAGCGCGCGCCATGACCGGGTGAAGTCGTTGAGCTCCAGCGTGTTCATCGGCGAGCCGTGGCCGATGAAGGCGACCGGCATCCGGACGGAATCGCTCATCGTGTGCTCGATGCTTGTCGCTCCAGTGCCGATCGATCGCCACCCGCACTCGGCAGCATGAGGGCCGCCGAGCGCAGCTCAGGGCGAGCGCGAGATCAGATTGAACAGCCTCACGTAGATCGACAGCGGCTGCGTGAAGTCGGCCGCGTTTTCGGGTTCGACGAGGCGGGTCGGCGGCCCGCGGTCGAGCGAGCTGTCGACGAACGGCGCCACCGACGCGATGCCCGCCGACTCGATGCCGGTGCCCGAGAAGTCGATGATCGTCAGGCAATGCGAGTCGTTGACGTTGCGGAAGTACGGCACGTAGTAGCTCACGTTGGCGTACGCGTCGAGCGCCGCCGTCCACTGGGCGATGTCGGGCCACCAGCGCGAGAACAGCGCGTGCTGGTACGCCGACTGGTTCGGCGCGTTGGCGATGTCCGGATAGAACTTCTCGTAGCTGAAGGCCGAGAAGTTGCTGTCGCGTGTGAACAGCATGTAGCCGAAGCGGTCGCCCGGATAGGTGAGCGCGAGCGCACCGCTCACCGAGCCGAGATTGTTCGGGTCGAACCCCACCAGCAGCCCGGACGAGAAGCGGGTGACGAGGCCGTCGGCCTCGTCGAGTCCCCACGCAGCGCGGATCGTGTTGTGGAGCGGCAGCGACGGGTATTGCGCCGGTGAGCCGCTGCGCGGTGCCTGCATCAGTGGCCCGGAGTCGGCGAGCAGCGTGACGTTCCCGGTCGGCTGCAGCGCGTCCCGCACCAGGGGATAAGTGACCGTCGCACCGACGCCGCCAGCCGAGAAGCCGGTGAGCAGCAGCTTTGCCGGTTGGCCCAGGTTGGCACGCAGCCACTGCGCGGCCGCGCTGACGTTGGCCTGGCCGCGGTGGTACTCGACCCGCGGCGTCGCCGGGTAGGCGTCGGCGTACACCGCCACTTTGCTGCCGGCATGGACGTCGCCCGTGCAGTACGGGAAGAAGACCAGATTCCACGATTGCGTCTGCACCGTCTGCGCCGGGTCGTTGCGTGCGGTGAAGGGCGTGACGAGACCGTGGGCGACGTTGGGCGACTGCATGTAGTCGACCGGAATGCCGTTGGGGTTCGCGGCGCCGAGCTTGCCTTCGCCCAGACACGCCTTCTGGTCCCAGCACGCGCCGCCGCCTTCGAAGCTCACCGCCATGTCGTGCGAGAACGGCGTGCGGTTGACGAAAAAGCGGTAGGGCGAACCGTCGCCGCAGGCCGCGCCAGTCGCCGCCGGCAGCTCGACCATCTCCCATTGGAAGTAGCCGGCCTGTGCGAGCGGTGCGCCGAGCAGCAGCGCGAACGCCGAGAGGATGCGGGTGCAGCGCGTCATGGTGTCGTCCTCGTCAGTGGGTGTTCAGGCCGGCCGCTTTCAACGCGAACCGCTGCCAAAGCTTTGCCGGCGCAGCGCCTCAAGCTCGCGCGCGAGTGCGCCGCGGTCGCGCGCCGCCGCGGGCTGCGCCGACCAGGCAGCGACGAGCTCGCTCTGGCGCCGCTCGAACTCGGCTTGGCGCGTGTCGACCGCCGCCGGCGGCGCCAGATGGGCGGTGCTCCAGCGTTCGAGCTGGTCGGCGCGTCGCGAGGGGTCGGGCTGGATCGCCTCCAGCAGCGCGCTCTCGATTTGGCGCGCTTCCGCTGCCGTCACCTCCGACCGGCGCAGCCGCTCGGGCAGGCCCTCGTCGCGCGTCTGCGCCAATGCTTGCAGGTCCGTGGCCGCGATGCCGGTGAGGCGCGCCTCGCGAAAGCGACGCAGCGCATCGGACCAGGCGAAATAGTCGCCGAGCCGGCGCAGCTCGGCGGGGCCGTCGGGCCGGCCCCGGAGCTGCACCTGCAGCGCGGCCCACTGCTCGGAAGAGATCCCGGGCGGGACGGCGGGCGCGACCTGCAGTGCAGGAGCCACCGGCGCAGCGGTCGCTCCGGAGGGACCGTGCGCCGCCGCCGTGGACGGCGGCGTTGCGACGGCAGATAGACGCGCCGGCGTGGCGGGTTCGTCGGCTGGCCACAGCCAGACCGTGGCCAGCGCGGCGGCGGCCGCGGCCACCAACCAGCGTCCTGCACGTTGCGGCGTTCTCATGGAGGACCAGTATTGCCTGCTCCTGACGCGGTGCCAAGAGGCGGCGCGTCACGATCCCTGGCACGGGCGGACCGGCCCGCGCAGTCGCCGCGAATGACGCAGGACACCTTCGAATATCGAGCCCGATTTCTTTCTGGCCCATCGCACCGAAGCGGTCATGCAGTGCGCTCGGAGAGAACGCGAGTGCGCTGGACGCCTTGGACGGCGCGTTTGGCGCCCACGACCGTAGCTCGTGTTCCTCAAGGACGACCCGCGCTGGACCGGCCTTCGACAGGAGTCGCGATTCCGGACGCTGCTGCACCGGATGCATCCCGACCGTTACGGGCGAGGGCTGTCACCGCGTTGACTGCGCGGGCGCGATGCGGATTCGCTGCATCGTCACCAGGCTGCGCGCAGCGGGCAAACGGCACGTCTTCGCCATGACGATGCAAAAGCGTCGCTGGGCGTAGCATGTCTCGACTTCAATGATCGCCGCGGGAGTGTCGGTTATGGATCGGCGGACCGTCATCAGCGGTGCGGCGTGCTGCATCATCGGCGCCACTCACTTCCATGCGAAGGCGCAGCGGCCCGAAGCGCCGGTGATCGGCTTCCTGAGCAGCAGATCCCCGGAGGAATCGGCGGCGCATGCTGCCGCTTTCCGGCGCGGACTCGCCGATAGCGGCTTTGTCGATCCGGAAAGCGTTGTCATCGAGTACCGTTGGGCGAAGGGTGACTATGGGCGTCTGCCTGGACTCGCAACGTCCCTCGCGAAGCTGCGGGTCAATGTCCTGGTCGCTGTCGGCGGCACGCCCTCGGCACTTGCAGCCAAGACGGTCGCTGGCGCCATTCCGATCGTCTTTTTGATCGGCGATGATCCGGTAAAGCTCGGTCTCGTTTCTAGTTTGGGTCGACCGGGGCGCAATCTGACCGGCGTCACGTTCGTCACGACCGAGTTGGGTGCCAAACGCTTGGAAGTCCTTTACGAGCTTGTACCCAACGCCAGCCTCAGCGCGTTTCTCCTCAACCCGCACTTTGCCGACGCGGCGGCTCAAGGGGAAGCCATGCAGAGCGCGGCACGTTCGCTTGGCCGTCGACTCCTCGTCTTGCAAGCGAGCACCGAAGCTCAGATCGCCGCCAGCTTCGCTACGCTCGGCCGAGAAGGAGTCGGAGTCCTGGTCGTTCAAAACGATCCGTTCTTCGACTCTCAGCGAAAACAGATCGTGGCCCTTGCGAGCCGCAATGCGATCCCCGCGATTTACCACATTCGAGAGTTTCCGGCCGCGGGTGGCCTGATCAGCTACGGAGCCAGTCTTGCTGATGCATATCGTCAAGTGGGCATTTACGCTGGCCGCATCCTCAAGGGCGCAACTCCCGGTGAGCTGCCGGTCGAGCAGCCGACGAGGTTCGAGATGGTGATCAACGTCAAGACCGCGAAGGCGCTCGGGATCACGGTGCCGCAGTCAATGCTGCTGCGCGCCGACGAGGTTCTGCAGTGACGTCCCTTCTGTTGTCGGTCGGCTGGCGTCTTCGGCCGGCGACGCGGCGGTGCTCTAATCAGAGTGCGTCCAGGAGGCCGCATGAAGCGCCGCAGGATTCACGTCGCAAGTCGCCGGCTGTTGCTCAAAGCCTCCGCTGGCGCGTGGCTGGGTGCCTCGCTCCCCACCGCGAAGCCACAGAACCCCATGCGCCGGGTCGCGTTTCTCGGCATTGTCGAGGCACCGGCTCCGGGTCTAGAGGCCTTTCGATCGCGGCTTGCGGAGCTTGGATGGGTCGAGGGCAAGAGTGTCGTCCTGGACATGAGATTCACGCATGGCGACGGCGCGCGCATTGCGCCCCTGACGGCTGAATTGTTGGCGCTGCAGCCCGACGTCTTCGTCGCACCCTTCGACACCTTCGCGATTGCGGCCGCCGCTTCCACTTCGAAAGTGCCGATCGTGTTCGCGGGGGGAATCGATCCCGTCGCGTACGGCCTCATTGACTCGCTCGCCCACCCCGGTCGCAACGCCACCGGCCTCAGCATCAGCGGCGTCGCACTCGGCCAGAAGGGACTGTCACTGCTCAAGGAAGCTGTCCCGCGGTTGAGCGTGGTCGGCGTCATCGTCGGCAATCGCGACCGCTACAAGGTCGAGTCCCTCGAGGACACCGCGAGGCACAGCGGCCTAAGGCTGGTGCAGTTCGAACTGACCCGGCCGGACGACATCGATCAGGCGTTCGAGAAGTTCACCCAAGCCGGTGCGAACGGTGTCGTGGACTATGCCGGCACGCCATCCACGTTTGAGGTCCGTGATCGGCTCGCCGCATTGGCGATCGAGCACCGGCTGCCGATGCTCGTGTCGTCGGCACAGGCCGATTCCGGAGGATTGTTATCGTACGGGCCGAACAATGTTGATGTGTTCCGACACACTGCCGAGCTGGTGGATCGAATTCTCCGCGGCGCGAAACCGGCAGACATTCCAGTCGAGCAACCGAATTTGTACGACTACGTCGTGAACCTGCGAACCGCTCGCGTGCTTGGAGTCACCTTGCCACAGTCCGTGCTGTTGCGTGCCACACGCGTAATCGAGTGAACCGAGCTCCGCACGGTGACGGTTTGCCGGGAACGATGGCGGAAAGAGAGAAATCCGATGAGTGACGACGTCGCGCAAATTCGGGCAGCAGTTCAAACCTACCTCGACGGCCTCTATGAGGGTGATGCCGCCAAGCTTGCCGAGGTGTTTCATCCGACGAGCCTGCTGACGTACGAGGACAAGGGTCAGCTGAAGCCCTGGCCGCGCGACGAATGGCTGGCGGCCGTGCGCGCGCGGCCGTCGGCCAAGTCGCAGGGCCTGCAGCGGCATGACGAGATCCTGCAGATCGACCAATCGTCGCCGACCACGGCATTCGTGAAGCTCAAGTGCGCGCTGCCGCCGCGTTTCTTCACCGACTACCTCTGCTTTCTGAAGGTCGAAGGCAAGTGGCGGGTCGCGCAGAAGGTCTTCGCGATCGAGCTTCGCTGACGCGCTTCGCTGTTCGAACGGCGGACGGTGTCCTGGAACTCACTGACCAGGATCAGACCGAGCACCAGAGTGATGCGCTTTGCCGCTCGCTGCAGGGCGCGCTCGATGGCAGGGAGCGTGCCTGCCGCAGAGCGTGGAAACCCGCTTGCCGCACCTCGATGCACGCCAAAGACTCGTTGCGCGTGACAAGGCCATCACCCACGCGTGCCATCGAGGAGATCGAAATGAAACTGAACATCGTCTGTGCAGCGACCACGTTGGCGGTTGGGGTCGGCGCGCACGCTGCCGTGTACACGGTGACGAACTACGGCGACAGCGGTCGAGGCACGCTGCGCAACGCGATCATGCAGAGCAACGCGAACCCGAGCACAGGCGGCAACACGATCCGGATTCCAGCTCTCGGGGTCGCGCCCCACGTCATCAAGCTGAATTCGCCTCTGCCTCCGATCGTCGGTCCGGTCGTGATCGAGGGCGCGCAAAGCCGCCTCGCGAGCGCGGCCGGTCCCGCGGTGGCGATCGACGGCTCGAACTTCATCAACGGCGACGACGTCTCGTTCTGTCCCGGGTTGACGAGCGGCTTCGGGCCGAACGTTCGCACCGTCTCGAACCCCGGCCTCGCGGTGGTCGATTCCGGCAACGTTCGCATCACCAACCTCGAGATCCGGAGCTTTTGCATCGGCATCCTCTCGCTGCGCAGCCACGACAACCGGTTCGACCACAACCTGATCCACAACATGTCGGGCGGCGCCGGCATCCTCGTGACCGGAGACGCCGGCGATGCGTC
>Ga0157369_10009154_pt1 | contig 11332 bp, 12 predicted proteins | sample C25metaG_FD_113461 | JGI IMG/M metagenome (GOLD analysis project Ga0157369, IMG submission 113461) | Corn rhizosphere microbial communities from Kellogg Biological Station, Michigan, USA - C2-5 metaG | ecosystem: Host-associated > Plants > Roots > Rhizosphere > Soil | place: USA: Michigan... | reverse complement strand
CCGCGTCGCAGGCGCTCGCCTACCTGCGCCTGATCGACTCGGCGGTGGCCTCGGTCGTCGCCACCGCGCCGGCCGCCGTGGAGCGCCTGGGCGGCCCAAGGTTCGTCAGGTCGCGCCTCCGGTTGGGCTCGCCGGCCCTGGGGCCCGTCCCGGCGCTCGACGCCGACGAGTGGGCTGAGCTGGCGGTCGAGCACGCGATGAGGGAGGGGAAGCCGTGACGGGACGGCAGCTCCCGCCCGAGGCCATGAGGCCCGTCCACCTCAGGACGCAGGGCTACGACCTTGTCGAGCCGGCCCGCTGGCCGCCCGACGGCGGGGTGCGCAGGGAGCCGGTGCTGGACTACAACGCGGACCCCCGCGGGCGCGTCGGCTGGGTGAGGTGCATGCGCTGCCGGCGTCCGGCCTGGAGCGGCGACGTCGTCCGCTGCCGGATCTGCGTCGGCTGCGGCGGCCTGGCTGGGCCGGACTGAGCGCCCGACCGACGATCTGTGGGCGAGAGCCCTCCACGTCGAGCCGCCGCATGGGCCCGTCCGTTTTTGGCGGGGCGCACGACACGGCCGTGACACGCGATGGCTCGCGCCGTCGCGACAGCGACGCACGATGGTCTCACTCCGGGGCCGAAGGCGGTCCCGAGGCGCGTGGCACGCGCCGACGGCTGCGGCTGGGCACAGCGACCCACCGGAGCAACCTCCCCAGCGGCACGCCGCCGCCGAGGGTCCCGGAGCCTACCAGGCACAACGGAGACCCTACATGAGCACCCTATCCGCTACCCCCTTCATGAGCATCTCGGCCATCGCCGAGCAGGCCCAGGCCCTCGCCTCGATCAACGCCCGCACTCTCCGCGTCTTGGAGCGCCTCCGTCACGATCTCGAGGCCCGCCGCGTGGAGATCGCCTCCCGCTGGGCGAAGACTCGCGCCTCCGGCCACCCGAACATGCAGTCCCAGATGTCCGTCCTCCAGGGGCTCGAGGCGCAGGAGGTCCGGCAGGCCTTCGCAGACATCCGGGCGGCGGCCGACGTAGAGCTCGACGGACTGCTGCGCGAGGCGGGCAAGGCGCACGCCACTGTCGTCGGGCAGCGCGCCTACTACGCCAGCCCCGTCCAGGTCCTCGCCCGGCAGGCGCTCGGCTCGGAGCGGCGCACCGCCTACACCGTGCAGCTCCGGAGCGCCGAGCGCGCCGAGCTCGCCGCGATGGGGCAGCTCGCCGTGGGCACCTCGGACGTGGCCCTGGCCGCCGCCGTGCTCTCCCGGCTGGACCAGCTGCCGCGCGACTCGCGCCCCTTCACCGCGTCCGAGCTCGCCAATGCCGTCGGCACGGACGAGCACCGGAGGGCCGCCGAGTACATCGCCATCGCGGAGCACCAGCTGCAGGCTACCGTGGTCGCCATCCGTGCCTGGCGTGCGGGGCGCTCCAGCCCCCTGAGCACCGTTGGCCTCGCGATGCAGCGGCAGGCCCTCGACCCCTCGCTGCTCGAGGAGCTCGAGAATGCTGACCGCGGCTGAGGAGAGGAGGGCACGGGGCATCGCCTTCGGCGTGGCGTGCGACGCCATGGTGGAGGCGATGCGGGGCCGGTCGATCAGGCAGCGCGGCGAGCTGATCGAGCCGCTGCGCCTGGCGTGCGAGCGCGCCGGCTACGCCCTGGGCGGGCCGGTGTTCGACCGGGCGGCCGAGCACCTCGGCCTGCACTACTCGCGCTCGTGGGACTGCTACGTTGATCAGGCGACGCTGGCCGATGCCGAGGGTGGGTGTTGCGGGCGCCGCCCTGGCGTATGGACAGGGCTACTTGACGCGTACGTCCCCTGACGTCTTGCCAGGCCGTGTCAAAGAAGGGCTACCCAACGGGTAGCCCTTCTCACATCTGTAAGCTATCTAATTACTATCAAAAAGCTAGTTGATCTCTCCAGGAGTTATGATAGATTCTGCGCCATGTGATCCTTAGCGAAGAGGTGGTGATGAGAAAGGTGGACGAGTACGGGCGTAGTGAGTGTGTAGTTGTCTTCACTTGTCGAGGGAAGGATCGAATACTCAGGGAGGGAGGAAGCCAAGCCTGGCGTATCAATAAGTCCAGGGCGTCCAAGTGTCGCTATGTCATCTGCGTTCAGAACCGAAACGAGACGTGGGGCCAGGCCACCGCCGATCACAAAGAGGCATTTTTGATTGGCAAGATTAGCTCGATCGAATCGTCGCGGGAAAAGGGAAGCACCGACCGAGCGATCATACAAATCTCCGCGTATGCGGAAATTTCGGTGCCAGACAGCTGGGATGGAAATCGCAACCCAGTGGCCTATCGTCACTTATCGGACTTTGGCATCCGGGATTTCGATGACTTTGAGAATCTTTCATTCCGTCGCATCGGGGCGCCATTCAATCTAGGCATGCCAGACAAAGATGGAGATGCGCCAGGTGATGACTACCTAGCTGCCGAAAAAGATTTCGTCGTGGAAGAAGGGCGTCCTTCGTCTACAGCCGAGTTGCTCCCGTTAACTATCGATGAGGCCAAAGCAGGCTTGGCCTTGCAGTTCGGGGTGTCCCCAGAACAGATCGAGATCACTATCCGGGGCTAAGCTTAGGTCGGTCATTCAACCAAGTTTGGGCATCGCCATACCAATTTCTCTACGACCGGGCGGGGCTGGTGGTATGAGAGCGCTGCGGGAGACGCTTGTCCATAATATGTTGCCAGGCCGTGCTAGAGGAGGACTATCAGGCAAATGGTCCTTTATTTTCAATGACTTAAATCGCTTGACCCATTGATGCCGCATCAGAGGTCTAATTCCCAAATACCTTTGGGTGAAAGCGAGGCTTCCTTAAGCTTGCCTTTCTTTCTTAAACTTGTTGCTGCCCAACGCATTTCATATTGCCATGAATACATAAATGGCGTTGATTCAATAGTGTGCTTGTGATTATCCCATATGCATTTGGCGATTTCTGAAATTGAGGCACTTCCGCCTAGCGCCTTTAAGGAATCCATTACCCAGTTTTCGAAGTCGCCTCTATCGATCATTTAGTTTGTTGTCGCACTAGGTATTGTTTCGAGTTGGCTTTTGCTTAGGGCTTCTTCAATTGCGAGCTTAAGAGTAGGATATAATTCAACAGTGCCCGTGGTTTCATAGATTTTATGAAGGTTCGATAGTTTCCTTGAATTTTCGGTGTTCGAGAATTTTCTTTTTATTGAATCCTTTATTGCGGCAATCAAAGCTTTTCCCTTTATTGTTGCGACTCCATGCCCGCCTAAGTCTTTGTACCTTCTTACAGCATTACTCTTGCCATCACCTAGGCCTTTTACTGCTTCCGCAATAGCATGCGAAAATTCCTCTTCATTCTGATCAGAGGATATATTTTTTATAGCATCTTCGATAATTTCTTGAGCAACGCTAGGCGGTATATCTAACGCGGCAGAGATATGTTTCACAGTGCAAAAAGCGGCTTCTATATCAGAGCCTTCCGTAGGCCATAGGGTAACATTGTTAATTTTATATTCTTTTTTGTTGTTCCATAGGTCCAGATCATGATCACTCATGAAATCTCTGTCCCTGTGCACTAGTATCGCAACTCTCATTCTGTCGCGGAGTTTTCTTAGAGATTTTCCGTGCGGCAAAGAATCCTTTCCAAAGGTTGGCCAAAGTAAAACTTTTCTTTCTAGGTCAGGCCATTGCTTTAGTAAGTTTTTGAGCTTGTCTGTGTTGTCGTCCTCCGTGAAAAGGATAAGGTCTTTGTCGAGCGCACCCCAGCCCATTCTGAGCTTAACAGTATCACTGCCCTGAGCTCGAACGGCTCCTCTGTCCATCCAATGTATCTTAGTACTGGCGCTACTGGCCCTGACTAAGCTCGGTGAGTGAGTGCTAATGATGATTTTAGTATTTGGGAAGGTTGCTGCGGCTTCTTCGAGGGTTTTGATTAATAGCTCTTGGGTTCCGGGATGCAAATGAGCATCTGGCTCATCAATCAGCATTAGAGGAGACTTGAATTTTAGGAGATAGGCAAATATCTGAACGATTTGAAGGAACCCAGTTCCCGCCATCTCTAGCGGCTTCCATTGGTTGGCAAGGGATCTTCCAGACGTCTTCATGTCTGGAGTCCAGAACTTTGCATAAATTGTTGTGTCGCGTAGTGGATCGAATTTTACCCAAAATTTGGCGCCGGGTATGACTTTACTAACCCAAGCGCTTAATTCCGTCAGTTCGCTATGGCCGTCGATGTTCTTGTCTTGATCTCTTGGAAGGTCGAGCATCATATGACGTAAAACAGAGCCGCCTTCGCCCGAGGAAGCTCTTCTATGAAGGATCGGGGTTGCTAAAATAGTCTCTGTTTCCGCAAGGCCCGCTAAGCCAGGAATATAGGATGTTGTATGCTGTTCTTTGTTTGTGAGGGCGCTTAAAAGAGGACCGTTTATGGATACCGTTACGCCTGCATCATTTCTTGCTGATCCTAAAGATATTGTTGTTGTGTTGCTGTCCGCATCTATAAATCCGGCTACAATCTTAGGGGTGCTGCTACCATTAGTGATTCTGGTTTTATGTGCTAGGTGAACATAATCCTTGCTTGGAACATAATCCATTTGTTCCAAGGTGACTTTTCCATTTTCTTGTAGCGTTGCGCACCTTATAGCCCAGTGAATTCCTTTCAAGATAGAGGATTTGCCGGAGCCATTTGCACCTACTAGTATTGTCACTTTTCCAAGTTCTAATGTGACTTTTCCATGTATGCGCATAAAATTTTCAAGTGTCAAAGCTTCAATCATTTTCTTCCATGCCTAAGATTGTTTGACTTGCAGGGGCAGGTAGGTTTCTATTCTAAAAGCGTGAATTTATCCCTCTATTTCTATTCCTAAAATCTCAAGTTCGCAAGGTGTATTGTTGCTGAGTAAATTTTTGAGTATCGAAAGGCTGGTGATGGCCTAGCAAGCTTTTGCTAAGCGTCAAAGTTATAGCAATTAATAAGAGGAACGCCAAGAAAATGCTGTCTCTCATTAGCGGCAGCGACTTTTACCAAGCTCATAAAATTTTCCGGTACGTACGACCTTGACGATGTCCACCACCTTGACCAGGTCGGGCGTGAGGCCTCGGTCCGCAGCCACCGAGCAGATGTAGTCCGCGAAGCCGTCGCGCGGCGTGCGGTCATCAATGACGCCGACGTATAGGTTGTTCCTGCCCATCCAAGTAGCGTCCTTCACCTTCGGCTCCTTCCCGCTCTTGACTAGGTAGGTGACGAAGTCCCTTTGGGCCTGGGTGGGCTCGTCTGCCGCTTGCGCGGACAGGGCGACGACGGCGGCTAGTGCGGCGATGACGTGGCGCATGGTGCTCTCCTTCCATGAGGATCGTATCTGATAAATAGTCCATTTTGGACTATCCCGATGTGGACTCTACCGTGCCGTGAACCCCAGGTCACTGCTCGATGGCGAACTCCACCCACAACGACGACTACCAGACGCTCCTCGATGTCCTACGCGGGGCGAGGCAGCGTGCGGGCGTCTCGCAGGTGGAGCTCGCACGGCGGATCGGTAACACCCAGACCTTCGTGTCCAAGTGCGAGAGGGGCGAGAGGCGTATAGACGCCGTCGAGCTGGTCGAACTGGCCGAGGCGATAGGGGTGCCGCCGCTCGAGCTGATCGGGGAGTTTCTTCATAGAAGGGGGAGGGGCAGCGACTCGCCCAAGACGCGCAAGGGGCGCCTGTCCGTGCGCTAGCGTGTCAAAAGCGTGTTTGCCTCGGCCCAGAAACGACAAAGGCCAACCGGAAGGTTGGCCTAAGGTCTTGCAGCGCTTGGTGCCGGCACCAGGAGTCGAACCCGGGACCTACTGATTACAAGTCAGTTGCTCTACCAGCTGAGCTATACCGGCAAGGGGACGCCATTATAGCCATGGGAAAGCCCTTGTAAACCAAGGATGTGCGACGGTTAAGGCTGACGTAAGCCAGCTGCGGCTAAAATGACGCAAAGAGCTTGCGAGGAGCCGCTGATGAGAACCAAAACCCTGGCCTTCCTGGCCGCTGCCCTGGCCGGTTGCACCAGCCAGGCGAATCTTGAACGCAATCCGCCCATGGAGCTGCGCACGGGCAAGAGTGCCGAGGACTATCGCACCTGCCTGGTGACCGGTCTGGAGAAGGATGGTCGGCATGTGCTGGTCCAGCCGCAAGGCAGCAGTGGGCAGCGCGTGCTGGTGGACAGCAAGGTGCCGGGCGCCACGGCGGCGATCATCGACATCGGGTCGGCATCGCGCGGTACGCGTATCCAGCTGCGTGAGCAGATGGCCAACAATCCGCTGCGGCCGCGGACCATTCTGACGGCGGTGAAGGATTGCCTGTGAGGTGAGCGGCTAGGCAGGCTGCCCTCTCCCCGAGGGAGAGGGGGAAGAGCGGACTGCCCGTCGTCACCTGGAAAGGCATATACGAGAAGGGCGCCCGAGGGCGCCCTTCTTGCGTTCCGCTGCCTGGGATCAGGCGGCCGGTTGGTCACGACGCTGCGGGACGGGCTCGGCGGCGCGCTGGCCGTTGACGTCGCGCATGGGAGTACCCCGTACCGGGGCGCCATTGGCGACGTAGTAGGCGGCATTGCTGCGCGGCAGCGGGGCGCGACCACGGATTTTGTCGGCGATCTTCTCGGCGATCATGATGGTCGGGGCGTTGAGGTTGCCCGTGGCGATGATCGGCATGATGGAGGCGTCCACCACGCGCAGGCCTTCCAGTCCGTGCACGCGACCGGCGCCGTCGACCACCGCCATGTCGTCGGTGCCCATCTTGTTGGAGCAGGATGGGTGATAGGCGGTCTCGGCATGGGAGCGCACGAAGGCGTCCAGCTGGGCGTCGGTCACGCAATCACGGCCCGGATTGATCTCTTCGCCACGATAGGGATCCAGCGCCGGCTGCTGCATGATCTCGCGGGTCAGGCGGATGCCGTCGCGGAATTCACGCCAGTCCTGTTCGGTGCTCATGTAGTTGAACAGGATGCTGGGGTGCTGGCGCGGATCGCGCGAGGTCAGTTCGATGCGGCCGCGGCTGGGCGAACGCATGGAGCCGACGTGGGCCTGGAAGCCATGGGCCTCGATGGCGTTGGTGCCGTTGTAATTGATGGCGATCGGCAGGAAGTGGTACTGGATGTTGGGCCAGTCGAACTCCTCGCTGGAGCGGATGAAACCGCCCGCCTCGAAGTGGTTGCTGGCGCCCAGGCCGGTGCCCTTGAGCATCCATTCCAGACCGATCTGCGGCTGGTTGTACCACTTCAGCGCCGGGTACAGCGAGACCGGCTGCTTGCACTCGTACTGCAGGTACATCTCCAGGTGGTCCTGTAGATTCTGGCCGACGCCGGGCAGGTCGTGGACCAGCGGAATGTCGAAGCGACGCAGCAGCGGCGCGGGGCCGACGCCGGAGCGCTGCAGGATCTGCGGCGAGGCGATGGCGCCGGCGCAGAGCAGCACCTCGCGGCGGGCGCGCACGGTGATGGCTTCCAGGGAATCGCCCTTCATGTAGGCGACGCCGTTGGCGCGCTTGCCCTCGAAGAGGATGCGATCGGTGGTGGCATGGGTGACGATAGTCAGATTCGGGCGACCCTTGGCCTGGTCCAGATAGCCGCGGGCGGTGCTGGAGCGCCGGCCGTTCGGGGTGACGAAGCGGTCCATCGGGCCGAAGCCTTCCTGCTGATAGCCGTTGAGGTCTTCGGTGCGCGGATAACCCGCCTGGACACCGGCTTCGACCATGGCTTCGAACAGGGGATTGGTGTTCGGCTTGGCGGTGGTCACCGAGACCGGGCCGTCGCCGCCGTGCCAGTCGTTGCCACCGGCATCGCGCTTCTCGGCCTTGCGGAAGTAGGGCAGGCAGTCGAGGTAGGTCCAGTCGTCCAGACCGTCGAGTTGCGCCCAGTTGTCATAGTCCAGGGCGTTGCCGCGGATGTAGCACATGCCGTTGATCAGCGAGGAGCCGCCCAGGCCCTTGCCGCGACCGCATTCCATCCGGCGGTTGTCCATGTGCGGCTCGGGCTCGGTCTGGTAGGCCCAGTTGTACTGCTTGCCCTGCAACGGATAGGCGAGGGCAGCCGGCATCTGGGTGCGGAAGTCCAGGCGGTAGTCGGGGCCGCCGGCTTCCAGCAGCAGGACGGTCACGTCCTGGTCTTCGGTCAGCCGGGTGGCCAGGACGTTGCCGGCCGAGCCGGCGCCTATGACGATGTAATCGAATTCGTGTGCCATGAAAAAGTCTCCTCCTGACGGCGGGTGGGGTCGGGCCCCAGCCCCGGGCCCTCTCCAGTGGAGAGGGGAGAAAAGCGCTGCCTGAGCGGCTTAGAAGATCGAGGCGTAATCGCCCAACTCGACCTGCACCGACTTGATGCGGGTGTAGTGGCCGAGGGTGGTGAGGCCGTTCTCGCGACCGACGCCGGAGTGCTTGTAGCCACCCACCGGCATCTCGGCGGGGGATTCGCCCCAGGTGTTGATCCAGCAGATGCCGGCTTCCAGGCGATGGATCATGCGGTGGGCACGGGCCAGGTCACGGGTGACCACGCCGGCCGCCAGACCGTACTTGGTGTCGTTGGCGCGGCGCACCACCTCGTCCTCGTCGGCATAGGCCAGGATGCTCATGACCGGGCCGAAGATCTCTTCGCGGGCGATGGCCATGTCGTCACGGCAATCGGTGAAGACGGTGGGGGCGACAAAGTTGCCCTTGGCCAGTTCGCCCTGGGTGGCGCGCTCGCCACCGGTGAGCAGGCGGGCGCCTTCGGTCTGGCCCTGGGCGATGTAGCCCAGCACCTTTTCCATGTGCGGGGTGCTGACCAGCGGCCCGAAGTTGGTCTCGGCGGCCAGAGGATCGCCCAGCTTGATGCGCTTGACGCGCTCCACCACCTTGGCTTCGAAGTCGGCCTTGAGCGCCTGGGGCACGAAGACGCGGGTGCCGTTGGTGCAGACCTGGCCGGAGCTGAAGAAGTTGGCCATGACGGCGATGTCGGCGGCGCGCTCCAGGTCGGCATCGTCGCAGACGATCAGCGGCGACTTGCCACCCAGTTCCATGGTGACTTCCTTGAGGGTCGAGCCGGCGGCGCTGGCCATGACCTTCTTGCCGGTGGCGACGCCGCCGGTAAAGGAGATCTTCTCGATGCCGGGATGTTCGGTCAGCGCCACGCCCACTTCGGGACCGACACCATTGACCACGTTGAACACGCCAGCGGGCAGGCCGGCCTCGGTGTAGATCTCGGCCAGCTTCAGCGCGGTCAGCGGGGTGACTTCGCTGGGCTTGAAGATCATGGCGTTGCCGGCGGCCAGGGCCGGGGCGGACTTCCACAGGGCGATCTGGATCGGGTAGTTCCAGGCGCCGATGCCGGCGACCACGCCCAGTGGCTCGCGGCGGGTATAGACGAAGGAAGTCTCGCGCAGCGGGATCTGCTCGCCTTCCAGGGCCGGAACGAGGCCGGCGTAGTACTCGAGCACGTCGGCGCCGGTGACGATGTCCACGGCCTGGGTCTCGGACAGGGCCTTGCCGGTGTCGAGGGTTTCCAGCAGCGCCAGTTCGTCGTTGCGCTCGCGGAGGATGTCCACGGCCTTGCGCAGGATGCGCGAGCGCTGCATGGCGGTCATCGCGGCCCAGACCTTCTGACCTTCGGCGGCAGCGGCCACCGCCTTGTCCACGTCAGCGCGGCTGGCGCTCTGCACCACGGCGAGCACCTCGCCGGTGGCGGGATTCAGGGTTTCGAAGGTGGCGCCACCGGTGGCGGCGACATAACGGCCACCAATGTAGAGCTGCTGTTCGGCGAAACGGGCCATGGACGTTCTCCCAAGCTGGGCGGGCGCCGTGGCACCCGCAAGGAACACAGGGGGCGCGAAAGAAAGGTCTCTCTGCGCCAGCGATGAAGCCAGTCTACTTAATTTTTATTGAACGTTCAATCAATGAAAAATTCGCAGGCGTGCCGAGACGGGTCGATGGGCGGCCCAGAGCGCTTCGATCAGAGAGGGATGGCTAAGGAAAAGCGGGAGGGGAGCCCCGGCCGTAGCGGACCGGCCGGGGTTGCAGCGGTCAGGGAGCGGTCAGGCCTTGGCCAGTTGCAGGTCCAGGTAGTCGTAGGCGATCTGCAGGGCCTGCTGGGTGTTGAAGGCGTCGCCGGAGAGGGCGCCGCGCAGCCAGAGACCGTCGATGATGGCGGCCAGGCCGCGGGCCGAGGCGCGGGCCTGTTCGTGGGGCAGGAGGCGGCGGAATTGCCAGCAGAGGTTGGAGTAGAGACGCAGGTCGTTGATGCGTTGCAGGCGGCGCAGATTGGGCTGGTGCATGCTGGTGGCCCAGAAGGCCAGCCAGGTCTTCATGGCCGGGCCGCTGACCTGGGTATCGTCGAAGTTGCCCTGGATGATGGCGCGCAGGTTGGCGGCCGGGTCGTCACCGGGCAGGGCGGCACGGCGTTCGCGCACGGCCTGGCGCAGGGCATTCATCAGATGCCGCATGGTGGCCTCGAGCAGGCCGTTCTTGTCCTGGAAGTAGTGGCTGATGATGCCGTTGGAGACGCCGGCCTTGCGGGCGATGAAGGCGATACTGGCGTCGCCCATGCCGACTTCGTCAACGGCTTCGAGGGTCGCGGCAATGAGCTGCGAACGGCGGATGGGCTGCATCCCGACCTTGGGCACGAGGCATCTCCTGAACAGAGCGGAAGGAGCCTCGGAGGGTAACTATTTTTTATTGAACGTTCAATCAATAAAAACGGTCACCACCTCTTGGATTGTGCCCTGGCCAAGGCGGCAATACCAGTCCTGACAGGTGGTTACTTTTAATAACCGCCCGAAAGGCGTAGGCTGGGAACCAGTTCTGCTTCGAGGATCGCCATGGACGCCGTGGTCAGTCGTATCTCCAGCCGTCGCCGCCTGCATGCCCATGCCTGTCCCATCCGGGATGTGCTGGACCGCATCGGTGATGCCTGGTCCTTGCTCACGCTCTTCACCCTGGAACCCGGTCCGCTGCGCTTCAACGAGTTGCGCCGGCGGGTCGACGATATTTCCCAGCGCATGCTCAGCGTGACCCTGCGTCAGCTGGAGCGCGATGGCCTGGTGTCCCGCACGGTGACGCCGACCAAGCCGCCCCAGGTGGAATACGCCCTTACCGAGCTGGGCCAGAGTCTGATGGTGCCGGTGGGTGCCCTGGCCGCCTGGGCCTCCGCGAAACAGCCTTTCATTCAGCGTCACAGGGCGGCCTACGATCAGGCCGCCGAGGAGAATCCTGATGACCCGTCTCTCTAAGACCGCCCTGTCGGTCCTCGACCTGGTCCCCATCCGTGACGACGGCGATGCGACCCAGGCGCTGCACAATGCCCTGACCCTGGCGCGCCATGTCGAGCAGCTCGGCTTTTCCCGCTACTGGGTCGCCGAGCACCACAACATG
>Ga0157369_10009150_pt1 | contig 11333 bp, 10 predicted proteins | sample C25metaG_FD_113461 | JGI IMG/M metagenome (GOLD analysis project Ga0157369, IMG submission 113461) | Corn rhizosphere microbial communities from Kellogg Biological Station, Michigan, USA - C2-5 metaG | ecosystem: Host-associated > Plants > Roots > Rhizosphere > Soil | place: USA: Michigan... | reverse complement strand
TTCTTCCTCGGCTTCGGTCTGATCTTCTTCTTCCAGCACGTGATCACGGTCGTGTCGGTCACGGTCGTGCTGCTTTTCGTCGATTGGCGACTCGCGCTGATCGTGCTGGCGATCACGCCGATCCTCGTCCTCGTGGCATACCGCTACAGCCACGTCTCGCATCCGATCCTCCGGGATGTGCAGCAGCAGCTCGGCGAGGTCGCGACGGTGGCGGAGGAGTCGATCGTCGGCGTGCACGTCGTGAAGGCGTTCGCGCAGGAGGAGCGCCGGCAGGCCCAGTTCGAGGACGCGTCGGGGTCGGTCTTCGACGCGACCGTGCGCGCGTTCCGGCAGCGCGCGCTCTACGTGCCCCTCCTCTCGTTCCTGCCGATGCTGGCCCAGGCCGCAGTGCTGCTCGCTGCCGGCCGACTCGTCGTCTCCGGCTCGCTGTCGCTCGGCCAGTTCTTCCTCTTCAACCTGCTCCTCGCGATGCTGATCGTCCCGCTCCGCAGCCTCGGGATGTGGATCGGGCAGGCCCAGCGGGCGACGGCATCGGGCGAGCGCATCTTCGACGTGCTCGACGAGCCGGAGGGCGTCGACGACCGCCCGGGCGCCGCGCCGATGCCGCCGGGCCCGGGGGAGATCCGCTTCGAGGACGTCTCGTTCGGCTACGACCCGGAGCGGCTCGTCCTCGAGGACGTCGATCTGACCGTCGCGTCCGGCCGCACCGTCGCGCTGATCGGGCACACGGGCTCCGGCAAGACGACGCTCGCCGCGCTCGTCCCGCGCTTCTACGACGCGACGGCGGGCCGCGTCCTCGTCGACGGCGTAGACGTGCGCGAGGTGACGCGCCGCTCGCTCCGACGCGAGGTCGGCGTGATCTCGCAGGACCCGTTCCTCTTCTCCGCGACCGTCCGCGAGAACATCGCGTTCGGCGCGCCCGACGCGACGGACGAGCAGGTCGTGGAGGCGGCGCGCGCGGCCCAGGCGCACGAGTTCGTCGAGGCCCTGCCGGACGGCTACGAGACGGTGATCGGCGAGCGGGGCATCACGCTCTCGGGTGGCCAGCGCCAACGGCTCGCGATCGCCCGCGCGATCCTCATCGACCCGCGGATCCTCGTCCTCGACGACGCGACGGCGTCCGTCGACGCGACCACCGAGGCCCGCATCCGCGAGGGGCTCGCCCAGGTGATGAAGGGCCGGACGACGATCATCATCGCCCACCGCCTCTCGACCATCCAGCTCGCCGACGAGGTGGTCGTCCTCGAGCACGGACGGGTCACCGCCCGCGGGACGCAGGTGGAGCTGCTCGAGCGGAACGAGGTGTACCGCGAGCTCCATCAGCACGGGCTGCTCGAGGGCCTGTTCGAGGAGCAGATCGCATGAAGGTCTGGCAGCCCGGCGGGCACCTGAGCGAGGACCGCGGCGGCAGCGTCGGCGACTGGTCCTGGCGCCGCACCCGGCGCCGGATCGCGCTGCTGATCGGGCTCGCGCTGCCCTACCGCGCACGGACCGCGGGCGCGCTCTCGACGCTCCTCGTCTACACGCTCGTCGCGCTCGCGCCCCCGTACCTCGCGAAGCTCGCGATCGACGACGGGATCTCCACGGGCGACCTCGCCCGGCTCAACGAGCTCGTGGTGCTCTTCCTCCTTGCAGCGGTCGCCGCCCTCGTACTCTCCGCCGCGAACACCTACCTCACCGGCTGGGTGGGCGAGCGGATGCTCGCGGATCTGCGGAACCGTCTGTTCCGTCAGCTCGAGCGGCTCTCGATGGGCTTCTACGAGCGCAACCGCACCGGCGTGATCGTGAGCCGGATCACGAACGACGTCGAGGCGCTCGACCAGCTCGTGACGGACGGGGTCACGAGCCTCGTCCAGAACACGCTGCTGCTCGTCGGCACGGCCGTCGTGCTGTTCCTGCTCGACTGGCGGCTCGCGCTCGCCTCGCTGACTGTCCTTCCGGCGATGGCGCTGGTGACCGTGTGGTTTCGCAGCCGCTCGAACCGTGCCTACCGCAACGTGCGGGAGCGGCTCGGGCTCGTCACCGCGACGCTCGCCGAGGACGTCGCCGGCATGCGCGTCGTCCAGTCGTTCACGCGGGAGCCCGAGCAGGAGCGCGCGTTCCGGGAGGTCAACGAGAGCTACCGGGCGGCGAACTACCGCACCGTCGTCTTGAACGGCATCTACTTCCCCGCGGTCGATCTGCTCTCGTCGATCGCGATCGCGATCGTGTTCGGCTACGGAGGCTGGCTCGTCTACCACGGCGAGATGAGCACCGGCACCCTGTTCGCCTTCGCGCTGTACCTCTCGAACTTCTTCGACCCGATCCAGCAGCTCTCGCAGCTCTACAACACGTTCCTCTCCGCGGTCGCCGCGCTCGACAAGATCGTCGGCGTTCTCGACGAGAAGCCCCAGGTCGTCGACGCACCCGGCGCAGTCGACCTTCCGCGAATCGGCGGGCGGGTCCACTTCGACGACGTCCGCTTCCGGTACGGGACCGACTTCCCCGAGGTGCTGCACGGGCTCGAGCTCGACGTGCCGGCGGGCACGACCGTCGCGCTCGTCGGCCACACCGGCGCCGGCAAGTCGACGATCGCCAAGCTCCTCGCCCGCTTCTACGACCCGACGGAGGGGCGGATCACCGTCGACGGCCACGACCTGCGCGACGTGACGCAGCGCTCGCTGCGCTCGCAGCTCGGGATCGTTCCGCAGGAGGGCTTCCTCTTCGGCGGGACGGTCGCCGAGAACATCGCGTTCGGGCGACCCGACGCATCGGGCGACGAGATCGAGCGCGCCGCTCGCGCCGTCGGCGTCGACGCGTTCGTCGAGGAGCTGCCGGAGGGCTACGACACCCACCTCGGGGAGCGCGGGACGCGGCTCTCCCTCGGGCAGCGCCAGCTCGTCGCCTTTGCCCGTGCGCTCCTCGCCGACCCGCGGATCCTGATCCTCGACGAGGCGACCTCGTCGGTCGACATCGGAACAGAGCGCCGGATCGAGCGGGCGCTCCGCGAGCTCTTGGCCGGCCGCACGGCGTTCGTCATCGCGCACCGCCTGTCGACGATCCGCGACGCCGACCTGATCGTCGTCCTCGAGCACGGACGGGTCGTCGAGCAGGGGACGCACGAGGAGCTACTCGCGCGGCGCGGGCTCTACACGAGCCTCTACGGCGACTGGGCTGCGGACGTGGCCTGAGAACTCGTTTCGGAACGAAGCCTTGTGCCGCCGCGGCGCCGTTCTGAAAGGCCTTCCAGACCCGCTCGCGGCGAGTCTGCGAATCTATGCCGCATGAGACGCTGGGACCTCAGCTCGCTCGGCCCGTCGTCGGAGAAAGAGCCGCCGCGTGCGCCGGGGCCCGACGCCCCACGCGTGCCGAGAACGGGCCAGCAGATGCCGCAGGTGCTGTTCTCCACGCCCGAGTGCCGCGCGGTCGTGATCCCGCTCGAGCGCGGCGGCGAGATCGGCGACCACCAGGTGCGCGAGCGTGCGGTCGTCCAGGTCGTCGCCGGCCAGGTCACGATCGAATCGGGCGGCGAGGTCGCCGAGTGCCCCGCCGGAACGCTCGTCGTCTTCGAGCCTGGCGAGAGCCACGCCGTGAAGGCGCTGGAGGACTCGCACTTGCTTCTGATCCTCGCGCCCTGGCCCGCGCCGGGTCACGACCTCGCCTCGGAGGGGGATCGCGCCGAGCACCTTCCGGCGAACGCGGCCGTCGATCCGCTGCCGCCTGATTGAGCGTCTCGTGAAGGCGCTCGTAAAGAGCCGGGCCGAGCCGGGCCTCTGGCTCGAAGAGCTGCCGGAGCCCGAGGTCGGGATCAACGACGTCAAGATCCGCGTCGTCAAGACGGGGATCTGCGGCACCGACGTGCACATCCACCGCTGGGACGCGTGGGCGCAGCGGACGATCCCGGTGCCGCTCGTGATCGGACACGAGTTCGTCGGCGAGGTGGCGGAGGTGGGCTCCAACGTGACCGGGTTCCAGCCCGGCCACACGGTGAGCGGCGAGGGGCACGTCGTCTGCGGGCGCTGCCGGAACTGCATGGCGGGGCGGCGCCAGCTGTGCGCGCACACGATCGGGCTCGGCGTTCAGCGGCCGGGCGCGTTCGCCGAGTACGTGGTGCTCCCGATGACGAACGTCTGGCACCACTGGCCCGGCGTGCGGGAGGACGTCGCCGCGATCTTCGATCCCTTCGGGAACGCGGTGCACACCGCGCTCGCGTTCCCCGTGCTCGGCGAGGACGTCCTGGTCACGGGCGCGGGGCCGATCGGCTGCATGGCCGTCGCGGTCGTGCGCCACGCAGGGGCTCGTCACGTCGTCGCGACCGACCTCAACCCGGCGCGCCGCGAGCTGGCGCAGAAGATGGGCGCGACGCTCACGCTCGATCCCCGTGAACGCGACCTCGGGGACGTCCAGCGCGAGCTCGGGATGACGGAAGGGTTCGACGTGATGCTCGAGATGTCGGGGAACCCGGACGCGCTCCGGTCGGGTATCGCGAACATGGCCCACGGCGGGCGGATCGCGGTCCTCGGCATCCCCACGACCGCCGTGGAGCTCGACCTCGACCCTGTGATCTTCAACATGCTCACGCTCCGGGGGATCTACGGCCGCGAGATGTTCGAGACCTGGTACCAGATGAGCGTGCTCGTCGACTCGGGGCTCGACATCTCGCCGGTGATCACGCACCGGTTCCCGTACACCGAGTTCGAGGAGGCATTCCAGGTCGCCGCCTCGGGCGATTCGGGCAAGGTGCTCCTCGACTGGAAAGGGGCTGCGTCATGAGCTACGGCGCCGTTCGCGACGATCTGACCACCCGGCTCGCGGAGCTCCGAGACCAGGGCCTGTACAAGCACGAGCTGACGATGACGACGCCGCAGGGCGCGCACGTCGAGGTCGAGGGAAAGGGCGAGCTCCTCAACCTCTGCGCGAACAACTACCTCGGCCTCGCCAACCACCCGGAGATGGTCGCGGCGGCCCACGAGGCGCTCGACCGCTGGGGCTACGGGATGGCCTCGGTGCGGTTCATCTGCGGCACGCAGTCCCTCCATCGCGAGCTCGAGGAGCGGCTCTCGGCGTTTCTCGGCACGGAGGACACGATCCTCTTCTCCTCGTGCTTCGACGCCAACGGCGGCGTGTTCGAGGCACTGCTCGACGAGCGCGACGCGGTGATCTCCGACCAGCTCAACCACGCGTCGATCATCGACGGGATCCGGCTCTGCAAGGCGCGGCGCGAGCGCTACGCGAACGGCGACATGGAGGAGCTCGAGGCGAAGCTCGCCGACTGCGCCGACGCCCGCCATAGGCTCATCGCGACCGACGGCGTCTTCTCGATGGACGGGTACCACGCGAAGCTCGACGAGATCTGCGACCTCGCCGACCGCCACGACGCGCTCGTGCTCGTCGACGACTCCCACGCGGTCGGCTTCGTCGGGCCAGGTGGCCGCGGGACGCACGCGCTCCACGAGGTCGTCGAGCGCGTCGACGTGCTCACGGGCACGCTCGGCAAGGCCGTCGGAGGCGCGAGCGGCGGCTATGTCTCCGGACGCAGTGAGATCGTCGAGCTGCTCCGTCAGCGGGCCCGCCCGTACCTCTTCTCGAACAGCCTCGCGCCGGCCGTCGTCGGCGCGAGCCTGAAGGCCCTCGACCTGATCGAGCGCTCCGACGACCTTCGCGAGCGCCTGGAGGCGAACACGCATGTCTTCCGGGAGCGGATGAGCGCGCTCGGCTTCGACGTCCTCCCGGGCGAGCATCCGATCGTCCCGGTGATGATCGGCGACGCGCAGCAGGCGGCCGACTTCTCCGCGAAGCTCGTCGGCCACGGCGTCTTCGCCGTCGCGTTCTCGTACCCGGTCGTGCCGCTCGGCACGGCCAGGATCCGCACGCAGATGTCCGCGGCGCACTCGCCCGACGACGTCGAGCAGGCGATCGAGGCGTTCGTCGCCGCCCGCGCCGAGACCGCGGACTGAGCGCTACCTCGCCCACGCCGTCGCGTGGCGATCGGCCGACCGCCGGCCCGGAACCGGCTGGGCATGGGACGTCTCGGACATCCGTGGCGACCGGACGCCGTTGCTACCCTTCGCGCACATGAGTACCTGGGGCCTCTACTTCGTCTTCCTCATCCCGCCGCTGATCATCGGCTTCCTCGTTCAGCGCTGGCTGAAGAAGACCGTCGCGGCGAATCTCGCGGTCCCGGTCGCCAACGGGCTCAGCGGCGCGGAGGTCGCACGGCAGATCCTCGACCGGAACGGGTTGCAGAACGTGCCCGTCGAAACGTCGCCCGGCGGGCCCCTCTCCGACCACTACGACCCGCGGCAGAAGTCGGTGCATCTCTCGGAGCCGGTGTACGGCGGTCGCGCGGTCGCGTCGACCGCGATTGCCGCCCACGAGGTCGGTCACGCGATCCAGCACGCGAAGGCGTATGCGCCGTTCCGGCTCCGCTCGGCGATGTGGCCGGCGGTCGCATTCGCCTCCAACGCCTGGATCTTCCTGCTGATGATCGGCGCATTCGCCCAGCTGTTCGGGCTCGTCACCTTCGCGATCATCCTCTACGCAGTCGTCGTCCTGTTCCAACTGGTCACCCTTCCGGTCGAGTTCGACGCGTCGCGGCGGGCGCTGGGCCAGCTGAACGACATGGGCCTCGTCACGGCGGGTGAGTCGCAGGGCGCCCGCAAGGTGCTCACCGCCGCCGCGATGACCTACGTCGCCGCCGCGCTCGCCGCGCTGACGCAGCTCGCGTACTACGCGCTCGTCTTCCTCGGCAACCGCAGCTAGCGCTTCCGATGCGCGGGATCGCGCTCATCGTGCGCGCAGGCGCAGTCGTCTGTGCGTTCGCCTTCGTCTTCTCGCTGCTCGTCCACGGCGCGCCCAAGCCTGCCGTCGCCTCGCGCGAGGCGGTCGCGGGCTCGTCGACCCCGACGACGACGGCCCGCACGACGCAGGCGAAGCAGTCGGCGAAGAAGCGTGCAGCGACGAAGGTCCCGCCGGGTGTGGTCGCGATCGTCGCGACGGGGGACATCGTGATGGGGTCGACGCCGAAGCTCCCGCCCGACGGGGGCCGGTCGTTCTTCTCGGACGTGCAGACGGACCTCGCCGGCGACGTGGTGCTGGGCAACCTCGAAGGCACGCTGTCGACCGGCGGGAGCTCGAAATGCGGCGCGGCGAGCACGAACTGCTTCGCGTTCCAGACACCTCCCTCGTACGCGCGCTGGCTCGAGCGGGCCGGGTTCACCGTGATGAACCTCGCGAACAACCACGCGTTCGACTACGGCCAGGCGGGCCTGCAGCGGGCGATCGCCGCGCTGCGGCGCGCGTGCCTTCTCCACACGGGCCGGCCGAACCAGACCACGATCCAGAAGGTCGGCGACATTCGCGTCGCGACCGTCGGGTTCGCGCCCTACCCGTGGGCCGCCTCGCTCACGGACATCGCGGCGGCGAAGCAACTCGTCCGCGCCGCCGGCCGCATCTCCGATGTCGTCGTCGTGACGATGCACGCCGGCGCCGAGGGCCGCGACCAGCAGCACGTGGACCGGGGGACGGAACGTTTCCTCGGTGAGAACCGTGGCGACCCGATGCGCTTCGCGCACGCGGTCGTCGACGCCGGCGCCGACCTGGTGGTCGGCTCGGGGCCGCATGTCCTGCGCGGGATGGAGTGGTACAAGGGCCGGCTGATCGCGTACTCCCTCGGGAACTTCGCGGGCTACGACGTGTTCTCGCTCGGCGGCCCGCTGTCGACGAGCGCGATCCTGCGCGTCACGCTCGACGGCGCGGGACGGTTCGAGGCCGGCCGCCTCGTGCCGACCCACATGGTGGGCGCCGGCTTGCCGGCACTCGACCCTTCGGAGGCGGCGCACGGCCTCGTACGGACGCTCTCGCGGGAGGACTTCGGGCGTCACGGCGTCAAGGTCAGTCCCGAGGGCGTCCTCACGCGCTAGCGACATCACCCGTTTGCGCAGGGCGTGACGGCCATGCCAGACTGACTCGCGGAGGCAGATCAGTCGTGAACGAGCTCGTCACCTCTCGCACCAAAGCCGCGGTTCGCGCGCGCGCATCGCGACGCGGCCTCCGCGTCCTTGCGGTGGAGGCGCTCGGGCCGCTGACCGTGCTCGGCGGGATCGTGTGGGCGTTCGCGCAGCCGTACCGCGTCACCTTCTTCTACCCGGAGGGGAAGGGCTTCTGGGACTGGGCGGTTCAGCCGCCGCTGCTCGTCGTGCTCGTCGGGCTGCTGTTCGCGCTCGTCGTCGCGCCGGGCATCGTCGACGACCTCGAGTCCGGCGAGCGCCGGGATGCTCCCGAGGGCTGAGATCGCCCACTGGCTGTTCGCGGCCGGGTTCCTCTTCTTCGGGCTCGTCGTCCTGGCCGAGGCGATCGTCGGCCCAACGGTCTTCCGACAGCGCCGCTGGCGCGCCTATCTCTGGCCCTCGCTTGCGCTGGCGGCCGGTTTCTGGCTCTGGTTCATCGCGATCTTCTCGACCTTCTCGACGCTGCACCTCGTCGCGCATTCGGTCTGGGCCCAGGCGGCGACCGCCGCCGGCGCGGTGCAGCTCGCGGTGATCCGCGGCAGGCTGCACTCCTCCTACTGGTCGCTCGTCACCGCGGGCGCGCTGTTCGTCTCCGGCGCGTCGTTCCTCGTCCACGAGCAGAACGGGTGGCTCTTCGCGCGCTCCGCGTTCCTCCACCACCTGATCGGCTGGACGCTCGTGATCTCCTCGCTCTTCCCGCTCGGCGCGGCGTTCCTCCCGCGGCGGGCGATCTGGGCCTTCGGGTTCGCCATCGCGTGGATCGCCGTCGCGGTGATGCTCTTCGCCGACCGCGACATCGCGCCGATCTTCGGGCACCTCTCAGACCTCGCCGGCGGTTCGCGGTGAGGCGTGCGCTCCTCTGCGGCGTTCTCGCTGCGCTGCTCGTGCCGGCGGCCGCGGCCGCGCACGCCACGCTGAAGGAGGCGCACCCGGGCGAGCAGAGCCGCGTCGAGACGCCGCCGACCGAGATCACGCTCCGCTACGACCAGTCCGTCACAGCGACCGCCAACTCGATCATCGTCCTCGGCGCCGACGGACGCAGGCTCTCGGGCACGGTCACGCAGGCCGCAGGAGGGACCGTGGTGCGCGCACCGGTGCATGGGCTCGTGCGCGGCGAGGCGTACACGGTTCGCTGGCACGAGATCTCGGCCGACGGCCATGTCACGAACGGGGTCTTCACCTTCGGGGTCGGCGTCGACGCGCCGTCGCCCACGGAGGCAGTCGGCTCGTCCGGCCAGACCTGGCGCGACGACGTCGCCCGCTGGGTGCTCTTCGTCGCGCTCGCACTCCTGATCGGCGTGGTCGGGATCCGCTTGCTGATCCTGCCTCGGCCGGTCGATCCGCGGGTCGAGCGCCGGATCCACCTGCTCGGGACCCTTGGCGCGGTCGTCGCGGTCAACGCCGGGATCATCGGGTTCATCATCCGTTGCGCGAACGCGCTGCAGGTCTCCGGTGTGGACCTCCTGTATTCCGATCTCTCGCCGTTCGCCGAGTCCACCCGCTTCGGCATCGCGTTCCTGCTGACGACGCTGGGGTACGGCGCCTGCATGACGATCCTCGCGATCGCGTGGGCGCTCGACCTGCCCTCGCTCAGGTGGCCCGCGTTCCTGCTCGCGATCGCCCTCGCGTGGGGCTACTCGCTGTCGAGCCATCAGGCGACGGAACCAAATGCGTCGCTCGTCGGCGAGGTCGCCGACTGGGTGCACCTCGTCACGGCGATGCTCTGGGCCGGCGGCGTGATCACCCTCTCAGTGGTCGTGTGGCCGCTCGCGCCGCACATGCGGCGAGCGGCATTCCTCCGCTTCTCGCGGGTCGCGATCGGTCTCGTCGGGGTCCTCGTCCTCGCGGGAACCGTGGTCGCGATCGAGCGCCTCCCCGACGTGCACGACCTCTGGACCACCTCGTACGGCCAGACGTTGCTGATCAAGATCGGGCTCGTCCTCTTCGCCCTGTCATGGGGCGGGATGCACCACATGGTCGTCCGGCCGCGGCTCGAGCGCGGCGACCGAGTCCACGGCGTCGGCGTGAGCCTGCTCGCCGAGACCTCGGTCGCGATAGTCGTGCTCCTCGCGGCCGCAGTGCTCGTCAACGGCGCGCCGCCTCCCGTCGAGACGCCGGCCCAGAACGCCACGCCCGCGGCATCTCGCTGACGGGTCACTAGGCTCCCGAGGTGCTCGTCGCGATCTCCGGCGGCGCGGGCTTCCTCGGCCTGCATCTCTCCCGGCGGCTGATCGCCGGCGGCCATGCGGTGCGCACCCTCGACGTTGCGCCGCTCGACGACCCAGGGCTCGAAGGGCGCGTCTTGGAGGTGCGCGGCGACGTCCGCTCGACCGTCGACGCACGGCGCCTCGTCGCCGGCGCCGACGTGCTCGTCCATGCCGCGGCCGCGCTGCCGATCCAGAAGAGCCGCGCCGCGATCCGCTCGGTCAACGTCGACGGCGCCGCGGTCACCTTGGCCGCCGCGCTCGAAGCGGGCGTCGGGCGCGTGGTGCTGATCTCCTCGACCGCCGTCTACGGGGTGCCCGAGCGCCATCCCATCGACGAGGACGACCCGCTCGTCGGCGTCGGGCACTACGGCGCGTCGAAGATCGACGCGGAGCGACTCTGCGACGCGTTCGCACGGCGGGGCCTCGAGTCGGTGATCGTGCGCCCCAAGACGTTTCTCGGCCCCGAGCGCCTCGGTGTCTTCGAGATCCTCTTCGACTGGATCCGCGAAGGACGCCGCATCCCGATCCTCGGCGACGGGACGAACCGCTACCAGCTCCTGGCGGTCGAGGACCTCTGTGACGCGGTGGTGCGCTGCCTCGACGCCGACGTCGCCGGACAGGCGCTCAACGTGGGTGCGGCGCGCTTCGGCACCGTCAGGGAGGACCTCGAGGCGCTCGTCGCGCACGCGGGCTCGGGCTCTCGCCTCCGGCCGGTCCCGGCGCGTCCCGCCGAGCTCGCGCTCCGTGCGCTCGAGCTCGCGCGCCTCTCGCCACTCGCCGAATGGCACTACCGCACCGCGCATCGCGACTCGTTCGTCTCGATCGACAGGGCGCGCAGCTTCCTCGGCTGGGAGCCCCGGCTCTCGAACGCGGAGACGCTCTGCGAGACGTACGACTGGTACCTCGCGCACCGCGGGACGATGCGCCCCGCGGGCATCACGCACCGTGTCCCCTGGGATCAGCGCGCGCTCGCGCTGCTCAGGCGCGTGTCCTAGGCCCTAGCTCACGGTACGAGGACGAGCGCGCCGCGCACGGCGCCCGAGCGCAGGCGGGAGAGCGCCTCGTTCGCGTCGGCAAGCGGCACAGCCTCGACCTCCGTCCGCACGGGCACCCGCGGCGCCGTCGCGAGGAACTCCTC
>Ga0157369_10009149_pt1 | contig 11334 bp, 16 predicted proteins | sample C25metaG_FD_113461 | JGI IMG/M metagenome (GOLD analysis project Ga0157369, IMG submission 113461) | Corn rhizosphere microbial communities from Kellogg Biological Station, Michigan, USA - C2-5 metaG | ecosystem: Host-associated > Plants > Roots > Rhizosphere > Soil | place: USA: Michigan... | reverse complement strand
GGCAGGCACCCTCGTCCACGCCCTCGCCATCCTCGACGACGACCGCGGCCTCTCGCACGCGGAGAAGGCCCTTCACGTCCGGCTCTTCGCGGAGGCGAGGCGTTGATCGTCCGCCTCCTCGAGGCCCTCCTCGACACCGACGCGCCTCTCTGGCGCCCGACCGACGCCGGCTAGGGCGTGTAAACGGCCCCGTCCACCTCCCACGCGGAGGAGGGCGGGGCCTCTTTGGGTCGAAACACAACCCTAGGGTGGTGTTTCACCTCTTTTCGCCATGCGGCTTCTAAAGTCTCTCTCTCCTTGAAGCCGGATAGGCAAAACAGCGTGAAACCCCACCTTTGGGTTGCTTCCCGGCCGAAACGGCCCGTGAGCACCGTCGGCGGCCCTCACAGACGTCCACGGCATGACCTCGCCCTCCGCCCCCACCCGTCCCGCGTTCGGCCCCTACAGCGGCCCCCGTGCCTACTCCGTGACCGTGTGCCCCGTCTGCCTCGACTGGCAACTCGAGTTCCCCCACGAGGCCGGCATCCATCCCGTCGTCTTCGCGGTCCAGTCCGCGCACTTCGCGGAGTGCCCCCTCGTCCCGCGCCGCGCCGTCGACAGTCCCGGCACCCGTCGCAACGCAGCGGCCATCCGGCTCCTCGCGTGGCTCAACCGCAACCTCTCGCGATGAGGCACCCGTGCGAGTCCCCGTCGAACGTCGAGAATGCCGGCCTCGTCGTCGAGGAGGCCCGTGAGGCCGCCCTCCGCCTCTCGCCGGCCGCCCTAGGTGAGATCCTCCGCGAGGAGGCCCGCTCGCAGCGTGAGGGCCGCGCCTACTTCGCGCCCGTCGTCGGCGAGTATGGCTTCGTCGAGCACTACGCCCGCGACGCCATCGCGTCCGCGTTCGAGGATCTCGCGAGTCGGCTCGAGGATCTCTGATGCCATCCACTCCAATCCCCGAGCCCGCGTGGGGCGGCTGGTCCGTCGTGTCCGCCGAGGGCGGCCGTGGCCGCGTCGCCATCCACGTCGGCCCGCTCCCCGGTCGCAAGTCCATCGCCGTCTACACGGTCACGACCCTCGCCGAGGGCGGCGCCGTCATCCGCGTCCACGCCTACTGTCGCTCCGTCGATGAAGGGCAGGCCCTCCTCGCGGCCCTTGACCGGCTCGCTCGAGCCTGACCACCTAGGCCCCGTCCTCTCCTCGAGGGCGGGGCCTTCGTCGTTTACACGGGCCGTCGGTTTGACACCGAGACCTTCTCGGTCCCATACTCAAGCCATGACCTCATCGCGCTACTCCACCGCCCCCGGCCAGATCGACCTCTCCGTCGCCAAGATGGCGCAGACTGAGGCCCTCATCACCCGCGCCCTCGACAACGGCAACCCCGCCGAGGCGGCCATGCATCGCCGCACGATGGACGCCGACCTCGTCCGCCACGCCGCCCTCACGATTGGAGTCTGACCATGAGCAACCGCTACTCCCTTATCTTCAACCTCGGGACCACCGACGACTACGCCGCCCTCGAGGCCGTCACCGACGTCGCCCGCATGGTAGATGGGACGTGTCTCGTCGAGCGGGCACTCCATACTCGCCTCTCCGAGTTCGTCTTCGAGGGCCGCGTCACCTTCCTCGCCGCGGGCAACGGCGAGGCCGCGGATCTCGCCCGTCGCACGGAGACGCTCCCCGGCCTCCCGCCGATGGACGCCGTCGCGTGGCGCCTCGTCAAGGCCGACGTATGAGCGCCCCGCGAGTCACCTCGACCGTCGGCGGCTTCCGCTTCGAGCGGCCCTACACGGGCGCCATCGAGTGGCGCGTCTTCGACGCCGCGACCGACGTCCGCCTCGGCACCGTGAGGCCCAACGGTTCCCGCCTCCGTAGCAGGGCGTGGACGTGGAGTAAGCCCGACGGCACCGAGGGCCGCGCCTCCTCCCGCGGATCGGCCGCGGAGGCCCTTGCCCGCTAGACCGCCCCTTCCGAGCACGCTGACGGCCTCTCCCACCACGGGAGGGGCCGTCTGTCATTTCCCCCGCGCAAGACCTTCCACGGCGGGTTTGACGTATGCTCGCCGCATGACCGATCTCGCCTATGCGCGCATCAGCCTCGACACCATCGTCTCAGGCTCCATCACGAAGCAACGCGCACGGCTCCTGAAGGCGTCCGACGGCGACCCCGTCTTCTATGTCGACGAGTCGGTCTCCGGCTCCAAGGTCCCGTTCGCTGATCGCCCCGAGGGCGGCCGGCTCCTCGCCGACCTTCGCAAGGGCGACCGGGTCCTCGTCACGAAGATCGACCGCGCGGCCCGCAACGTCCGCGACCTCCTCGGCCTCGTCGAGCGTATCGAGGCCGCGGGCGCGTCCATCGTCTTCGTCGACCAGAACATCGACACCGCGGGGCCGATGGGTCGCTTCATCCTCGTCCTCCTCGCGGCCATCGCCCAACTCGAGGCGGACATCATCGCCGAGCGTCGTCGAGAGTCCCTCGCGTCCTTCCGCGTCGAGGGCCGTCATGCTGTCGGCTCCGCGCCCTACGGCCTCGAGAGTGTCCCCCGCGAGGACGGTCGCGGCCTAGTCCTCCGTCCGCATCCCGTCGAGGCTCCGGCCCTCCGTGACGCGGTCTCGAGGTTGATGGCCGGCGCGACGCTGACCTCGCTCGCCAAGGATCTCGGCGTCCTCGACACCCGCCTTCACCGCGTCCTCCGCAACGACCGCCTCGCCGGCATCCTCGAGCAGACCGTCACCGGCCCTCGGATCGACCCCGGCATGGCTGTCTTCACCCTCGGCGAGTGGGACGCCCTACAGCGCCACATGGCCCGCCCGGTCAAGGCGTGGGCGCGTGACACCGGCATCGGCGAGGCCCTCGAGTGTGCGACGTGTGGCGACCGGCTCTATCGGCAGGCCGCCGCCAACCCGGCGCACGCGACGTACCGCTGTCGCGGGAAGCGCCACTCGGCCGGCTCCCCCGCGGCGGCTGTCATCGCGGCCAACGCTGAGGCCCGCGTCGAGGCCCTCTTCCTCGAGTCCTTCGGCGCCCTGCCCGTGACCGAGACCGTGACCGAGCAGGACGACGCCGGCCGGCTCGAGCGCATCATCCGCGCCCGTATGGCCGTGGACGCCGCGAGGGCAGGGCAGGACGCCGCCGTGACGGACGAGGAGGAGGAGAACGCAGACGCGGCCTACCGCGCCGCACGCCGCGCTCTACGGGCCGCGGAGGAGACCGAGCCCTCTTCCTTCTCCTACGTCCGCGACACGGGTGAGACCTACGCCGACCTCTACGCTCGAGCCGGCGCCGACCGTGTCGCCGCCCTCGCCCTCGCCGGCCGATGGGTCGTGCGCCCCGGCCGCGTCCCGCTCGAGGAGAAGGTCACTCTCGTCCGAGATCCGGCAAACTCATCCGTGTAAACGTGAGCAAACGGCCGATGGTCACAGACGTATCTAGTAGGCCCCCATCGCGCCCGCTCGCCTCTCTGTAGGTGGCCGCATGGTGGGCCGCCCTCTTGCCCGTTCCGCTCCCTCGTCGGCCCACACTCTCGCGCGCTACCCGCGAGACAGGCTCGAGGTAGAGCGTCGCAGCGGGCAGCCTCGCCCCTCGTCCCCGTGCTACTCCTCACGGCGCGATGAGGGGCGAGGCCCCATCCCCCGCCGAGGAGGTTACCCCCGTCATGGCATGGTCACCCGGCATATCCCCCCGTGCCCTCCGGCTACCCCCCGACTGGCCTGCCCGTCGTCTCCGTGTCCTACGTCGAGACCGCTACCAATGTCAGGCCCGCACCATCACTCGCGCCCGCTGTCTCAAGCCGGCCAATCAGTGCGACCACATCGTCCCCGGCGACGACCATCGCGAGTCCAATCTTCAGGCGTTGTGCGTCGACTGTCACCGCAAGAAGACAGCGACCGAGGCGACCGCGGCTCGAGCCTTGAAGTCCCGCCGCCTTCCGCCCGAGCGTCATCCCGGTCTCGCCTAATCTGTCTCATCTTCCGAGACGATCCGACCCCCCTCCCCCCCGGTCGCCCCCCTCTCCGAAGGGCATAGCGTCTCACCCCGCGTACGGGCATAGGGATCACAAGGGCACAAGCGCCAATCGACCCCATTAGCCCGTTTACACGCCTCGAGGAGGCCCCCGATGGCCCGAGGCACGATGCACGCGAAGAAGGAGAATGGGCGCAACCGCAACGGGACGCCGCACTCCTCCTCGCACTACCTCCGCACGGGCAAGGTCCACGGCCCCACCCTCGAGGAGGCCACCCTCAAGGAGGATTGGGCGCCCTTCGTCCGTCACTGGTGGCAGACGTGGCGCGAGGCCCCGCAGGCCGTCGCCTTCGAGGCGACTGACTGGCTCCGCCTCGCCCTCCTCGCCCCGTTCTACGAAGCACAGATCGAGCGGCCGTCGGCCGCCGCCCTCTCCGAGATCCGCATGAACGAGGAGCGCCTCGGCGCCACCGTCGTCGACCGGATGAGGGCGCGCATGACCATCGAGGCCCGCGAAGACGACGGCGACACGCCGCTCGCCGCGGTCACTCCCATCGGGCGCAAGCGCGCCGACGTCTGACCTCGAGGAGTCCTCGGCGCCCGACGCTGAGAGGACTCCCCCATGCCCTTCGACGGGCTCACGCGCGACGTCGCGGCCTCGGCCGCCCCCATGGTCGCCATCACCTCGCTCGACACCTTCCCCGCGTCGCAGGCCACTCTCGGGTGGGGCGTCGCGGACTTCATCGAGGGCTACCTCCTACAGCCCGACGGCGACAACGCCGGCGACCCCTTCCGCCTGACCGACGAGCAACTCCGGTTCCTCCTGTGGCTCTACGCGGTCGACGAGCGTGGCCGCTTCACCGCGCGCCGTGCCGTCCTCCGCCGTGCGAAGGGTTGGGGCAAGTCGCCCTTCCTCGCCGCGGTCGCCCTCGCGGAACTTCTCGGGCCGGTGCGCTTCGACTTCTTCGACGGCGAGACCGGCGAGGCCGTCGGCAAGCGCCACCCGATGCCGTGGGTCGTCATCGCGGGCGTCTCCGAGACGCAGACCGAGAACACGATGAGCGCCATCCGCGCGATGTCCGAGGACTCGGCCCTCGTCGACGACTTCGGCCTCGACATCGGTCTCACTCGAATCCTCGTCCCCGGTGGCGGGAAACTCCATCCGATCACCGCGTCGTCGTCCTCGCAGGAGGGCGCCCGTCCGTCGTTCGCCATCATGGACGAGACGCACCACTGGACGAAGTCCAATGGCGGCTGGGCTCTCGCCAAGGTCATCCGACGCAACCTCGCGAAGAGCCGCGACGGCTCCGCTCGAGGCATCGAGACGACCAACGCCCACGAGCCCGGACAGGAGTCCGTCGCCGAGGGCTCCTTCAAGGCATGGCGGGCCGCCGTCGAGGGCCGCGCGACCGGCTCCGGGCTTCTCTATGACACCCGCGAGGCCCCTCTCACCTTCGACCTCACCGACGAGGCCGCCCTCATCGAGGGCCTCCGGTGCGCGTACGGCGACGCGACGTGGCTCGACCTCGAGCGCATCCTCGGCGAGATCTATGACCTCGACACGCCTCCCGAGGAGGCCCGTCGCTTCTACCTCAATCAGATCGTCGCCGCGGCCGACTCATGGATCGCGCCGGCTGTCCTCGGCGTCAACGCCGCGCCGGCCGGCAAGCCTCTCGCCCCCGGCGACGAGGTCGCCCTCGGCTTCGACGGCGCCCTCACCGACGACTCCACCATCCTCGTCGCCGTCCGCATCACCGACGGCGCCCCGTTCGTCCTCGGCGCGTGGGAACGCCCCGAGGGCGCGAAGGGCCAAGGCTGGGAGGTCGACAAGAGCGCCGTCCGCGGCGTCGTCGACTACGCGCACGCCACCTACTCCGTCGCCGCCTTCTTCTCCGACGTCGCCTATTGGGAGACGGACGTGGACGCATGGCGTGACGAGTACGGCGAGACCTACCGCGTCAAGGCCACGACCCGCCACGCCGTCGCGTGGGATATGCGAGGCCATCAGCAAGACACCGTCCGCGGCGTCGAGGCTCTGCACCGCGCCATCACCGACGGCGAGACCCCGCTGATCGCGCACCGTCTCCCCGATGGCCGCGACGGCCTCGCCATCTTGACGACGCACACCCTCAACGCTCGACGCCGCCCGAACCGATGGGGAATCTCCTTCGGCAAGGAGACGCGCGAGTCGACCCTCAAGGTCGACGCGCTCGCGGCGTGGATTCTCGCCCGCATGGCCCGTACCGCCGTCCTCGGCACCCCCGCGAAGAAGAAGAAGACGGCGGGCCGCCTGTACGGCTTCTAGTCGCCCCAACGACCTACTCAGACAACGATATCCGCTCCTAGGAGGGCGTATGACCGTCCTCACCACCGCCGAGACGATGATCTCGGCGCTCGAGCAGGATCTCGACCCTGATGGTCGCCTCGGCCTCGTCGCGAACTACCTCCGCGGCGCTCACCGGCTCGCCTACATGCCCAAGGGCGCCAAGGCCGAGTTCAAGCGCACCGCCGAGAAGGCCGTCACCAACTGGCTCCCGCTCGTCTCCGACATCTACTCGGATTCTCTGCACGTCGACGGCTACCGCGCCGCGAAGGCGTCCGACAACTCGAAGGCGTGGGATTACTGGCAGGCCAACGGCCTCGACGCGCGGCAGTCCATCGCCATCCGCGGCGCGCTCGAGCATGGCGCCGCCTACGTCCTCGTCCTGCCTTCCGTGGGCTCGAGCCCGCAGATCAAGCCGCTCGCGGCGCTCCGCTCCTATGCCTTCTTCGAGGACGAGGACGACGAGTACCCCGTGTGGTTCCTCTACCGCGTCGGCAACTCCGCCCTCGGCGACGGCCGGCTCTATGACCTGTATGACGACACCAACGTCTACCGCCTCAAGGTCCCGTCTGACTCCTCCGACGGAATGACCATCGTCGACACGTCGGCGCACAACATGCCGGTGTGTCCGGTCGTGCGCTTCCGCAACCGCCTCGACGGCGAGGCCGTCGGCATCATCGCGCCGCTCATCACCTTGCAGGACCGTGTAAACGAGATCGTCTTCACGCTGATGATCGCGTTGCAGTACGCCTCATTCCGTCAGCGTTGGGCCACCGGCCTCGTCGTCCCGACCGTCCCCGTCCTCGACGATGACGGCAACGAGACCGGCGAGGAGCGGCCCATCGAGCCCTTCGAGTCCGCCGTCAATCGCCTATGGGTGAGCGACTCGACTGATACCTCCTTCGGCGACTTCGCGCAGACGGAGACCTCGGGCCACCTCCTCGCGTACAACGACAGCGTCAAGACGCTCGCCGCTCTCGCGCAGATCTCCCCCGGCGTCCTCACGGGCGACATCGTCAACGTGTCGGCCGACGCCCTCGCGCAGATGGAGTCCTCGACTCAGCGCCGGATCGGCGCCTACGAAACGATCTTCGGCGAGGCGTGGGAGCAAGTCTTCACGCTCGCGGCTCTCGCAGCCGGCGACGCCATCGACGAGACCGCACAGGTCCGTTGGCGCGACACCGAGGCCCGTTCGCTCGAGTCCGTCGCGAAGGCCCTCAGCATCCTCGTAACCGACCTCAAGGTCCCGGCCGAGGAGGTTTGGGAGAAGATCCCGACCGCCACCGATCAGGACATCATCCGATGGAAGGCAGCCGCGTCGAAGCCCGACTCGGTCGCGCTACTCACGGAGGCACTCACGCGCAACGCGGAGTCCACCGTGGCAGCCCCCGGCGCCTTCTCCCCCGCGGCTCCACCGGCCGCGGCCTAGGAAAGGAACGCCATGCCCAACCCCACCGGCCGTAACCAGTACAGCAAGGGCTCAAAGAGTCTGAGCAGTCACGGCAAGTCCTCGCAGGACTCCGCCGCTTCCAAGGCCCGCACGAAGGCCGCGACGAAGCGCGCGCAGGCCCGCAAGAAGAAGTGACCCCGCCGAGGAGGTGAGCCACCATGACGACCCCACAAGGGCTCGCCGTGAGCGCAGCGCACGACGCCGCACAGGCTCGCCTCCTCGACCGCGGCCTCGCCGAGATCACTCTCGCGCAGTCGACCCTCTTCGACATCAACGACCTCGACAACGCCACGCGCTACGTCGAGGTGGCCGCCGATCTCGTCCGCGTGAACCGCGCGAAGGCCGTTTCGGTGGCGGGCGACTTCTACAACGTCCTCCGCATGGTCGAGACGGCCCGTGAGGCCAACGTGCCGGCCTATGTCGCCGTCCCGGCGCCTCCGGTCGAGCCGGCCCTTCTACGGGCCTCCATGGCCGTTACCGGCCCCGTCACAGCCAAGGCCGCCCTAGCCCGCGGCCTCACGTCGGGCGAGGCGGCGCAGCGCGCGCTCACCGCGACCCTCGGCGCCGTCACCCGGCACCTCGAGGGCGGCCCTCGAGACGTCACGCTCCTCAACTCGCGTCGCGACCCGGCCTCGAAGGGTTGGTCGAGGCAGTCGGGCGGCCGGCCGTGCGCCTTTTGCGCCATGTTGATCTCCCGCGGCCCGGTCTACTCCCGCGACTCCGTCACGTTCCGCGCTCACGATCACTGTCACTGCAAGGCCGTCGCCTTCTTCGGCCGTGACTCCGGTTGGACTCAGCAGTCGCGCGAGTTCGAGTCCCTGTGGCGTGAGTCCGACGGCACCATCGCCGGCTTCCGCAAGACGCACTCCGAGGCGTTCCCCAAGCCGGCCACCGAGGCCGCCGTGCCTCTCCCTCTCGCGGCCTAGTCCCGCGTCCCCTCACTCCGACACCGCGCTCCGCGGTCTCGGCCCTTCCGCGTGCCCAAGTGGGCGCGTCCTCCCGATGCCAAGGAGCAACGGATCACTATGAGCAGCACTCCCGACCCCGCAACCCCCGCCGCCGAGACCACGGGCAAGAGCCCCGAGTTTGACGGCGAGTTTGACGCCGAGAAGGCCACCCGCCTCGTCGAGAACCTTCGAGGAGAGGTCGCCGCCCTCAAGGCGTCCGTCGCTTCGGTCACTTCCGACCGCGACGCCTTCAAGGAGGCCGCCGAGAAGACCGGCACCGACCGCGACGAGGCCCTCGACAAGGCCGTTAAGCGCGCGGAGGCCGCCGAGCGCACGCTCGCAATCTCCAAGCACAACCTCCCCGAGGACGTACTCGAGGAGTTCGCGGATTACCTCACCGGCACGCCGGCCGAGGTCGACGCGAAGGCCGCCAAGTTGGCCGCTCGCTTCAAGACGGCCGAGGCCCCCGCGGCCCCCGTCGTCGAGGGCGAGCCCGTGGTCGAAGAGGGCGAGCCCGCTCCTGTCGTCCCCGAACGTCCGCGGCCGGCCCTCACCCCCGGTCACGGCGGCGAGCCCACCCCGGCGTTCGACGCCGTCGCCATCGCGAAGGCCGCCCGTCGCGTCTGATCCGCCCCCATCCGTTTGATCCATTCTCCCGCAAAGGAATCCATCCATCATGGCTGGCACCGCTAACGCTCTCTACACCCCGACTCAGGTCGCCAAGGTCACCGCCGCGCTCGTCGCGGAGGAGGCTTACCTCTCCGCGCTCGTCTCGCGCAACTTCGAGAACGACCTCCTCGGCGGAGGCGGCAAGGGCCGCACCGTCAACATCAAGGTCCCGACCGCCCTCGTCGCTCGCGCGCGTGGCATCGACGACACGACCAACGCCATCGTCCTCGACTACATCAACGAGACGACCGTCCCGCTGACGCTGGGGACGCACGCCTACTCCGCCGTGGGTCTGTCCGAGGGCGATATGTCCCTCGACCTGTCCGACTTCTCGGCGCAGATCCTCGCCCCGCAGGCGAGCGCCGTCTCGTCCTACATCGAGGACATGGTCCGCGCGGCCCTGCTCGCCGAGTCGAACGACTCGACCCTCGCCGGCAAGTGGAACCAGTCGAACCCGGTGACCTTCTTCACCGCGCTCCGCAAGGTCCTCCGCTCCAAGGGCCTCCCGGCCTCGAGCCTCAAGGTCGTCGTGGGCACCGGCGTCTACGCCGCCGCGCTGGACGCGAACCTCATCACGGACGCCTCGCAGTCCGGGTCCACCTCGGCCCTCCGCGACGGCCAGATCGGTCGCCTCCGCGGCTTCGACATCGTCGAGGACGCCACCGTGCCGGACAACTTCGTCGCCGCGTTCCACCGTGACGCCTACACCCTCGCGGTGCGCGCTCCGAAGACGCCCGAGGGCGCGACCTTCGGGACGACCGTGACCGACCACGGCTTCAACCTCCGGTACATGCGCGACTACGACGCGAAGTACACGCAGGACCGCTCCATCGTGAGCACCTTCGCCGGCATCGCCAAGATGCCGCTCTACAAGGTGACCCGCACGCAGCCCATCGGCGAAGAGGGCGACGTCATCTCGGTCGACAACGCGGGCGACAAGGACGCCGTCGTCGAGACGGCCACCTACGTCGCGGGCTCCGCGACCGTGTCCACCGTTGCGGGCGGCGCCGTCGTGCGCGCGAACGTGACCCTCGTCTGAGAGTAGGAGATCCCATGACTTCGCCCTTGCTCGTCACCGCGCTCGACCTCGCGGCCAACCTCGGCCCGTTCGACGCCGCGGAGACGACTCGCGCGGAGTCGCTCCTCTCCGACGCATCCGATCTCGCTCGCGAGATTGGGTCCGCCCGGTGGACGGAGGTCGGTGGCGCTTACCCCGCCCCGGTCTCCGTCCGCCTCGCGGTCAAGAGGGCCGCGACCCGCGCCTTCACCGAAGACGCCGACGGTTACTCGCAGGAGTCCCTCGGCGAATGGTCGGGCTCGAGGAAGACGGGCGCGCTCGACGAGTCGGGCGTCTTCTTCACCGTCAAGGAGACCGCGACCCTCAAGGCCGCCGCGGGCAAGCCTGTCGGCGGCTACTCCGTTCGGACGCCGTCGGCCTATGAGTCCCTCGAGGGCTCGACCGCCTACGCGCCCGTGGCGGGCCACTCTCCGGTCCCGTGGCTCGAGGTGAGCCCATGAGGCGCCTCCCCCACCGCGCGGCCCTCCTGACCCCCTCCAAGGTCGTCGACGGCTATGGCGACGAGGTCGCCGGCCCGCTCGCGGTGCATGGCGACCCGTTCCCGGCGTGGCTACAGACGGAGACCTCGACCGAGGCCACCGCCGACGGCTCCGTCGTGGTCGTGACTCGCAAGCGTTTACACGTCTTCTACCCCGGCCCGTCGCTGTCCAACGACGACGTCGTCGAGGTGGCCGGCGTCCGCTACCGCGTCAAGGGCGACCTCATCGCGAACGTCAACCCTCGAGGGCGTGGCCGCTTCGCGGTCGTCGACCTCGACAACGTCACTCGAGGAGGTAGGTGATGGCGAAGCGCATCACGCTCGACCACGCCGGCATGGCCGCCCTCCTCAAGTCGCAGGGCGTCGCCTCCGAGATCTCCTCGAGGGCCGACGCTGTCGCCGCCGCGGTCGCGGCCTCTCCCGAGATCGTCCGGAACGATATGCCGG
>Ga0157369_10009145_pt1 | contig 11337 bp, 16 predicted proteins | sample C25metaG_FD_113461 | JGI IMG/M metagenome (GOLD analysis project Ga0157369, IMG submission 113461) | Corn rhizosphere microbial communities from Kellogg Biological Station, Michigan, USA - C2-5 metaG | ecosystem: Host-associated > Plants > Roots > Rhizosphere > Soil | place: USA: Michigan... | reverse complement strand
TTCGGCGACATGGCGCTGATCGCGCGCCTCTACAAGCCCACCGTCGCGGTGCTGCCGATCGGCGACCACTTCACGATGGGCGTCGAACAAGCCGCGCTCGCCCTCGAGCTGCTCGGCCACCCACGCTGTGTTCCCTGCCACTGGGGTACGTTCCCGCTGTTGCACGGCCGCCCCGCAGCACTCGCCAAACTGACGAAGTCCCACGTCGAAGAGCTCGAGCCCGGCGATACGGTGGAGCTATGAGAGAGCGCTGGTTCGGAGCGACCGGCAAGCGTGTGCCGGAGATCGCGACGGCGGACGAGCTCGACCTCGCAGACGCGCTCGTCCTCGACGCACCGGACGACGAGGCACTGCGCTCTGCTCATGCCGAGGGCCGCCCAGTCGTGATCCGCGCGCGCACCGCCGACGAGGTGAAAGCCGCACTCGCGCGGCCGGAGGTCGCGAGCGTCCTCGTCGACGACCCGGCGCTGCGCGACCTCGACCTGACGGAGCTCACCTATGGCTGAGCCGATCGTCGCGACGTACTCGATCGCGGCGTGCGACCTCGAACGCGGCCAGTGGGGCGTCACGACGCAGTCGAAGTTCCTCGCCGTCGGCTCGGTCGTACCGTGGGCCGAGCCGCACGTCGGCGCGATCGCGACGCAGGCCTACGCGAATCCGCGCTACGGCCCCGACGGCCTCGCGATGCTGCGCGAAGGACTTAGCGCCGAGCACGTTGTCGCACGCCTCACCGATGCAGACGACGGGCGCGACCACCGGCAGCTCGGCGTCGTCGACGCCGTCGGCGGCAGCGCGACCTACACCGGCAGCGAGTGCATGGACTGGGCAGGCGGCATCGCCGGCGAGAACTTCGCCGCGCAAGGGAACATCCTCGTCAGCGACGAGACCGTGCGCGCGCTCGCCGAGACGTTCGACGCCACCAAAGGCCGGCCGCTCGCGGAGCGCTTGATCGACTGCCTCGCCGCTGCGCAGGCGGCAGGCGGCGACCGGCGGGGCCAGCAATCGGCGGCGCTGATCGTCGTGGAACGCGACGCCGGTTACGCGTCCCTCTCCGACGTGCTCGTCGACCTGCGCGTCGACGACCACGCGACTCCTGTGGAAGAGCTGCGACGCATCTACCGGCTCCACGACCTGCTCTTCGGCAAGACGGAGGAGTGGATCACGGTGGACGACGCGTTGCGGCGGGAGCTGACGGAGCGTCTCGCCAAGCTCGGCTACGACGGCGACCTCGCAGAGGCCTTCGCGGCGTGGGCCGGCACGGAGAACCTCGAAGAGCGCCTCGACGGCGTCGACCGCGTCGACGCGGTCGTGCTCGCGGAGCTCCGCGCTCGATGAGCGACGGCTACACGATCGTCGACCTCAACGAGCTCGAGGCGTTCCCGTACCACCAGCGCGGTGGGCAGAAGCTGCTGCCGATCCAGCGGATCACCAACTTCCGGGCGGCGGGCATGAACGGCTGGATCGGCGACGCGAGCGAACCACTCGTGCCCGAGCACGCGGAAGACAGCGACAACGAAGAGCTCTACGTCGTCGTGCAGGGCCGCGCCACGTTCACCGTCGACGGGGGCTCGTTCGACGCGCCCGCCGGAACGCTCGTGCATGCGCTGCCCGGCGAGCTGCGCAGCGCGAAGAGCGAGGAGCCGCGCACGATCGTCGCCGCGATCGGCGCGACGATCGGCCGGCCCTTCGACAATCCCGGGTGGACGAGCTTCGTCGTCGCCGACGCGCTCCGGCGCGAGGGAAGGATCGACGAGGCGCGCGTCGCGGTCGCGGAGATGCTCGCGCTGCACCCCGACGCCTGGCACGCGCCCTACAACGCGGCGTGCTTCGAGTCGCTCGCCGGCGACGGCGACGCGGCGTTCGCCTACCTCCGCCGCGCCAGGGCCATGGATCCCGAAGGGGTCAAGCCGTTCCTGGCCGAGGACAGCGACCTCGACCCGATCCGCGACGACCCGCACTTCCAGGAGCTGCTCGCGTGAACACCGCGCACATCGACGCGCTCGACCGGCACGAGATGCGCGACGGCTTCGTCTGGCGCCCCGTGCGCCGGCGCTTCGGCATCAAGGCGTTCGGCGTGAACGCCTACACGCCCGGCGCGACCAAGCAGATCGTCGAGGAGCACACCGAGAGCCAGCTCGGGCACGAGGAGGTCTATCTCGTGCTGCGCGGACGCATCCGCTTCACGGCCGGCGACGACGAGCACGAGTTGTCGCAGGGGCAGCTGATCTTCATGCGGGATCCGGCGTTGAAGCGTGGCGCCGTCGCACTGACCGACGACGCAGCCGTGCTCGCGGTCGGCGGCAAGCCCGGCGAGGCGTACGAGATCTCAGCGTGGGAGACGTGGTTCGCCGCGGCGCGTTTCGTGCAGGCCGAGCAGTGGGACGAGGTGATCGCGCTGCACAACGAGGCGCTTGCGGAGCGTCCCGATCACGCGCCTCTGCTCTACAACCTCGCGTGCATGGAAGCACGCGCGGGCAGGCGCGACAATGCCATCGCGCACCTGAAGCGTTCGATCGAGCTCGAACCGAAGTGGGCGGAGCACGCGGCGAAGGACACGGACTTCGCGTCGATCAGCGCCGACCCGGACTTCCCGGCAGCCTGACGTCCCCGGCGAGCTCGCGCAGCGCGGGCACCGGGTCGCTCTCCGGGCGGGCGACGATCAGCACCGCGCCGAAGCCGTCGACCGGTAGCAGCGCGTCGACGAGCGTGTGCAACCCGACGGCGAGCGCGAACGACTTGTGCGCGAGCGGGCCGCCGAACGGCACGAGATCCTCGGCGCGGGCGCGACCTGCGATGACGTCGCCGTGCGTGATCGCGCCCATCGACACATCGCTGACGAGCGGCGCGCCGTCGGACGACGGAATCCCGATCGAAAGCGGATTCGTGCCGGCGAGCTTCGGCCCGCCGTCGGGCGATGCGAGTCGCCGCGGCGACGTCGCCGTGAGCACGCCGACGAGACCGGCGTCGGCGAGCATGCGCACCCAGTAGCCGAGCGCTCCCGTCGGGAACGTCCGCACGCAGACGACGACGCGTGCGTGCTCCGGCGGGCTCGCAATCTGCGCCTGGATCGCCGCACTAAGCGTGAGGTACCCGAGTGCGCCGTTGCCGTCCCATCGTTCGTAGCCCGGCTCATTGACGACGCGCGCCGGAACCGCGGCGGTGTCGATCTCCTCCCAGGTCTCGAGCCACTCGATCCGCGAAAGCCCATGCCCGAGCCGGCCGCGGCGCTCCGCGTCGAGGAAGTGGTCGCCGAGGACGTCGACGTGCTCGGGCGAGAAGCCGAGCGCGGCGAGCCGCGGTTTTGCCTCGTCAGGCTGCACGCCGCGAGAACTCGAGCAGCGGCCAACCGCGTTCGCGTGCGGTACGGCGCAGTTGCCGGTCGGCGTTGACGGCGATCGGGTGTCCAACGGCTTCGAGGAACGGCACGTCGCTGTGCGAGTCGGAGTACGCGGTGCACGCGGCGAGGTCGAAGCCCTCCGCGGTCGCAAGCTCGCGCACTGCCTCGGCTTTGTACTCGCCGTGCGCCGCGCGCAACGTGCGGCCGGTGTACTTCCCGTCGACGATCTCCGCGCGCGTGCCGATCGCGCCGTCGAAGCCGAGGTCGCCGGCGATGTGCTCGACGATCTCCTGCAGCGTCGCCGACACGACGTACACCTTCTCGCCCTTCACACGGTGCTCTTGCACGAGCTGGAGCGGCTCTGCATAGACGAGCGGGCGCAGGATCGGCTCCATCGCATCGCCGACGACTTCGCGCATCTCTTCGACGGAAAAGCCGGCGAGGAAGCGCATCCCGTCCGCGGCCGCATTGCGCACGGTCTCGGCGCTCGCGCCGCGCGCGACGAAGAGCAGTTGCCAGAACGCGGCCTTGACGAGGTGCGTGCGGGTGATCAGGCCGCGCTTGCGAAACGGCCCCGCGAGTGCGAGCGCAGACGAGCGGCGGATCAGAGTTCGGTCGAGGTCGAAGAACGCGGCTGCGCTCACGACATGAGCGGCAGCGTTCGCGTGAACCCGCCGACGCGACTCTCGTCGACGGCGCGCGCGATCTCCGAGATGACGCGTGCCGACTCGTTGTCGGGATCGCTGATGACGAGCGGCGTGCCGACGTCCGCCGCTTCGCGAACCGCAGCATCGAGCGGCACGCTGCCCAGCAGCGGAACGCCGAGCTCGTCCGCGAGCAACTGCCCGCCCCCGGCGCCAAATACGTCGGACGTCATGTTCTCGACGACGCCGAGCAGGCGAAGGCCGGTCTTCTGTGCCATCGTCGCGGCCCGCGACGCGACCTCTTGCGCGAGCGGCTGCGGAGTCGTGACGACGATCGTCTCCGCGCGCGGCAGCAGCTGCCCGAGCGAGATGGAGACGTCGCCGGTGCCGGGAGGCATGTCGACGACGAGCACGTCGAGGTCGCCCCAATGCACGTCCTGCAGGAACTGCTCGAGTGCGCGGTGCAGCATCGGGCCACGCCACATGACGGGAGCGTTGTCGTCGAGGAAGAAGCCGATCGACATCAGCCGCATGTCGAATGCGACCGGCGGCACGATCATCTTGTCGACGACCACTGGCTTCTGCGCGACGCCGAGCATGTGCGGAATGGAGTGGCCGTAGATGTCGGCGTCGAGCACGCCCACCTCATGTCCGAGCTGCGCGAGCGCAGCGGCGATGTTCACGGTGAGCGACGACTTGCCGACGCCGCCCTTGCCCGAGCACACAGCCAGCACGCGCGTCGTCGCGGGCAGCTTGATCGCCTTGTCGTCAACCGGCCCGCGCAACTTGGCGGTCAGCGCGGCGCGCTCCTCGGGCGTCATCACGGTGAACTGCAAGTCGACCGCCGACACGCCGGGCAGCGATGCGACGTGCTCGCGCACCTGGTCCTCGAAGCTCGAGCGGAGCGGGCACCCGACGATCGTCAGCGCGATCGTCACCGCGACAACGTCGCCCTTTACCTCGACGTCGCGGACCATGTCGAGCTCGGTGACCGGACGGCGCAGCTCGGGGTCGATGACCTTCTCGAGCGCTCCTAGGACATCTTCGCGCGTTGCCATCACCGAAGGCTAGCCGCCAACCTCTCGCACAACGCCGGGGTTCCCGCTGCGGCGATCCGTGAACGTGGCTCCAGATCGAGCGGGGCAGCCCCGAACGGCGGATCCTCGAACAAATCGATTGCAAAGCCCCGCTCGCGGACGAGCAGCTGCGCCGCGGCGATGTCCACCGACCGCGCGCCTTTCAGCGAGACGACGCCGTCGACCCGGCCGGCGGCGAGGTGGCACAGCGACAGCGCGAGCGAACCCATGATGCGCAGCCGGTGCGCGACTCCTGCAAACGCGGCCGCATGCTCCGTGACATAGGCGGTCGTCGTCGCCTCGAAGGAGAGGATCTCGAGCTCGTCCTTGGGCGACTCGAGCAACGGCTCGCCGTTCAGAAAGGCCCCTTCGCCGCGCATCGCCGTCCACTCTTCGCGCGAACCGAAATCGAACACGTAGCCGAAGAGCACGTCGTCCATCGTGTCGCCGTCGGCAACGGCGATCGAGATCGAGAAGAACGGAATGCCGCGCTTCGCGTTCAGCGAGCCGTCGATCGGATCGACGACGACCGTGAACGGTCCCTCACCGTAGATGCCCACTTCTTCGCTGACGATCTTGTTGCCGGCGAAGTGCGGCAGGATCGCCTGCTCGGCGGCGGCGTCGATCGCCGTCGTCTCGTCGCCGCCCTCGCCCGCGCCGACGACGCGCTCACGCTCGCGCCCGGGCATCTGCGCGAGCACCGCGTCGACGTCGTCGCGCGCCGCGCGACAGGCGCTCAGCCAATCGGGTGAAAGAGAAGACCCGATGTCAGCTTGGGATAGAAGAACGTCGACTTCTGCGGCATCACTTCGCCTGCGTCGGCGAAGCGCGCAACCTGTTCGACGGTGACCGGTTGCAACAGGAACGCCGCTTCCGCTTCGCCGCGATCGACGGCTGCGATCGCCTCGTCCGCGTACGCGGTGTACGACACGCCTTCCGGCGAAAACGATTCGACGACGTGCGGGCCGAAGTCGTCGTCCGTCTCGACGCGGATGTACTTCCCGCCGCGATAGAGCGTCACGCCGTCCCCCGGTGCGTCGACTTCCACTCCGGGAACATCGCCGACGCGCTGGACGAGCCGGTGCGTCGGGAAGATCTCGAGGCCTTTTGCCCTCGACGAGACGAGCACCGCCAGGAGATGCGTCGCCGAGGGATTCTCTTCGCGAAACGCGACGGCCGTCTCGTAGCGGTGGTGGCCGTCGGCGATCAGCAGCGGCGTGCCGATCTCGAGCTCGTCGCTCGCCGGCAGGCGCCAGACGCGCGTGCGCACGCCGCCGTCGTCGACGTCCATGTCGGGCTCACCGTCCGGGCGCGCAAGCACCGGCTCGGCGTCGTACAACAAGAAGATCGGCTCGAGCTCGACGCGCGTCGCGCGCAGCAGCTGCAGGCGTCCTTCCTTCGGCCCGGCGTGTGTCCGCTCGTGCGGCAGCACCTGCTTGGCGCTGTACGGCACCGCCTCGACGGACGCCGCGAAGCCCTCGCGCGTGCGCGCGACCCCGTCGGGGCCGACGTAGTCCTGCGCGATCCACCAGAATGCCGGCTCCTCGGGCTCGACAATGCCTCCGAGCCGCCAGTTCGCGAGATCGTGCGCCGCGGTCTCGGGCAGGTCGGGCAGCGTCAGATGCACCACGTTGAACGGGTTGCGCGCGAGGTACTCGAGCCGCGCCTCGGGCGAGATCACGTCGTACGGCGGCGCGACGAGGGAGCCCAGCTCCCCCGCCTTCGCGGAGTACCGGAGCGCAGAGAACGGGCGAACCGCAGGCACTCCTGCAGACTCTATGCGTGGTCCGCACTCTCGCCGCCGCGGGACGGTGGGTCGACAAGGTCGGCCTCGCGCTGCTTTTTCCGAAGGCGGACGTCGTGCTGCCGTCGCTCTGGGAGCAGGTCAACGGCGACGCCGAGACCAACTGGGCGGTGCGCGACGACGAGGGCAACTTCGTCGCGTGGTCGGACGAGATGGTCTTCCTGTGGGGCGCGAAGGACGAGCTGCCCGAGCGCGGCCTCGTGTGCGTCGGCAAGCACCTCGCCCGTGTCACGGCGTGCGTCGCGCCACGGCTCGTGCCGTCGTTGGTGGCGGCGTGCGCCGTCGAGGTCGAAGAGGAGCCCGTGCTCTCGGCGATCCGGGACCTCGGCCCGCTTACTGGGCTGCAGCTCCGCGAAGCGACCGGCTTGCCGAAGAAAGAGGTCGACCGCCGCGTCGCGGCGCTCCACTACCAACTCGTGCTCACCTCTTCCCACCTCGTCGAGCAGGACGGGCCGTGGGGTGCGCTCGCTCACGACCTGCTCGCCCGCAAGTGGAAGGTGAGAAAGCTCCCGGAGCGCGAAACCGCCAGGCGTGAGCTCGCGGGGTTGGTGCTGAGCCGGGCGGGCGAGCTCACCGCGGCCGACCTCGCGGGCATCTTCAAGTGGCGCCGCAAGGAGGCTGCGGCCGTGCTGGACGAGATCGCCGAGAGCCGCGACGGCGGTGGCTTCCGCATCTGGGCGCAGCCGTAGGATGGTCGTATGAGCATCGCCGAGCTCGCGGAAGACCGCGTCGTCGAAGGCATCTACGCGGTGAAGACGAAGCGCAAGCTGCGCACGCGTAACGGTGCGTCGTACCTCGCGCTCGAGCTGGTCGATCCGACCGGGCGCATCGAGGCGCGCGTGTGGAACGACGTCGAGCTACTCGACGGTCGCTTCGACGAAGGCGACGCGGTGCGCGTGCTGGGACGGGTCGAGAAGTTCCGCGACCGGCTGCAACTCGACGTGCGCTCTCTCGAAGCGTCCGACGTCGACCCGTCCTCGCTCACGCCGCGTGCGCGGCGCGACGCAGACGAGCTCGCCGGCTTCCTCGAGTTTCTCGTCGCCGAGATCACGCATCCCGGCCTCGCGACGACGGTGCAGGCGGTGCTCGCCGACCGCAAGCTCGACGAGTACCCGGCGACATTCGACGACCATCACTCCTACGCCGGTGGACTGCTCGAGCACACGATCGGCGTCGCGACGCTGTGCCGCGAGACGACGCAGCTCCATCAGCGGCTCCGCCCCGATCTCCTGCTCGCGGCCGCGCTGCTGCACGACGTCGGCCGCACGCTCGAGCTTTCACCAGGTCCGGCGTTCACGCCTACCGCGGAAGGGCGCCTGCTGGGTCACGTGCATCTCGGGCTACGGCTCGTCGAAGAGCGCGCCGACGGATTGCCGCCCGACCAGCTCGCGGAGCTCCTGCACTGCATCGCCGTCCATCACGAAGCGCGCGGCGCGCGCACCGCCGAAGCGGCCGTGCTGTACCACGCGAACCAGCTCGACGCGATCGCGGCTACGCGGCCGGTCGACTGAGCACAGCCGAGAGCGCGTCAAGCGTGTCCGACACGACGCGGTAGAACGCCCACGTCCCGCGGCGCGACACGTCGACGAGGCCGGCGTCGCGCAGCACCTTCAGATGGTGCGAGATCGTCGGCTGCGAGAGGTCGAAGGTCGCGTTGAGGTCGCACACACACGCCTCGCCCTGGGCGAGCCGGTTGAGGATCGCGACGCGCGTCGGGTCGGCGAGCGCCTTGAACCGCGCGGCGAGCACCTCGGCCTCACCGGCGGGGAGCGGCGGGGTGCCTGGGCCGCAGCAGATCGGGGTGATGACGGGCAGCGCTTTCATCGAACTTCTTCAATATAGTACATCGACATCGATCGATGGAAGGAGGAGCCCATGAACTGCTGCGATTGCGACTGCGGCGGCTGCTGCGGCGGCAGCTAGCCGTTGAACGGGGTCTGACCCGGGTCTGACCCCGTTTATTCACCCTCGCACGCGCGATTCCGCGAGGAGCAGGGAGTTCGAGTGAATAACGCCTGAATGCCGGCGCACGTTGGTCCTTTGTCACACACGTCCGAGCGGGACGTATTTGACAACGCGGCGGGATTTAGACGTTGAAGCGGATGTTCAGGACGTCGCCGTCCTGAACGACGTACGTCTTGCCCTCGAGCCGCTGCTTGCCGGCGCGCGCGACCTCGGCGTGTGACTGCAGCTCCACCAGGTCGCGCCAGTCGACCACCTCGCAGCGGATGAACCCGCGGGCGATGTCCGAGTGGATTGCCTCCGCCGCGTCGAGCGCCGTCTCGCCGCGGCGGAGCGTCCACGCTCGCGTGTCCTTCTCGCCGGCGGTGAAGAACGTGATCAGGTCGAGCGCGTCACGCAGCCGCGCCGCAATGTCGTCGAGCGCAGACGTGCCGCCGTCGCGGTAGGCCGCAGCCTCTTCGTCCGGCAGCTCCGCGAGCTCCGCCTCGAGTTTCAGGTCGATGCCGCCTGGGCCGTTCTCGATCGCGAGCAACGGCTTCGTCGTCAGCGGCTCGAGTTCATCGGGCAATTCGCCGGGATATGCGTCGAGCGTCTGCCCGGCATCGACGTGTGCGAGCACCTTGCCGAGCTCTTCCACCTCGGCCTTCAACTTCGCGTCGCCCGACTTCGCCTGTTTCTCGACACGCTCGAGCCGGCGCTCGACATGGTCGCGGTCGGCGACCAGCAGCTCGAGCTTGAAGTTCTCCAGGTCGTCGGCCGAGCGATAGACGACGAGCAGCGCGTCGACCTGCCGCAAGTCGCCGAACGCCGCCGAGCCCGGGATGTCCTGCACGCGAATCGTCGCCGGCGTGATCTTGCGTGCGTGCACGACCTCTGCGAGCGCCCCGAGACGCTCGTCGGCGATCGCCGAGACGCCAACATTCGTCTTCCCGTATTCGCCGCCACCCGCCTTGGTGAGCGCGGTGAAGAGCGATGTCTTCCCGCTGCTCGGCGGGCCGACGATTCCGACCTCGAGCGCCACGACGGCGCAGGTTACTCGTCGCGCTGTAGTTCGTGCTCGCGCTGCGCGAGCTGCTTTTGCAGCGAGACGAGAGCGCGGTGCTGAAGCGACTTGATCGCGCCCTCGGACTTGCCGAGGATCGTGGCCGCCTCGGCGTTCCCGAAGTTGAAGACGAACTTCAGCGTCAGGACCTGCTGCTGCTCCGGCGACAGGTCGTCGATCAGCTCGAGCATCGACCTGCGCCCGATCGACTCGAGCGCGCCCGCCTCGGCTGAGGTCGTCTCGTCCGGCGGCGGCTCGGGCACCTCCTCCTCCGGCTGCCAGCGCTTGGCCGCCCGGAAGTGATCCATCGCGAGGTTGTGCGCGATCCGGAACAGCCACGCAGAGAACGGCGCCGACTGCCAGCGAAACTTGCCAATCGACTCGAGCATGCGCAGGAACGTCTGCGTGGTCAGGTCTTCGGCGTCGTGGCGGTTGCCGACGCTGACGTGCAGGTAGCTGTAGATCCGGTCGAAGTGGATCAGGTACAGCTCTTCGAGGGCGTCACGGTCGCCCTGCTGCGCGCGATCGACCAGCACGCGAACGAGCTGGTTCTCCGCTTCTTTCCTGCTGCCGGCGGTGGTGCTCAACGGCAAGGTCGTGCCCGTGCGGGCGCGGGTCTAACCGTCGGCGCCGAAGCCGACGCGACTCTCGCGTGCGAATCTCTTAACGAATACGACTTTCGAGACGGCAATCGTGTAGCGGCCGTCCTCGGCCTCGAACGTGAGGCTGCCGTCGGACTTCGAGAGCGACTCCTCGATGGCGTCGGCCGTCTTCGGCTCGACGTACACCGTCAGCACCTGCGTGCCCTCGAAAGCGAGCTCGAGCCGGACGCGCTCAGCCATTCGTCACCAGCTCCGCGAGGACGCCGCCGGTCGCATGCGGGTGGATGAAGGCGACCTTGGTGCCCAGGATGCCGCGGCGCGGCGCCTCGTCGATCAGCTCGGCGCCGGCAGCGGCAAGCCGCGCGAGCTCGGCCGCGACGTCGTCGACCTCAAACGCGATGTGATGGAGCCCGGGCCCGCGACGATCGAGGAACTTGCCGACCGGCGTGTCGGGACCGAGCGAACCGAGGAGCTCGACACGGCTGTCGCCCACCTTCAGCGACACGCTGTCGACGCCCTGGTCTGCGAGCTCCTCGCGGTGCTCGAGCTGCGCGCCGAAGTACCGCGTGTACGTCTCGAGTGCGCCGGCGAGATCCTCGACCGCGACGCCGACGTGATGGATGCCCTTGACCGCCACCGGCGGTCACATTACCCGGTGGTGTCGGACCCGAGCACGCGAACGACGCCGACCGTGTCGGCCGAGCGCGACTCGCCCTCGACGCCCGCGAACACCGCCTGCAGCTCGTCGTGGGTGAGCGTCTCGCGCTCCAGCAGCGCATTGGCGACCTTGTCGAGCGCGGGACGGTGCTTCTGCAGCAGCCGCAGCGCCTCGCTATAGGCGTGGTCGGTGAGCTGCGCCTGCTCGGTGTC
>Ga0157369_10009141_pt1 | contig 11340 bp, 11 predicted proteins | sample C25metaG_FD_113461 | JGI IMG/M metagenome (GOLD analysis project Ga0157369, IMG submission 113461) | Corn rhizosphere microbial communities from Kellogg Biological Station, Michigan, USA - C2-5 metaG | ecosystem: Host-associated > Plants > Roots > Rhizosphere > Soil | place: USA: Michigan... | reverse complement strand
CTCGAGTCGAGCTCCTTGCGCAGACCGCGGATGCGCGCCAGCGAGCGGATGCGCGTGCGCAGCTCGTCCTTGTTGATCGGCTTGTTGAGGAAGTCGTCCGCGCCGCATTCAAGCGCCTTGATCTTGTCCTCGGTGCCGGTGAGCGCGGTCAGCATCAGGATCGGAATCGTCCGGCCGATCGGCGTCTCTTTGATGAATCCGCACGCTTCGTAGCCGTCCATCACCGGCATCATCACGTCGAGCACGATTACGGCCGGATTGATGCGCGGAAAAAGCTCGAGCGCTTCGCGGCCGTCGCGCGCCAGCACGACGTCGTAGCCCCACGTCGAGAGGTACTCCTCGAGCAGCTGCAGATTTTGTTCGTTGTCATCGACCGCGAGAACAATGTCTCGATCGGAGGAAGCGGCCGCGTCGGGGATCACCATCGCGAGGCAGCGATTATAGATGCAGCCTCTGTTGCTCCCCCGGATAGACGAGATGATCGCCTTCGATCTGCGCCATCGGATTCAACGCGTGCAGCTTCACCGACCCCGCTCCGATGATGTGAATGACCTCGATGCCGCGCCGCGTCAACTCGTCCGCGACAAGGTTGCGATGACATCGCCACGGCACAGCCTCGGCGCACATGATCGACACGCGCTGCTGCTCCGCGAGCGACAGCAGCTTGTCGATGGCGTCGCGAAATTCGTCCGTGGCCATGTAGTCGGCATAGGCGCGGAACTGGTCGTTGCGCCAGGCGGTGTTCGGCGAATCCGGCGACGGCTTTCGCCGCCCGCCGAGCTCCGGCATGTGCACGTACGCGATGCCCTGCTCCGGCAGCCATTGCGCCATCGCGTCGCTGGCGAAGTGCGGGTAGCGCTTCGATCCCGGATAGCGGCGGATGTCGGCGAGCAGTTTGATCTCGTGCTCGCGCAGCAATGCGCTGAGCTCGTCAGCGGTGCGCGTGGAGTGGCCGATGGTGTAGACGTTCATGCGAAAACGTTGAATGATGACATCCGTTTATCATCCTCGATTCCAGGAGCCCTCATGACCCTTCTTGCCCGCCGCGCCATCGTCGGCGTCTCCGCACAAAAACCGCTGCTGCATGTCGACGATACGTATCGCCGCGGACGCCGCGGCGACGTCGTCACGCTCATTCAGGAATGGCTCTGCCTCAACCTTTGCGACGTGATGATCGACGGCCAGTTCGGCTACGCGACCGAGCAGGCCGTCAAAGATTTTCAGGGCGGCACGGGCGTGCTTCCAGTCACCGGCGAAGTCGATCCGCAAACGTACGCGATGCTCATCCGGCCGATGACCGAGGCGCTGCGGCCGATCCATCCGCCGGCCGATGCCACGATGGGACAGATGGTGGCCGCCTACGCGTTGCAGCATCTGCGGCAACGTGCGCGCGAAGCCGGCGGACAGAATCGCGGGCCGTGGGTGCGTCTGTATCTCCACGGCAATCAGCGTCCGCGCGATCCGAAACTTCCCGCCGGCGCCGATGCGTGGTGCGCCGGATTCGTCAGCACGATCATCGCGCAGGCTGCGCCGACCCTCGGCCGCGAGCTTCCGATCGACTACCACACGAACTGCAACCACCTGGCCGAGGATGCGAAAGCACGCAAGCGGTTCATCAGCGGCGAAAGCGCCGTTCGCAATCCGAATCGGATTCCGACCGGCAGCCTGATGCTCATCCGCAAATCGCGCGCGAAGGATCGCTGGCATCACACCGGAGTCGTCATGCAGGCGCTCAGCAAAGTGGTGCGCACGATCGAAGGGAACTCCGCCTACAGCACCGACGACGATCCCTCGGGGCATGAGGTCTGCCGCCAGATGCGCTCGTACGGCAACCTCGACTTCATCGTGCTGGATTAGTTCCGAGGGCGCGGCAGGTTGTAACCGGCACTCCCATGGCGTACTACGCTGACCACGCGCAGCAACTCAAACGCGACCTTGCTGCCGAGGTGCCGACGGATGAGCTTCGCACGTTACATGCGAAGCGGCCGCTGCTGCACGCAACGATCGCGTTTCTGAACGTCGCGGTGCTGGTCGCGGCCGGCATCGGCATCGTTCATTTCAATCGCTGGTACTTCTGGCTGCCGTGCGCGATCGTAGCGGGATTTGCGGTTTTCGATTTCACCGTGCTGCTGCACGAAGTCGTGCATCGCGCCGTGCTTTCAGAGTCGAGCGATCGCGCCTATCGCATCCTCGGGCTGCTCTACGCGGTACCGAGCGGGATTTCCGCCTCACAGTTCACGCGCTGGCATCTCGATCACCACGCGTCCCTCGGCTCGGACATCGATGATCCGAAGCGCCACTATCTCTCGCCGAAGATCAACGCGCGCTGGCTGAAGGCGCTCTACTTCACGCCGGCGCTCTTCCCGATCTACTTCCGCGCCGCGGCCAAGGAGACCGCCGCGTACGAGCCGGAACTTCGCCGCCGCATCGGCCGCGAGCGGCTGTTCACGATCGCGTTCCAACTTGCCGTACTCACTGCGATCGCGTTGATCGGCGGATGGTCAATCGCGTTCAAGCTCTACATCGTCCCGGTCTTCTTCATCTTTCCTATCGCTTTTGCACTGAACCGCCTCGGCCAGCACTACGACATCGATCCCGCCGATCCCGCAAAGTGGTCGACGCTGTTGAAGGGCTCGTGGTTCTGGGACGTGATCTACCTCTTCTCGAACTACCACCTCGAGCACCACTACTTCCCCGGCGTCCCGTTCTACAACCTCCCGCGCCTGCAGAAGCTCCTGATCCCGTTCTACGAAAAGCGCGGCATGACCGCAATGAGCTACGGCTCGCTCCTCTGGCGCTGGCTGGTCCTCAACCGCAAGCCGCACGCGAATTGGGATGAGGGCGCAGCGCTCAATCTGCGGACATCTGCGTCATCTGCGGATTGATTTTTTCAGAGGACGCTCGTCGAACAGTTGCGCCGGCGTATGCCGGCGGAAGAACCGTAGCCCCCGGCTTTGAGCCGGGGGACAAGAGCCCGTCCACGTTTTGGGAGCCCGCTTAAGCGGGCGATAGATTGGCTTCTTCGAGCCTCGCAGAAACCTTTCTTTCGCCCGCTTAAGCGGGCTCCCACTGTCGGATCGCTCGGTTTCCCCCCGGTTAAAACCGGAGGCTACGGCTCTTACGTCGGCATACGCCGACGAGATCGCGCCTAGTTTTCGAGGTGGTCCGTCGCGAACTCTAGCGCCGCGGCGATGTCCTCGAGGCTCACGCGATATTCGTCGACGATCTCCTCGCGCGACATGCCACCGGCGAGACTTCCGAGGATGCGCGCCACGGGAACGCGCGTACCGCGAATGACGGCCTTGCCGTGCTGCACCGCGGGATCGATCGAAATGCGGTCGGGCATGGCGCGATTGTAGCGTCACGACAAATCCGGATGACACAAGGCTCTCCGCTGCCGCACAATTCAAGCGTCTCGGTCACAATCGAGTGCCCTTCCAAGACCAATCTGGTACGTTCTGGATATGAGTCAGCGGCGTGTCAGCAACGAACCGACGATTGCGAGCACAACTCGCATTCCGGGTTCGCTCCGCAAACGAATTGCGGCAGATGCCGTTGAAGACGTCGACATCGCGCCAGGACCTGATGGGATTGTGGCGCTCGCACTTGCGACTCTCGCTGACGTTCCTGCCTCGGAGCGCGCTCTACTCACTCGAAAGCTCGAGAGCGCGAGCTCTGATTTATAAATCACGATCGTCTGTGCAGGTCGACTGAGACTTACAGCAACCCCGTCAACACCAGATCGGCGATCTGGTCGGCGCTGGCGGCGAGGTCGTACTCCTTTTCGGAGAGGATCCATGACGTCACCATCTCGTCGAGGATGCCGAAGACGGCTTTCGCGCCGAGTTGCGGGTGGATGGTGCGGCGGAAGCTGCCGTCGGACTGGCCGTGCTCGATCATCTTGCGCAGCATGTTGAGGTAGTCGGCGACTTCCTGCTGCGAGAGAAGGCTCATGAACTTGAGGCTGTGACGCAGCTCGACCTGCGCCACGATGGCCAGCGAGCGATCGCGTCCGAGCGTTTCGAGGTGATGCCGGATGGCGATGCGGATGCGCTCCTCGGGGCGGCGGACGTGCGCCAGCTCGCGCTCCAGCGACTGCAGATAGTTGCGCGTGTGCTCGCGGAAGATCGTCACGAGCAGATCTTCCTTGCCGTCGAAGTAGAGGTAGATCGTGCCGTCGGCGACGCCGGCCGCTTTGGCGATCTCCGAGACCTTGGCGTTGAAGTAGCCGTTCAGCGCGAACACTTCGATGGCCGCGCGAAGGATGCGTTCGCGCTTGGTCGTGCCGCGGGCGGTTTCAGTCGGAGGAGGGAGCGTTGACGCTTGCCGGGCCATGCTGAATGAATGCTCATTCAGTGGGCGGCACGTTGTCAAGCCAGCCGTTCGCGGAGCTCGTCGATCAACGTCTGATCAAACGGCTCGCGAACACGCGCATCGATGATCTCCATCACCGCCGCGCGATCGAGCGACGCGCTCACGGGATAGATGTGCAGATGGAGATGCGGCGTAGCGATGCCGAGCTTGAGCAGGACGGCGCGATCGGCGCCGGTCGCCGCGAGCAGCACACGTTCGGCGCGATGATGGACCGACGCGAAATGCGCATATTCGTCAATCGCCAGATCGGCGACGTTTTCGACGTGCGCTTTCCACACGACCATCGCATGTCCGCGCACTGCCCAATCCTCGTGCAGGATGACGAAGACGCGATCGTCTTCGAACAGCACCTCGCCCGCGGCGCGCAGATCGTTGCAGAACACGCAAGACATTCGCGAATCCTATAATCCGCCACTATGCGCACGCTTAGTTTCGGCCGCACAAACGCTCAAGTCCCCGCGATCAGCCTCGGCACGTGGGGTCACGGCGGCCCGGCCATGGGCGGCGGATTTTCGGTCGGCTGGAGCGGTCATGACGACCGGTTGGCGAAGGAGGCGCTCGTCGAAGCGCATCGGCGCGGGATCACGCATTGGGACACGGCCGACGCCTACGGCAACGGTCACGCCGAACGTCTCATCGGCCAGGTGTTCACCGAAGGTGTTCCACGAAAGGACATCTTCCTCGCGTCGAAGTTCGGCTACCAGCGAGGCGGCTCCGATCACTTTTACGACGCAGCCTACATGCGCGAGCAGTGCGAGATCTCGCTGCGCGACCTGCAGACGGACGTCATCGATCTCTACTACTTTCACCACTGCGATTTTGGTCCGAACGACGAGTACTTCGACGACGCTATGGCGAACATGCGCCGGTTCCGCGACGAAGGGAAGATTCGCTTCATCGGCCTCTCCGATTGGGATTCGCGCAAGATCATGAAGTTCATCGATCGCGTCGATCCCGACGCCGTCCAGCCATTTCGCAACGTCATCAACGACGATTACGAATCGAGCGGGCTGAAAGCGTGGGTCGACGCGCACGATCTCGGCGTCGCCTTCTTCTCGCCGCTCAAGCACGGCCTGCTTACGGGAAAGTATGCTGAGCCGCAGAATTTCCCCGAGGGCGATTTCCGCAGCACCATTGCGGAGTTCCGCGATCCGAAGTTTCTGGCGCGCATGCGCGACGCCCGCGCCGAGATGGCGCGCGGCTTCCCCGATCATCCCGAGCCCGTCCTGCACGCGTTGACCGGCGCGCTCCTCGCCGACAACCCCACCGCCACCGTCCTCCTCGGCCAGCGCAATCCGAAGCAGGTCGACGCCGCGGTCGCCGCCGGCGGCGATGCGGTCAGCGACGAGGATGCGGCGTGGGTTCGTCGCGTGTATCGCGGCGCTTAAGGCGTCGGCAATCGGTTCGCTGCGACTGATGAAGGTGAGCGCGGGCGTCACGGCGGGCGGGACGCCCGCGCTCCCAGGGACTACTTGTCGTTATGCAGCTCTACGAACTCGTAAACGAAATTGCCGGTGCCCGCGGCGTCGGAGAATTCGTTGATGACGACGCCTTTGGCGCAGCCGGCGCCGGCTCCGGTACCGGGCGTAGCGGTTGTCGTCGCGCCGATGTTCCAGTTCGAGGTGATGTTCGCGGCGGTGCAGGGATCGATGCGTTTCAGCGACTCATTCGCGCTGGAGAGCGTGGAGATGGTCGGACCGTCGATCGTAGTTCCGCTTGAATTTTTCAGCGTGTAGTTTTCGCTGCCGTTGATCTGCGGGAACGCGCCGGCGGTGGTGAGGTAGACGACGTTCGATGCGAGCGTGACGCCCCAGAACGTCTGGAACGCGGCCTTCGTCGCGTCGCGGGCGATGATGACGTAGCCGTTCGCGGGGATGACCGTTCCGGCCGGGATCGTGTAGACGACGGTGGCGTTGGCCTGGGTCACGGTCCAGCCGGAGATGTCGGTGCCGGTGGGATTGTTGACGGTGACGGAGACGGCGGTCGAGAGTTTGTTGTTGAGCGCGGCGTCGTAGGCCTTCGCCGTCAGCGAGTGCGAGCCGTTCGCGACCGACGTCGAATCCCAGCTGTACGAGTACGGCGAGGTCGTGTCGGTCGATTTGAGCGCGCCGTCGACGTAGAACTCGACCTTCGTCACGCCGACGTTGTCGGACGCGGTGGCGTTGATCGAAACCGTTCCGACGACCGTCGCGCCGTTCAACGGCGACGTGATCGAGACCGTCGGCGGAGTTATATCGCCGCCGCCACCGCCGGAACCGTTGGCGAGCCAGGCGATACCGTTGGCGACGAGCAGGCCGTTGTCGTAGGTCGTGTCGTTGTAGCCGAGGAACGTGGAGTGGCCGCAGGAATTCGTGGCGTCCTCGGTGACGGAGGAATCGGCGATCGCGGCCACGCGTCCGCTGCCGTAGGTCGACGTCGCGTAAGTCACGCCGGTCGACGTGTCGTGCGTCGACGTCGTTTTCCAGACGTGGCCCTGCGCGGCACCGCTCAGCGTCATCGACGATGACCCGAACAGTCCCAGGCCTTTCGTCGGCGATGGAACACCGAAAGCGCCGGTGAAGATGATCGGCGAGCTGGTCACGGTGGTGTAGTTGTGATCGGGATGATCGTCGAACCAGCCGAACGTCGAGTCGGACGAATTGTCGTTGTAGGTGATGCCGAAGATGCTCGGGCTCCCCATCAGCGCATTGAAAACGCCGGCGGCGTCGATGCCGTCGCTGTTCCGATCCGCGCCGGCGTGGTCGGAGATCATGAACAGTCCGCCGCCATTGAAGACGAAGTTGCGGATGGCGGTGATCTCGGTCGACGTCAGCGCGATGTTCGGCTCGGGCATGACGAAGACGTTGTAGTGGCTCAGGTCCTGGGCGTTGGTGCCGTCGCCGTAGCTGATGCGCGCGCCGATCGGCAGCGATTCGACGTGGAAGCCTTTCTTGACGAGGTCGACGCCCATCGCGGAGTGCGCGCCGTTCCAGTACGTCTCGGCGGTCGACGACGTGATGCCCGCCTGATCGGGCGTGGGGAAGCGCTGCGCGGTGCCGCACGAATCTTCATCGAGCGTCCAGTCGGCGTTGCCCGCGGTCTGCGCGTGGGCGGCGTCGAAGAGGATCGTTTTCTGTTGTGCGGCGAGACTTGTAGCAACGAAGAGCACGAGGATCACCAGGAGCGGGAGCAGGCATTTCTTCATCATTCCTCCGTTGTTCGGTGGTCTGGATGTTGACCACGGAATCGTTGATTGACCCGGGAAGTGTGCAGTTGTTGACCAGAAGAAGAGGGGAATCGTGGGGAGATTGTTCGTGAAGTGCAGGTGAGGTGCCGGTCGCGAATATGATTTGTCGATGCTCGAAAAAAATCTCGACGACGGCATCCTCACCATTCGTCTCGCGCACGGAAAAGCGAGCGCGCTCGATCTCGAACTTTGCAACGCGATCGCGAGTGCGTTCGAGGAAGCGGCGTCGAATGACGACGTCGGATCGGTCATCCTCACCGGCACGGGATCGATCTTCTGCGCGGGCGTCGATCTGCCGCGCATGATCGGCGAGGGCGGCGACTACGTGCAGTTGTTCGTCGAGGCGCTCGATGCGGCGTTTCGCAGTCTGTTCACGTTCCCCAAGGCGTGCGTCGCAGCTCTCAACGGACACGCCATCGCCGGCGGGGCGATCCTCGGGTTCGCCTGCGATCATCGCCTCATGAGCGGAGGACGCATCGGCGTTCCGGAGCCGCTGGTCGGCGTGCCCTTTCCTCCGCTGGCGATGGCCATCGTCCGCTACGCGGTGCCGAAGCCGCATCTCCAGCCGATGGTGTATTTCGGCAAGACGATGGATGCCGAGGCGGGGAAGGAGATGGGCATCGTGGATGAGGTGGTGCCGGCGGCGGATCTGCTCTCACGCGCGCGAACGATTGCGGAGCAATTGATGTCCGTTCCGCGGACGACGTTCCGGATCACGAAGCGGCAGTTGCGCGAACCGTATCTGCGCGATGCGTCGCACATCGCGGTGGCGTCGGTCGACGAGATCGACGCGATCTGGGCGGCGCCGGAGACACACGCGCACATTCGCGAGTATCTGGCGAAGACGCTCAAGAAGAAGTGAACTGTCATCCAGAGCCGCCGGAGCGACGTAGGCAAAGCCGGAGTCGCGCAGGACGGCGAAGGATCCCCGGCTGATAACCAGGTTGGGCGGGGGTTCTACGTCCGCCTCCCGCCCCGGTTATCAGCCGGGGATTCTTCGTCGTCCTCCGCTGCTCGCGCTTCGCGCTCTGCAGCTCCGGCGACTCAGAATGACAGTGCTTGCGCTCCCACGCGAACACGTCACGTCCCTTGCATAAGTCGGCTCCCCGCCAACAGAAAAAAGAGGAGAAATTGATGAGACTTTTCCGGTCATTCGTCCCGGTGTTCCTGTTCCTCGTCGCCCTCCCCCTCGCTGCACAGAACCTCGAGATCCATTACATCGACGTCGGATGGGGAGGCTCGGTGTTCATCAAAGGTCCTACCGGCATCACCGTCCTGATGGAGGCGGGCAACACCGGCATGGGCACGCAGTACGTCGTCCCGTATCTGAAATCGATCGGCGTGCAGCCGGCTAACGGCATCGACTACGTCATCGGCGGCCATCAGCATTGCGACCACATCGGCGGACTCGATGAGGTCATCAACGCGGGCTACAACATCCACATCAAGCAGTACTACAACGGTTCGAGCTATTCGTCGTCCTGCGCGGATGGATGGAACGCTGCGTCGGCAGGAACGACCGCCGGCGCTCCGATCGCGATGCCGGTCGGCACGGTCATCGACCTCGGCAACGGCGCGACGATCACCTGCATCGCGCGCAACGGCTCGATCATCGGCGGCGGATCGGTTGCGGTGACCGACGAGAACGACCGCTCGATCGCGCTGCTGATCAAGTACGGCGGCTTCGATTACATCTGGGCCAGTGACCTCGGCGGCGGACCCGACGCCTGCACCGGCCGTTCGACGACGCAGCTCGACGTCGAGACCTCGGTCATCAACGCCATCTCGCCCGGCGGCGCACATCCGCTGATCAGCGCAGGCGGCATCGATCTGATGCACGTCAATCATCACGGCAGCGAGAGCAGCAGCAATCCGACCTACTTCAACAAGATCAAACCGGCCGTGGCCATCATCGGCGTCGGCGCGGGCGAATCGACGGGATGGGATCTGCCGCGCATCAAATCGGTCGACAGCGTGCTTCTCGGCAGCAGCGGTTGCACGACCGCGCCGCCGGCCTACGTGCTGCAGACCGAGGAGGGAAATCCGGCGGGGACCAACACGAGCCATTCGGGATACTGCGTCGGCAACATCAAGGTCACTACGGACGGCATCAGCATCTTCACGGTATCGGCGGACGGTCTTGTGCATCAGGGACCGAATGAGCTGGTGGCATCAGGACTGCCGAAGAGCTTCACACTCGACGACGTTGGCGGAGGCGGTGGCGACATCACGCCGCCCGTTACGTCGATCACCGCGCCGCTCAACGGCGCCACCGTCAGCGGTACGACGAGTGTGAGCGCCTCGGCGACGGATAACGTCGGCGTGACCAAGGTCGAGTTCTATCTCGACGGCGTGTTGAAATCGACCGATACGACCTCGCCGTACTCCTGGAACTGGGACACGACCACTGCCACGAACGGATCGCATTCGCTGACGTCGAAGGCGTACGACGCGGCGTTGAACGTCGGGACGTCGACGACCGTGACGGTCACGGTCAGCAACGGTGTGCCGGTGAACATCGGCAGCTGGACGTTGACGCAGGCCAACGCCACGTTGACGTACACGATCCCGGCCGGGACGACGATTCCGTCGAAGGGCTACGTGATCATCGCGCGCAATGCGACGAAGACCGCGTTCCAGACGTACTGGGGCGTGACGCTCGGCGCGAATGTGGTCTTCATCAACTCGGCCGACACGATGCCGCAGATCAACGGCAGCGAGACGTACACGCTGAAGAATTCGTCGGGCGTGACGATCGAAGGCACGACCGTGGCGATGGATACCTCCGGCGGCTCTGACTTCCAGCGCGCGACCTGCGGAGCGATCGGAACGCTGAGCAGCTGGACGAAGCTGGCTTCGGCATCCGGCAGCCCCGGCACCGGCGGTCTCAATGGCTGCAATCGCGGGCCGTTCATCAACGAGTTCTCCGACGCGTTGGGCACCGGCAACTACGTCTACGAGTTCATCGAGCTTTACAACGACAAGTGAGTAACCTGCAGACACTGCGCCTTGCCAAAGCACAGACAGGAGTGTCTGTGCCACACCGGCGCCGCCGGTGAGGTGAGGTTTGAATTAATGGCGCAGCCATGTGGCACAGACACTCTTGTCTGTGCTGGTGAGGCTTGGGACCATTGAGAAGATGAACGAACGCCGCCGGCCTTGCGCCGGCGGCGTTTTTTAGGTACCTTTCCGCCTCCCCACACGGGCGCATCCTCGGCGCTCTCACTCCCGTTGCACCAATCAATCGATGCTTACAATTCTTCTGCTGCTGGCGCTGCATGCGCCCGAGGATTCTGTGCTGAAAGCGCGCTACATCGCTGTCGAAGGAACCGATCCGGAGTACGGACAGGGCGCGATCGAGCGCAACGAACTGCTCCACCATCCGCTGCCCGATCTGCGCTGGCTGATCGTCGCCGATACGTCGCCCGAACATTTGCAGACGAAGCTGAACGACGCCGTCGATCCAAAGCACGGCTCGTTCGTCGTCGAATGCGCGAGTGCCGAGGAGGAGTCGGCGGTGCGATCGGGGAAGGTCCTGATGCAGCGATAAAAAATCTTTAACCACAGAGGCACAGAGGGACTCACGCGGTAACCTCTGTACTACCAACCCATAGATGCTGCGCGCGCCGCGAAGATTTTCTTTTGACGGTTCTCGCGTGTTCGTTCCATCGAGAGTCCTTCTCCCCCGGCGTCTTTTTGCCGGGGGAGAAGGTGCCGAAGGCGGATGAGGGGGCGGAGCT
>Ga0157369_10009140_pt1 | contig 11340 bp, 10 predicted proteins | sample C25metaG_FD_113461 | JGI IMG/M metagenome (GOLD analysis project Ga0157369, IMG submission 113461) | Corn rhizosphere microbial communities from Kellogg Biological Station, Michigan, USA - C2-5 metaG | ecosystem: Host-associated > Plants > Roots > Rhizosphere > Soil | place: USA: Michigan... | reverse complement strand
GTCAGCGGCGAAAGCATTGCCGTCGATAACGTCAGTCATTAATCAAGGACCTTCCATGCGTATCCTCGTGGTCAACGTCAACACCACCGAATCCATCACTGAAACCATCGCCCAGCAGGCGCGGGCCGTGGCTGCGCCAGGCACCGAAATTGTCGGGCTCACCCCTTACTTCGGCGCGGAGTCAGTGGAGGGCAACTTCGAAAGCTACCTGGCCGCCATCGCGGTGATGGACCGGGTGATGGCCTACGACCAGCCGTTCGACGCGGTGATCCAGGCCGGCTACGGCGAGCATGGCCGCGAAGGCTTGCAGGAACTGCTCAACGTGCCGGTGGTGGACATCACCGAAGCCGCCGCCAGCACGGCCATGTTCCTGGGCCACGCCTATTCGGTGGTGACCACCCTGGACCGCACTGTGCCGCTGATCGAGGACCGCCTGAAACTGGCCGGCCTCTACCAGCGCTGCGCCTCGGTGCGCGCCAGCGGGATGGCGGTGCTGGAACTGGAAGAAGACCCGCTGGCGGCCATGGAAGCCATCGTGCGCCAGGCTGAACTGGCCATCAGCGAAGACAAGGCCGAAGTAATCTGCCTAGGCTGTGGCGGCATGGCTGGGCTGGATGAGCAGATCCGCTACCGTACCGGCGTGCCGGTGGTGGATGGCGTGACCGCAGCGGTAACCATTGCCGAGTCGCTGGTGCGGTTGGGGCTGTCGACGTCGAAGATCAGGACCTATGCAACGCCGAGGCCGAAAAAAGTCATCGGTTGGCCGGGCCAGTTCGGACGGTAGACCGAGGTGTGGCCATCGCGGGCAAGCCAGCTCCCACAGGGGAAGGCATTCAAAGGTGGGAGCTGGCTTGCCTGCGATGGCCGCGATGCGGTGTGAGCGTGCAATCAAATGGCACTGAATCGCCGCCCCAACTGCTGCTCGGCAAACTGCTCAATGATGAAATCTACAAACGCCCGGGTCTTGCCGGGCAGCAGTTTGTGTTCGGCGTAGTAAATGGAGATGTTGCCGTCGTCGACACACCAGTCGGGCAGCACACGCACGACGGCACCACTGTCGAGAAATGGCACGGCCATCGGCATGCTCACCAGCGCAATGCCCAAGCCTTGGGCACTGGCGCAGCAGGCGGCTTCGGAGTCGCTCATGGTCATGCTCGGCTTGAGTACCAGCGGGCTGTGTTCACGCTCGATACTGGTCAATTGCCAGGAACGGATGCGACCGGTCTGCGGTGAACGAATAAGAATGCCTGTGCAGTGCGCCAAGTCTTCTGGGGTTAACACCGGCGCGCGTTGCGCCAGGTAGTCCGGTGACGCCACCAGCACGCGATGAGCCGGCGTCAACTTACGCGCCACCACGCCCTGGGGCAGCTCGAAACCACCACCAATGGCGGCATCGAAGCCCTGCCCGATCAGGTCGACCTGGCGGTTATCGAAATGCCAGTCCGGGCTGATATCCGGAAACCGCTGCATGAACGTCCCCAGCAGCGGCACCACATAGCGATTACCAAACACCGTACCCATGCTGACCTTGAGCGTGCCCACTGGCCGTCCTTCGGCACTGGCCAGGTTGGCCACGGCGTTCTGGATGGTGGTGAGGCTGCCACTGACTTCGTCGAGAAACAGTTTGCCAGCCTCGGTCAGCGTCAGGCGCCGAGTGCTGCGCTGGAACAAGCGCACACCCAGGCGCGCCTCCAGCTTGGCGACACTTTTGCCGACGGCTGCCGGGGTAAGGCTCAGGTGCCGGGCCGCCTCGGCAAAGCTGCCACCTTCGGCGCTGCGCACAAAGCATTCGATACTGCCAAAGCTTTCCATATCGCCCCACTCTAAACTTTTGGTTTACACAGACTATAGCAATCACGGTCTACCGGGAGGGGCTGGCGAGGTCGATACTCGGTTCCAACAACAAGGCATCCCGCCTTGAACAGCTAGGAGATCGACATGACCACACAGCACCTCAGCGGCAAAGTCGTCTTGATTCAAGGCGGTTCTCGCGGCATCGGCGCCGCCATCGTCAAGCGCCTCGCAGCACAGGGCGCCGCCGTCGCCTTTACCTACGTCAGCTCCGCCGCCAAGGCCGAAGCACTGCAGAACAGCGTGATCAGCGAAGGCGGTAAAGCACTGGCAATTCACGCCGACAGCGCCGACGCGGCGGCAATCCGCAATGCGGTCAACGCCACCGTCGAAGCGTTTGGGCGCCTGGACATCCTGGTGAACAACGCCGGTGTGCTGGCCATCGCGCCGCTGGAAGACTTCAAGCTGGAAGACTTTGACCAGACCCTGGCGATCAACGTACGCAGCGTGTTTATCGCGACCCAGGAAGCGGCCAAGCACATGGGTGATGGCGGTCGTGTGATCAATATCGGCAGTACCAATGCCGAGCGCATGCCGTTTGGTGGCGGTGGCCCGTATGCAATGAGCAAGGCGGCGCTGGTGGGGTTGACCAAAGGCTTGGCGCGAGACCTGGGGCCGCGTGGTATCACCATCAACAACGTGCAGCCAGGGCCGGTGGATACCGACATGAACCCGGCCAACAGCGATTTTGCCGAAAGCCTGATCGGGTTGATGGCGGTGGGTCGGTATGGGCATGTCGAGGAAATTGCCAGCTTCGTAGCCTACCTGGCTGGGCCAGAAGCCGGTTACATCACCGGTGCAAGCCTGACCATCGATGGTGGCTTCAGCGCCTAGGGCTTCCTGAACACCGCAATTCAAATGTGGGAGGGGGCTTGCCCCCGATGGCGGTGTAACAGTCAGCTGATTCGTGGCTGCCCCACCGCCATCGGGGGCAAGCCCCCTCCCACATTTTTAACCGCGATCAGTCAAGGTCGAGGTGGCAGGCCGTAGGCCGCCAGGTCAAAGTCCGCGAGCTTGCGGATGATCTGGTCGGCATGGTGGTATTTGCTGTCGGCCATGGCTTCATCCGGTACGGCGATGGCAGTCATATGGGCAGCTTTGGCAGCAGTGACGCCGAAGGGTGAGTCTTCGAATACCAGGCAATCCTCCGGTGCAACGCCCAGGCGGCGGGCGGCGGTGAGGAAGATGTCCGGCGCGGGCTTGGCGGCGCCGACTTCCGGATCGTCAGCGGTGACGATGGTGTCGAACAGGCCAAACCATTCGCGGTGCAAGGTGGTCTTGTGGCCAAACGAATGGCGCGACGAACTGGTGCCCACGGCAATCGGGATGTGATGTGCCTTCAAGTGCCGCACCAAAGCTTCCGCGCCGGGCATGCCCAAGGCTTTTGGGAAGCGCTCGCTCATCAGCGGTTCACGGATCGTCAGGAATTCGGCGGGCGTGATTGGAAGATCCAGCGCCTTCACCACGTAGTCAGCCAAATCCTGGGCGCCGCGCCCGATGATGTGCTGCTTGATGCTCCAATCGTAGGTGCGGCCGTAGCGTTCGGCGATGATCTGTGTGACTTCGGTGTAGATGCCTTCAGTGTCCAGCAACAGCCCGTCCATATCGAATATCACAGCCTTGATTGGGCCGACTCTACGCGGTGCGTTCATCAAAACAGATCCTTGGGGGGAAGGACTAAAAGGATTCAGCACAATAACGGTCACACTTGTCAGCAAGCAACCCTTTAGACTGTGGACCTCACCTTTCAAAGTACCCGCAATGCTTTACCGTCTAGCTGCCGACAGCCTCGTGCTATTTCACTTGAGCTTCATCCTCTTCGTCCTGTTCGGCGGGTTGCTTGCGCTGAAATGGCGCCCGGTGATCTGGCTGCACCTGCCCGCCGCGGCATGGGGCGTGGCGGTCGAAGTGTTCCACCTGCCCTGCCCACTGACCCGCTGGGAGAACCTGATTCGTCAGCTCGCCGGGCAGGACGGCTATGGCGGTGGATTTATCGAGCATTACATTCTCACGCTGATCTACCCCGCCGGTCTGACTCCGCAGATCCAGTTGGGCCTGGGCGCGTTGGTGCTGGTGATCAACATCGCCGTATACGGATGGTTGATCCGGCGTTATGTACAGGTTTGAGACAGCTTCACTGGTAAAGAATCAAACTCCCTCATTCCCTTCACAGACGCTCCCATGTCCGAAGCCTTCGAAGTCCCCAGCCCTCACGAAAAACATATCGAACACACCACCGAGCATGCCCACGGCCGCGGCGATAATTTCGCCAGCCGTATCGCCGTGATGACCGCCCTCATGGCCACCCTCGGCGCGATGCTCAGCTACCAGGCCGGCTCGACCGAAAGCGAAGCGGCGATGGACAAGAACAACGCCGCCATCTTCAAGACCGAAGCCGCCAACCAGTGGAACTACTACCAGGCCAAGTCCAGCCGGCAAAACCTCGCGGAACTGGCCACTCACATTCCCGGTGTGGACGCGGTGCATTACAAGGAAGAAATCGAGCGCTACAAGAACCAGAAGGAAGACGTGCGCAAACAGGCCGAGAAGCTTGAAGCCACGTCGAAGGAATGGGATGAAAAATCGGAACAGGCGCTGCACCAGCATCATCGCTGGGCCCAGGCAATGACCGCGATTCAGATCGCAATTTCGTTGGCGGCGATTACCTTGCTGACGCGGCGGGAGTGGTTGAAGCGGATGTCGTACACCGCAGGCGGCGCAGCAGTGATACTAGGGAGCCTCGCCTGGCTGCATATCTGACCACTTCCAAACACACAGTACCTGTAGCGAGGGAGCTTGCTCCCGCTGGACTGCGCAGCAGTCCCATCTTCATGGCCGCTTCGCGGCCCAACGGGACGCTGCGACGGTTCGACAAGCTCCAGCGCCACAGTCTATGCACTACGCAGCATCGAATCAGGCTCGGTTCGCCGCACGGCTATGGTGGAAGTACAGATACCCCAGCCCGATAGGCGCAATGAAAATCGCCATGGTCCAGCAGATCGCCATGGTGAACACCTTGACGGTCAGCATCAGAATGGCATTCACAAAGAACACGTTGTTGCCAAAAATGTAATCCATGATGCTTTCGTAAACGAAACGCGCGTAGGGATAAAGCAGGCTGTTGACCACGCAATAGAACAGCGCGCCCAGTGTAAACACACCGGTTTTCGAATGGGTCAGCGCGGTATAGATCAGCACGGGAAAAATCAGCCCGAACAGGAAGTTGCGGATGTAGTACTGAGCAGAAAGCCCGCCAAATGTCTTGCGAAGTACCGGGTGCATTTAGATCCCTCTGAATGGCTTTATTGGAAAGGCGGCGACCTTAACAAAGCTTGGAAATCTTCTCCAGCGTTGATGTAAGCCCTTTGCCATTACAGCGCTGCAGAGTAAAAGGAATGGCGAACAACTCACTTCAAGCCGAGGGAAAACCGGTGTCCGCATAACCCGAAGAAACCGTGGCTTCGGGGTTGACGGCTTGGGTGTACGCACAGGCCGGAAGCGCGGGGTGGTAGTCTTGCCACCTCGGAAAAGTCGACTACAGGGAAGTACTGATGCGGATTCTGTTTTTAGCCCTGGGCTGAGAACCTTGCGCTTCGCAGTGAAATAAGTAGCGATGCGGTTGTACTCAGAGACTTTGCCTTGCTGTGCTCGATCCCGCTGCGCGGTGGGTGCGACTTGCTGGATGTCATAGGGCGACGCATGGATATGCCAAGCGCGTGATTCGATAAAGGTAAGATTTTCGAACCCCAGAAACTACAAACCCCCTGGTTTCTCTCGAAACCAGGGGTTTTGTTTATATCGAATTTGGCGGTGAAGGAGAGATTCGAAAGTACCCGCACCCGCAATCTCGCAGCCGAGGCCCCGGAATACAAGGGCTCCAGCGGTGCCAGTTGCGCAAAAGCATTCCCACGCCATTCCCATGAGCATCAGCATGCATCTCTGTACGCGTGCGCATCACACGTATAGGGGCCTGACGTCCGGGGTCTGGAGGGGGGCAAAAAAAAGAGTAACATAAGTAATCTTGACCGTTTTTTTACGCTCAAGCCATTGATATTAAAGGGTTTTATTTTTCGAGCAAAAGGTAATCTTTAAGTAATATTGAAGTAATCTGATTACTCTTTATAAACGTAATTCTCTACTTTTATAAACTCCTTTAAAATCAATAGCTTGGCAAAGAATTACCTTTTCAATTACTTCTCTGTTACTCCTTTTTGTAATCTCTTAACCCACGGAATACGCGGCCTCCAGACCATTTCCGTGGGGAGATTACTGAAATTACTCTTTTTGAGACTCCCCCCCTCCCCATCAACAACAGAGCCTCCAAGGCCCTTCCACAAAATACCCCTTCGGCGCAGGGTTCCGCAGGTATTTCCGAGTTCGGAAATCGGAAAGCGGCCCCCAGCCAGCGCCGTGTTGAGGGGGTTGCAGGTGTGCAGAAAAAACGTCCCATTTAGCCCGCAGGCGAGGTGGGGGGACGACGGCGCGCGCAAATCGCTATCTGATCCCAATTTCGTGGACGGTATACAGCTGGCTTAACTAAAATTGATCTGCTTGATATGGAAGCTGGTGCAACACAAGACTTGCCGTGTTCGGTATGCACTCTTCGGATCTTCTGTACACGCTGATCGGGCGCAAAATGCTTGATCTGCCGAGGCTCACGGATGAAGATGACGTGCATCCAAATGGCGAAATGCCACTCTTAGATTTCTATGACAAGGAGGCCCAGTTGAGCAAAATGGTAAAAGAAATAAGCAACCCGTTTTCTACGGGGAATGGAGGAGGAGTATTCGAAGCGCATGTGCAAGCATCATTTGTCGCCCTGATGCTAGCTAACGGTTACGCCCCATGCTTACCTTGCCGGCCAATATCAAAGGTAAAACTCCAAGCGAAACATGCAGGCTATCAAACAGATGACTTGGTGATATTCACTCAAGACTCAACTGGAGTTAATCAAAGCAAACTGTTAGCCCAAATAAAACATTCGATTGCAATAACGAAAAAAGACCCCACCTTTTCGGAAGTTATCAATGCTGCATGGATAGACTTTAACAACACAGATATATTCACAAAGGGAACAGACTCCATAGCCCTTATAACCGGCCCACTAAGCTCAACTGATATCAGTGACGTACGAACCATCTTAGAGTGGGCACGCAACTCAGAAGACTCTATCGACTTCAAGCAAAAAATAGAGTTAGCTAAATTCAGCAGCGCATCAAAAAAAAGAAAACTCGAAGCATTTGAAAATGCTATATCAAAAGCCAATGGTAGCCATGTAAGCGGCGATACTACTCTAGACTTCCTTAAACACTTTCACCTACTTGGCTACGATCTCGACATTAAAGCAGGTGTGACACTTGCGTTACTCCACACACTAATAGGCCAATTCTCTTCAACGGACGTCCAATCAATCTGGGCAAAATTGATACTGGAAGTACAGTACGCCAATCAAAATGCAGGATCAATAACTAGAAGCAGTCTTCCGAAAGAGCTTGTATCTTTTTTTGAACATAAAAAGATCGAGATCATCCCTTCGGAGTTGATACCTCAAAGCATAAGAAAAATTACAAACACGGGACGAAATGCAAACGAGGCAGCAGCTTTGGTTGCTGTTTCCCTCATCGGAATGTGGAATGAATCAAGCGCTGCAGACATTGATATAATAAAAGGAATTGTTAATGGATTATAGTTCTTGGCTCACATCTATTAGGCATGTTATACAAAATGATGACACCCCTTTAAAGGTAAAAAATGGGAGATGGCGAGTAGCTGACAGAATATCCCTTTGGGAAAACATTGGTTCAAGAACACTTGACGTACAACTGGATGACTTTAGAAAGTGCGCAGTTGCTGTTTTTTCCGAGCTAAATCCTAAGTTCGATTTACCGCTTGAACAAAGATTTGCGGCTAAGATCCACGGCAAATCCTTTAAGTTTTCTGATGATCTGCGACAAGGTCTATCAGAGACATTAGCTCTGCTTGGCTGTCGTGGTGAGGCACTTACAAAATGCTCTACAAGTAAACCAGAAACCATCGCGACAATAGTCGTCCGGGAGGTATTAGATAACGCAGACTGGCGAACATGGGCCAGTCTTGACAACCTTCTGCCAACCTTCGCTGAGGCGGCTCCTTCAGAGTTTCTTCGTGCTGTCGAGTCAGCATTACTAAAAAAACCCTGCCCTTTCGAAGAAGGATTCAATCAAGAAGGTGACATGTTTTCAGGTGGATCACATATCACCGGGCTTATTTGGGCACTAGAATGCCTAGCATGGAGCAAACTGTACTTTATGCAGGGTGCGATAGCACTGGCAGAGCTGGCATTGATAGATCCAGAAAGCAAGTGGGCCAATAGGCCAAAAAACTCTCTAACTAGTATATTCTTGCCGTGGCTCCCTCAAACCCACGCCTCTATTGAAAAGAGAATAATCTCTTTAAAATCTATCAGAAATGAATACCCAACAGTAGCTTGGAACTTAATTTTAAGCCTCTTACCAGGAAACCATCAAAGCAGCACTGGAACTTACAAACCAAGATGGCGAAACCCCGTTCAAGATGATTGGCAACCTATAATCAGCAACAAAGATTACTTTACACAAGTTAAAGCTTACGCAGAAATAGCAATAGAAATGGCACTCGAAGATATAAGCAGAGTCAGAGAGCTTGTACAAAATTTCGACAGCCTTCCGGAGGACTCGTTTCACGCACTACTAAATGGATTAGCGACCTCGGAGTTTTCTGACTTACCAGAAGAAGACAGGCATCCTATATGGACCGCTCTAGTCGATTTCTCGGCAAAACATCGTCGTTTCCCAGACGCTGAGTGGGCGTTACCAGAAGAAGTTATAATTCAAATTGAAAACCTCGCTCAAACATTAGCCCCTAGAAGTATTAAAGGACAAAGCCGCAGGTTGTTCGTCAAAAGTGAATTCCAATTATATGAGGCCGACGGAGACTGGGAAAGTCAATCCGCCAAAATCGAAAGCAGTAGAAATGCTGCAATACAAGGAATTCTTGAATTAGAAGGATTAAAAGGCGTACTGGAATTTTTATACGACGTGGAAAGTCCTGAAAAAGTTGGATACTCACTGGGCTCCTTCAAAAACAAAAATATAGACGAAGAACTAATCCCAAATTTTCTTCACAACAAGCCCCAACCCTTTAATAACTTTATAGAAAATTTTGTTTATGCTCGATACCGTTTCTTTGGAGACTCATGGATTGATGATTTAAACACTACCAATTGGAAACAAGAAGACAAGCTGCGTTTCCTGACTCTTTTACCCTTTGAAGAAAGTACCTGGTTGAAGGCTGAGCTATGGCTTGGACATGACGAGCTAGACTATTGGCGAAGCGTAAGAATCAATCCCTATCAAACAGATAGCGACCTATCATTCGCCGTAGACCGATTCTTAGAAGTGTCTCGCCCCCAACTTGCAGTGGAGTGCCTTAGCGTTTCGCTCACGAGGAAGGTTTCAATAAATAGCGAAAAAGTCGTTAAAGCCCTTTTAGCCTCTGCATTAGAGCATGGTGAAAGTGGAAGCCTTGACTACTACCAAATACAACAACTAATAAAAAAATTACAATCTGACCCTTCAATTTCTTCCGACTGCGTTGCAAGTGTGGAGTGGGCGTACTTGAGCCTTCTCTCAGAAACAGATGGAGTAAGGCCTAAATTCCTCGAGAAAAGCCTATCGAACGAACCAGAATTCTTCTGCAAAATTATAGATTTAATATATCGCTCCAAGCATGACGAGACTAAAAACAGTAACCCCAGTGAGCAAAAAAAAGCTGCTGCACTCAATGGGTGGCGACTTTTACAGCAGTGGAAAACTCCTCCTGGGATGAGCGAAAATGGTGATTTCTCCACAAAACAATTTAAATCTTGGTTGACATCTGTAAAATCCCACACAAAAGATTCAGGTCATCTAGAAGTTGCAATGTTGAAAGTTGGTGAAGTCCTCTTTTACAGTCCAGCAGATCCATCCGGCCTGTGGATCATAAAGATAGTCGCCAGCGCTTTAAACTCCCGAGACGCGGAAGAAATGAGAAGGGGATTCTGTTCAGAGGTCTTTAACTCAAGAGGTGCACACTGGGTAGATCCTTCAGGAAGCCCTGAAAAGCTGCTGGCCGAACAATGGAGGAACAGAGCAAACGCTTTGGAGGACGAAGGCTACGTTCGATTCTCAGCATCGTTGCGAGAACTAGCAGACTCGTATCAGCGTGACGCCGTTAGGGTTGTTGAGAGCCACAGAAACGAGGAATAGGAAGAGTATTGGCGCAACGGGACGATCATTACCCTTGCGCCTCGCCGGAGATCGTGACCAGTTCAGCTCTGGTCACGTCTTGATGTTAGTTCACCGGGACTACGTATTCACGAAATCTGACTACTTCCTCCCCGAGCCAATCATTCACCTGCGCCATGCGCGCCTGAATCGGCTCCAGTTCATTGGCAGCATAAATCTGCGACGCTTCCCTGATCGACCCAAAACCACCTGCGTTCTGCGGCACGATGCCCATCAGTTGCGGCGGGATACGCAAGCTGGCCAGCACGTCGTCGCGGGTCTGGTTTTTGATCGAGTTGAATTCGTCCTTGGCCGTTACTTCACTGACCGGGATGATCTGCAACCCGTCCTTTTTGCCGTTCGGCGAACACACGAACAGGTTGCGGAAGTTACCCGGACCCTTGAAATCCTTGAGCGCCTTACGCAGTGAGTCGACGTCCGCTTCGTTCTGCGCGGCGTCGGTCATGTAAAGAATGAAACCGGCATGGCTGCCGTTCTCGTAATACTTGCGGCGAAACAACGTGGCCGACTCATTCAGCAACGCCGACTGCAACGCACTGATCCACTCGGGCAGGCCGTACACCTCCTGGTGCAGATCCGCCTCTCGCAGATGAAAGACCGTGCCCGGTTCAAATTCATGCTCCTCCTTCCAACCCTGGACCATGAACTGCCGCCCGTCTTTGCCCGAACGCATGTATTTCGCCAATGGCGGCACCAGCTCACGCACCGGCCCGAGCATTGAGCGTCGTCCTTCCAGATAGCCATTGCCCAGGCACAGGAAGTCCAGGGCGAACTGTTCGAAAGCAGCACGCGACAACAGCCGGTGAGGGACAAAGGTCTTGTTCAACAGGTTGCGCTTGAACATCAAGCCCGAATGCAGATGCACGCTGCAACCCACCGACCGTGCCAGGCCATCCAACGACAGCGGCGGCTCATACCACCGCCCGTTAAACCAGCACTCCAGGTAATCAAACACCTCCCGGCCGCTGAGCACCGGTGACGGATCGCCAAAGCTGAACGCCTCCATCTTGCTGTCACTGCGCGGAATGAACTCCTGCGTTGCAACCGTGGCGGCCTGGGCCAACTGCTTGGTATTTCTGCGGCGGTTCGACATCAAAAAATCTCCATCCGCCCGGTGTTGGCAGTGGTCTGCCCCTCCAGCGGTTCGTTGTGCAATGCATGAAAGAGCGCCCACGCCAGGTCGGCG
>Ga0157369_10009139_pt1 | contig 11340 bp, 10 predicted proteins | sample C25metaG_FD_113461 | JGI IMG/M metagenome (GOLD analysis project Ga0157369, IMG submission 113461) | Corn rhizosphere microbial communities from Kellogg Biological Station, Michigan, USA - C2-5 metaG | ecosystem: Host-associated > Plants > Roots > Rhizosphere > Soil | place: USA: Michigan... | reverse complement strand
CCGACCGAGTCCTCCCAGCGGAAGCCCGAGACGAAGTTGCCGCCCGGGTAGCGGACGGTCGTGCACCCGAGCTCACGGACCAGCTCGACGACGTCCATGCGGAAGCCGTGCTCGTTCGCGGCCGGGTGCCCGGGCTCGTAGAGCCCGGTGTAGACGCACCGGCCAAGGTGCTCAACGAACGCGCCGAAGGTGCGCCGCCGGACGGGCGCGATGACGGCGCGCTTGTCGAGCTCGATGTGAGCGCGGGGCAATTCAATGGTCCTTTCCTACGGGGAGCGGGCGGGTGCGGCGGGTCGCTGAGGACGACCGTACCGTGCGCCTAGCCCTTCACCGCGCCGGTGAGGCCCCCGACGATACGGCGCTGGAAGACGGCGAAGAACAGCAGCGCGGGCAGCATCGACAGGGAGGTGAACGCGAGGACCCTCGCCGTGTCCGTCGAGTACTGCGAGGCGAACTGCTGCACGCCGAGCGGCAGCGTGTAGTTCGCCTGCGAGTTCAAGACATACAGCGGCAAGACGAAGTTGTTCCAGCTGCCGATGAAGGCGAGGATGGCGACGGTGACCACGCCGGGCAGCGACAGCGGGACGGCCATGCGGAAGAAGAACCCCAGGCGGCTCGCGCCGTCGATGGCCGCGGCCTCTTCGATATCCTTCGGGATAGCGCGCAGGAAGGGCACCAAGATGATGACCGTCGTCGGCAGGCCGAAGGCGATCTGCGGGATGGCGACGCCCAGCAGGTTGTCGACCAGGCCGAGGTCCTTGATGACGATGTAGAGCGGGGTGATCGCGATCACCAGCGGGAACATCAGGCCCGCGGCGAACAGCGAGTACATCGCGCCCTTGAGCTTGAAATCGTACCGGGCGATCACGTAGCTCACCATGACGCCCAGCAACACGACGCCGATCGTGCTCACGGTCGCCACGATCGTCGAGTTGCCGAATTCGCCCCAGAACGTCACCGAATTCAGGACGTCGATGTAGTGGCTGCTGACCCACGGGTTCGGCAGGCCGGCCGGGCTGGTCGTGATCTGTGAGTTGGTGCGGAAGCCGCCCAGCACGATGTACACGACCGGCGCGAGGCTCCCGGAGATGAGCAGCAGGGCGACGAGGTAGACGAACGGGTTCCCCCACTTCTGCGGCTTGTCGCGGCGCCTGGCGGACCGGGCCGGCGCGAGCCGTGCGCTTGCGGTCGTCGCGCTCATCAGGTGACTCCCTGGGTGACGGCCCCCCGCATGTCGCGGCGCAGGATGAGGCGTTGGTAGGTCAGCGCGACGATGAGGGAGACCAGGAACATGACCACGGCGACGGCGTTGCCGTAGCCGTAGTTGCCGGCGTCGCGGCCGTTGTGGACCATGTACGTCGCCATGGTGGAGGTACCGGCCGTGCTGGAGATGTACTGGCCCCAGATGATGTAGACGAGGTCGAACAGCTGCAGCGAGCCGATGATCGACAGGAACGCCCAGATGCGGATGGTCGGGCCGAGCAGTGGCAGCATGATGTGGCGCTGGACCTGCCAGTAGGAGGCGCCGTCGATCCGCGCGGCCTCGCCGAGCTCGTCGGGGATCGACTGCAGGCCGGCCAGCATCAAGATGACGGCGAAGCCGATGTACTTCCACGTGATGATGCCCATCAGGGACCACAGCGCGCGGTTCGGGTCGGCGAGCCAGTCGGCGGCGAGGAAGCCGAGGCCGATGTGGTGGAGCGCGTCGTTGACCGCGCCGGTGGTCTGGAGCAGCAGGCTCCAGCCGGTGCCCACGATGACCTCGGAGATGATGAAGGGGACGAAGATCAGGACGCGGATCATGGAGCGCCCGCGGATCTTCTGGTTCAGCAGCAGCGCGAGGAGGATGGCCAGCGGCCCCTGCAGCACGAGGGACAGCACGACGATCAAGCCGTTGTGCAACAGCACCTGGTGGAAGTCGGGGTCGGTGAGGATCAGCTGATAGTTTTTCAGGCCGACCCAGTCGGTGGGCACGCCGTAGCCTTGCCATCTGTAGAAGCCGTAGTAGGCGGCGAGGACGACTGGGAAGATCACGAGCCCTACGAAAATGATGATCGCGGGGCCGGACAGGAGCGCGATTTCAAGCCGCAGGCGGCCCCGGCCGCGGCGCTTGCGCGGCGCCGGGGACGCGGCGGACGCCGCGTCCCCGGCTTGCGGCTTGCCCAAGCGGCTACGGCCGATGACCGTGGCGCCGAGGGTGTTGCTCATTGCCTATGCGCCCTTCGCCGCCGCGGCGTTGGTGGCTGAGACGATGCCGGCGGACGTTCCCTTGCCCGCCAGCAGGTTCACGACAGCGGTGTTCATCGCGTTGCCGACGTTCTGGCCGTAGACCGTGTCGAGGAACTGCATCGTGTAGGCGGCCTTGTTGAAGGCCTGAAGCGACGAGATTTCGTACGAGCTGGTCACGATCCCCTGCGCGGCCTTGTTGACCGGGATGGAGATGAATGCTTTGCCGTAGGCCTGTTGCTGGTCCTTGGTCAGCAGGAACTCAAGGAACCCGAAGGCCTCCTTGGGGGCGTGGGCCGACACCGAGTAGCCGCCGCTGCCGCCCATCATCGCGCTCGGGTCGCCCTGGCCGCCGGGAACCGCCGGGAAGGGGAACCAGCCGAGGTCCGGCAGCGGCTTCTGGTTCGGGGTCAGGGTGGAGATCACGCCCGGGTCCCAGTTGCCCATGAGCTCCATGGCGGCCTTGTGGTTGGCCACCAGGCCGGCCGAGGAGCCCGCGCCCTGCTGCGCGGAGGTCGTCAGGAAGCCCTGCTCGAACGGGTTGACCTTCAGGAACGACGACAGGTCGTCACCGGCCTTCGTCCAGCACGGATCGCTGAAGTTGAGGCTCTTGGCGGTCGCGTTCATCGTGGCCTGGCTGCACTCGCGGAGGGCGAAGTAGTAGTACCAGTGGGCGGCGGGCCACGCGTCCTTGGCGCCGACCGCGATCGGGGCGACCTTGATGGCCTTCAGCTTGGCGACATCGGCCTCAAGCTCGGGGATGGTAGTCGGCGGGGCGGCGATGCCCGCCCGCGAGAACAGGTCCTTGCTGTAGAAGATGCCCTCGGGCAGGGTGTCCATGGGGATGGCGTAGACCTTGCCGTCGATGCTGTCGGTGCTGATCGCGGCCGGGCTGACGTTGGACTGGTCGGTGGCGGTGAGGTTCAGCGGCTGGAGCTGCCCCGCGTTGACCATGGCCTGCATCTTGCCGCCGCCGCGCTGCAGGAACATGTCCGGCGCGGAGTTTGAGTTCAGCGCGGTCTGCAGCTTGCCGTCGAAGCTCTCGTTCTGGATCGACTGGATGTTGATGGTCACGTTCGGGTGAAGCGTGTGGTATGTCTTCGCGGCGTTGTGGAAGAACGTGAGGCCGGGACCGGGGGTGGCGTTTGTCCAGAAGGACAGCGTGACCTGGCCGCCCGAGGACTGGCCGCCGCCGCTGCTGCTGCCGCCTCCAGCGCAGGCGGAGGCGGCCAGGGCGAGGCCCAGGCCGAGCGCGGCGATCGCCGCGGTACGGGTTTTCTTCATCATCGCAGAAACTCCCTAGAGCGAAACTTGCGCAAAAACCTAAGCCAGGTCGCCGGATGTCTGGGTGCGCCTGGCAACAGGGACTCGCGCCTTCCCGTTCCCATCCGTCACTCTTGAAGGATGATCACAGGTAAGTGGCCTCAGGGTGACACAAGACGGGCAGGGTCGCAAGGTCATCCGGGAGCGAAAGTTGCGCAACTATTTCGTCCGTTAGGGTGAGCCCATGACGCTTGCATCGCCTGACGGGCGGCGCCCCACGCTTTCGGCGGTGGCCGCCGTCGCCGGCACAAGCGTGCCGACCGTCTCCAAGGTGCTGCGGGGCGGCACCGATGTCTCGCCCGAGATGCGCCTGAAGGTCATGGACGCCGTGCGGACCGTCGGCTACACGCGCCGGGGCAGGAGCGTCGGCGAGCGGTTCCGCGACGAGGCCGACGCGCCGACCACGATCGAGCTTGTCTTGCACCATGCCGAGAGCACCTGGATGAACCGGGCGGTGGCCGGGGTCGAGTACGAGGCGGCGGCGGCCGGGCTGGACGTCATCGTCACCCTCGCCCGCGAGAACTACGACTGGGCATCGCGGGTGCTCCGCAGGCGCTCCGCGGGAGCCGTCGTCGTACTCGTCGATCCCTCCTCCAGCCAGTTCAAGGCCCTGTCGGCGGCCGGCATCCCCGTGGTCCTGATCGACCCCATGAGCGGGGCCCCGGAGGAGACCGTCAGCGTCGGCGCGGCCAACTGGGACGGCGGCCGCATTGCCGCCGAGCATCTTGCGTCACTCGGCCACACCAGGATCGGCATCGTCTCCGGCGGCCGCCGCTACCTCTACAGCACGGCCCGTGTCGATGGCTTCCGGGCCGCGGCGGAGGCCGCGGCTGCCGGGGAAGCCGTGATCTCGGTCGCCAACGGCAACTGGGACCCAAGGCAAGCCGAGACCGCGACCCATTCGCTGTTCGATCGAGGCCCGGCCCCCACCGCGGTGTTCACCTGCTCAGACGCGATGGCGCTGGGCGTCTACGACGCCCTGGCGGCGCGTGGCCTGCGAGTTCCCGCGGACGTGAGCGTGGTCGGGTTCGACGACCTGCCGGAGGCTCAGTGGGCCAGGCCGCCGTTGACCACTGTCCGGCAGCCAACCGCGGAACTGGGCGCCATGGCGGTCAGGCGACTGCTGGAGATCGCGCAGGCCGACGGGAACGAGCCCAGGTCCCGGTCCCACCTTGAGCTTTCCACCGACTTGGTCATCCGGGCCTCAACGTCCCCGGCCGCGAAATAGGGGGGCCTCAGGTCAGGTCAAGATGACGACCCGCTAACCATCCACCCAGTGGATGGCTGGCATACTAAACGTGCGTTTCCGCGCTCGGCGTATGCAGTCGATACTGGCGCTCACAACGTGGACATGTCGCTTGTTCATTGGAGTGAGGCGGCCCTTGCCTGGAACGCACGTACACCTGATAGAGCACGCCGGACCCTGGGCGCTGGCCCGGGCTGACCTGGGCAGCGGCTCGGTGGTGCCCGTCCTCGTCTCCCGTGACCGCGTCGCCGACTTGAGCACCCGCCCGGAGACGGCCGGGGCGCGCACCGTCACCGAACTGCTCGAGCAGTGGGACGTGGTCCTTCCCGCCCTGGAGGCGGCCGCGGCCGATCCGGGGACCGCCTGGCGGCCGCTGGCCGGCGCCACCGTGCACAGCCCGGTCGAGCCCCGGCAGGTCTTCCAGGCTGGCGCCAACTACCGGACGCACGTCATTGATCTCGCTGCGGCGCATCACGACGGCAGTGACGGGCGCAGCGTCGGGCAGGTGCGCGCGGAGGCGGCCGCCGCGATGGACGCCCGGCTGACGGGCGCGCCGTTCGTGTTCACCGGCCTGCCCAGCGCGATCTGCGGTCCGTACGACGACGTGGTGCTGCCGCGCGATGCGAGGCAGCCGGACTGGGAGCTTGAGCTGGCGGCGGTCATCGGCCGGCGGGCGCGCCGGGTCCCGGTGACCGGGGCGCTGGACGCGGTGGCCGGCTGGGTGATCGTCAACGACCTGACCCTGCGGGAGAAGGTCTTCCGCCGGGACGCCGGCGTGCTCGGCGCCGACTGGCTGGCGGCCAAGAACCCGCCGACATTCCTGCCCGCCGGCCCGGTGATCGTCCCCCGGCCGGCGATCCCCGACCCGGGTGACCTGCGGATCACGCTGCGGCTCAACGGCCAGGTGATGCAGGACGAGTCGACCAGGGACATGCTCTTCGATACGGCGCGGATCATCGCGTACTGCTCCGAGGTCGCCACGCTGCTGCCGGGAGACCTGGTCCTGACCGGCAGCCCGGCGGGCAACGGGCTGGCCCACGGGCGGCTGCTGCGCCCGGGCGACCTGATGGAGTCGGCCATCACCGGGCTGGGCGCGCAGGCCAGCCGCTGCGTGGCGGAATCGTGAGCGGCACCGTGCCCGCCGTCGACGTGCACGCCCACGTGGCCGTGCCCGCGGTTGAGGCGCTGATCGCCGGCGAGCCAGGTTACGCGGAGCAGCAGCGCAGCGACGCCGCCACGCTCGGCGAGGCCTCCATGGCCTATAACCGGGCCCAGTTCGGCTCGGTGGCTGCGCGGCTGGTCGACCTGGACCTGCGGCTGGCCGCGATGGACAAGGGCGGCGTGGACATCCAGGCGGTCAGCCCGATGCCCGGGTCGCACGCCTGGGCCGAACGGGGGCTGGCTGAGCGGATCGTCGCGGTCACCAACGAGGCGGTCGCCGCGTTCTGCGCCCGTCAGCCCGAGCGGCTGCTGCCGGTGGGAACCGTCGCCCTGCATCATCCGGACCTGGCGGCGGAGCAGTTGCGCCACGCGGTCACCGCGCTGGGCCTGCGCGGCGTGCAGGTCTCCACCGCGGCCGCGCCGGGCATGGAACTTGACGACCCGCGCCTGGCCGGGTTCTGGGCGGCGGCCGAAGACCTCGGGGCTGCCGTGCTGATCCATCCGTGGGGCTGTTCCCTGGGCACCCGGCTGAACGCCTACTACCTGTTCAACTCCGTCGGCAACCCGGTGGAGACCGCGCTCGCCCTGTCCCGCGTCATCTTCTCCGGACTGCTCGAACGCCATCCCGGCCTGAAGATCTGGTCGGCGCACGGCGGCGGTTACCTGCCCAGCTACATCGTTCGGGCCGATCACGCGTGGGCCGCCCGCGACGACGCGCGAACCACGCGGCGGCCGCCGAGCGAGCTGCTGCGGCAAACCTTCGCCGACTCGCTCGTCTACACCCCTGAGCAGCTGCGCCACCTGGTCGCCGTGATGGGACCCGGCCAGGTGACCCTGGGCAGCGACTATCCCTTCGACATGGGCGTCGAGGACCCGGTCGACCGGCTGACCGCGGCCGGCCTCGACGACGCCACGGTCACCGCCATCCGCGGCGGCAACGCCGCCCGCCTACTGGGACCGCTGCCCGGCCAGGGTTCTTCTTCAGGAGCGTCGCCATGATCGCCGGCGCGTCCGCTCACGTCGGTGGCGATTGGTGCCCGGTGAGCAGGTAGGAGGAGCTCATCCGGGCGAGCTGACTGGCGTACGCTTCGTCGTCGACCGGGTCGGCGGCGAAGCCGGGGCCGTAGGCGACGCGGATGACGAGGGCGGAAAACACGGTGGTGAAGCAGGTCCGCAGCACCGTGTCGACGTCGGTGCCGGGATGGGCGATCTGCGGGGCGATGGGCTGCAGCAGGGCGGTGAACAGGTCGCCCATTTCACGGCTGTAGGCGGAGCCGCGACGGTAGACCTCCGGGTGCACGCCGGATATCAGCACGACCGACCGGAGGAGGGCCTGGTGGCGACCGAACGCCGCGGCCAGCTCCCGGACGGCGGCTTCGATCAGGGCGGCTGCGTCCAGCCCGCGCCAGTGGGCCGGGTCGCCGAAGATCTCGCGGTCGGCCCGTATCCGGGCCATGCCGTGCTCGTAGACGGCCAGGAACAGGGCGTCCTTGCTGGGCGCGCGGTCATAGACCGCCCGGGGCGGGACCTGAGCGCGCTCGCATACCGCGGCGATGGTGAAGCCTTCATAGCCGGCCTCCTCGAGCAGCGTGACGCCGGCGTCCAGGATCCGGTCCCACGCGCGGCGGCTGCGTTCCTGCCGCGGCGGCCGGATGGTCAGGTGGTCGGGCAGGCCGGTTGCGGGATCGGACACCTGTCCATCTTCCTCGATGGCCTGGCCGCCAGGTCCGGCCTGCCTACGCGCCCGGCGCCGCCGCCGGGCCGGCGCCGGCCGCGCCCGCGTAGACCCGCATGAACTCGGTGGCCAGGGACGGGTGCCGGCCTCGCGAGATGCCGCATTCGGATGCGATGCCGAAGTCGCGCACGTACTTGCCCGCCGCGGCCATCCGCTGCCTGGTACCCGCCACGCCGTCGCTGACGTGAACCAGGCCCAGGTACAGCTCCGTCCCTGGCGGCAGCCGCAGCCCCGAGAGGGGCTGGTAATAGGCATCGTCGGTCCGGTGCGCCGGCACCGGCATGTGCACGTAGGCGACGGGACGGCCCGCGCTCTCCACGATCAGGTTAGCCAGCCCGGTCATCTTGGCGGCGTCGGCCGGATCGAGGAAGTGCGCGCCGTCAAGGTCGCCATAGCAGAGGTGGAAGCCAAGCTCTATGTCCTCGGGAACGGCCGCGGACAACCGCCGGAACATGCCGGCGAAGACCTGCTCCATGCCCGGGAACTGGGGTGCATCCTCCCAGCGGCCGTCCCATTGCAGCATTTCGATGCAGACATCCCATTGCAGCGCGAGGTCCTCGTGCGGGATGGCTGCCGTGATCCTGGCGACCTCGCCGAGCATGGCCTGCTCGTATGCGGGCAGCACCTGCTGGGCGTCGGGCTGGACGCAGAACGTGTTGATGACCGCGTACGGGGTTGGCAGGCTTACCTGGAAGCGCACGCTGGAGGGAAGGATCCCAGCGCCGCGGGCGGCCAGGAAGTCCTGATAGGAGGTACGGGCCTCGCGGGAGTAGCCCAGTTCTCCGAAGTGGAGGTCTTCCGGTCGCACGCCGTCCTTCAGCTTCAACGGGATCAGCCCCAGCGCCGCGTCCGACCCGACCACTTCCAAGTCAGGATTGGCTCGCAGCACGGGGATCTGGAAGCTGATCCACAGCCGGCGTCCGCCTGGTTCGCCGTCGGGCACCCGCTTGAGGTGGGGGCCGAGCAGCTCGCCTGCGGCGGCGAAGACCTCATCCGGGGTATCGAGCGCGACGCTTCCGACGAAGTGCACGGGAATTGTCATGGTTCCACCTGCTCCAGGGCTCTGTGACGGCCGTGCCGGTAACCGTAGCGTGCACTACGGTTCAGTGTTGAACCCAGGATGGCGAGATGCTGCCCTGCCTGTCAAGGCCTGGGACGGCTATCGAGGAAGACACCATGCCGGCCGGCACCGGGGACCACCCGGCAATCATCGACCGATGATCGTCTGCTGACGCGCCGTGGTTCAAGCCGCCCGGCTCGGGTAGCCGGCGGTAAGTGGGAGCGGAGGCCAGTCGTCGCCAGCGCCCCCGCGGGAGGGAGCTGATCTCCGGTAACCGCCAAGATCCGCGCTGGAGGAACCGGCCGAGCCCGGCGATGACGCGGAAGGGGCGGTAATGCTGGATCAGGAATTCACCGCCGATACCCTCCGCCTGCTGCGCGCGGCGGTGATCGCTCACGCCATGGCCGTGGGCATGCCTGAAAGCCGCGCTGCCGATGTCATGCTCGCCGTGCACGAGCTCGCGGCCAATGTCGTCCGCCACGGCAGCGGAACCGGGCAGCTGCGCATGCGCATCGCCGCGGGGGCGCTGCACTGCCGGGTCACCGACCCCGGCCTCGCCCGCTTCGATGGCGATCACCCGGCCGCACCCTCCAAGCGGGTCCGGGCGCCGGCCGTCTTTCAGCTGGATCCCTGGCCGTACCGCCGTGGGCACGGCCTCGGGCTGGTCCGGGAGCTCGCCGACCAGGTCACGGTCATGACTGGCCCGAACGGCTCGCAGGTCACAGCCTCGTTCACCCTCCCGGGCGCACCCTAGGGAACCCGATCCGGGTCGTGCCGTCGCTGGGAGACGGGTCGATGACGAGCAGGGAAGGCTCGGCCACGGGGCCAGGCCCGGCCGGGGAGGTCCCGGCCGGGACGGCGCCTTCGTGAGGTTTTTGCCATCTACCCGCCGCGGCGGGGGCAAAACGCTGATGCCCACGGAAGGCGTTCCCCGAACCAGGCCACGTGGTTTCGCCGGCCATCGGTGAACCTGGCAGCCCAGCTGGGTGAGGCCGTGGGGCTGACCCGGGCCGAGCGCGATGTGATCACCGTGGCGGCCACCGAATGCCCCTATCACCTGGTGCACCCCGCGGTGAGCCGCGTCCTGCTACTGGAACTCAACGCCGCCCGTGTCACCGGGCACCTGCCCGTCGCCGACGCCCGCGGCCGGTGGACGAGTTCGTGGCCGTCGCCAACGAGCGCTCCTCGGGCAGGCCCCTGAGCTCCGGCCCGCCGCGAGTGCCGTTAGTTATGCCGCGTATCGCGGCATAACTCACGGCACTCGCGATGATCATGACGCGAGCGGCCGGCCCGCGACGTCACCGTCGCCCCGGACGCCCCCGTAGCATCGCCAGCAACAGATCGCCGCGCGCTGTTGTAGCAGTAGGCGGGTACCCCGCCCTCGCGGCCTTCTGTGCAGGTCAGCCGGGGGAGTGCGACATCAATGGGACATTCGTGGTCTGGTTATTCCCGGGTAAACCCGCTTAGATGCACACTGCCAAGGTCCGCGCGGCTTTCCGGCTCACCGCGCCGGAGCCGTGCCGACCGCGACTGGCCGAGGCCGATTTGGAGGGGAATCGGCCTCGGCTAAGTGATCGCCTGGGCTCGCGAGCAGGACCCGGACCTTGTCGGCGGCGTCGCGATTGCGCAGGTCGTCGAAGATGGCCAGCGCCTGCTGCCAGGCCTCCCGGGCTTGCGCGAGCTCGCCGGCCGCCTGGCGGGTCTCGCCGAGGTGGGCGAGGGCTTCCGCTTCGGTGAAGCGGTCACCGGCTTCGCGATGCAGGCTCAGCGCACGCTGGTAGCAGGCGGCGGCTTCGCCGAGGTTGCCCAGATGGTGCTCCGCGTACCCCAGGCTGTCCCACACGTATCCCTCTAGCCAGTGGTGGCCGACTTCCCGGCACAGGTCCAGTGCCTGGCGGCAGAGCGTGCGGGCCTGTTCGTAGTCACCGAGGAGGCCGTAAGTCCAGCCGACGTTGTTGAGCGCTCCGGCCTCGGACGCCTTGTCGCCGATGGCCCGGTACAGGCGCAGCGCCTCCTCGGCGTGCTTGAGCACGTCGTCGTAGCGGCCCTGACCTTCGGCCAGGGCGGCCAGGTTGTGCTGGACCTTGGCTTCGCCGAGGCGGTTGCCGAGCCGCCGGTACAGCGTGAGGCTCGTGGTGAAGAGGCTGGCGCTCTCGTCGTAATCGCCCAGGTCAGAGTATGCGGCGGCCAGGAGGCGGCTGCACACGGCCTGCGCGGCCGCCTCGCCCAGGCGTGTCGCCGCGCCCAGCGCTGTGCGCTGGGTGGCGGCCCATTCCTGCCAGTGCCCGCGAGCCTGCAGGAAAGGCGCCAGGGCCCAGGCGAGCTGCCAGGCGTGGACATCGAACCCGGACTGGGCGCTGCGGGCGATGGCGGCCAGCAGGACCCGGTGCTCATCCTCGAACCAGGCCAGTGCCTGCTGGTGATCGGCGGGCTGCTCGGGTGCGGCGCCGGGGCCGGGCGGGGCGAGGGCGACCGGCTCATGTGATGGGTTCAGCAGATGGGCGGCATGGGCGGCGGTGTGCAGGTAGTGATCGAGCACCCGGCCGGTGGCGGCATCGCGCTCCGGTTCGCCGTCGGTGTCATGGGCTT
>Ga0157369_10009136_pt1 | contig 11343 bp, 14 predicted proteins | sample C25metaG_FD_113461 | JGI IMG/M metagenome (GOLD analysis project Ga0157369, IMG submission 113461) | Corn rhizosphere microbial communities from Kellogg Biological Station, Michigan, USA - C2-5 metaG | ecosystem: Host-associated > Plants > Roots > Rhizosphere > Soil | place: USA: Michigan... | reverse complement strand
ATCGGCGCCGAAGATGATTCGCCGTCCTTCGTCAGGTGGATCCGTCCACAATCCCGGGAGTGGACGTTCGGCCGATTCCCGGGCTCGAGCACCTGCCGTACGCGGAGGTGTGGTTCCACGCCGCCGACGACGACGCCTGGCGCAAGGCGTCCGCCGCGGCACGCGCGATCGGCAAGACGGGCCTCGAGGTCTGGACGACGACGCGCACGCCCGAGGTCGCCTCTTGGCTCGAAGGCAAGGGCTACGACGAGGTGCGCCGGTACGTGATCTCGGAGCTCGACGTCGCGGCTGCGCCCGATCTCGGCGGGCCGCTCTTCGAGATCGTCACCTTCGCCGACCGGCCCGACCTCGAGGAGGAGCTGCACGCGCTCGCGCGGCTCGCGTACGCCGACCAGCCCGGCCGCTCCGAGAGCCGGATCGAGAACTGGCCCGGCTGGGGCCTGCACGCGCATCGGCCCGATGCGTACTTCATCGCGCTCGAGCACGGGCGCGTGCTCGGTTACGGCTACCTGGAGCTCGAGGGCGAGACGTGGAGCCACGGCTTCATGGCCGTCGCGCGCGCCGCGCGCGGCCGCGGCGTCGCCGGCGCGCTCAAACGCGCGCAGATCAACTGGGCGAAGCGCGCGGGCATCGGCAAGCTGCGCACCGCGACCGAGGTTCGGCTCGACTCGATGCTCGCCCTGAACCGCCGGTTCGGCTACGTGCCGCTGTACGAGGAGATCGTGCTGCGCGGCCCGGTCGGCTAAGAGAGGATCTGCGCCGACAGGCGCTCGACCGCGCTCTGCAAGAGGGCGATCGCGAGCTTCGGCTCTTCCTCGAACGCCTGCTGCAGCGTCGCGCGGTCGAGCGTGAGGCAGCGGACGTCGGTGACGGCCTGCACGCGCGCCGTCCTCGTTCCGTCGTTGGTGAGCAGGGCAAGCTCGCCGACGACCGCTCCAGGCCCGAGCTCGGTGGGATCGACGTCGCGCGGCTGCACGGTGACCGTGCCGTCCGCGATCACGAACATCCCCGACGCGATCGCGCGCGGCTCGATCAGCACGCGCCCCGCGGGGAAGGTGACCTCGGACATCGACAGCGCGAGCCCTTTCAGGAACGGCTCGTCGAGCCCGCCGAACACCGCCGAGCGGCGGAGCGCTGAGACACGTGATTCGAGATCCACGCTCATCGCTGCGAGCCTAGTGGTTTTACCCCCCTCTTACGCGGCGTCCGCAAAAAAACGCACGACCTGGGATCATGCTCGCGGGGCCACGATCTGGGGGGTCATGACCGGTAAGCGGACAGTGCTTGCCGCCGTAGCGGTGTCGGCGGTCACATTCGTGCTCTTCGGCGGCATCGCGCGCGCAGGTGCGCCGACCGCGACGACCGGTCCCGCGACCGCGATCGGCGCGACGACGGCAACGGTCACCGGCATCGTCCTTCCGGGAGGCGAGGCCACGACCGCGTACGTCCAGTACGGGACGTCGACGTCCTACGGGTCGCAGACGGCCAAGACGAACGCGGGCTCCGGCACCGCCGCCGTGAACATCACCGCCAATCTCACGAGCCTGAAGGCCGGCTCGACGTACCACTACCGCGTCGTCGCCGCGAACAGCGCGGGCACGGTGCACGGCAGCGACGCGGTGTTCACGACGCTCACGCCGCCGGGCGCGACCACGGGAGCCGCCACCGGCATCGGCACGACGACGGCGACCCTCAACGGGACCGTCGACCCGAACAGCCGCGACACGACCTTCTACTTCGAGTACGGGACGTCGACGAGCTACGGCACGAAGACCCCGGTCAAGAGCGCGGGCTCGGGTGCGAGTGCTCAGAACGAGGCGGTCGCCGTCTCCAAGCTCGCGGTCGGCAAGACGTACCACTTCCGGATCGTCGCGACGAGCGATGCGGGGACGACGACCGGCCGTGATGCGACGTTCGCGACCAGCTCGGCGCCCGTCGTCGAGACCGCCGACGCGAGCGCGGTCGGCGTCACCGCCGCGACGCTCCGCGGCGAGGTGACGCCGAACGGCCTCGCGACGACGTGGTGGTTCGAATACGGATCCTCGCTGTCGTACGGGCAGAAGACCGCGTCGCACTCTGCGGGCTCGGGCACGACCGCGCGTGCCGTCTCGGATGTCGTCACGAAGCTGACGGCGGGCAAGAGCTATCACTTCCGCCTCGTCGCGCAGAACTCGAGCGGTCGCGTCTTCGGGCTGGATCGGCTGTTCACGACGGTCGGCGCGCCCAACGCGACGACCGGTGCAGCACAGTCGATCGGGCCCGACACCGCGCAGCTGACCGGCTCGCTCGACTCCCTCGGCCGCTCGACGACCTGGTGGTTCGACTACGGAACGACGACCAGGTACGGCAAGTCGACCCCGCACAGGAGCGCCGGTTCGAAAGCGGGAGCGCAGACGGTCACCGCGCCGCTCACCGGGCTGGCCGCGAACACCGCGTACCACTACCGACTCGTCGCCACGAGCGACGGAGGCACGAGGTACGGCGCCGACGCCACCTTCTCGACGAGCGGCGTGAGCCTCGTCGTCGCCGCGCGCCGGGTCGTCTTCGGTGGCCGCATCCAGCTGACCGGCAGCGTGCCGACCCATACGGCCGGAGAGCAGGTCGTCGTCTTCTCGAAGCCGTACGGCGTCGCATCCGCGCGCTCCGTCGCGACCGTCCTGACAGGCGCGAACGGTGTGTGGACGTACCTCGCGCGGCCGCAGATCGCGACCGTGTACCAGGCGAGCTGGCGGAGCGGGCTCAGCGCCGCCGCCAGCATCGCGGTGCACCCGCGCGTCACGATCACGCGGTACCGGAGCGGCCATTTCTTCATCCGCGTCTCGGGCCCGCACGGATTCCCGCACCGCGTCGTGCAGCTGCAGCGCAAGGTCGGGACGCGCTGGGTGACGATCAAGCGCGTGCGGCTCGGTCTGCGCTCGCGCATCGAGTTCCGCGCGACCATCCCGAAGGGGCGGTCGACGGTGCGCGGCGCGTTCAGCGTGAACCAGGCGGGCGCGGGCTACCTCGGCGGCACGAGCCGAGCGCTGACGTTCACGCGAGCCTGACGCGCCACGTCCGGCGTGCGTACGATCGAGGCATGAACCGCGCGCTCCCGCTCCTCGCGAGCAACGACACGCGAGCGACGCTCGAGTTCTACGAGCGGCTCGGCTTCACGAGCCGAGGTGCGCCGCCCGGCGAGTGGGATTACCTGATCATCGAATCCGACGGGTGCGAGCTGCACTTCGCGGGCCACACGCTGGGCGAGCGCACCCCGGGGAGCGCGTTCGTCTACGCCGAGGAGATCGACGGGCTGCACACGCGGTGGAGCGAAGCCGGCGCGACGGTGACGCCGCTGACGCACACGAACTTCGGCATGCGCATGTTCACCCTGCACGATCCGGACGGAAACGAGATTCGGGTCGGCTGGCCGCCGCGCTGAAACGTGCCTTCCCGGGCGAAGTCCCGGCCCACCGTCGGCTAGAACGATGAGCCGGGAAACAGGAGCCTACGGTTCGTGGCCCGAAGCGGGGGGTTCAAGGCCGCGGTCGCGGTCAGTTCGGCCCTACCGCCCGGTGACGGCTGCCTCGAGTGTCAAGCGTTCACGGTCGTTGTGGCGGTTGCCGTGCGGCGGCTGAAGAGCAGCACCGAGATGACGGCGATCCAGACGAGCCAGACGAGCATCGTGAAGAATACGACGGAGAAGATGGCCGCGATCCCGGCGACGACGCCGAACCAGCCGGCCCAGCGCGGCAGCATGCCGTAGCCGAGGATCGTGGCCGCGACGGCGAAGATCAGCGCGGCCAAGGCGGCTCCGCCGCCGGTGACGAGAATCTGGTAGGTGGTGTCGTTGGCGCCGTGGATGACGCCGCTGTAGACCTGATGGTGGTAGGTGTCGTCGCTCATCGTCTTGATGCCTGTGGCAATGCCTGCGACCGAGATGCCGGCGGCCACGAACGCGCCGCCGCCGATCGTGACCACACCCGAGAGGAAGCTGCCGGCGCCGCCGCCGGCTCGTTCGTGCAGGCTCACCTGCTCGCGCAGCGCGGCCACGAACCAGACGAAGAAGAAGAGCCCTAGACCGAACAGGATCCAACCGACGTGGATCTGGGTACGGTGACTGCCGCTTCCGTACCAGGCGGTCATCTTCGCGGGCGACGAGCCGTTCGGACCGTCGAACATCAGAATCGCGCCGACGACGAACAGCACGACGCCGACGACCCCTGCAAGATACGACCACCGCTGGAGACGCATTGCCAGCACTCCGGTTTCCTCCTGTCCTCGGTTTTCCGCTCCTGGACGCCCGATCGTAAGACGGGGTCCAGACGGCACGACTTCGGACGACGCCCGGTCGTGGTCGTGTCTCGAGACGCGGCGATCCCGCGCCTTCGGCGCGCGCTGATCGGGCCGTGCACAACGACGATCCGGGGGTTCGCGAGCGAGGTCCTCCTGGAGCCACGCGACGACCCGTGCCGCGCACCTCGGTCGTGAATCTCGATTCGGTCGAGAGCGTGTCGCTCGCGACGCTCGTCGAAACGGTCGACTCGACCGCGGTTTGCGCAGTGTCGGTTATGGAGCGTACCGGGATCGAACCGGTGACCTTCGGCTTGCAAAGCCGACGCTCTCCCAGCTGAGCTAACGCCCCGAGGGCGCGGAGTGTATCGCTGTTGCCCGCCGGGCTCTCACCCGGCGGGCAGAAGGTCTGGTGCGGCGTTACGCCGCGCGGGAGAGCCGCTCTTCCTGCCTGGCCCTCTGGATGATCACGTCCCGGTCGCCGAAGCGCAGCATTGCCCGGGCGTTGCGCTGCTCATCCCAGAGCTGCGCAACGAGCTCTTCGAGCTTCTGGTGCTCGGCGGCCAAGGAGGCGTCGTACCCCTCCGCGAGCTTTCGCATCACGCGGAGCCGCCGCTCGGAGACCTCGTCGATCTCCTCCTTGATGTCCGTCAAAGTACGCATGCCGCTGAAAACGCCGGAGCTCCCTCTCGTATTCCTACGAATATCCGAGCTCGTCCAGCCGCTCCTCGTCGATCCCGAAGTAGTGGGCGAGCTCGTGGAGAACGGTGATCCGGATCTCCTCTTCCAGCTTCTCCGGGTCGGGAAACGCCCGGACCAGCGGCCGCCGGAAGATGGTGATCTTGTCCGGCAGGTACTCGTGCGACTGCCAGAGCCCGTAGAGATCGGGGTCGTCGAAATCCTGTTCCTCGACCACGACCGCCAGGTTCTCGAGCGCCCGCGCGAGGTGCGGCGGAAGCCCGTCCAGCGCGGCGCGCACGTGGTCGTCGAAGGTCACCAGCGCGGCCGCAGGGGCGCCCGCACCTGGAACGCCTTCACGGCGACGACCCCGAACAGGAACCCGCCGACGTGTGCCGCGAACGCGACGCCGCCGCTCGCGTCCGGCTGCGTGAGCGAGAACCCGCCTTGCCACAGCTGGAACACGAACCAGAAGCCGAGGAAGAACATCGCCGAGATCGGGACGGGCAGGAAGCCGAAGAGCAGCGTGACCACGCGGGCGTGGGGGAGGAGCACGAAGTACGCGCCGAGGACGCCCGCGATTGCGCCGCTCGCGCCAACCGTCGGGACGCTTGCCGCGTCGACGCCCGAGAAGTGCAGCGTGACCCACGTCTGCGCGAGCGCAGCGGCGAACCCGGCCGCGAGATAGAAAACGAGGAAGCGCACGCGGCCCATCACGTCCTCGACGTTGTTCCCGAAGATCCAGAGGAACAGCATGTTTCCGAGCACGTGCACCCAGCTAGCGTGCAGGAACATCCCGGTGAACGCCCCCTCCGGCCACGCGAGATGGTCGATCGCCGGCCCGCGACACGGGCCGCTGACGGCGCACGGATAGAAGGCGTAGCGGTCGACGCGCGAGCCGCGGGAGCCGAGCTCCCAGAGGAAGACCGCGAGGTTCGCGGCGATCAGCGAGTACGTGACCACCGAGAAGCGCCGCACCGGGACGTTGTCGAAGAGCGGCAGCACTACGAGGCCCTCATGGGGCCCTGTCGCCCAGCACGTCGCGCAGCCGTGCGAGCCCGGCGAACATGCGGCTCTTGACCGTGCCCAGCGGCACACCCAGCTTCTCGGCGATCTCCGACTGCGAGAGCCCGCCGTAGTAGGCGAGCTCGAGCGCCTGGCGCTCGAGCTCCGTCAACTGACCGAGCGCCGCCTGCACGTCGCGCCGGAGCTCGCGCGTCGCGGCCGTCTCGTCGGTCGCGTCTCCCGACGCCACCGGTGCGTCGTCGAGCGGCAGCCCGCGGCGCCGGTCCTCGTGCCGCACGACGTCGACCGCCCGCCGGTGCACGAGCGTCAGGAGCCAGGTCGACACCGAGCCGCGGCGTGCGTCGAACCCCGCCGCCGTCCGCCAGGCGGTCAGGAACGCGTCCTGCACCGCGTCCTGTGCGAGCGTCGCGTCGCGGACGATGCGCAGCGAGAGCCGGTACGCCGGGCCTCCGTACCGGTCGTACAGCTCCGCGAGCGCCGACTCGTCGGACCTCGCGAGGAGGTCGAGCACCGCATCGTCCGAGAGGTGCGCGAGCGCGGTCGATGCCACGGGGTGACTCTAAAGTCGTTCGCGGATCCGGTCGCCCACCGAGGCCATTTCGAGCTTTGCTCCGGTGACGTCCTTCAACAGCGCGTCGGCGGTCGGCTCCTGGCCGACCGACCACAGCTCGCGCAGCAGGTCCCCGGCGTCACGCCGCGCAAACCACTCGTTGCCGTACTCCTCGCGGAGGAAGTCGCGCAGCTGCGCCTCGAACGCCCAAGAGCGGAGGTAGCCGATCACGTAGAAGCTGCCGTCGACGTCGTCGAGGTAGCTCTCGGAGTGGATCGGGATCTTCAGCGCGTCGGACAGCAGCTCGGCGTACCGGCTCCGTACGGTCGTCGGGTCCTCGACCTGGAACAGCTCGATCTCGTAGAGGAGCTTCGCGCAATAGCGGCGCACGAAGTAGAGGAGCGAGACCGCGCCGTCCTTGCCGAGCTCGTCGACGTTCGGGACGTCGAGGCGCCGGCTGAGCCAGGCCGGCTCGGTGACGAGGTGCTGCATCAGCATCGCCCAGCCTTCGGTGACCGCGTTGTCGCCGAGCCGCTTGCCTTCCATCGAGAGGTCGTCGCTCGTGCACGCGTAATGCTCGGTGTGGCCCGCCTCGTGGAAGAGCGCTTCCCAGTCGTCCTTGCCCCCGATCGGCTGGATCACGAGCATCACCTTGCCCGGTACCTCGATCGGCGCGCAGAATGCACGCGGCGACTTGCTCGGCCGCACCTCGAGGTCGAGATGCACGTTCCTCTGCGCGCGGATGTCGATGCCGAGCTCGGTGAGCGTCGCCTCGAGCGCGGGCAGCATCTTGTCCGCGGGGTACTGCGCGTCGAGCTCCGGTGCGCGGAAGAGACGGCCGACATCCCAGGGCTTCGCCTCGCCGAGGCCGAACCCGAGTCGGGTGCGGAACAGCGCGTCGCCCTCGTCCTCCCACAGCTTTTCCGTGTCGTCGAGCACTGCGCGGCATTCGGTTGCGAGCTCATCGAGTTTGAAGCCGAAGCGCTTGTACAGCTCGTAGTAGTTGGGCGCATTGAGGTCGCGCACCGCGTCGCGGTCGATGCGGAGCGCATCGAGGTAGAGCGGGTTCAAGTGCTCGTCGAGCAGGCGGATGCGCTCTTCGTCGAGCCTCCGCCGCTTGCCGCGATCCGGCTCGTTCGACATCGCGACGCGCAGCATCCGGTATGGGAACGTCTCGCCGTCGACCTTCGCCTCGATCGTCGCTTCGACCTCGGCCGCTCTCGCCTGGTGCGATCGGGTCAGGTTCCCGAGGAAGCCTTCGCACGCGAACCGCCAGAGCTCGGTCGGCGCCTGTTCGAGGCGCTGTGCCGTCTCGAGCTGGGTCAGGTCCGCGTACTCCTCGTAGATCGGCTCGATGTCGAGCGTCTCCTTGAAACCCGCGAAGTGGTCGTAGTACTCCTGCAACATGTCGCGGTTGAACGCGTCGCCGCGCTCCCGGATGCCGTCGATCTCGCGTGCTGTGTACGGCGCGCCCGTCATCGAGCCCTAGGATACGGCCTCGTGAACGAGCTCAGGATCGCCACCGAGCGCCACACGCAGCTCCTCGACATCACCCCGCAGGTTCGCGAGGCCGTTCGCGACACGAACGGCGCGTCGGCGGTGCTCGTCTACGTCCCGCACACGACTGCCGGCCTGACCATCAACGAGCACGCCGATCCGATGGTCGCGCGCGACTTCGAGATGGCACTCGAGAAGCTCGTTCCCGAGGCATGGGGCTGGAAGCACATCGAGGAGGGGGAGGAGAACGCACCGTCGCATCCGCGCGCGTCGCTGATGGGGCCGCAGGTTCTCGTGCCGCTCCGAGACGGCGAGCTCGCGCTCGGCACGTGGCAGGGCATCTTCCTCTGCGAGTTCGACGGCCCGCGCACGCGGTCCGTGTACGTCACGGTGCTGAGGTAGGACCGAGCACCAGCGCTGCCGGGCTTTCCGCCGGCGGCTCTCGTCGGGGCGCCGCAGGGTTAGCCTCCCTGGGTGGCCGTCGACCTGAACGCCGACGTCGGGGAGGGGTTCGCCGACGACGATCGTCTCCTCGACGTCGTGACGAGTGCGAATGTCGCCTGCGGGTTTCACGCCGGCACGCCCGAGACGATGCGGATGGTGTGCGCAGCGGCTGCGTCGCGGGGAGTCGCGGTCGGCGCGCATCCGTCCTACCGCGACCGCGAGGGCTTCGGGCGCCGCGACCTCGACGTGCCTCCGGACGCGTTGCGCGCCGACGTCGCCGAGCAGCTCGCGACCCTCACCGAGATCGCATCCGGAGAGGGCGCCGAGGTGACGTACGTCAAGCCGCACGGCGCGCTCTACACCCGCGCGATCGCGGACGGCGAAGTCGCGCGCGCGATCGTGGATGCGACCTTCGAGTACGGCCTGGCGATGCTCGCGTGGCCCGGGTCGGAGCTCTTCGAACACGCGTGCGCGGCAGGCCTGAAAGCGTTCGCCGAAGGCTTCGCCGATCGCGGCTACGCGAACGGGGGCCTGGTGCCGCGCGATCAGCCCGGCGCGCTCCTGGCCGCAGCCGAGGCGGCGCCGCAGGCCGTGGCGCTTGCCCGCACAGGCCGGGTGAGGTCGATCTGCGTCCACGGCGACAGCCGTGGCGCGGCGGATCTGGCGGCGCAGGTGCGGGCTGCGCTCACCACGGCCGGATTCACCGTTCGCCGATTCGCATGAGCGTCACCGTCCGTCGCGCCGGCGATCGCGGCTCGCTGATCGAGCTCCCCGACAACGCTGCCGCGGTGCGCGTCGCGCGGCGGCTGCGGGAGGAGCGCCCCGACCTCGTCGACGTGGTGATCGGCCACGCGACCGTGCTCGTCACATGGATCGATGAGGTCGTCGACCTCGGTGTGATCGTCGAGCGGGCGCTCGTGCCCGAGCTCGAGATCATCGGCCGTTCGGTCGACATCCCCGTCACCTACGACGGCCCCGACCTCGACGAGGTGGCGAGGCTGACCGGCCTCTCGCAGGAGGAGGTGGTCGCGCGGCACACCGGCGCCGTGCACGTCGCGGCGTTTCTCGGGTTCCAGCCCGGCTTCGCCTACCTCACGGGCGGCGACGAGCTGCTGCACGTCCCGCGTCGCGAGGTGCCGCGCACCCAGGTGCCGGGTGGCACCGTCGCGATCGCCGGGCCGTACTCCGGCGTCTATCCGCGCGACTCGCCGGGCGGATGGCGGCTGCTCGGGTCGACGCCGACCGCGATGTTCGATCCGGCGCGCGAGCCGCCGGCGTTGCTCGCGCCCGGGGACCGCGTGCGCTTCGTGGCCGCATGACCCAGCTCGAGGTCGTCAGGCCGGGCCTGCTCCTCACCGTGCAGGATCGCGGCCGCCCGGGGCTCGCGCATCTCGGTGTGCCTCCGTCCGGCGCCGCCGACCCTGATGCCTACGAGCTCGGCAACAGACTCGTCGGCAATCCGCCGGGCGCAGCGGCGCTCGAGGCGACGATGGACGGGCCGGTGCTGCGCTTCGACCGGCCGACGACCGTCGCGCTGACCGGCGCGACGACGCCCGAGGTTCGGACGGTCGAGCGGCTCGAGGTCGGCCGGTGCGTGGGCGGCGTGCGCACGTACATCTGCGTCCGCGGCGGGATCGAGGTCGACCCGGTGCTGGGCAGCCGTTCGACCGACCTCCTGACCGGCCTCGGGCCGGCGCCCCTTCGGACAGGCGACGTGCTCGAAATCGGCTCCACGCCGGGCGTTGTGCCGGACGAACCCCTGGGGACTGTCCCCGGGGTTCGGCTGCCGGACACGCCCGTTCTGCGCGTCGTCCCCGGCCCGCGCGACGACTGGTTCACGGCCGCTGCGCTCGAGATGCTGTGCTCCGAGCCGTGGCGCGTCAGCTCGTCCTCGAACCGCGTCGGCATCCGGCTCGAGGGGCCGGCGCTCGAGCGTGCCCACCATGACGAGCTCCTCTCGGAAGGCCTGGTGACGGGTGCGCTGCAGGTGCCGGCGTCCGGGGAGCCGATCCTGCTGCTCAACGACCACCCGACGACGGGCGGCTATCCGGTGATCGCCGTCGTGCGCTCGGACGACCTGCCGCGCGCAGGGCAGCTCGCACCGAGGGACTCCGTGCGGTTCGCGATCGACGGCTAGCCTCCGGGCATGCCGGCGCCCGTCCAGCGAGACCAGGAGCTCGAGCTCACCGTCGATTCCCTCGCCTTCGGCGGGAACGGCGTCGCGCGGCTCGACGGGTTCGTCGTGTTCGTCCGGAGCGGTTTGCCGGGCGACACCGTTCGGGCGCGCGTGACCAAGGTGCAGCGGCGTCACGCCGAGGCGATCGCGACCGAGGTGATCACGGCCGGGCCGCAGCGCGTCACCGCTCCCTGCGCGCACTACCCGGCGTGCGGCGGTTGCCGTTTCCAGGATCTCGCGTACGACGCGCAGCTCGCGGCGAAGGAGCAGTGGGTCGCCGACTCGCTCCAGCGGCTCGCCGGTCTCAGCGACCCGCCGCTCGAACCGATCGTCGGTGCGCTGTCGCAGTTCGGCTACCGCAACAAGATGGAGTACTCGTTCACGATGGCCGACGAAGCTCCGACGCTCGGGCTGCACCGCGCAGGCCGCTGGGACGAGGTGCTCGAGATCGAGAAGTGCTGGCTGACCTCCGACCTCGGCAACGCGATCCGCAACCGGGTTCGCGAGTGGGCGCGCGAGGAGAAGCTCGCCGCGTACGACCAGGAGACGCACGACGGGTACCTCAGGCATCTCGTCGTCCGCGAGGGCCGCAACACGGGCCAGGCGCTCGTGCAGCTCGTCACCGCGCGCGGCGAGCGGTTCGACCGCGAGCGGCTGATCGAGGTGCTCACCGAGTTCCCGGAGGTGAAGTCGATCCACTGGT
>Ga0157369_10009133_pt1 | contig 11345 bp, 8 predicted proteins | sample C25metaG_FD_113461 | JGI IMG/M metagenome (GOLD analysis project Ga0157369, IMG submission 113461) | Corn rhizosphere microbial communities from Kellogg Biological Station, Michigan, USA - C2-5 metaG | ecosystem: Host-associated > Plants > Roots > Rhizosphere > Soil | place: USA: Michigan... | reverse complement strand
GGCGCGCCAGGCGGCTCGCGAGGGCGTCCTGCGGGCGGCGGGCGCGGCGCTGACCGGTTCCCGGATCACCCGGATCAGCGCCGACGCCAGCGCCGGGGCCGGCCTTTTCGCGGGCCTCATCCTGATGACCTTGCCAGGCGGGCCAACTCCGCTGGCGGCGGTGATCGTCAGCCTCGTCCTGCTGGCCCCGGTCGCCGCGCTCGCCGCCTTCTTCGCGGCGCACGCGGCGCTGACCAGGGCCGGCCACGCGGCCCGGTACCTGTCCGGTGGCCTGTCGGGGCTGTCGCGGCCCGGGCGGCTGGCCGTCCGCGGCGGGGCGGCGGCGTTCGCGATCACGATCGGGGCGCTGCTGGTCGCCGATGCCGGGACGTTCCTGGCGCGGGCGCTGGCGTTCGCCGTGCCGCCGGCGTTCGTTGCCGCCTGCGGGCTGTGGACGGCCGCGCTGGCGCTGCGCCGGTGGCGCCGGCGGCCCGGGGAGCGCACGCTCACTGGACGAAGTGGGCGGGGGGCGCGCGCCGGGCGCTGGCTGCGGGCCAGGGTGCCCGACGCGATCGTCATCGCGACGGTTGCCGCGGCGCTGCTCGTGCTGGTGAACCAGGAGCTGCTGACGACGCGGATGGCGACCGCGCTGCTGTTCCCGGTCGCCGCCACCGCGAGCATCCGGGGCTGGATCGCGATGAAGGCCTCGCCGCGCCTGGCGGTCAGGGCCGCCGCCGACATCACCGTCTCGTTGCTGCTGGGCGGGCAGCTGGTGCTGTTGTTGGTGTGGCTGGCGAACGTGCTCGGCATGCGGCGCTCGGAGGTGGCGCGCCTGCGCTCGGTGCTGGAATCGGCCGGGGCGGACGTCAGCGCCCTCCTCGACTGGCGGATATGGGTGGGCGGCTACGCGGTCCTGGCGGCCGTCTCGGTGGCGTTCGCGGTGTGGCCGGCCCGGCTGCGGCGGGCCGCCTCGTGGTTTGACCGGCTGCGCGTCCCGGTCCTGGCGGCGGGCGTCCAGCGCGTCCTCACCGGGGCGAGCGTCGCGCTGATGGCGATCGTCTTGCTCGCCGCGGCCGGTCCCGCGGCGGTCGCCCCCGTCCTGGCCCGGCAGGTCCACGCGGCGTACGTGGTGGCATTGGCGCGCCAGTTCGCGGCGGACGGCGAACTGGCCGCCTACGCGCGGGTCAGCGGCGCGTTCAGCGGGCGCCTGGTTCCGTTCCCGGTGCTGGTCGAGATCGTCCGCGCCGTGCACGCCAAGGACGGCCCGGCGCGTGGCGAGCCGGGCGCGACCAGCGCCGAGGCTGACCTCGCGCGCCGGCTCGGGCGGCTGCAGGCGGCCGCGCTCGGGCTGGCCTCGCCGTCGCTGGACCCGGCCGCGCAGGCGGCCGCCGGCGACGCGGGGCTCGATGACCCGTTGCGGTCCGCGACCGACCTGGGTCGGCGGGTGGCGGCCGCGGCGGCCGCGCAGGACACGGCCGACGTGTTCGCCAAGCGGGTTGACCTGGCCGCTGAGCTGGCCGCCAAGGCGGTCGCCAGCACCATCTCGATCCCCCAGGTCAGTAGCAGCGAGGTCGTCCAGGTCATCACGGAGTACCTCGGCGGGCTGATCGAGGACAGCCCGCTGAAGGGCGTCTTCGCCGCGTGGCTTGAGCACCTGCCGCGCCCGCCCGGCCAGCACCCGCCCGGGGAGCACGCGGGCGGCCAGCAGCCGCCCGATGGCGCCACGATGGTCGTCCCCGACCCCGCCGCCCTGGCGCTCGCGGCCCAGGACCAGATGCGGCGGCAAGCGCGCGCGGACGGCGTCTTGCCGCCGCTGACCGGCCCGTTCGCGAACGGGCCGGTGACCGGCCCGGCGACCGTGCAGTCGGCCGTTGACCTGGCCAGCCAGGCACGCGACATCCAGCGGGGCGGCACCTGCACCGGATGCGTGCGCCTGCCCGACCCCCGCGAGGAGCCCCGCTTCGACCGGCGCCCCGTTTTCGAGCCATAGCTACCGGGGCGCGGCCTGGCGCGGCCCGGCGCGACCGCCGGACAGCAGGTGGCGCAGCACGGTGGTCAGCGCGCCAACGCCGGCCCGGCAGTCGTCGTCGCTGGCGCCCTCGCCGGGGGCGTGCGAGACGCCGCTGGGGTTGCGGACGAAGAGCATCGCGGTGGGGATCAAGGCCGCGAGTACCCCGGCGTCGTGGCCGGCGCCGGTCGCCAGCAGCGGCGCGCCTGGCAAGAGCGCGGCGATCGTGTCGCGCAGCGCGGCGTCGAAGACGACCAGGGGCGATAGCGACGCCCGGCTCATCGTCACCGTGCAGCCTTCGGCGGTGGCCGCCTGCTCGGCGGCGCCGGCGATCGCGGCGACGAGCGCCTCCAGCGACGCGTCATCGCCGGCCCGGCAGTCCAGCGACAGCGTCACCCGTGAGGCGATGACGTTCGTGCCGCCCGGGATGAACTCGGCCTGGCCGACCGTGGCCCGCGCCGCGACCGCCCGCCCGGGTACGGCGCGGCCGCGCATCTTGCTGTTATCTCCAGGCGCCGGGTCGGCCGCCAGCGCTAGGTCCCGGGCGGCCAGCACCGTGCGCGCGGCGGCGGCCGCCGGGTCCCGGCGGCCGGCCATCGCCGTGGTGCCGGCGTGGTTGCCCTGGCCGGTGAAGGCGAGCGCCCACCGGCCGTGGGCCAAGATCGTCGTGGCGATGGCGACCGGCTGCCCGAGGTCGGCGAGGGCGCGGCCCTGCTCGACGTGGAGCTCGACGAAGCACGCGGCCCGCGCCGCCCACGGGACCGGGCCGATCCCGGCCGGGTCGATCCCGGCCGCGCGGGCGGCGTCGGCGAACGTCACGCCGGCCGCGTCGCGGTACTCCCGCACCGCCGCCGGGTCCGCCTGGCCCGCGGCGAGCCGCGATCCCAGGCAGGCGCGCCCGAAGCGGGATCCCTCCTCCTCCGCGAAGGCGACGACGGCCAGGGGCCGCGGCGGCCGCTCCCGGGCCGCGCGCAGGCGGCTCACGGCGGCCAGCGCGCTGGCCACCCCCAGCGGCCCGTCGTAGGCACCCCCGCCCGGCACCGAGTCCAGGTGGCTGCCGGTCAGCACGGCGCCCGGTCCCGGATCGCCCCACCAGGCCCACAGGTTCCCGTTGCCGTCCGGCGCGACCGTCAGGCCCAGCCGGGCCGCGTGCCCGGTGAACCACGCGCGCAGCCGCGCCTCGTGCTCGTCGAACACGTGCCGGGAGTACCCGCCCCGCCGCGCGTCCCGCCCGATGCCGGCGATCTCGCCCAGCAGCGCGGCGACGTCCAGCTCGCCCACCCCGCCAGGCTACCGTCGCCGCCGTCACCCCTGATGGCGCTGCCGGCTAGCTCAACGTGCTGTTATCACCGTCGGCGCGCGTTACCGCCAAGCCCGGCGGCTAGCGCAGCGCGCCATCGGGCAAGACCGCGTGCACGCCCCAGGTGCCGTTGGCGACCTGGGTGACCCGCAGGTCGGCGGCGACGCTGGCCAGGGCGAGCGCCTCGGCCCGGGACGCGCCGTAGCTGGCCGCCAGCCAGGTGACCATCGCGTCCAGCGCGTCGCCCATGGCCTCGTTCAGGTCCGGGCTGAAGCCGAAGGTGATCCGCCCGGCCGGCCCTTGCGCGTGGATGGTGGGCAGCGGCTGCCCGGCGGCCAGCGCGAGGGTGACCCGGGTGGTCATCGGGCACTCGATCGCGGTGCCGCAGGACTCGCCGTCGCCTTGCGCCGCGTGCCCGTCGCCCAGGTACACCAGCGCGCCGGGCACGTTCACCGGCAGGTAGAGCGTCGTGCCGGCGACCAGGTCCCGGCAGTCGATGTTCCCGCCGCAGGCCGCGCGGGGCGGGATCGTCGAGTGCTCGCCCGCTTGCGCGGGGGCGACCCCGATGACCCCGAGGAACGGCGCCAGGGAGCGAGTGTATCGAGGGATGCCGGGCGCCGCGTCGCTGGTGGCGGTGCCGGTTGCGGCGCCGGCGTCCAGGTCCCATAGCAGCCAGGCGGGCGGGCCCTCGCTGAGCCGCAGCCGCTTGGCGACCGGGGAGTCCACCACGGCCGGGGACACGGTCCAGCCCCAGGTACCGGGCGTCAGCGCCTCCAGCGTGATCGCGAGCGTGTCGCCCGGCCGGGCGCCGCGGACCTCGATGGGGCCGGTCAGGCAGTGCCCCCGGAAGTCGCCGGGGAACATCGTGGCGGCGCCGGCGCCGGGAGACCGCATGGGCTCCAGGTACCCGGCCGCGTCCAGTGACGACACGACAACGGTGTCGCCGGGGTCAACCGCCAGCGCCGGCTGGTGGCCGGGGTCGAATACGTTCACTGTCGTGGCCGGGGAGGCCTCAAGCATGTGCGCGCTCACGCAGCCATTATCCCGGAATACCGGCTATCCGCGATGACCGGCGAAAGCGGTTAGCCGACCAGTCGCCCCAGTGGCCTGCCGTAGCCGGCCGCCTGCCACACCAGGCGATGGAAGGCGGCCAGGGTAAGGACCACGTCGTCGCCGATCATCATGCCCCCGGCGCCTTCGGCCATGGCGCCATGGCCGAAGGTGCCGGGCCGGAAGAAGACCCCGTCGCACAGGTCGCAATACCAGGCCGCCTGCCACACGGCCATGGCCTCGGGCCTGCCCCGCTCGATCAGGCGCAGCCGGGCCCGGCGGGCCGCCGCCCACCCGTAGAAGGCCAGCGCGTACGCGAGGCAGATCGCCCCCGCGATCAGCGACGGGCCGACCGCTCCCCCGCCGATCGCGGCACCGGTCAAGATCGCCGCCGCGCCGAGCGCGCCGCAGGCCGTGCCCGTCCAGGCGAGCCGGGTCGCGGCGGTCAGGACCGGGACCGGGCGCAGCAGCCGCGGACCCCGCGCCGCGTACAGGACAGAAACCTGCTGTATCCGTGGATTGTCCGGATGCACCGGGCAGGCAATCACCCCGGACTGCCCGTGTTCCTCCACCATTCCATAGCTCCGAGTGAGGGGTTCGGCGACTTATATCTACCCGCGATATAGGCCGTTATACCAATGCCGACCCGCGAAAGCGGCGCGACCCGCAAGCCGGTACCGCAATTTAATAAACAGGAAGTAACCAATGTCGACGCAAATCATGATCAAGGGCACCCCTGAGATGCGCGTGTTGCGCCAAGCGGTCCCCGCGCCATCTGAGATACCTCTAAAGGCACCGAAAATCATCGTTAGGAAGGGTAAAGGTTAAAAGCTTGCCTACTTGCTCACAGCTCGTACTGGGACGCCTGCAGGCTATAAAGCTCGGCGTACTGGCCGCCGAGGGCCATTAGCTCCGGGTGACGGCCGGATTCGACCACCTTCCCGTGGGCCAGCACGTAAATCCGGTCGGCCTGGCGGACCGACGCCAGCCGGTGGGTGATGATCACCACCGACCGGGTCGCCGCGTGCATGCGCAGGGATGAGAACAGCGCGTACTCGGCGCGGGCGTCCAGCGCGGCGGTCGGCTCGTCCATGATCAGCAGCGGCGCGGTCCGGTAGAACGCCCGCGCGGCGGCGATCCGCTGCCACTGCCCGCCGGACAGCTCCGCGCCGCCCTTGAACTGCCGCGCCAGCAGCGTGTCGAGCCCGCGGGCGAGCCCATCGACGACCACGTCCGCGCCCGACGACGATACCGCGAACGACAGCAGCCCGGTGTCCAGGGCGCGGCCCATGGTGATGTTGTGCCGCACCGACAGCGGCCAGTTGGCGTGGTCCTGGGCGATCACCGCGACCTGCTCCCGCAGCGGCTCGGCGTCCACGTCGAAGATCGGCACGCCATCCCAGGTCACTGACCCCGCCGACGGCCGGTAGAGGCCGGCCAGGATCTTCGCCAGGGTCGTCTTGCCCGACCCGTTCTCCCCCACGAGCGCGACGATCTCCCCGCGCCCGATCTCGACGCTCACGTCGTCGAGGGCCAGCGCGTCCGCCGCCGGGTAGGAGAACGACACCCCGGACGCCTCGACCCGGTCGAACCCGCGGGGCATCGGGGCCTGCCCCGCCGGCCGCACCCGGCTCTGCGCGTCCTCGCAGAAGCTCACGTAGTCCGAGAAGTACAGCCCCTCCTCGTAGCACTGGTTCACCGCGTACAGCAGCTGCCCCAGCGATGCGCCGGCCTGCCGGATGGCCAGCACGGCGGTGCCCGCCACCGACAGCGGGAGCCAGCCCCCCACCAGCATCCCGCCGAGCGCCGCGTAGACCCCGGCGGTGGCGATCCCGCCTATCACCGAGGCGGTCACCCGGGTGGCCGCCTGGCGGCCGGCCGCCTTCATCTCGGCGTCGCGTGCGTAGGCGGCCAGCCGCGACAGCCGGTCCAGCAAGAACGTGCGCATGGTGAAGGAGCGCAGCTCGGCGGCGGTGTCCCGGTCGACCATCAGGTGGGACAAGATCCACTTGCGCCGGTAGCTGTCGATCAGCGCGAACCGGGTCAGGTACCGGATCCGCGCCGCCCGCACCGCCGCCCACGCTCCCGGCGCCTGCGCGGCCATCAAGACCGCGAGCAGGACCGGCTGCAGCACGCCGATCACGATCGCGGCCGACACCAGGCCCGTGGTGTTGGTCAGGCAGTTGATCACGTTGTTGACGACTTGCGACGCCGAGTTCATCCCCCGGTTGCGGGCGCGCTCGAGCCCGTCATGGAAGTCGGAATCGTCGAAGGCGGCCAGCTCCACGCTGGTGGTCAGCCCGACCAGCCGTATCTCGACCTCCCGGTCCACCTGCGGCTCCAGCCGCCCCTGCGCCCAGCCGGCCGCGCTTTGCAGGGCAGAGCGCGCCGCTGAGGAGACCGCGACCAGGATCAGCGACGGCAGCGCGGCCCGGACCCGCTGGGGGGTCGGCCCGCCCGCGAACAATGCCCCCAGCACCCCGGTCGTGGCGAACAGCGCGTACCCCGCGAACACCCCCGACGCCAGGTTCAGCGCGACGGTCGCAACCGTGTCGCGCGGGCTGGCCGCCCACCCCAGCCGCACCGCCTGCCCGACCAGGCCGGGGAAGCGCCGCGCCACGTCCCGGAACCCGACCGACCCCATCCGCTCGGTATAGGCATTCCAGTAGTTCGCGGTGAGCTCCGCGGTGATCTCGTCAGCGTCTCGTCCGGCACCGTCTTCCTGTCCGGCGCCGTCTTCCTGTCCCGCGCCGTCTTCCTGTCCGGCACCGTCTTCCTGTCCGGCACCGTCTTCCTGTCCCGCGCCGTCTTGCCCGGCGGCCGCGCGCCCGGCCGGGCCAGTTCCGGCCCTGTGAGCCCACGGAAACGACAAACCAGGAAAAAGCCGCCCTGTACCCACAATGACCAGTGTGCGACTTTCCGTGCATGATCGCCATGAATTAATCGCCCGAACGACGCGTGCCCCCGCAGGGATTTCCCCCTCCGCCCCGGCGGGCGGGCATCGCCGGAGTTCAGCGGGCGGACATGGTGATGAAGTCCCGTGCCCACTGGCGCTCGAAGAACGTGCCCGGCCCCTGCACGGTGGCCAGCAGCCTGCGGCCGTTGACGGGCGTCGCCCGGCCTGCGGCGGCGGCCGGCCCGTAGGCGGCGAAGACCGGCCACTCCGGGTTGATGTCCAGCTCCATGCCGCGGAGGGCCCCGGCCCGGGCGAGCAGCCAGGCGAGCTGGAGCGGGGCCAGGCCCGGGCCGAGCGCGTACACCAGCGCGCCGCTGGCGGTGACGCCGACGCCCGATCGCCACTGGTGCTCCACCTCCGGCACCCAGGCCGCGCATGAGGTCACGCCGCAGGTGTTCCCCCAGTGGTGCCAGTCCCCGCGGGCCGCCGCTGTCGGCCGGCCGCCGGAGACCAGGAGGGTGAGGTTCTGCCGGACGGCGACCACGCCGCGAACCTGCCGCACGTCGGCGCCCCACGTGCCGACGGTGACGGCGCCGCTGGCGTAGAAGACCAGGGACGCCGCGCCGCGCGCCAGCGGATAGGGGTTGCGGCCCTCGGCGAAGTACCCCCCGCGGGCGTCCTTCATCTGGAAGCCGCCATTGAACGCCGCCACCAGCGTCACCGCCTGGGCGGAGGCGACGGGCGCGCTGTAGTGCCACCCCGTGCCGCCGGGGCTTTCCGACCCCGAGTACAGCCGCGCCGCCAGCAGCCGGGTATCCATCCACGCGATGCCCGCCCGCTGGCTTCCGCCGGGCGGGATGACCTCGGCCTCATACACGGCGGGCGCCCCGTGCACCCGGCGCCCGACCGGGCGCCAGGTCCCCTCACCGCGAAACGCCGGCCCCCCGGGCAGCGCCAGCGCCGCCGGAGGCGGCAGCGCCGTCGCATTACCCGCCGCCCCATTACCCGCCAGCCCGGTGCCCGGCCGGCCGCGCCCCGCCGCGGCACTATGGGCGCTGGCACCGCCCTTGGGGTGGGCGGCGGCCATTCCGGCGCGCGGCCCGGCAAGGGTGCAGCCGGCCAGCGGGCCGGCGGCGAGGATCACGGCCAGCGCCGCGAGGGCGAGGGCGCGCGCTGGCCGGCGGGAATGGCGCGTACTCGTGCGGCTCACGCTCCATAGCGTAGGGCCCCGCCGCGGACTCTCGCGACGGCAACTCGCGGCCGCGGCCGCACTGGCCGCCATTGCCAGCCGCCCCTGTCATCCGCGTCCCGGGAAGGCACGGCATCACGGAAGGCACGGCATTGCCTGAAGGCACGGCATCACCAGGTGGGGACCAGGCCGCCATCGATGCGGAAGTCGGCTCCGGTGATGTTCGCCGCCTCGTCGCTGGCCAGCATCACCACCAGGGCGGCGACCTCATCGGGACGGGTGAACCGGCCCGTCGCCATTTCGCTGGCCGCGCCCGCCGCCACGTCCTGCGGGCGCGCTCCGGTGGCCGTCCCGACGGTGGCCGCGACTCCGTGCTCCCCCAGCCACAAATCAGTGGCGACCGGGCCCGGGCTGACCGTGTTCACCCGGATGCCGTTCGGGCCGACCTCCTTGGACAGGGCTTTGGAGAAGCTGGCCAGGGCAGCCTTGGCGGCGCTGTAGTCAAGCACCAGGGGATCTGACAGCACCGAGTTGACCGAGCAGACGTTCACGATCGCGCCCCCGCCGGCGGCGAGCATGCCGGGCAGCGCCGCGCGGGTCGCCCGGACGGCCGCCATGAGGTTGAGGGTCAGCGACCGCTGCCAGTCCTCGTCGGTGATCGACAGGAAACCGCCAGTTCGCGGGGTCGCCAGCCCGACGTTGTTGACCAGGATGTCAACGGTGCCCCCGGCCGCGGCCACCAGCGCGGCGGGGGCGGCGGCATCGGCGAGGTCCGCCGCGACCACCCGCACGGGCGCGTCCGCGGCGAGCGCGTCCAGCTCAGCGGAGGAGCGCCGCGCGCCCGCCGTCACCTGCGCCCCGCGTGCCGCCAGCGCGCGGGTCACCGCCAGCCCGATCCCGCGGCTCGCGCCGGTGACGACGGCCACCCGCCCGCCAAGGTCCGCCCGCCCGCCAAGGTCCGCCTTGTCCATAGCGTGCCCTCCTGCCTGATATCAGCCGTGGACGGCGAGGATCGCCGTCCATCAGGCGAACCTACCGCCGCGAAGGGCGCGGCGCTTGAGCCGGCTGACCGCGAGAGCGCGAGTTCTGTCGGTTGACTCAAGCCCGCGGCCAGCCCAACCGCCTATCGTCGGGCCGTGAGCTCACTCAGCGGACGAGATCCCGAGATACGGCAGCTGGCCGCGCTGCCGTCGCCTCAACCTCAAACCAGGAGCCGGTGCCTTCCGGGCCGAGTGCCGTCGGTTATGCCGCGATACGCGGCATAACCGACGGCACTCGGGCCAATGATCACGTGAGACGGCGGTGCTGGGTGGCGTCGTGCCTTCACTGGAAATGACACATGAACGTCAGCACGGGGGCCCCCGCCGGGCCACCGGTCATCGTCGTCAGCTGGCGGCCTCAGCCGGGGCGGTCGGCTCCGGCTCAACGGCCGGGCGGGTGCGGATCCGGGCGGCGATCGGCATCCAGGTGGCGAACTGGAGCACGGCCATGGCGAGCATGAACGGGAACAGCGCCCCGATCCCGGCGCCCTGGGTGATCGCGCCGGCCAGCCACGGCAGCGCCGCCCCGCCGACCGACGACCCCGCGTTCATCACGCCGATCGCGGTCGGCGCCAGCCGGGGGGAGGTGAGCCGGGAGGCGACCGCCATGGTGGTCGGGAACACCGGCCCCAGGAAGAAGCCGAGCAGCACCAGCGCCGCGCCCGCCGTGACGCTGGTCGGGGCCAGCCACGTCAGCGTCAAGGCGGCGGCGATCCCGGACAGGCAGCAGTACATCAGGCCGGACGTCGTCAGGCCGAGCCGCGCCGCGACCGGGCTGATCAGGAACCGGCCGGCGGTCAGCCCCAGCCAGTACCCACTCACCGCGTAGCCGGCCAGCGACTGGCTCAGCCCGCGTCCCTGGACGAGGTAGCTGAAGGCCCAGTTGCCGACGCCGAGCTCGACGCCGACGTAGACGGCCAGCATCGCCGCGCCGGCCAGCACGCCGCGGTCACGCAGCGCGGCCCCCAGCAGCCCGCCGCGCGCGGGCGGGGACGCGAGCGCGGGCGCCGCCGGCGCCGGGGGAACAGCGGGGCCGGGCGGGGAGCCCGGGTAGACCAGCGCGAAGCCGACGGCCAGCGGGACGCAGGCCACCGCCAGGACCAGGCAGACCACGGTCCAGGTGGTGAAGCCGACGATCCAGGCGGCCAGCGCCGGGCCGATCAGCGCCCCCACGCCGAAGAACGCGTGCAGCCGGTTGAGCAGCGTCGTCGCGTCGGACTGGGCGGCGATGTAGGCGCTCAGCACGGACTCCAGCATCCCGGTCGCGTAGCCGACTACCATCTGCACCGCTATCAGGGCCGCCAGCGGCGGCCGGGAGGCCAGGTACAGCGTCGCCAGCACGAACGCGACGCCGCCGGCGAGCCCGGCGATCCGGAAGCCGAGCCGGCCGATCAGCACGCCGCTGTGCAGGCTGCCCAGGACGAACCCGGCCGAGCCGGTGAAGAACGTGATCCCGATCACGGCCCGGTCGACGCCGTAGTCGCCCATCTGCGCGAGCAGCAGGACCCCGTTGTCGCCGGCGCTGACCCCGATGAGCACGAACGCGACGTAGGACAGCAAGATGGCCGGCCGGATCTGCCCCGGTACCGAAAAGCGCCGCACTACGCAGCTCCCAGTAGATGTTTCGAAATTTTTCGCTATCGTCCGCGGTGAGCGAGCTACATCTTGCTGAGAACGGACGCGACCTCCGGGCCGGCCACCTGGGCACCGTAGCCGGCGTTGGTGACCAGGCAGGCGACCGCGATGTCCTTGGCCGAGTCGAAGGCGATGAGCCAGCTGTTGGGCTGCTCCTGGCCCTTGATGCTGGCCGTCCCGGTCTTGGCGTACACGTTCGGCCCGAAGCCGAGCCCGGTGGCGGTCCCGCCGGTCACCACCGCCCGCAT
>Ga0157369_10009132_pt1 | contig 11345 bp, 19 predicted proteins | sample C25metaG_FD_113461 | JGI IMG/M metagenome (GOLD analysis project Ga0157369, IMG submission 113461) | Corn rhizosphere microbial communities from Kellogg Biological Station, Michigan, USA - C2-5 metaG | ecosystem: Host-associated > Plants > Roots > Rhizosphere > Soil | place: USA: Michigan... | reverse complement strand
GGACTTAGTTGCAGGCGTTTTCCAGCGGACGCCACAAATACGCCACAACGCTGCATCGCGTGTGTGGATTCCGCAGCCGGCGAGGTCATCCCGCTGCGGGCCGCGCAGGCCTAGCCGTTAGGATGCCGTCGCAGCGCCTTTACGGATTTCTCGGGTACCGGGGGGTCTGTTCGTCGGCAAGGCCGTACACGAGGAGGACAGCATGTCGGAGGCGTTTGAGCGTGTGGCGCTCGCGGTGGAGCGCGATCACGCGGACAAGTCAGTGGCGACCCGGCGGAATTTCGTCGGCGGCACCGCGGCCATGCTTGGCAGCATGGGGCTGATCGGGGCGATGCCTGGCATCGCAAAGGCGGCAGGGTCGAGCGCCAACGGGCGGCAGCACGGGAGGAGTTGATCCACTACGAGGTGTTGGTGTCGGTGGCGGCAAAGCGGTGGCCACCAAGATCTGGATTCCTGACGCCGTGTTCGCGAACCGGATCAACTTCCTCAACACGCTGCGGGTCGGCGACCAGATCTTCGTCAACGCCTACCTGATCGGCACCGAGGCGTTCGCCCACCGCGGACAGAGCCAGCTGGCCATCACCGCCGCCCAGTTCATGGGCGTCGAGGGCGTGCACCGTGCCCTGGCCCGCCAGTCGCTGGGGCTGCTCGGAAACGACCGCGTATTCATGAAGGAGGAGACCAAGGAAACGGCGCCCGGCGCGCCCAACCGCGGCCAGCCCGGCTTCGAGTACATCCTCGACGCAGTCGCTCAGTTGGAGGCGGCCGGCTTCGGCTTCGGCAGCAGACCCCCAACGACCCGGACCTGAACACCTTCGCCCCTGATCTCGTCACCGGCTGAGGCGAGCCTCACCGTCGCATGTGGTGCCCCCACTGCACCTAAGTGGGGCGCCACACGCGACAGGTTGGCGCGAAACGGCGCTTCGGATCGCGTCGACGGAGCAGGCCCGGCGGTGCGGCGCCTCGCCTACGCGCCCCACCGCCGGGCCGCCCTTTCCCTCCGTATGACGGGTGCGGCAGGCGACAACCGTTCCGCGCCTTGCCCAGGCGGGTACGGACGCGACTGCGCGGGCCGGGATCGAGGCCACGCGGTTCTTCTCGGATCAAACCGCGTCAAAACCGGCCCGCGCACCTCCCGCTGCGGCGCGAGACGTCTCGATGCCGCTGACGAACTCCCAGCGCATCGGATTCGCCGACGCTGTCTCGCTGCTCCTGTTGATCCGTGAAGACGAGCGCGTGCTCTGCGACAAGGCGGCGGTGCGGTGGTTTGCCAAGTACGCGGCCGAAGACCAGTACCCAGTGAGGATTAGACGACTGTGAGACGACCAGGCGTCTCGGTTGACGACGGCCGTCCCCCGAGTTAACTTCTTTTGCTCGCCGGGGTGCACCGGCGAGCGCCTGTAGGAGTGACCTCTCCGTGGGAAGTGCAGTGCGGGCGCCCCGGCTTCTCAAAATCACGCCCGGTTCCCCCAAGATGGGCGGCGAAGCAGCATCTCGGCCGCGTGACCGCTGATTCTCGCCTCGTCCGCAAGCTCCCCCGTGCTGATGACACGCACAGGCGGCGACGGGGATGAGAGCTCGTCCAGTTGGTGCTGCAAGTCGTCTGCGAGGCGGGTAGCAGCGGCGTGGGTGCTCGCGCCCGTCACCGTTCTCCAGCTCCAGCCTTGCCAGTCCCGCTGTTGAACCACGAACACTGATCCCATAACCGCCGCCCTCTGTTGGACACTCGGCCCCAGCTACGGTCGAGGGTAGCTGCTAGGTGCCGACTGTGCGAGACGGCGCCGTCTCCGCGCACATATCTTTAAGGCCGCCGCATCGCAGCGCGGGGAACGCCAAGCCCTTCTGCCGGCCGTCCTAGCCTTGCCGCCGCCAGGCGTTCGGCGCTTCGTGCTATCCGTCACGGGTGGGCTTAGTCGAGGCGGCGAGTGCCTCCGCGGCAGCCCGATCTTCTTCATTTTGCAAGCTGTCGGCGACGATCGGAAGAAGCCTGGACAGGCTGGCGGCCAACGTATGCTGCTCCTCGGGGGTCAAAGGACCGTTGGCCAGCCGGTCGTGCACCTCCTTCGAGGCTTCGTCCAGGCGCCGGATCATCTCGCCACGACTCATCTCGCGGCTCATCGTGCTGCCCTCCATTCTCGGGGCCCAACACTCCTGTGTACCCGGCGGCGCCTCCTGATACGCCCGCCACGCGCCCGGCGGCTAGTACATGTGTACGCGGGATCTAGCCGGCGACTTCGCGGTCGCGGACGGTTGGTCCAAGCCTCGTGGTACGGTCAGCCCGCGCGGGTGAGTCCAGCAGCGCGGCTCATCCGCCGCGGCGGGCCCGGGTGTCACATCTCCTACGCGCCGTCTGGCCGTTTCGCCAGCCGCCCAGGTGTCAACGCCGGCGTCTCACCCTTCCGGAGCGGACCCGGCCGCTTCAACCCCGGCAACCCCGACGCCGAAGCGTCCGGCTTCTTCAACATCAACACCCTCGGCGGCTCCCACACCGCGGTTCGATCAGGCGCGGAGTTCGCCCCAGTCGGCCGGCTGCCATGCCCCGGCCCGCAAATCCGCTTCGCACTCAGAAGATCGAGGCCAAGCCGAGCGCCATGATCCGCCGCCGAAGCCGCCGTCGACACGAGCAGCTTCACCAACGGATGAATGCCCACCGCACCATGCTTCACCTACAGCGGCCTCCCCAACGCCTCCCACTCACGCCGCGCACGCACCTCGAGATCAACCGCTCGGCAATACCGCTCCACCGCGTCGTGGAACCCGCCAAAATCCGGCCCCAAAAGCCCCTCGCAACGCTTCCACGCCGCCCGAGCGGCCGGGTCAAGCCCCGACGGCGGTTTCACCTGACCCCCCTCTCAAAACGCGATTTCCCACTGGGCGGGGTTGGAGGGGGATTGGACACGGCTCGCGGCTTGGGCCGACCACCCCCCGGCCAAGGCCTACACCCGACGAGGCATAGCCATTTTGGCGTTCCGGACGGGACTTGGGCATCGTGGCGTTTTGTCCCTTGTGTGGCGGTCGGCCCCGACGATGGCCACAGCTCCCGCCCTCCGATAGACTCGCTCTCGTGCTCGTCAGTCGAGACAAAGGGGAATTGAGCCCGCAAGGCGTCCGCGTCCTCATTGAGTTTGAGCTTTCTCCTACGCCCGATGCGGATTGGGCTCGGATATTCACTGCGGAGGGCGGCCGGTATCCGGAGGGATACGCCCACCCATCTTCAATGGCGCAGCCCGAGTTGAGCGGCAGTCGCTTGTCTCTCTACGCTCCGAGTGGCGAGATCTCTGAGTACGTCGGCAAGCTTGACGAGCGCATCGATGCCGCAAACAGGGTCTACGAGCGGGAAGTTGAGCCGAACCGGGAGCGAGAGCGCCAAGCTCAGGACGAACAACTCGCCGACTCTCAGCGCAGGCTCGCGGGTGATCAGCAGGCGCTTGACGAGTTGAACGAACAGCGGCAGCACTCCGAGTAACTCGCGCGCTCGAGATACGGGGATCGGCACAGTGGCTAGCCGACCCATGCCTGCTCCTGGCTACGCCCGCCGTCGTGTCTGCCCGAGCATGTGTGCCAGACGCCGCGGCAGGTGTCGGGGTCGAGCGGGTCGACGACCTGGTCGACGAGCGTGGTGAGCGGGACGGGCCAGTGGTCGGCGATGGTGCTTGGCACCCGCCAGGAGCCGGTCGCGTTCGCGGCGAACGCCGATCAAGCTCGACGGCACCGCCGCGATGTCCTGCTGGAATCCTGCCAGCGACGCTTCGTCAGCGTTGGTCATGGGGTTCCCCCGAGCCGTATCTCACCGAGCCGGCGCTTGGGCGGTGCGACATCCGTCGCGCTCCGTCTGCCAGCGTGGTTCGTAGCGAGCGTCGCGCCCGTCTGGCCTGCACATCCAGGCGCGTCCGGCGGGCATCGACCGACACCACCTCGCCGCACGGCACGAGCGCGGTGCGAAGCAGCAATCGCCCGCCGGTGACGGCCAGATACGCCGGCCGCGCCGCGTCGGCGGCGTAAACCACCGATTCAACGACGCCGACCTCGCCCTCGGGACTCTGAACTTTGAACCCCTCGCAGTGGCCCAACCAGTAGTCCTCGCCCCTCCCACCAGCGTTGATCGGTTGCGCCGGCGGCGGGTGGTCCGCGGTCAGCGCCAATACCGTGGCGCGTGGCAACAACATCAGCCTCCCCCTTCCACAAGGATTGGGGTGGGCTAGCCAAACGGACCCCGGAGCGGCTGTCTGTTCAACCGGCTCACACCGAACTACTCCAACATAGTACCGCGCGGCACAAGGGAGGGAACCACACACGGCACCGGACTCGCCCGGCAAGCCGGACAGCACGTTTCTCGTGCGGCGGCTACCCTTGTGGGTGCTGACTTTGCGTCGAGTCGACGCTCTCCGCTTTGCGCCGAGCCGGTCGTTCGTGGAACGCCCTGGACAAGATGGAGAGCGGATGGTGAGGCTCCGCGATGGAGCACTACTCGACTGGGGACGCCGCCGAGGTGCGGCTGAACCGCCTGCTGAACCTGATCCTGGAAACGGCCGTTGAAGCTGTCGGATTCAGCGCCGCCACCGTCACCGCCCGGCACGCTGGCGACGTGTCCACGGTGGGCGCCACCGACCAGCGCCTGATCGGCCTCGATGACGCCCAGTACGCGGCCGGCGGCCCGTGCATGGCGACCCTCGACCAACCCGACGCGATCTTCTTGGAGGACGCCTCCACGGGCGAAGAACGGTGGGAACACTTTGCCGAGACGGCGCGCCATCTGGGGGTGAAGAGCTCGCTGTCGGTGCACGTACCGACCGACTCGGAGGCAGTGGCGGCAAGCCTGAACCTGTACTCCCGCGAGCGGCTCGAGTTGAGCGACGGTCAGCTGCGACTGGCGCTGAGCTACGGCGAGCAGCTGGCCGCGACGCTGCAAAGCGTGGATGCCTACAAGTCCGCCGCGACGCTGGCGCGGAACATGGCCGAGGCGATGCGCAGCCGCGCCGTGATCGAACAGGCCAAGGGCATCCTCATGGCCGACGAACGCATCACCGCAGACGAAGCGTTCCAACGGCTGGCGAAACTCTCTCAGACGGCCAACCTCAAGCTTCGCGACGTCGCCCGCCGCCTCGTCGACGATCGCAGCCGGCCTGCTGGTTAGGAGACGCGCGGGCGCCGGCCGTCGCACCGCCGCCCTTCGCCCAGATGCCGGCCGGTGGGGGAGCACCGGCCAGAACGCCGGAGATGGGGAGGAGCCAACCTGAAGCGGTTGTCGCCGGCCTTCGAAGTCGGAACGCTCCGACCACCGGCTGGCGGTTCAACCGTTGCGCGGCGCAATCTACTCCCATACCCGCCCGCGGTCAACGCGGACAACTACGCGATCCGGTCGCGATCGCCGAGCAGCCCCGCGCCGGAGCGGGCCATCCACACGGCTCCAAGGTGTCATCGACCCTCGCACGGCGCTCGGGCGCCGTCGACCGCGACGTCTCGAGCATCACCTTCACGAGCGCGTGCACGCCGGCAGCGAACGGTCGGCCGCCGAAGGCCGCGTCTAGCGCTGGACGAGCGCGTAGATGCCGATTGCGACGAGGATGGTCACCGTCGCGGCGGCGACGCCGATGAGCGTGTTGCCGAGCGCCGCCGCGCCATCGTCACGGCGATCGAGTCCCGCGATCCCAACCGCGACCGCACCCGGTGCGACGAGCGAGGCAAGGAGGGTCGCGGCGACGATTCGGGCCAGGTCACCGGCCGGGAGATAGCTGGAGAGCGAGAGCAGGGTCATGGCGTGACGACGACCGGCGCAAGTGCCTCGCCGGCCGTCGGGACTTCCACCTCGTCGAGCACGTTCTCGGCGGTGACGTTGGTGCGATGGGCGATGCGAAAGACCACAGCCAGCACCACGGCAGTGATGATCGCCACGACGATGACGCCCGTGGTTGCGCTCGAGAACGCCGCCACCATCTCTTCGGCCGACGCGCCGATGAGGCCCGCGGCGGGAACGGTGAGGACCCAGGCGACCACCATGCGCCGAACGACCAGCCAGTGGACGATTCCACCGCGTCGCGCGAGACCCGTGCCGATGACGCCGCCCGAGACGACCTGGGTCGTGGACAGCGAGAACCCGAAGAAGCTCGATGCAAGGATCGTCGTCGCGCTCGCCGTCTCCGCCGAGAACCCCTGGGGCGGCGCGATGGGCGTGACCTTCGTCCCCAGGGTGCGGATGACGCGCCACCCGCCGGAGAACGTTCCGAGCGCCACCGCGATCGCGCACGTCACGATCACCCAGGTGGGAACTGCGGATCCCGGCGCGAGCCGCCCTCCGGCCACCAGCGTGAGCACGATCACGCCCATCGTCTTCTGGGCGTCATTGGTGCCGTGCGCCAGTGCGACCAGCGAGCTGGACAGGATCTGGCTGACCCGGAACCCGCGCTGCACGCTGGCCTCGCTCCGCCGCCGGGTCGAGCGGTACGCCACGCGGGTGGCGACGAGCGCGGCCAGGCCACAGACGAACGGCGCCACCAATGCCGGGGCGATCACCTTCGACGCGAGCCCGCTCCAGAGGACGCCGGCGGTGCCCTCGGCCACCAGCACGGATCCGATCACACCACCCACCAGCGCGTGTGACGACGACGAAGGAATCCCGGCGTACCACGTGATGACGTTCCACACGATCGCCCCGACCAGGCCCGCGAAGATCACGGGGACCGTGATCATGCCCTGGTCGACGATCCCGCTCGCGATGGTCGCGGCGACCGCGACCGAGAGGAACGCGCCGACCAGGTTCAGGACGGCGGCGAGCCCGACCGCGCGGCGGGGCGGGAGCGCCTCGGTCGCGATCGTGGTCGCCATCGCGTTCGCCGTGTCGTGGAACCCGTTGGTGAAGTTGAACACCAACGCCGTGGCCACCGTCAGGATCACGAGCCCGAGCACAACTCATTCTTACCACCGAGCCCGGCGCAGGACTATCCCCGCAGTTCACCCTTACCGGGTGAACGCAGCTCAGTTGCGCGACCGCCCGTCGTAGGAGAGATGGCGGCGGGACCCGACCAGGATCGCCAGCCCGACCGCCCCGACGAGCACCCCGAGGACGGCATGCGGGTGATCCGCCGGGTGCCCCCTGCAGACGTACAGCAGCCCTCCGGATGGGCTGCAGCCGAGCGAGCCGCGGATCAACGCCAGGTGGACGCCGAACGCCATCAGCGCCAACCCGGCGATCGTCCCGATCCACCGGAGCAACGTCCTGCGCGAATCCGACATGTGTCAAATGTCCGCGCACCCGTCCGTCAGAGCCGGGGTGGGGTTACCCGTACGTCGATGCACGAGCCCCCACCCTGGCCGTGCCCGCGCCCGTGGGTGAAGCTGGCCCGATGAGCGCTGCACTGCGACACCGGCTGGACTCCCTGCTGCCGCGTGGCCCGCTGGACCTCGCGCGCCAGATCGCAATCGTCTCGCTGTTCGACATCGCCTACGAGCTCTCGCGGGTGCTCGCCACCGGCGGCCGCAGCGCCGCGCTCGCGCACGCCCACACGGTCGTCGACACCGAGCGTTCCCTCGGCATCTCCCGCGAGCTCTCGGTGCAGCGGTTCGCGCTCCACGCGCCCGGGATCGTGCTCGACATCGCGAACTGGACGTACTTCAACGCCCAGTTCACCGTCACGTTCGCGTTCCTGCTCTGGGCCTACCTGCGCCACACCGACCGGTACACGACGATCCGGAACACGGTCATCGCCGCCGACGCGATCGGCCTGATCGGCTATCTCGCCTACCCGACGGCGCCGCCGCGCATGCTGCCCCGGCTCGGCTTCACCGACACGCTGAACCAGGCCGCGGTGAACCACCACTCGGGGGCGATCGCCTCGCTCGCGAATCCGTACGCGGCCATACCGAGCCTGCACACGGCCTACGCGCTGATCTTCGGCGTCTCCGGCGTCGTCCTCGCCCGGCGCTGGTGGATCCGCGGCATGTGGGCGCTCTACCCGGGACTCGTCGTCTTGTCGATCGTCGCCACCGCGAACCACTTCGTGCTCGACGCCGTCGCCGGCGCGACCGTGGCCGTTCTCGCCGGCACCTTCACGATGGTCGTGTTCCCGCGCTGGAAGCGGTGCGAACGGTCGCGAACCGCGCCGGCGCTTCGGCCCGACCGCGCGTGCGCGTGAGGCCGCCCTAGGCGCCTTCGGCGTACTGCGGCGCGTTGCCCCCGATCTCCATCCAGTCGGCCTTGTAGGCGACCTGGAGGTGGAAGGTGGGCTCCATGTCGAGCTCGCGCATCAGGCCCGCCGCGACGAAGTACTTCTCGCCGAGGTCGTCGTAGAGGCTCGAGCCGCAGTTGCTGCAGAAGTGCCGCGGAGCGAACTCGCTCTCGTACCGGCTGACCAGGTCCTCGCCTTTCGTGAAGCGGAAGTTCTCCTTCGCGACGACAACGCCCGCGAGGCTCGATCCCGTCCAGCGCTGGCAGCGGGTGCAGTGGCAGTAGCCGAGGCCTTCGGGGTCCGTCACCTCGTACTCGATCTTGCCGCAGAGGCAGGCTCCCTTGAGCGTCTCACTCATCTCTGACCCCCTTGTCGAGTGGTGTATGACGATCCGAAGACAACGCTAGCACCGGTGCGGCGGCGGAGCATGTTCGCCGCCACCGGGCTCAGGTCGGCCCGCGAGACGGCCGATGCCATGGGGATGGAAGACACACCCAAAACCTGCGATGTGCAGGGCTGTTCGCAGCCGGCGGCGGCGCACGCGACGTACTGGGTTCCCGGTCTCCCATGGATCCACCTGTGCCGCGAGCACTGGGCGATGATCGGCGAGCGCCGCGCCGAGCTGCGGGTGCTGCTCGGGATCGAGCCCGATCCGCCCGAGACGCGGTAGTACCATTCCGCGCTCCGGCAGTTGCTATGGGGGGAGATGAGGGTGGTCGCGCGCTTCCACGGCGGGTTCCTCGACGGCAAGCTCGTCGCCGACTGGGCGGCGCCGCCCGGCTCGTCTGTCTGGATCGAGCGGGTCGACGGCGGCCTGATCGCGACCGAGCAGCCGCCCGACGAGGACCCAGAGAACGGCGACGCCGCGCCGGGGTACGACCACTACGTCCTCTCCGAGGTCGTCGCCGACCTCGCCGTCTATCACGCTGCCGACTAGCCTGGGCCACCCTCCGCGAGCGCGCGCAGGCTGGCGTGCTCCTCGGCGCAGGCCGGGCAGCCCTGGAGGTGCGCCCGCATGCCCAGGCAGTGGCGCTCGCGGGCGCACTCGGCAGGGCTGACGCAGACCGGGCAGAGGGCGAACTCGTGCCCGAGCTCGGCATCGACGTAGCGGTCGAGAAACTCGAAGCAGTCGTCGCAGCCGAGCTCGGGCGGCTCGGGGCCGAGCAGCCGGTCGGCCGTCGGGGGCTCGTTCATGGCTCGACCTCCCGGGCGAGGTGGGCACGCAGCTTGCGGCGGGCGTCGTGGAGGGTCTTGTAGATCGCGCCGCGTGTGGTCTGGAGACGGTCGGCGAGGACGTCGATTGGCACGTCGTTCAGGGCGATGCCGACCAGGATCTCGCGCTGGTGCGGGCTGAGGGCCTCACGGATCGCGACGGCGATCGCCCGCAGCCGCTCCGCCTCGTCGGGGTCGGCCGCCGCGACCGCGGGAGCGAGCCGCGTCCACGCCTCCGGCTCGAGGGTGATCTCACGGTGCTGCCATGCGCGCCGGCGCGCCTTCACGGAGGCCTCGAGGATCGCGAACTTCGCCGCCCAGGTGGTGAAGCGGCTGTCGCCGCGGAATGTCGCCAGCTTGCGCATGACCGCGAGGAGCGCGTCGTCGGCGGCCTGCACCGCCATGTCGTCGAGCTCCCCGGCCGGAACGTCGCGGAGGGCCGCGCGGCGCCGGCCGAGCTCGAAGCGGGCGGCGCGCAGCAGAAACGCGTGCAGCCGGGCCACGTCCATGTCGCGCTCGCCGCTCGGGAGGCTGAGCCCGCGCACCCACGCGCGAGAGTCCGGGTCGAGCGGCGCGGACGCCGCCGCCGTTGCACGGGCCGGCCCCACGCTCCGCACCGTATCGGGCGCGTCGCGGCTCAGCAAGGACGTGGCCGCAGGTCGATGGGCGCCATGATGCGGACGGCGATCTCGGGCGGGCACCCGGCCTCGACGAGGTTGATCAGGCCGTGCAGGTCGAACCCGCAATCGCCCGCGAGCATGACCGCGGTGCGCTCATCGAACCCGGCCGCCTCGAGCCGCCGCTCCCGCCAGCCGGCCACGTCGATCTCGGTCGCGACGCCGGTGTCGGAGACGATCTTCATGCTCCTCTTGCGTCCGCGCGACGCCGGTCCTTACGCCGGACGGGCCACGTAAGAACGGTCCCTCGGCCGACGCTAGACCCGTGAGGCAGTGAAACACCTTCGAGGGAAAGGACGTCACATGCACGACGCCAGGCCCAGGGGTCGCCGGCGGCTGATGATGGCGGTCGGCCTGCTCGTCGCGGCCGCCGCGATCGGCATCGCCGTCGGCAAGACCGCCGACGCCCAGACGCACCGGGCCGCGGCCCGCTCGCACGCCGCTGCGACGATGGACATGCGCGGGATGGTCACGCCCCGCCAGCTCGCCTTCCGGAACGCGATGCGCGTCCTCTGGGAGCAGCACGTCGCCTGGACGCGGCTCGCGATCGTGAGCTTCTCGGGCAACCTGCCCGACCTGAGCGCGACCGAGGCGCGGCTGCTGCGAAACCAGCACGACATCGGCGCGGCGATCGTCCCGTTCTACGGCCGCGCCGCCGGGCACCGGCTGACGGCGCTCCTGCGCCAGCACATCCTGATCGCGGTGCGCATCCTCGGCGACGTGAGGTCGGGAGACTCGGCGGCAGCTCGGGCGGGACAACGCCGCCTGGTACGCGAACGCGAACCGGATCTCGGCCTTCCTGCACGGCGCCAACCCGCACCACTGGCCGCTCGCGGGGCTGCGGGCCATGATGCACCGGCACCTGAAGCTGACGACGAACGAGGCGGTCGCGGAGCTGACCGGTAAGTTCCGGGCGAGCGTGCAGGCGTACGACCAGGTCGAGCACGAGATCCTCGGCATGGCCGACATGCTCAGCACGGGGATCATCGCCCAGTTCCCGGGGCGGTTCCGCTAGCCACCTCGACGGCTCTCACGCAGGTCTCACGCCCGCCGTGGACACTAGGCGCCGACGGCCGGGCCATCCGCCGCGACACTGCCCGCTCGCATCGGAAGGCCCGGCCGTCCGTCCGGAACCCTACGCTTCTGCCGTGTTCCTGAACCTCCTCGTCGCCGTCGACGGATCCGCGCACGCCGACCGCGCGCTCGAGGAGGCCGTCGACCTGGCCCGGGCGCAGCGCTCGCGGATCACGCTGATGAGCGTCGCGTCCCGCACCGCCTGGCGGTTCATGGCCGG
>Ga0157369_10009131_pt1 | contig 11346 bp, 6 predicted proteins | sample C25metaG_FD_113461 | JGI IMG/M metagenome (GOLD analysis project Ga0157369, IMG submission 113461) | Corn rhizosphere microbial communities from Kellogg Biological Station, Michigan, USA - C2-5 metaG | ecosystem: Host-associated > Plants > Roots > Rhizosphere > Soil | place: USA: Michigan... | reverse complement strand
TCGACCGTACTGAACCGCGTTACGACCGCTGACGGATGCACCACAGCGCCGGCGCCCACGAACGCAGGAGCAATTACCCGAGCGCCGCGGGCGATGCGCGCGCCTTCGCCCATCCATACGCCGGGCCGGACCTGGCGCCCGAACGGGGCAAGTTCAATCGCTCCCTCGAATGCCTGGATGGTCAGTTGTCTCAGGTCGCTTCCCGTCAGCATGGGATTGTGCGGACCCTGGTAGCGATACGGCACGGAGGGAGTACGCAGCTCCCGCATCTGGTGCCGGAAGAGAAACGCCGCATCGTTTCGCCGCGAGGCGCTGATGCAGAACACGTCCAGAGCACGCCCGTCGCTATTTACCGTTGTGCTGACGCGGTTGCGGCGATCGAGATGGAATCCGATCAGGTCGTCGTAGTCCAGCTCGAGGTATGGGCCCACGCGCTGCACCAGCATGACCTCGGCTCCGTTCTGGGTGGCCTCACCGAAAACGTTTTCGCATTCCCTCCACGGATTACCTTCCGCCGCCGGGACGAACTGGACTTGCGGTGGAATCGAGGTGCTGTTCTTGACCTGGTCGACCGGCCCAACCACGAAAATCGTGCTCACGCCGTAGCGGATCAGGCGGTCGGCAATGCGCAGGACGAGCGGCCGACCGAGTACATCCACGGTTGCCAGCGGAGCGCCGCCGAATAGTGCTGAAGTCCCATCCGTATCGGCGGTTCCCGTCCCGATCAGGAGTATGGCCTTTACATCCAAGCGTTCCACCTCGGCGCAGCGGCGCGGTAAACGGCGGAACGCGACGGGATCCACGACGGGATTCGGCGGTACCGCGAGATCGGCTCCAACGCTCTCGCTTTCTGGTGCAGGTTGAAGGACCGGAGATATTTACGGACGATCTGCGGCATGGTCATGCGCAACGCGGCGGAAAAGTTCTGCTCCGACATCTCGCGCTGCCGCTCGGGTGATTGCAGCAGTTCCAATAATTTGTCAGTCAGGCTGTCGGGATTGCCGGTTTGGTAGAACTCGATGGCGATGCCTTCGTCTTCCGACATGTCGTAGAAGTCGCGGATCGCCGCCGACACGATCGGCACGCCGTACTCGCACGCCAAATGCGCCACGCCGCTGGAGCCGGTCGCGGAGCTGTAAGGCATGACCATCACGGTCGCGCTGCGAAACAGGTCGGGAATGCTCTCTTCCGCCACGTAGCCGGTGAAATGGATGCGCGAGTTGTCCTTGTACTTTTCGGCCACAGACTCCACGTAGCCGGGCGTCATCGGATGATTGCCGCCGGCGATGACGAGACGCGTGTTCGGCAGCTTCGGAGCCAACCGCTCAAACGCTTCCAGCAGAAGCTCCAGCCTCTTGTACGTGCCCCATTTGCCGAACGCGAGGATGCGATGGTCCGGTTTTCCGCGCTGCGAAAAGTCCGGATACTCCGGCCGCGCCGACAAAATGCCGTGCGCGCGGAAGTGGACGTTTTCCCCACGGTATTTCTCGATCAGGGTGCGCCGGTACGCCGGCAACAGCACCGAAAGGGAGTTCGACATCAGGAGCATGCGGGTGGCGAGCGATCCGCCCAGCCGGTAAAGGCGAGGGCAGCGGATGCCGGCGTCGGCGAGGTCAACGTTGTCCATCAAATGGTGCAGTGTGACGTGGGTGTAGCAGCCGAAGATCCGGTTCAATACTGGAGTCGCCAAGCCGAAAAACGCGGGCAGGGGCTTGTCTCCGAAGGTTGAGAACAGCAGGTTGAACCAGACGACATCCGGGCGGATCTCCCGCACCGTCTTCAACAGCCGCGCCGCATTGGAAGGACGATTGAAGCTCCAGCAGCGGACAACGTCGAAGTCTTCCTTCTCCGGTTCAGGCGTCTCCAACTCATCGGCGAGCACGGTGACGCTCAGCAAAGGATCGCGCTGGAGCTCACGTGCGATGTGAAACCCGTATTCATTCAGTCCACGCCGGCTCGGCGGGAACGCAGTCACCAGGCAAATCTTCATGGGCCCCTCTGGCACTAAAACAACGTCAAGCGAAAGACCGGTCGAAAGAGCGCTTGACCGTGGCCAGTGAATTGAAAGAACTGTTCCTGTTGTAGCCCGACGGAGAATTGAAGCGGATACTCCACCGGAACGGATCCCGAACCGTCTGCCATCGATCTGTGCAGCGGCTTTACATAAGAGATGAAGAATCCGCTGTGCATGTTGTCATAGGCATGAAATCCTTCCCCGCGCGAGTAGGCGAAATCCGCGTCCACCGTCCAGCGGCGGGTTGGCTGGTACTGAAAAGAAATTGCCGGGCGCATCGCCTGCGCGAACACCCACGAAGTGTCCTGCACACGCCACGCGCGGATGTATTCGCCCACCGCCGTCAGCTTCATCCGCTCGCCGAAGCGATGTTCCACTCCCGCGTAGGTGCTGGTGCTGAAGAATTCGCGGATCAGCGGACGGAACATCAGGTCGCGGTTGCTGTAGCCGGTGACCATCGAGGTGTGGCCCCAGGGGCGCCCGACCACGAACTCCACACGCGCTCCGAGGTCGCGAGAACTCAGCGAGCGGTTCGTGAAGGGTCCGGATTCGTGGAATGCGTTGCCGCGCACCGCGATCCAGTTGAAGAACGAGTTGGTTGAGACGTACACGAACTGGCGGAACAGGTTCTGGTTCAGCTCGATGGCCGAGGTCTTGCTGCCCGCATCCCTTCGCGCGGTGAACTGGATGCCGGTGTTGAACTGGATGGTGTTCCGGCCCAACCGCAGCACCGGGTTGATGCCGGTGTTCAGGCTGTAGTCGGTGGTGTTGCGGTCGAGGATCAGGGTTTCGCTGGGGACGCTGTACTGCCCCCGGGAGTTACGAATCTGGAAGAACCCGCTGACCGTGGGCAACGTGCCCTGGTGGAAGCGGTAAGCGCTGGTCCACGCGGTCTGGAGGGACGACCGCGGCGGCGGCAGCGAGCCGGTCGAGTTCTGCACGCCGAACAGCTTGGCGTCCAGCATGTACATAGTCTCGTCGTCGAAAATGGGCGCGACGTCGAGGTTGGTCAGGACGCTCCAGTTATGGTTGAGCCGCAGCCCTTCGTCTCCGGCGACTTCGGCGAGTTCGCGCTCGGCCACCGGGTCTTCGCCGCCGAGCTGGTTGGCGTGCGCCAGGGCCGTGAGCGCTCTCACGTTGTCGTGCTGCTGACGGTAAACGTTGGCCATCGCCAGCGTGTAGTCGTAGTTCTCCAGGTTCTCGTCGGCGCTGCCGAGGGTCTCGAGTTGCCGTTGCGCCTCCGCCGAACGTCCGGTCGCCAGGTAGGTGTTCGCGAGGCCGATGGCGACGACTTCATCGGCAGCACCCAGATCCGCGGCGCGCTGGTAGTAGCGGCGCGCGAGGTCGAAATCATTCATCGACAGGAAGGTGTTAGCCGCCTCGATAAGGTTGTCGGCCGTCACGGGCGCGGCTTCGCCCACGCGGGATTCGGCGAAGGCGAGCGCGATCTGCTGCTTGGCATCGTCCCATTTGCCTTCGCGGGCGAAGACGCGCGCGATAGCAAGCCGCACGTCCACCTTGTCGGCATCGGGCGTCTCAAGAGCGCGAGAGAAGCGGTCCATGGCGGCGCCGCGGTCGCCCAGAGTCAAGAACGCATCGCCGGTGGCCAGCAGCACGCTCGACTGGTCCGCGCCGGCCTTCTCTGCCTGTTCGACGTATTGGATCGTCCGGTTGCGATCGTGTAGTTGTGCCGTCGCGTGCGCCATTTCCGCGTAGATGAGCGGATCGTCCGGCGACAACGTCATCGCTGTGTTCAATACGCGCAGCGAATCGCTGTAGCGGCGCAGGTGATAGAGCGTGTCGGCAAGCGCAAGCTCCAGGTGCAGATCGTCGGGCGCATACTTCAGTGCGACTTCATATTCCTTCTCAGCTTTTTCAAGCAGCCGCATCTGGCGATAGGCCGTCGCGCGTGCCAGGTGCACGGCGCCGGAGTCACCCATGAGTTTTGCCGCCGTGTCGGCCTGATCCAGCGCCGTCTTGCCCTTGTGCAGTTGCAGGCTGGCGAATGCCAGGCCGAGGTGAGCGATGCCGTTGTTAGGCACGAGCTTGAGCGCGACGTCGAAGTCTTCTGTCGCCTGCTCGGCGTTCTGAAGATCGTTCAGCACGTAGCCGCGGTTGATGTAAGCCTCCACCATCTTCGGATCGCGTTCGATGGCGTGCGTGTAATCGTCGACGGCTTCGTCGAGCAGCTGCGATTGCTTGTGGACGTGCCCGGCGAGCAACGGGAAGTTCGGTTCCTTCGGCAGCACGTTGGCGTACTTGTCGACCAGCGCCAGCACATCGTCGTAGCGGCCAAGATCGTAGAGCGCGTAGCCGAGGTAAACGGAGGCGTTGCGGTCGGTCGGCAATTGCTCGAGCACGCGCCGGCCGAGTTGTGCCGATTCGGCGTACTTACCCGTGTGGAACAGGTAGCGCTCGCGCTCCAGCATGACCTTCGGCTCGTTCTGCATGCCGCCGGTGGCGCGAGCCAGCCATGTGCCCGCGCTGTCGAATTTGCGCGCCTCGATGGCGGCATTTGCGGCGTTGGCGACGACGATCGCGTTCTTCGGCGCCCGTTTATACGCTTGCTGGTAATCATCCTCGGCGCGAGCGAAGTCGCGCGTGGCGGTATGGAGATCTCCGAGCGCGAGGTGCGGAACGTAGTCGTTCGGATACGCTGCTGCCAGCTTGTTGAACCATTCCTCGGCGAGCTTTACATCGCCGCCGTCGCGCGCCAGGTACCCGAGGCTCTCCATGGCGAAGTGGTTCGTTGGATCGTGCGCCAGCACGTCGGCGTACATCTTCTTCGCTTCGTCCTTGCGGCCGACCTTCCACAACAGCGATCCGTATTGCAGCCGCGCATTGTTGTTGTTGGCGTCGATCGACAGGGCGTCTTTCAAATCCGACTCGGCGCCGGTGTAATCTTCGCGAGACATCTTGAGCGACGCCCGCACGCGCAGGAATTCCGCCTTCGCGGGTCCTTCGACGTTGACCTTTGCCATCAGCTGCTCGGCGGCCGCGAGTTGCTGCTGTGCGGCGGAGTCGTTGCCGGTCTCGCGATACAAGTCGGCGAGATTCATGCGCAGCAGAACGGGATACAGCGCGCCCTCGGGCACGCTTTCCGGGACATGCGCGAGCGCGAAGTTGTACTCAGTAATTGCGTCCTGCTTGCGATCTTCGGATTTGGCCAGCGCTGCGCGGATGGCGTGCAGGCGGTAGTGATTGGCGTCGATCTTCGCCGCGCGATCGAGGAAACGCTTGCCATCGTCGGCCGCGCCCGCGTTCAGGTTCGCCTGCGCCGCGCTCAGCTGAAACTTGATTTCGCCCGGCTGCGCGGTCGCCGCTTCGCTGTATGCCTTCGCCGATTCCTGCTTGTCGCCGTCGAGCTCATACGAGTAGCCGAGGTCGGCGAGGACATCCGGGGTCGGATGCGGGACGCTCTTCAGCGTCTCGATCGCGCCCTTGTAATCGTGTTCTTCGCGGTAGTAGTTCGCGACCGCGCGGAAGATCTCGGGATTGTTCGGCGCGCGCCGCTTCGCCGTATCGAGCAATTGCTTGGCCTTGTCGGGCTCCTTCAGTCGCATGTAAGCCATGGCCATCAACAGCTCGGCGTGCGCCGACGGCTGCTGGCTCTCGGCGCGTTGCAGGACCTGGACGCCCTGTTGGAGGTCGTTGATCTTGATGTACAGCTCGCCGAGCACGAGGAGGTCATTCACGCGCTTGGGATTTGCCGTGGTGACCTGCTGCAGCATTCGGATCGCTTCGCCCGTGTTGCCGGCCTTGGCGTAGGTCTGGGCCAGGCCCGAGAGGCCGTCGGGCGAATTCGGCTCGCGCGCCAGGCCTTTGCGATACGCGTCCACGGATTGCGAGAGCTGCCCGGCCATGCGCGCGGCGTATCCCGCCAGGAACCAGAGCTTGGCGTTGTTCGGGGCGTCCTGCGCGGCGCGCTGCGCAAAGCTCGCGGCGGCGGCGTAGTTGCCGTGCTTAAGTGCGTCCTCGGCGGCGCGGGCCATCCGGCCGACCTCAATACTGTTGCCCCAGCCGATGCCGCCGGAATCGCTCGGCGCGGACTGGGCAGCCTTCGCCCGGCCCTTCGAGGGGGCCTTCTGATTCGACGGCGCGCTCTGGCCGGGGATTTCGAACGTCTGGCCAAAGCAAGCCGCCGTCAGCGCGAGGAACAGAAATGTATTAACGATGCCAAGGAATCTCTTCACGGGACCACCGCTCAAAAGCTGGTTGTGGCGCAATCTAATACGCAAGCAGGGTTCCACCTCGATTCGCCGGAACGCCCTGCAAATGCCCGTGTTTCGGGGCGTTTGGACGAGGGGGTTTCAGCAGCTCTGCTGACATACGGAACCGAAGTACCGCGTGTGAGTACCTGCCGCCCCACCGACACTTTTCGTGACATTCCTCCAGCCGCAACTCTGTTTTGCGCCTGAAGGAAACCCAAACCAGCCAGTTGGGAATCCAAACTGCTCCTGAAGGTTGTGTGTTCCCGACGCCTGCGCGTTCGCGCCGGCCTCAGTCCCGGAGGAAACCTTGGCAGTCAGTTCCCCGACCCAGAGCGCCCCACGGCAGGGCCTCCCGCTTTCCGTCATCCTTTTGCTCGCAGCCGCCGTTCACGGGCCTCTGCTGCTGATGCAGATTCCCGCGCAGTCCTATGACGCGAACATGCACATGTTCTTCGCGTCACACTATGCGAAGCACTGGTTCAACCCCTGGAACGAAAAGTGGTTCGGCGGCTTCTCGCAGACGACGTACCCGCCACTCGCTCACCAGTGGGTTGCGCTTTTCTCGCACCTCTTCGGACTGCAGATGGCGTACATGTTCGTGCAGCTTTGCGTGATCCTGCTGCTCGTCCTGGGCGTCTACCGCTACGCGAAGATCTGGGTGGACGAGCGTTCGGCCTCGTACGCCGCGCTCGGCACCGTCTTCCTCGGCTCGCTCGCGATGCTGGTTTACCAGTCGGGACAGCTGCCCAACACCTTCGCCGCCGCGCTCACGCTCAACGCGCTGCCGTTCTTCTATGACTGGTCGCGCGCGGGACGTCCGGCTGCGCTGGTGAAGGGAATTGCGGTCACGCTCGCCGCCGCCGCCGCGCACCACGTCACGCTGATTTTCGGCATGGTGTTGTTCGCGCTGCCGGTTCTCTGGGAAGCGATCGTCGACCGTCGCCTCGACGCAGGACGCTCGTCGATCGGGTCGGTGATCTCACGCGGCGTAATCTTCGCCGCCATCGCCGCGGTGCTTTGCGGCGTGATCCTGCTTCCGTACGTGATCATCCTCAAGCAGAACCCGATCACGCAGATGCCGATCCCGCATCCCAGCCGCGACAACTACCTGCTCAACATCAACAGCGGGCTAAACTTCTGGGTGGTTCCTTACGGCGCGCTGATTCTCGCGCTGCCGTTCATCTTCTGGCGCGGCGGCACGCAGCGCCGGCTGCGCCCGCTCTTCTTCGGATGGTGGCTCACCACCATGATCGGACTCGGCGGCACTACGCCCGTCGCGCGGCTGCTGCTCGGACGCGCCTTTGAGGTTCTCACCTTCGAGCGCTTTACCTTCTGGTCCACGCTGATGGCGCTGCCGCTCGCGGGCCTGCTCTGCCGCGAACTGATTGAATGGCGTCCACGGCTCGCCACCATCGCGTTGTGGATTCTTGCGGTGGCAACGTTCTCTACTGGCGTCGCATGGACGGTTTTCCGGCCGATCAACGGCGCACCCTTCCGTATCGACCAGGTGGTCTCGTTCCTCAATCGCGACGACCACTCCAAGTTCCGCTTCATCACGCTCGGCTTCGGTAACGCGTTTTCGCGCGTGTCGACTTATGCCGATGCGGGATCGGTCGACGGTGAGTACAACTCGGCGCGGCTTCTGCCGGAACTCACCGGCTACGGCGCCGGACAGCTCAACAGCGCGAAATACTTCGGCGCGAACGGCATGGAATCGCTTCGCGCCATCCTGAAGCACGCGAACCAGTATGGGTTGAAGTACATATTCGTGCGCGACCGGTTCTACGAGCCGCTGCTCGCTTTCGGCGGTTGGCGACCCGAAGAGGTCTACGACAACGGCAACATCACGCTGTGGGTGAAAGACGACGTTCCCCCGGCCCATAAGATCGAAGGCCTGCTTCCGCCGCCGGCATGGCAGGGCATGATGTGGGGGACGTTGCCGATTCTCTCCAGCATCCTGGCCATGTTCGTCATCCTCGCGATTCCCGAGCGCCGCCGCGTTGCGGAAACGGTTCCGTTCCCGTCCGCTGCCGCCTCGGAAGTCATTCTGCGGGAGGCGAAGTAATGAAACGACTGATACCGCTCGCCATGGTTGCCCTTACGGCACTACTGATCCTGGTCAGCATCAGCGGACAGAGCATGACCGTTGGCGCAGCCTCCAGCCCTGACGCCGCCGTGCAGGACATGTATTTGCATGTCAAAACCCATGACTTCGCCGGCGCTTATAACTACGTCGCAAAACAGAGCCAGACCGACCTGAACTCGTTTGCGCGTGACATTAACGGCAAGGACGGCAGCCTGAAAACGCTGTCGTCGGTGCAGAAGATCGATACCCGCATCCTGAACGAAAGCGGCGACGCGGCTTCCGTTCGCGCAACCACCGAATGGTCGAGCGCGGTCGGCGCCATCTACGAAACGCGCGATCTCCAGGTGGTGAAGGAAGACGGCGCGTGGAAGGTCGTTTGGCCGAAGGACCAGCGCCAAAATCTTCCGCCGCAGGTCATCCCCGTGACGTTCCTTCGCTGGGACATTGTTCACCGCGCCGCCGAGGACGACTGGGGCGCGCAGAACGTGGAAGCTCCGAAGATGCGCATCGTGTCGATGAACGCCGTGGAAAAAGACGGCGGCGTCACGGTGCTCGGCGAGCTTGAGAACGAAGACACCGTGCCCGGATTCGCCTCTGTCGGCGCTACGCTAATCGGCAATAACGGCGAAACCCTCGCCGAAGAGAGCAGCTTCGACAAGATCTCGCACACGCTCCTGCCGAAAGAGATCTCGCCGTTCCGCATCGACTTCCCGGGAGTGAAACGTGCGCAGGTCAAGAGCGTGCGCATGAGCCCGAATTACCTGCTGGTGCCGGCGTCGGCCGATCCCGTCATCGCCGTGCTCCACCAGCGGCTCGACACCGACGCTAACGGACGCACTGTTCTGCGCGGCGAACTGATGAACGAATCCGGCCAGGTGGTCAACATCCCGCACGTGCTGGCGACGTTCTATGACGATTCCGGCAAGGTCGTGTGGGTTGCTGACGGGTACGTGGACCATGCGCTTCAGCCCCAGATCGCCGAGCCTTTCGCTGTCGACCTGCACAATGAGCTGGCGCAGGGCGCGCACCGCTTCCGCGTCACCGTCAACCAATACAGCCAGGATCGGCGGACCGATTAATGATGAGACGCATCGGCAAACTGTGTTTCATGATCTGTGTCTCTTGCGCGATCGCGGTCGGGCAGGACCTGAAAGCTCCTGACCACGCCGTCGCCGGCGCCGCGCTGAAACTCGAAACCAGCGGCTCTGGCGACGCCACGCTCTATCTCCTCGGACCCGGTTCGGCGATCAAGCGAAGCGTGAAACTCGGCGAACCGGTAGAACTCAAGCCGGAAGAAGTTTCCGGATCCGGCGTGTACACCGCGGTTCTCAAGAGCGGTGGGGCGAACGTGACGCGCACGTTCTATGTGGCTCCGGCGGCGCCGTCGAATCTCGTGTTCCTCGCTCGACCGTCGCGCGTCGCGGTGGGGCAGAAGGACGCGCTGAGCGGTGTTATCTTCCTGTTCGACGCGAACAAGAACCTCTCGTTCGCTCCCGCCGACATCCATTTTGAATTGGCGGTGAGCGGCGCGGCAGCGGCCGCGCGCAGCGTCGCTGCGCACAACGGCATTGCCTGGACGCGCTTCGACTCGGCTCGCCGCGAAGGCGCGGCGCAGTTCGTGGCGTCGCTGGGCGAGACCTCCGTTCGCCGCGTGGTTCAGCTCACGGCGTCCGAACCGTGCAACCTGCGATTCCGCACCGCGCCGGCGAAGGACCACAACGTGGTTGTGGAAACCGATCCGGTTCGCGATTGCGCCGGCAATCCTGTTCCCGACGGCACCATCGTCACCTTCATCGAAAACGACGGCAAGACGCGCAGCACGATCGACGCGCGCATCAAGCGCGGCGTCGCCCGCGCCGAATTGCCGGCTACGCCGAACGCCACCATCTCGGCAGCGTCGGGCGTGGTCCTCGGGAATGAAATCCGGTTGGGAGGTGGGCGATGAAGCGCATCGTCATGATGATCACGATCGTGCTCGCAATTCTCGTTGCCGGCGTCGCGCTCAAAGCCTCGCCAACCGACGACAAGCAGCCGCCGACCGCGATTGCTCTGCCCAGCCTGCCCTCCAACTCCAGCGTGAAGGTTGAATTCGACGGCTCGCCCGCCACGCCGCGCGCCGTCGAAGACACCACCGAGAGGGCCATCGTGCGCGACTACAGCAACGCCTGGTCGGTGATGGCGAGCGCGTTGGAGAACAATCGTGCCGACAATATCGCCGCCGGCTTTACCGGCAACGCGCAAGAGCGGCTGGCCGGGCGTGTTCGCGAGCAGCAGCGGGCGGGCCTCCGCACGCGCTACGTGGACCACGGACACAAGCTCCAGGCGGTCTTCTATTCGCCCGAAGGTTCCGCCATGCAACTGCATGACACGGCGAAACTGGAAGAACAGATCCTCGATGGAGACGCCGTTGTCAGCTCTCGTGACATCACCGCCAGCTACGTTGTCCTGATGACCGTCGGGGAAGACCGCTGGAAGGTGCGCCTGCTGCAGGAACTGCCGTCAAAATGAGCCGCTGATACGCCCGCTTGCACCTTGAGTGCGCCCCTGATCCGCCCTTCGCATCTAATCAAATGCAGGAAGGGCCCCTATGCCTCAACGTGCTCGTTGGATTTCAGATGCGCCGCCCGAGCGGCATCGTGAGGCTAGTTCGGCGCCACCGCCAAGGAGCTTCTCCCGCGGATTCATCTTTGCCCTCCTGTTCAGTATTCCGTTCTGGATCCTGATCATTTGGGGCCTGTACGAAGTGTTCCGATAGCCCAGATCGATTTGAAACATCCCGAGGAGCGCAGCTGCGCTCGGGATTTCGGAAGCAGCAGTCACTTTCTTGCCGCCACCACGCGCGGGATTCCCTGCAAGTCCGGAACGACTCTCACGTCCTGCCAGTCTGCCACCAGGGCGCACACCGCATCCGCGATGGAAAAACCGATCTCGATCACCAGCCAGCCGCCTTCCTTCAGTCGCGCGCGCGCCTGCGGAACCAGCCGGCGGATGATGTCGAGACCTTCCGGCCCGGCGAATACAGCACAACGCGGCTC
>Ga0157369_10009125_pt1 | contig 11348 bp, 8 predicted proteins | sample C25metaG_FD_113461 | JGI IMG/M metagenome (GOLD analysis project Ga0157369, IMG submission 113461) | Corn rhizosphere microbial communities from Kellogg Biological Station, Michigan, USA - C2-5 metaG | ecosystem: Host-associated > Plants > Roots > Rhizosphere > Soil | place: USA: Michigan... | reverse complement strand
CGAGCGGTTGAAAAATGTGTTCGCCGAGAAAATCGAAGAGCTTCTGGCCGCTGACTTTTTCAATGATCAGGCCCGCGATGACGTAATTGGTGTTGGAGTATTGCCACTCTGTGCCGGGTTCGAAGTCGAGCGGCTTGCTGGCCCAAGTGTCGAGGATCTGGCGCGGAGTAACGGGCTTGAGTTGCGACTCAAGGGGATAGTCTTCCGCCGCGTAGTCCTGGTAGCCAGAGGTGTGCGAGAGGATCTGACGAATGGTGACTTCGTCGCCACGGGTAAGGCCAGAGACATATTTGCCAACCGGATCATCAAGGGTGAGCTTGCCCTGCTGCTGCAGAAGAACGATTGCGGTGGCGGCGAATTGTTTTGAAATTGAGCCGATAGAGTAGCGCATCTCCGGGGTGGCCGGTTTGTCGGGATGGATGCGAGCAAGGCCGTAGGCGTGGGCGTAGGTGATCTTGCCGCCTTGCACCACCGCGATGGAGGCGGAGGGAACTCCGCGCTGCTTCATCAGGTCGGCAGCAATGTGGTCGATGCGCGCCTTGAGCGCGGGGTCGATTGTGTCCACGGTCTGCGCGTGGACTGCAAGGTTGATGACTGAGAATGAGACGAGTGCGGCGAGGTGAGGGATGAGCCGACGGGCGATCATAGTGGTTGAACAATTTCCTCTTGATGATAGTAACAATCAAGTGAACACGAGATTGTAGGCTGGTGGTTGGAAGGGAACAGTTTTGCGAGGTCATGGATGGATCGGTTAATTGAAGGGCACAGGAAATTTCTGGCGGAGGTCTTTCCGCGGCGGCGGGATGATTTTCATCTGCTGGCGGAGTCGCAGGCGCCGGAGTGGCTGTTCATCACGTGTTCGGATTCGAGGATCGTGCCGGATCTGATCCTGGGGACGGGGCCGGGAGATTTGTTCATCAGCCGCAGCATTGGGAACGTGGTGCCGATCTCGATGAACGATGTGGATGGCGTGACAGCAACGATCGAGTACGCGGTGGATGTGCTGAAGGTGCCGCATGTCATCTTGTGCGGGCATTCGGATTGCGGAGCTTTGAAGGCGGCGGTGAATCGGCAGGGGCTGGACAAATTGCCCAAGGCGAACCGGTGGCTGCAGCACGTGGAGGCAGCGTTTTCGCATCGGCAGCCGTTGAACGAGGCGGATGGAGTACATGCGGAAATTTGTTCGGTGATCCGCGGGAATGTCATCGCGCAGTTGCTGAATTTGAAGGCGCAGCCCTCGGTGTCGCGAGCGATGCGAGAAGGGCGGCTTGCGGTGCACGGATGGTATTACGACATTCTGTCGGGACGGATCGAGCGGTTCGATGAGGAGGCGAGGAGGTTTGCGCCGCTGCTGGGATAACAGTTCGCGAGTGTTAACTTCGCGTGGATAAAGGTGTGCATCGCGGGGACGCACACCGATTGCGGGCAGCTTTAATCGAGTTATTTTTTTGTATCCCGCGCGGCTTTAATGAACTCGTGAGATTTTTCGATGTGAGCATTCTGGGTGGTCAAAACCTGTCGAACGGGCAAGGGCAGGTAAGTTTCGCTGGCTTTGCTGTAGGCGTCGATAGTTTCGTGTTCTGCTTCTTCGGCAGTGGAGAGCAGACTTGAATCGCCGCCACCGAGGGTGGCTTTGAGGTCGCCCCATGCGCGGCGGACAGTGCCGGCTGCAGTTCCGCTCTCCTTGATGTCGTGCACACCCTCCTGATGAAGGATGGACTCCAAGACGCCGCGGAATTGCGCGCGGGTGAGTGACTCTGCGAGGAAGTATTCTTTCAGAGTTTCGTCCTTGAGTTGCTCGCCAATTTTCTTAAAGCCTTCCTGCCCATCTATCAAGGACTGGATAACTGATCTCAGCGCGGACTCAACTTCTTTTAGGTCTTTCGAGGGGGAGGACATATTGGAATTCTCCGGAATGGGATAGAAAAGGGCAGAGTCTGGCGGCTGACAATGCGATTCTCCTTCGCCGCCAGTTGGATGGGAGAAATCGCGAAAACCCCATCGGCCCTGCCCCTTGAGTTGGATCAGACCCGCACCCGCAGAGGCTAGGGGTGATCCAGTTACTAAGATGCGGGTTTTCGGGTTACGGCAATAACTTCTCTGGCCGGGTTTTCTGTTGCTGTGTTCTGTTGATCAAGAGGGCCAGCAGGTACTCCGGGTATCACCCGTGCAGCCTCGGAGGCATCAAACCTCACGAGGTATTAGAAATGTATATTCCACGATATTTACTGGCCGGCGCGCTCTGCGCGGGCATTGCAGTCGCTTCGGCTGGGGGCCGGAGCCAGTCCCAGGCAAATGCAATCGCTGGGCAGGAAGAGGATCAGGCCCAGATCCACAATGCGTCGCACGATCCTGCGGTTATGAACGAGGCAGCAGTCGGAAACGCTTTGCCGAGTGCTGCGGCTGATGGTGCGAGTTCGTCTCCCTCTGACGGGAGCGCGTCGGAATACCAGGACGATTCTGGTCAGTATGGCGGCGATGCAGATGACTACGACCAATACGATCAGCCGGTAGAGTATGCGGATGAGGCTCCGCCGCCGCTGCCTGAGTACGAACAGCCGATGTGCCCGGGTGAAGGGTATATCTGGACTCCGGGATACTGGTACTGGGGATCGGAGGGCTTCTTCTGGGTTCCCGGGGCATGGGTGTATGCGCCGTACGAGGGAGCGCTTTGGACGCCGGGGTACTGGGGCTTCTACCACGGGCGCTACGGGTGGCATCGCGGATTCTGGGGACGCAGCGTCGGCTACTACGGCGGAATCGATTACGGATATGGGTACACGGGGTACGGATATGAGGGCGGCCGCTGGGATGGGGACCGCTTTGCATATAACCGCGCGGTAAACAACGTGAACGTCACGGTCATTCACAACGTGTACGAATCTCGGGTTGAGAATCCTCGTGGAAACCGGGTGAGCTACAACGGTCCGGGCGGGGTGACGGTAAGGCCGAGGCCGGCGGAGATTCAGGCTGTTCGCCAGCCGCATACTCCGCCGATGTCATCGCAGCTGCAGCATGTGCAGCAGGCGCAGCAGATCCGGCAGAACTTTGCGCGAGTGAATCATGGCCGTCCGCAGGTCGTGGTGGACCGGACACCGATTCAGGCAGATCGCAATGTGAGGCCGCCTGCGGCTCCCATGCGGCAGGAGGGGCGTTCGAACGATGTACGGAACGGACAGCAGCAGAATGGCCAGGACCGTCGAACTGGTGATTCGCGTTTCAATGGTCGGCGGACGGGAGAGCCTGCACCGCAGCCGCGAGTGACTGAGGCTCCGCGAAGGAACGAGCCCGCGCCGGAACGGCCCGGACAGGCGCCGCGAGCGTATCCGGCCAGGCCCGATGCTCCGATGAGAACGCAACCTGCTCCTCGCGAGCAGCAGCCTGAGCCGCGGCAGGAGCGGCCGGCACCGGTGCAGCGTCCGCAAAACGAACAGCGGATGCCCGATCGACAAGCGCCGGAGCGGCATGCCCAACCTGCGCCGGAACGGCAGGCTCCGGAAGTGCAGCGCCCGATGCCTCAAGAGCGGCCTACGCCAGTGGAGCGTCCGGAAAGGCAGGAACGTCCGGCTGCGCCGCCCCGGCAGGAGCAGCAACGGCCTAATCGAGAAGCGCGGCCCGCGCAGGAGAGGCCGGCTCCGAACCCGCACGCCGCGGAACACCGGCCAGAACCGAAGAAGGATGAAAGAAAGCCTCAATAGGTGCTGAAGCAAGAAGGCCATCCGCGAGTCGCGGATGGCCTTTTCGTTTGCGCTGAAGAGGGCGCTATTTTTTGAAGCGCTTTGACGGTTCGTCGGAGTAAATCTGGCCGTCGCGGATGTGTACGACGCGATGCGCGTACTCGGCGATGTCGAGTTCGTGGGTGACGAGCACGATGGTGTTGCCCTTGGCCTGGAGCTGGTCAAAGAGCGCCATGATCTCGATTCCTGTTTTGGAATCGAGGTTGCCAGTAGGCTCGTCTGCAAGGATGATGGACGGGCTATTGACGAGTGCGCGGGCGACGGCGACGCGCTGGCGCTGACCGCCGGAGAGCTCGTTGGGCTTGTGATTCATGCGGGATTCAAGGCCGACGTTGATGAGGGCCTGCTTGGCGCGTTCGACGCGCTCGGCGGCAGGAGTGCCATTGTAAATGAGCGGCAGTTCAACATTGTGGAGAGAGCTGGCCCGAGATAGCAGATTGAAGGTCTGGAAAACGAATCCGATTTCCTTGTTGCGGATGCGGGCGAGCTCGTCGTCATCCAATTCGCTGACAAGCTGGCTGTTGAGCCAGTACTTGCCCTTCGAGGGAGTGTCGAGGCAGCCGATGAGATTCATCAACGTGGATTTGCCGGAGCCGGATGGACCCATGATGGCGACGTATTCATTTTGCTGGATGCGGAGGTTTACGCCGCGGAGGGCGTGGACCTGCTGCTCCGATCCCATGTCGTAGGTGCGCCAGAGGTCTTCTACGACGATCATGTCGCCGTTGGGTCCGGACGATTGCTGGGCTTCCACCTCGGATATGACGCTGTTCAGGGCCATTTGAACCTATCCTTGTTTTAACTTCTCGTGTGACCTGCCTGCTGAATGTCAGATCGTGCGATCGGCTTACGTGGTACTCGGCTGTCCTGCTACTGGCGCCTTATCTCGTTTGAGAAGGGCGCCGTTCTTGAGGCTGCGGAGGGTCTTATACGGTCCAATGACTATCTCCTGCCCGTCCTGAAGGCCGCTGAGTACTTCGATGTCGGTTGCGCCAGTGATGCCGGTCGTGACGGGCACGAACTTGGCGCGCTGCTTTCCATGGGAGTCTTTGTCGACCACGTAAACGCCCTGTACAGGAGGCGTCTTGCTTGATGACGAGGATGATGCTGCTTCGACATTGCCGTTGGCGGAAGTCGGCGCCGGCGGTGTGTACATGGTCAGCGCCTGAATGGGCAGCGAGAGTACGTTCGATTTCTCGGCCGTCGTAACCTTTGCGGTGGTTGAGAGGCCGGGACGCAGTTCGTCGGAAGGCTGGTCAAGGGTGACGACGACCTTGAAGTCCTTTGCTTCTTCGGTGCCTGTCGTGGACTGCGACGTAGCGATACCTGTGGACCGCAGCAACGCCTGATCGCCCACCAGAGTGACATGGCCCTTGAAGACCTTACCGGGAATGGCATCAACCGTCACATCGGCGCGTTGGCCGTTCTTAACGTTGACGATGTCGGTTTCGTCGACCTTGACTTCTGCGGTCACCACGCTCATATCGGCGATCGTCATCAAAGTGGACCCTTCGGCATTCTGGATGCCGACTACGACAGTTTCACCTTCGCGTACGGGCATATTTGTGACGATGCCGTCAAACGGGGCGATAGAAATTGTCTTGTTAAGGGCGTCTTCGTTGAAACGAAGCTGAGCAACCTGCTGGTCGAGGTGGCCGTGGGCGGAAGCGGTCTGCGCCTTGGCCTGATTCAACTGCGCATCAGCCTGAGCGAGAGAGGCGATGTCTGTATCGTATGCGGCCTTCTTAGCGTCATAGTCCTGCTTGGCCAGGATGCCGTCCTTATAGAGGCTCTGGGCCCGATCCCAATCGAGCTTCTTCTGCTCCAAGTCGGCTTTTGCATGCTGGACGTTCGCTTCGGCCGTCTTCTCCGCAGCGATGTAGGAGTTGATGTCAGTCTTCGCGGCGGAAATGGTAGCCTTCTGAGCCTCAACATTCGCAGTGGGCTGGACGTTTTCGACTGTGGCGACGATCTGGCCCTTTTTTACGTGATCGCCCTCTTTGACGTAGAGGTGCGTAATGCGTCCGAAGGAGGTGGCGCCGACGTTCACAATCGTCTTTGGCTTGATCTGGCCGGTACCACTGACGACCGTTGCCAGATCCTGTTTATGGATCTTGGCAGTGAGCACCTTGGTATAGCCCGATTGCTGCTTGTAGACGAACACGGTGACCAGGGCGATAGCTACAATGACGGCAGCGGCGATCAGAAGTATCTTTTTCATGTGTCGCTAAAACTCCGGGAGTATCCAATTCATTCTACGCAGTTCCATCCTGCCGGGTTCCCGAGATCCAAGAATTCACAAACCTGCGAAGACGAATCGCGGAGTTCTGCCCGATTCCGGCTAGGAACGGGGCATCAGAGCTGCTGGTCCACAGGGTGGCACAGCAGATTTGCAGGAAGATTGCGTTCCTTGGAAATGACGCGTCAGGACCGCCGTTTGTCTCAAGAAATCGCGGATTTTGTCCCTGAAAAGTGACGATTGGGGTGACGTTCTGGCTTCAAAGTAGTCGAATCGCCAGCGACGGGTTCATCATGCCTTGCCGGGCACCTTTGCGGACCGTAGAATAAAGGCACTTGTAGGGAGCATTTTGACGCAATGAATTTCAACGGTCGTTCGTTCCTGTTTGTCGCACTTGGGTGCGGCCTCACTCTCCTTCCCGCCTCAAGGGTTTACGCGCAACAGGCTGACGATCCAGCACTTAAGGCGCGGCAGGCCTCTGGCCAGGATAGCGGTGCGCAGGACGAGCCTGATCCACTGAAACGCAAGCGGTCGGACCCTGCGGAGTTTAAGGCGCAAAAGGAATTGCGCCAGGAGTTACATGGCGCTTTCAAGACCTGGCTCGATCAGGATGTGGCCTACATCATTACCGACGAGGAACGGAAGGCTTTCAAGAACCTCGGTAACGACGAAGAGCGTGAGGCGTTCATCGAGCAGTTCTGGCTGCGGCGCAATCCGAATCCCGATTCTCCGGATAACGAATTCAGGGAAGAGCACTACCGCAGGATTCAGTACGCGAACGACCACTACGCGGCCGGAAAGCCCGGATGGAAAACAGACCGCGGGCACATCTATATCGCCTTCGGCGCTCCGGATTCGGTTGAATCGCACCCTTCGGGTGGTTCCTACAACCGGCCAATAGACGAGGGTGGCGGCGAGACGGCGACATTCCCCTTCGAGGTTTGGCACTACCGCTACCTGGAGGGCGTAGGCGACAACATCGATATTGAGTTTGTCGACACTTGCCAGTGCGGCGACTATCACTTCACGATCGACCGCGGCGAAAAGGATGCGCTGGCGAAGGTTCCCGGCGCGGGGCTGACGCAATGGGAATCGATCGGCATGGCGCAGAAGAAAGACCGGTTCAAGGGCGGCTTTGAAAACCTGGGTACGGGTCCAATGGACAGTTCGAACCAGTCGAAGCAATTTGACCGGATTGAGATGGCGGCGAAGCTGTTTGCGCCTCCGCCAATCAAGTTCCACGACCTGGAGAGCGCGATCAGCGAGCACAAGATCATGTCGGGCCCGATTTTCCCGTTTGATGTGCGGACTGACTTTGTGAAGGTGACGTCCAGTACTGTTCTGGTTCCCATAACTGTCCAGATCAAGAACCGAGATGTCACGTTCGTGACCAAGGACGGCGTGGCGAAAGGCGTGGTCAACATTCTGGGCAAGGTGACGACGCTGACGCACAAGACTGTGCAGACATTTGAAGACACCGTTTCTGTAGAACAGCCGGCAGAGCTGCTGCAAGCCTCACTCGACCGTAAGTCTATATACTGGAAGGCAGTACCGCTTCTTCCGGGGCTGTACCGGCTGGATATCGCGATCAAGGACGTTAACAATCCGGACCACCTCGGGGTCTACGGCAGGAGTCTGGACGTGCCCCAGTACCATGACGAAAAGCTGGGCACTTCGTCTCTTATTCTGGCCGACAGGATTTACCCTGTGAGTTCGCACGATATCGGCCAGGGCAACTGCGTGATCGGAAACATCCATGTCTGCCCGCGAGTGAGCACGAATGCGGCCACACCGGTGAACTTTAAACGCAGCCAGGAATTGAACTTCTGGATGCAGGTTTATAACCTTGGTATCAACGACCAGACCAAGGCGAACGAGGCAAAGGTCACATACCAGATCATCGACACGGCTACAAATACTGTCGTGTTTGAGAAAGAGCAGGATTCAAAGGACTTCGGCGAGCATAGCGACCAGCTCACGGTGGAGAAGACCCTGCCGGTGGCTGGCCTGCAACCGGGCAAGTACAAGGTGACGATCAAAGTAAATGACGAAATCTCGAAACAAGAGATTGCGCAATCGGCGCCTTTTGTCGTGGAATAGTACGAAGAGCCCCGCACGATCGGGTTAGCCGACACTAGATCGGAAAACCTGCGGGCTGAATTTGATTCCCAGGACTTAGCCAGGATGCCGCCGGGTCACCAATGCAAGGATGATTCGCAGGCTCCAACTCGTCTCAATGGTTGCGCTGATCGTGATAGCGGGCGTGCCTCTATATGGCGCGTCGAGCGGTACGATCTCAGGTGTAGTGCGCAACTCGGCGGGCGTGCCGCAGATGGGCGCCGCTGTGCTACTGTTGAGGCCCGATCTGTCGGTGGTTGCCGCCGTTTATACGAACAACAAAGGCTCCTATACATTCTCAAATGTTCTTCCCGGCCGTTACGCAATCAAGGCTATGGGAACTTCGTTCCTGCCTTCGCTGAGGGAGAACGTCAGACTTCGCACCATTGCGGTTGTGAACCTGACCCTCAGTACGCTGTATGAAGTGATGCAGTGGCTTCCGGCCGAGCCGAAGACAGCAAACGCAAACAAGGACGATTGGGAGTGGACGCTGCGCTCCGCTGCGAACCGGCCGTTGCTTCGCTGGCTGGAAGATGGTCCGCTGGTGGTTGTATCCGATCGGCCCGGCGGCAAGCCAAAGCTGAAAGCGCGGCTGATGGCAACGGGACAAGATGGCACGTTTGGGGAGAGCGGCGAGCGCTTTACCGCCAACGTTGAGGACACACCTTCGAACAGCCGCGAACTGCTGGCCCGGGTAGATTTCGCTCCTAACACCGATGAGGGAATGGAATCCATGCTCGGTTTCCGGCAGGATCTTGGGTTTGCCGGATCGGTAGAGTCGCTGGGAGCTATTTCAATTCACCCCGTTGTGGAAGGGCCGGATAGCGAGGGTCTGGACGAGGCGATGATGCGCAGCGCCGAGACGATCAACCTCGGCGATGAGTTTTCGATAGAAGCGGGATCGCAGCAAGTGCTGGCGAAGTTCAGCCAGAACTCGCCTAACACGGTTGTAGCGGCGCTGCCGTTTACTACGGTCGCCTGGCACGGTCCGAACTCGACGGTGAGTTACCGGCTGGCGACGGCGCTGCCGGGTGTGGGGCAGGACGAGTCGCGGGCCGGGTATTTCATGCCGCGGCTTGCGATGCGCGACGGGCAGTTGACGCTGGAGCGCGGGGTGCACCAGGAGATTGCGTGGGAGCGCCGGAGCGATGCGTCAGGTATTTCCTTTCTTGTTTACTCGGATCATTTGGAAAATCCGGTGATTGAGGCGCGAGGAACGGCCTCAGACGAGGATCACGTGTTGGCTGATCCGAGAAGCCGCTTGATGCGTGGTGCAGGGCAGGACTTCTCAAGCGCAGGCGTGGTGGCTACTCTCGAGCACACGATGGCAGGCGGCAATCGCGTACGTGTGGCGTATGCCAATGGAAACACGATGGTGATGCCGGCGGTGGTTCGCACCACGGGGCTTAATCAAATCTTCGCGGCAGCAAAGCCGAGACGGGCTCAGATGTACGCGATCTCGCTCTCGGGAAGGCTGGAAGGCACTGGGACACGATGGCGCGCAAGCTATCGCTGGCAACCGGCAGACACAGTGACTGCGGTTGCGCCGTATTCCATCAGCGCGATTGAACCGTATCTGAATCTCCATCTGCGACAGCCAATCTGCACCCATAACGGCGTGAATGTGGAAGCGCTGTTGAACGTGACCAACCTGCTGGCTGAGGGATACCGACCCTACGTCACGAATGGCGGCGTGGTGGTATTTGCGCAGGATCAGCGCAGCATCGGCGCGGGTGTGGCGTTCACCTTCTAGGTTTCGGAAGGACGACCCCTCAAGTTTTCATCCAAACCCATCATTCACAGGAGATCGCCTGGCGCAAATGTGCGTTCTGGGGAGCGAACTTGTGTGTGCGGAGATGGTGGACGCGGTAGGAATCGAACCTACAACCTGTCGGTTAAGAGCCGAATGCTCTGCCAGTTGAGCTACGCGTCCAGAGGGCTTGATCGTTGTGCGGCGGGGATTGATGCACAGCGTGAATCAGCAGAATTTCTCTTCCGATCCTTCCAAAATATAACACAGGGCGAGGGTGGATTCCAAAGGCGGTGAGGCACTTCTAGCTGACACCTTCTCGCTGCGAGCCAAGGTGCTTCGTGCCTCTGGCCAGGTTGAGATCCCCCCTTTTGCGAGTTGTGCCCGGAAACGCATAGAGCGTGCTCATGCGTTTCCGTTGTGGGCGAAGTTGTTGGCGAAGGTGGCGAACTTCTGTTCAACCTCGGCGCCGGCAAGGGGCTTGCCGTGTCCGGGAGCGAGGATGCGGGGATGAAGGAGCGAGAGACGGCGAATCGAGAGAGTCGCATCGTTCCAGTTGGAGGTGAAGTAAGCCGGAGGGCCGTGGAGTTCGGGTGGTTGCGCGATCGCGGCGTCGAAGAACGATTCGGGTTTGGTGGTGCAGAAGGCATCGCCGACGATGAGGGTGCGGTCTGATCCGCGGAAAAGGGAGATGTGTCCCGGCGTGTGGCCTGGGGTGTGCACAATCTGCCAGTTGGGGAGGACCTCGATTTCATCCTCACCATCATCGAGGAGGCGGAGACGCGACGACAGGTTCACAGGGCCTCGTGGATAAAGCGGCGAGAGCAGCGACATCAGGCCTCCGCCTGCGCCGGTGTTGGGAGGCGGGTACTCCCTTTCTCCCGTGAGGTAGGGCGCCTCGAGTTGGTGGGCATACACCGGAATGTCCCAGTGGTCGGCTAGCTCTCCAGCGGCGCTGACGTGATCGAAATGGCCATGGGTGAGAACGATTGCGACTGGAGATGCGGAGAAGTGCTTTTCGGCCCAGTTGCGAATGAGCGCGGCGGACCAGGGGATGCCGGCATCAATAAGGGTCCAGGAGTGATCGGTGTGCCGCACTCCGAAGATGTTTACGAAGGCGATGCGCAAGCCTTCAATGCCTTCGGCTACCTGATCAATGGGAACTGCGGTGTGCTGGGGGAGTTCGACTTGAGCCATAAAATCCGCTCCGTGGGAGAGTAGGCCTGAAGCGGGTCGTGAGCGATCCGGCTCAGGCTGCAGTGTGTCTGATGAGGGATGCAGGGTTGCAGGAGGCTTCGATGTGGGACGAGAGAGTGCTTCTTCAAGCGTGTCCGGCGGGTTGTAAGTGAGCGTTCATAGACACGCAGAGTGAAGCGCATGCCCGGCCTGGACCGACGGAGCCGTTGCTGAAATGCATCAGCATTGGTCTGTAATGCTATTTAGCTGGCTTGTGCTGGGAGAGGTTGGCTGCGTCCTCGACGGTTCCGGTGATGGGGAACAGGTG
>Ga0157369_10009124_pt1 | contig 11348 bp, 9 predicted proteins | sample C25metaG_FD_113461 | JGI IMG/M metagenome (GOLD analysis project Ga0157369, IMG submission 113461) | Corn rhizosphere microbial communities from Kellogg Biological Station, Michigan, USA - C2-5 metaG | ecosystem: Host-associated > Plants > Roots > Rhizosphere > Soil | place: USA: Michigan... | reverse complement strand
CCTATCCCGGCATGATCTACTCGAACGTGTCGTTCGTTGGCAGCACCGCGCTCGCCGACGAATTGATGCTGCTCGGCCCGCGCTATGCGAGCGGCGTGATCGTGACCCAGGTGGTGCCGGCGGTCGGCGGCTATTCGAGCGCCGTGCTCGAATACAAGAACGCACTCGCCAAATATTTCCCGGGCGAGGCGCCGGACTACGTCTCGCTCGAGGGCTATATCGCCGCCAATGTGCTGATCCAGGCCATCAACAAGGTCGGTCCGCAGATCGACACCGAGAAGCTGATCGACACGCTCGAGGTCATGCGCAACATCGATCTCGGCCTCGGCACTCAGCTGAATTTCGGGCGCGCCGAGCACCAGGCCTCGCACAAGATCTGGGGCACGGCGATCGATGACAACGGCAAATACGCGCCGCTCGAACTGGATTAGTTCGTAATCTTCGTCATGGCCGGGCTTGTTGTCCCGGCCGTGACGAGTTCAGAGCCTATGCCAAGCGCTCACCGGCCGACCGGAATCTGATAGCGCTCCGCGATCGCCGAGAGCTGGCTCCAGGTCTCGGCGTCGACCTCGATGCCGTTCGCAAGACGCTCGGCCCGCGCGATGCGCTCGGGCTCGCCCGCGACCAGCACCGGAAGATCGGGATCGCTGGGCTTGGCAGATTTCACCCAGGCGATCATGGCGTCGATTTCGGCCATCATGCTGTCCCGCGTCGACAGCCGCGCCGGATCGATGACGATCGAGAGCATGCCGTTGAGGATGCCGCATTCGGGCGGCGTGCTCGACGTGACGCTTGTCGAGCCGACAATGGCGCCGGCCAGGAGTTCGCACACCAGCGCCAACCCGGAGCCCTTGTGCTCGCCGAAGGGCAGCACCACGCCGCGCGGCTGCGTGTACATGACGGAAGGATCGGTCGTGGGTTGGCCCGTATGGTCGAGCAATGCGCCGTCGAGCATCGGCTTGCCGGCGTTATGGGCCACCCTCACCTTGCCCAAAGCGACACGGCTCGTGGCAAAGTCGAGCAGGATCGGCTCGTTGCTGGCGGTTCCTGGAATCGCGATGCAGACCGGATTGGTCAGGAAGCGGCCCTCGCGCCCGCGAAAAGGCGCAACGCCCGGCGGTCCCGAAGCCACATTGACGAAATGCAGGGCCACCATGCCGGCCCGCGCGGCAATCTCGCCATAGGTGCCGACGCGCCCGATGTGGTGCGCGTTGCGCAAGCCGTTCACCGCGACGCCATGCCGCCGCGCCGCCTCGATTGCCCATTCGACCGCCTGGCGCGCGATCACCTGACCATAGCCTGCACGCGCGTCCCATACCGAGATCGTGCCCGTGTCGGAGACGATCTCCGGCGCCTGGTTCGTTTTCAGCGTCCCGGCTTCGAAGTCGCGCACATAGGCGACCAGCATACCGACGCCATGGCTGTCATGGCCGCGCAGGTTCGCCTCGACCAGATGCTCGGCGACGATGGCAGCCTCGGCCGGCGAACTGCCGCCCGCCTTGACGATGCGGTTGGCGAGCGCAAGCAGCCTCGTGTGGTCGATTTTCATGTTGCCTCCCTTTTGTTGGCGCGCACCCGCGCCACACAAAAGGTCACAACGCCGGGTCGAGCGCTTCGTCATACTCCTTCTTGAAGCGGCCGATCAACTCGGCGGCGGGCAGTATCTTACTGACGCTGCCGACGCCCTGCCCCGAACCCCAGATTTCCTTCCACGCCTTCGGCTTGGCGCGCTCGCCGGAGGAATCGGTGCCAAAGCTCATCCTGGAGGGATCGGAGGTCGGCAGGTTTTCCGGGTCCATGCCGGCGGCGACGATCGAGGGCTTCAGGTAATTGCCGTGCACGCCGGTGAAGAGATTGGAATAGACGATGTCTTCCGCGGTCGATGACGTGATCATGCTCTTGTAGTTCTCGACCGCATTGGCCTCTTTGGTCGCGATAAAGGCCGAGCCGATATAGGCGAAATCGGCGCCGAGGATGCGCGCGGCGCGGATGGCGCGGCCGTTGGCGATGGCGCCCGACAGCGCGACCGGCCCGTCAAACCAATGCCGCGTCTCGGCGACGAAAGCGAGCGGCGAGACGGTGCGGGCGTGTCCTCCGGCGCCGGCCGCGACCAGGATCAGGCCGTCGGCGCCCTTCTCGATCGCCTTGTGCGCGAATTTCTGGTTGATCACGTCGTGGAAGACGATGCCGCCCCATTTGTGCACGGCCTGGTTCAATTCCTCGCGCGCACCGAGCGAGGAGATGATCATCGGCACCTTGTGCTTCTCGCAAAGCGCCATGTCCTGATCGAGCCGGTTGTTGGATTTGTGCACGATCTGGTTGACCGCGAACGGCGCCGAGGGCGCTTGCGGATGCGCCTTGTCATATGCGGCAAGCTCTTCCTTGATCCGCCCCAGCCATTCGTCGAGCAGCTCCGGCGGCCGCGCGTTCAACGCGGGAAACGCTCCGACCACGCCCGCCTTGCACTGGGCGATCACGAGATCGGGCACGGAGATGATGAAGAGCGGCGCACCGATCACGGGCAGCGACAAACGGCCCTTGAACAAGGCAGGCATGGACATTGGGGGAAGCTTCCTCTTGATAATTCCGCAGGACGGATGCTTTGGTTTACACTGTAAAGATGCCAAAAAGGCAATCGCGCTCGCGATTTCTTGCGCCATGCCGCTGCGGCGCTACTGGCACAAAGCGGTCGTGACGTAATTGTCGGTGCGGCAGTCGTCGGGCTTGCGCTGCCTTCCGGGGATCAGGACCTTCGCCGAGCAGGTCTGCGCGGAATCGCTATTGAGGCTCTTGCCTTCCTTGTAGCCCTTGCTTTGGCAGAGCTTGTCGGCGGCCGCCTTGCAGTCGGGCGTGCCGTCCGAGCCTGCCGGGCAGATCGTGCGCCCCGATACCATCCCGCCCGGCTTCGCGAGCCGCGACAGGACGTCGCCGGCGTCCTTGGCGCGCGCGTTGAGATCGTCGATGGTCTCGCTCGGGCTTTTCAGGGTGGGCACGATCTTGTCGAACAGCTTGCCCATTTCATGGACCAGCCCCGGTTTCTCCGAAGGCGGCTGCGGCGCGGGCTGGGCCTCGGACGGCGCGGCCTGCGGCTGCTCCTGGACGCCGAGCGAAGGCTGTTGGGGCGCGGTCTGCGGCCACGCCGTCCCGGCAGCCGCGAGCAGCCACAACATGGCGGCTGCAGCGAGCGCGCCGGATCGCAACACGAGGTGGCCTGACCGGAGTGTCATGTGCCAACCGTAACCGAAGCCGATCAAGCGCGCAAAACGCGCCTTGTGCGTCAAATCATCTTGAATGCAATGACGAAGCCGCCCACCAGCACGGCGACGAAGACGAGCACCCACAGCGTGAGGTGCCGCTCGATCCGCTCCCGGATCCAGTCGCCGTAGCGGTTGAGCAGGACCGCCGCGACAAAGAAGCGGCCGCCGCGCGCGACGATCGAGCACAGGATGAACAGCCAGATGTTGTAGCCGGCAAAGCCCGAGGTGATGGTGACGAGCTTGTAGGGGATCGGAGTGAGCCCCTTGAGCAGGATGATCACCGCGCCCCATTCCGCATAGGAAGCGCGAAACGTCTCGACCTTGTCGCCGAGCTGATAGAGATTGATCAGCCAGTGTCCGACCGAGTCATACAACAGCGCGCCGATGGCATAGCCGAGCACGCCGCCGACCACGGATGCGATGGTACAGACCCCGGCATAGACCCAGGCGCGCTGCGGCCGCGCCAGCGACATCGGGATCAGCATCACATCGGGAGGAATGGGAAAGAACGAGCTTTCCGCAAACGACACCGCGGCCATGATCCACAGCGCATAGGGCTTGTGGGCGGCGTCGATACACCAGTCATAGATACGTCTGAGCATGGCGCGATGAACCATCACCCGCGCGATTTGTCCATGCCCCGCGGACTGGAAAAAAGACTACGAAATCAGGGGACCTCAGTGCCGCTTGCGCAAGCTGCGGCCCTCAAGCGCGACAATTGGCCGCCGGGCGGCGACCCGCGGCGGGACCGCTTTCGTCAGCTTCACGGCCGACTTCGGCAGCTTCTCGGCGATGCCGAGCAGATGCTCGCGGCGCTCCATCTCGGCCCAGACCTGTTCGGGCCGCACGCCGGCTGACGCCCACAGGACGGTGAGGTTGTAGAGCAGATCCGCACTCTCGCGGACCACCGCGTTGGCGTCGCCGTTGACGGCGTCGATCACCACCTCAATGGCTTCTTCGGCGAGCTTCTTGGCCATCTTCGAAGGGCCACGCTGAAACAGCCTCGCGGTGCGCGAAGTGGCAGGATCGAGATGCCGGGCGGCGAGCACCGCCTGGTAGAGCCGTTCAAGCGAATCATTCATGACGCAACAATAATCCAAACCGGCACAAAGCGTGTTAACACCAAGCATTAGAAGCGAAAAATCCGCCGGCCACAATGGTGTCCGGCGGATCAAACAGGGTTACGGAGCTATCAACCTTAAGGCCGACTACCAATTCGGGCCGTAACCGTAGCCGCCATAGTAGGGGCTGGGAGCCACGTAGACCGGACCGCCATAGGCCGGACCGCCGTAGCCGTAGTAATCGTCATAATAGGCCCGCCGGTTCTGGCTGGCGGCGATCGCAAGGCCGGTGCCAACGATGCCCGCGAAGGCGGCAGCCGCGGCGGCTCCTCCGCCACCGCGCCTGACGACCCGACGCCGGGCACTGAAATCGGTGGCGTCGCTGCTGGAGACCGAAACACTCTTGCCGGCTTCCTTGGCGCGCGGGGCCGCGACAGCCATGGACGGCACGACCGCGGTCAGCGCCAGAGCTGCAATTGTCGCGAATACAGTGGCGCGGCCCGCGGGCGCAACCACACTCTTCCGGGCAAACATCTTGACTCCTCCTCCATCGCAAACGGCGGGATGGGCCGTTGCAGGTCAACCCTCATGGGTCACATGGGTTCCATGCTGGCGAATCCAGGATGAATGCAAGCAGAACGAAACCATGGCGTATTGTGACAGGATGTCGCTCATGGACGGTTCATATTCGATCCGTCACAATGTCCGCGCCGGCGCATCCGCGCGTCATCATGCTGACATGCCGGGGGCGGCTGCTCTCTGGTTTCGTATCCTCCGGCGGCGTCCGATGAAAAAGAAACGCGCGTTCTGTGGCCTGCTGGCCTGGCTTATCGGCCTCATGACACTGCTGTGCCTGGGCTCGGGAAACGGCTGGGCAGAGGACGTCAAGCCGCCGCTCGCGGTTCAACTCTCTTTCGACCGTCCGCTTGAAGCCAGCATGGCGCCATTCATCGTGGCCGAGAACCGCGGCCTGTTCGCCGCGGAAGGCCTTTCGGTACGGAACGATTTCGTCACTGGCTCGCCCGAGGCGATCGCGCGCGTTACCTCCGGCGCCAGCGATTTCGCCCTCGTCGACGTCAACGAGTTGATCCGCTTCCGCAGCAAGGCCGACGCACCGCCGGTCAAGGCGGTGTTCATGCTGTTCAACCAGTCGCCCTATGCCATCGTCGCGCGCAAGAGCCGCGGCGTCCACGCGCTCGCCGACCTCGAGGGCAAGACGGTCGGCGTCGCCGAGGGCGACCTGTCGTTTCATCTGTGGCCGGCGCTCGCCAGGCAAAACGGCATCAAGATTTCAGGCATGAAGATCTACAAGATGAGCGCGGCGGTGCGCGAGCCGATCCTCTCCGCCGGCCAGGTCGATGCGGTCGCGGGTTTCTCCTATCTCTCGGCGGTCAACCTGCGCGACCGCGGCGTGCCGGCCGGCGACCTCGCGGTGCTCCGCTACAACGACTATGGCGGCGAGGCCTATGGTTTTGCCGTCATCGTCAATCCGGCGTTTGCGGCGGCAAAGCCGGATGCGGTGAAGGGCTTCGTGCGCGCGGCGATAGCGGGCACGAATTTCGCGATCCGCAAGCCCGAGGCCGCGGCCGACGACGTCGTCAGCCGGATGGAGGGCGGCGCGCGCGATCTGGAGTTGGAGCGGTTGCGCGCCGTGATCGCGGACAACATCCTGACCGGCGAGGTCAGGCGCAACGGTATCGGCGGTATCGATCCCGCGCGCATGGAGCGCGCCATCGACCAGGTCGGCGAGGATTTCAAATTCCACAAGCGGCCCCATGCGGCGGATATTTTCGACGACGGCTTTCTGCCGCCGGTCGGCGGCCGGCTGATCAATTGAGCTATCTCCCGGCCAAAATCCCTGATTAGAATACGCCTCCGACGCCCGGCTTGGGGGTCCTGGAGTCCTTTAGACCGCATGTCCCTGCTCGGCCTCTATACCCGCGTCCTCGAAATGCTCGGCAAGGAAGCGCGGCTCGGCTGGATCCTCACCATTGCCAATCTGCTTTTGGCCGCCTCGCAATTCGCCGAACCGGTGCTGTTCGGCCGCATTGTCGATAAGCTTTCCGGCAAGGCGGGCAGTTCGGCCTGGCCGCTGCTTGCGGCATGGGCGGCCTTCGGCCTGTTCACGATTCTGTCCAGCGCCTGGGTCGCCCTGCAGGCCGACCGGCTGTCGCACCGCCAGCGCCAGGCGGTGCTGACCGGCTATTTCGAGCACATCCTGCAGCTTCCGATGACGTTCCACACCGGGACGCATTCCGGCAGGCTGATGAAGGTGATGCTGAACGGCACCGATGCGCTGTGGCGTCTCTGGCTCGGCTTCTTCCGCGAGCATTTTGCGGCGATCCTGTCGGTGATCGTGCTGCTGCCCCTGTCGCTCTATCTCAACTGGCGGCTTGCGAGCCTGTTGTTCCTGCTGTGCGTGGTGTTCACCGCGCTCACCACCTTCGTGGTGCGCAAGACCTACGGCCTGCAGAGCGAAGTCGAGCAGCATTACAGCGACCTCTCGGCGCGCGCCTCCGACGCGCTCGGCAATGTCGCGCTGGTGCAGAGCTTCGTGCGGATCGACGCCGAGGTGCAGGGCCTGCGCTATGTCGCCGACAAGCTGCTCGCGGTGCAGATGCCGGTCCTGTCCTGGTGGGCGGTGGTCACCGTCATCACACGCGCCTCGACCACGATCACGGTGCTGGCGATCTTCACCCTCGGCATCGCGCTGCATAACGCGGGGCTCGCCTCGGTGGGCGAGATCGTGACCTTCGTCTCGTTCGCGACCATGCTGATCCAGAAGCTCGAGCAGGTCGTCTCCTTCATCAACAACGTGTTCATGGAGGCGCCGCGGCTGCAGGAGTTCTTCAACGTGATGGACGCCGTGCCCGCGGTGCGCGACCGCCCCGAGGCGATGGAGATCGGGCGGCTGTCGGGCCTCGTCGAATTCCGCGACGTGTCGTTCTCCTATGACGGCAAGCGGCCGGCGGTCGAGGACCTCTCCTTCACGGCGCTACCGGGACAAACCATCGCGCTGGTCGGGCCGACCGGCGCGGGCAAATCCACCGCAATCGCGCTGCTGCATCGCGCCTTCGATCCGCAATCCGGCTTCATCAAGATCGACGGCATGGACATCCGCGCCCTGAAGCTCGCAGCCCTCCGGCGCAATATCGGCGTGGTATTCCAGGAAGCGCTGCTGTTCGACCGAACGATCGCCGACAATCTGCGCGTCGGCAAATCCGACGCAACCGAGGAGGAGATGAGGACGGCTGCCGCCCGCGCCCAGGCGCTGGAGTTCATCGAGCGCAGCGAGCATGGTTTCGACAGCAAGGCGGGCGAGCGCGGACGCATGCTGTCCGGCGGCGAACGGCAGCGGCTGTCGATTGCGCGCGCGCTGTTGAAGAATCCGCCAATCCTGATCCTCGATGAGGCGACCAGCGCGCTCGACGCGGTGACCGAGGCCAAGGTCAATGCCGCGCTCGATGAAGTGATGCGCGGACGCACCACCTTCGTGATCGCGCATCGCCTCTCCACGATCCGCAATGCGACGCGCATCCTCGTATTCGACAATGGACACGTGATCGAAAGCGGAACTTTCGATGAACTCGTTGCCAAGGGCGGCCGTTTTGCGGAACTCGCCCGCGCGCAGTTCATGGTGCAAGAAAGCGCACAAGAAAACGCACGAGAAAGCGCGCGAGCAAGCATCGAGCAAGCATGAAGGGGCCGGACGGCGATCACACTGCGGTCAAGGCATGAAATTCGCCGAATTTCGGAAGCTTGTCTGCTGAATTCGTTACTGAATTAATCACGCAAAGCTCTGTTCTCGAACGCGTCTTCGGTATAGGTTTGTACGCGCCGTTGGCCTGCGGCGCCCCGGACACGCTTGAAACCCGAACGTCAGATCTCAAAGACCTCCCTGGATGCAGGGCGGGTCTCAAAGGACCGGAATCGAAAAGTGCAACTTCTTCGTCCATTGCTTCTGAAGTCACCGATCATTTTCGCCGCGGCATTGGCGGTTCTCGCCCCGCGCGTTGCGCATTCCGAAGCAAGGCTCGTCATCGAAGCCGACAGCGGCAAGGTTCTCGAAGCCGAGAACGCGACCGTGCCGTGGTATCCCGCGTCCGTCACCAAGCTGATGACCGCTTATGTCACGCTGCAGGCGGTGAAGGACGGCAAGCTCACGCTCGACACGCTATTGACGGTCTCGCCCGTCGCCGCCTCGCAATCGCCCTCGAAGATGGGGTTCCGGCCGGGCACGCGGGTCACCGTCGACAACGCGCTGAAGATGATGCTGGTGAAGTCGGCCAACGACATGGCCGTGGTGCTCGCCGAGGGCGTCGGCGGTTCGGTCGACGGTTTCTCCGCGATGATGAACCAGACCGCGCAGAAGCTCGGCATGACGCAGACGAGCTACGTCAATCCGAACGGCCTGCCCGCCGACGGCCAGATCACCTCGGCGCGCGACCTTGCGATCCTCGCGCGCGCGATCGTCAAAAACCTTCCCGAATACGAATATTACGTTCACATCCCCTCGATCCGCTTCGGCAAGCGCATCACCCAGAACTTCAACCGGCTGATCGGGCGCTATCCCGGCGCCGACGGTTTCAAGACCGGCTTCATCTGCGCCTCCGGCTACAATCTCGTGGCGTCCGCGACGCGCAACGGACGGCGGCTGATCGCGGTCGTGCTCGGCGCGTCCTCAGGCACCATGCGCTCGGTGCGCGCCGCGCAACTTCTCGATCGCGGCTTTGCCAGCAACGGGCTGACTTGGCTGCGTCCCTCGCTCGGCACGGTCGACCAGCTCGCGCCGATCGACGCCTCGCCGCCGAACCTGCGTGACGAAGTTTGCAGCGGCAAGCGCCACAAACCGGCCAGCGACGAGGACGATGCGCCGATCGCGAGCAATGCCGGTGCCGGCGGTTCGGGATCGGCTTCCGGTGACGGCAGTAACGCGATGTTCCTCGCCTCCGGCCTGCAGGCGCCGCTACCGAAGCCGTCCGAATGGCTGGCGGCATCGCCGGCGGCCTCAGAGCCGATCGTCGTCTACACCGGACCGACCCGCAGCGGCGCCGCTTTGGTGGCCGCCGTCGCGGCCGACTCCGCCAATCAGGAGATCCGCAAGCACGGCAAGCGGTCCCGCGTGGCTTCCAGGAAGCAGGATGCCGCGGAGCCGAAGGCCGCCGATGCCAAGCCGTCCGGCAAACCTGCGGCCGTCCGCCACGCCAGCGCCAAGCCGGATGCTGCCGCGAAGCCGGCGGCGAGTGACGCATCGGCGAAACCCGCGAAGCCCAAGACGGCGGCCAAGCCGAAGACGGCCACCAAACCGGCGGGCTGATCAGCCGCGTCATTTGAGCACGTCATTCCGGGATGGTGCGTTGGCACCGGACCTCAGATGCACAATTGTGCATCGGGGAATCCCGAGATTCCGGGTTCGACGCTGGCGCGTCTCCCCGGAATGACAGAGGAAGGCATCTTCAGCCAAATCCCCGTTAACCCGCCGGCGCTTGCCATGTGCTGTCTTGCCATGTGCTTGCCTTGGGCGGCGGCTGGCTCAATACTGTCCCAAAATACGTCGTCCGGACCGCTCAAGCGACGGACAGGCAGTCTGGAGGGAAATGACCATGGAGCGAATCTGGCTCAAGCAATATCCGGCCGGCGTTCCCGCCGATATCGACGCAACCCAATATTCGTCGCTCGTTGAGTTGCTGGAAGAAAGCTTCAAGAAGTTCGCCGACCGCAAGGCGTTCATCTGCATGGACAAGTCGATCAGCTACCGCGACCTCGACGAGATGTCCGCCGCGCTCGGAGCCTATCTGCAGAGCAAGGGCCTGAAAAAAGGCGCCCGCGTCGCGCTGATGATGCCGAACGTGCTGCAATACCCGGTCTCGACCGCGGCCGTGCTGCGCGCCGGCTATGCGGTGGTGAACGTCAATCCGCTCTACACCCCGCGCGAGCTCGAGCACCAGCTCGAGGATTCCGGCGCCGAGGCGATCGTGGTTCTGGAGAATTTTGCCAGCACCGTGCAACAGGCGATGCCGCACTCTTCCGTCAAGCATGTGATCGTCGGCAGCATGGGCGACCTGCTCGGATTCAAGGGCGTGATCGTCAATCTCGTCGTGCGGCGAGTGAAGAAGATGGTGCCGGCCTATTCGCTGCCCGGATCCGTCTCGTTCAACGACGCGCTCGCGGCCGGCCGCGCAGCGAAGTTCACCAAGCCGAAGATCGGGCCCGACGACGTCGCCTTCCTGCAATATACCGGCGGCACCACCGGCGTCTCCAAGGGAGCCACCCTGCTCCACCGCAACATCCTCGCCAATGTGCTGCAGAACGACGCCTGGCTGCAGCCCGCGCTGACGCTGCCGCCGCATGTCGACGCGCTGCTGATCGTCTGCGCGCTGCCGCTCTATCACATCTTCGCGCTGACCGCGTGCTACCTGCTCGCGGTTCGCGCCGGCGGCTGCAATCTGCTCATTCCCAACCCGCGCGATATCGCCGGCTTCATCAAGGAGCTGATGAAGTACAAGGTCAACTCCTTCCCGGCGGTGAACACGCTCTACAACGGGCTGATGCATCATCCCGACTTCAAGAAAATCGACTTCTCCGGGCTCAAGATCTCGAACGGCGGCGGCATGGCCGTGCAGCGCCCGGTGGCCGAGCAGTGGAAGCAGATCACCGGCTGCAGCATCGCCGAAGGCTATGGCCTGTCCGAGACGTCGCCGACCTTGACCTGCAACACCGCGACGTCCTCCGAGTTCAACGGCTCGATCGGCATTCCCGTCCCGTCGACCTGGATCTCGATCCGCGACGACGACGGCAAGGAAGTGCCGCTCGGCCAGGCGGGCGAAATCTGCGCCAAAGGCCCGCAGGTGATGGCGGGCTACTGGAACCAGCCGGACGAGACCGCGAAGGTGATGACCGCGGACGGCTATTTCCGCACCGGCGACATCGGGATTATGGACGAGAATGGCTACACCAAGATCGTCGACCGCAAGAAGGACATGATCCTGGTCTCGGGCTTCAACGTCTATCCGAACGAGATCGAGGAAGT
>Ga0157369_10009123_pt1 | contig 11348 bp, 15 predicted proteins | sample C25metaG_FD_113461 | JGI IMG/M metagenome (GOLD analysis project Ga0157369, IMG submission 113461) | Corn rhizosphere microbial communities from Kellogg Biological Station, Michigan, USA - C2-5 metaG | ecosystem: Host-associated > Plants > Roots > Rhizosphere > Soil | place: USA: Michigan... | reverse complement strand
CGAGGCGCGCGTCGTGTGCCGGGCCGACCCGGCGCGCGGCCCGTCCGCCGCCGCCGTCCTAACGCCGCCGCTGGTCGTGGTCACCGCGACCGGCACCGTGGTCGTCCCGGGCGCGCCAGCCGGGCAGTGACGGCGCGCCCGGTCCGATGGGCGTGCTCAGCCGAGCAGGCGCGCCTTGGCGGCCGCGAACTCCTCGTCGGTGAGCGTGCCGCTGTCATGCATCTTGGCCAGTTGCGAGAGGTGGTCCATCATGGACGCGTCGGGCGGCGCCGGGCTGGCGCGCGGCGGCGGCACCTGCTGCTGAGCCTGCTCAAGGTCGTTGATCCGGGCTTCCTGGGTAGCCTCCCGGTCGGCGTTGTCCGCCTGGTTCCGGGCATGCGCCTTGCCCGCCATGTAGGCGCCCCCGCCGACCACCGCCGCCCGCAGCAAGGGCCGGCGGCGGACCACTCCAGCGCGACGTGCGAACATCATCGCCTCCCGTCAGGAGTTCGTGCCGTCAGGCAGGTCCAGTTCCAGCGCCAGCATGATCTCGGGCGCGGCGGCCACGACGCGCGGCATCCCGACCTGCGGCGCGATGGCGGTCAAGACGCCCAGGATATCCCGGGGCGAGGCACCGGACGCCAGGGCCGCGGTGACCTGCAGCAGGTACGAGGCCGGGGGCGCGTCCACGGCCACCAGCGCGGCGATCTTGACCAGCGAGAAGCTGCGCGGGTCAAGCGTGCTCTCCTGGCGCAGCTCCTCGCGCAGGCTCGCCATGCGCTCGAGCAGCTCCGTCTCTCCCAAAGCGAGCGCGGTGAACGCGCTCACCGTCGCATCATCGACCGCGGCTTTCGTCGGCGTGCTCATGTGCTGCCTCCTTGTGGTTTCCTCACCCCAACGTGCCACGAGGCCGGGGCAAAATGCTCACCCACCGCGGGTGATGCGGCCGGGTGGCGGGCACCGGCGGCACGGGGCATGACGGGCGCGCGGCGAATAGAGTTAGCCCGTGGCGGAAGAGCAGCTGGCAGCCGGGCGGGTCGACACCTGGATCTGGTCGGTCCGGCTGGCTAAGTCCCGCTCCGCCGCGTCCACGGCTTGCAAGGGCGGCCACGTCCGGGTCAACGGGGTGCGGGTCAAGCCCGCGCACCTGGTCCGGCCCGGCGATGAGGTGCGGGTCCGGCAGGGAGAGCGGGACCGGATCGTCGTCATCACGAAGGTCATCGCCAAGCGGGTGGGCGCGCCGGTCGCCGTCGAGTGCTACGTCGACAACAGCCCGCCGCCGCCGTCTCGCGACATGGTCGCCCCGGTCGGCATCCGGGACCGGGGCACCGGGCGCCCCACCAAGCGCGACCGCCGCAGCATCGACAAGCTGCTGGGCCGCAGTGGCTTCCACGGCTGAGTTGTCTTGCCCCCCAATGGCGCGGGCGGCTTGGCGGCACTAGCGTTACAGGCGTGAGTAGGCAGATCGTGGAACCTGAGCAGTGCCTGCGCTCGCTGGCCGATGACGCGGTGCGCCGGGCCCAGGGCGGGGAGCTCGTGCTGCACTGCAGCCTCGGCGTCCGGGCGGCGGTGAACGCCTTCGTGCTGCTGGGCCTGGTGCCGGAAGGCGGCGCCGACAAGATCCTCGCTGAATACCAGGAAGGGCTGCAGCAGCACTCCCTGGGCACGGCGTGGGGGCTGTCCGACGGGGAACTGCCCGCGCGCTCGGGAGCGCGCGAGGTGTGGGAGGCGCACGTGGGCGGGGCCGCGCCGCTGGGCGCGGTGCCGATGGCCATGGCGCCCGCCGCGGCGAGCTTCCCGGCGACCGTCTCCGGCCTGGCGGCCGACCTGCGCTTTGAGTGGGTGAAGCTCTCCGGCCAGCAGTGGCGGATCAGCTTCCGGGCCTGCGCCGACGACCCTGGCGGCGAGCCGGACCGGCCGAGCGTCGTCATGCGCGAGGCGCTGGCCATGGTCACCGTCACCGACGACAGCGGGCACCGGTACCGGCCCCGCGTCGAGGCGGTCACCTGGGAGCGCGTCCCCCCCAGCCGCCAGGAATGGCGCGGTGACCTGGTCGCCGAGGTCCCCGGGGCCGCCGCGCTAGCCTGGCTGGAGATCGCCTCCGCCGAGTCGGGGACGGCCGAGCGGATCCGCATCGACCCAGCACCCGCCGGGGACGGCCCCCACCTCGCCGAGGCGGCCGCGCCGCGCTGGCCCACTCCCGCCGAGGGGTACCTCGCCGCCCTGGCCAAGGTCGGCGACGTCAAGGTCGGCTGGACTGACGTCGAGGCGGACAAGACCGCCGAGATCGTCGCCGTGGTCGCCGATTGCCTGCTCGCGGTGGGCGCGCTCCCGCCCGGTAGCGCCCTGCTGCGCGGGCCGGCGGCGGCAGGCGCCCCAACGGCGCACCTCCCGGCAGTGCACCCTCCATCATGGCAGGACGCGCTCGCCGCCCGCTGGGCCAGTCGCGCCCACCTGGCCGCCGACTCCGCCCCGGCGCCGGGAAGCCCGCGGCACAGCGTGCTCCTGGCCCCGCTCCCGATGGCGCACGCCTCAGCGGTCATCGAGACCATCGTCACCTCCGCCGAGGGAGGCGCGGCGGGCTCCCTCATCGGCGTCACCCTGCACGGCCGCCCGTGGGTCCCCGGCGCCACGTGGCCGATGATCGCGCCCTGCTTCGCCCTGCACGCCGACGATGATCACGGCAACGGCTACGACGGGATCCTGGCGGGCTTCGCGCAAGGCGCGGACCTGGCGGGCAAGGGCACCTTCTGGCTCTGGCCGCCGGTGGCCGATGATGCCCGCTCCCTGACGATCACCGTCAGCACGCTGTGGGAAGGGGCCCGCGTCCACGTGAGCCTTCCCCCGGCGCCTCCAGCCACCCCGGTGCCTCCAGCAACCCCGGCACCTCCAGCAACCCCGGCGTAAGCCGCAGCGACGTCAGTGACACCAGATCGGAGCGCATGACAATGGAGTATGTTCGCGGCCGCAAGGATGGCCTGCCCTCCGCCGAGGGCGCGGGGACGTTCACCGGCCGGGCGATGCTCGACCCGGTGCTGGCCGAGCCGGGCATGCGGGTCAACAGCGTGTTCTTCGAGCCGGGGGCCCGCACCCACTGGCACTCGCACGCCGGCGGCCAGGTGCTGCTGGCCAGCGCCGGGCGCGGCGTGGTGGAGACCCGTGACGGCGACCGCACCGTGCTGGAGGCTGGCGACGCGGTCTGGGCCCCGCCGGGGGAGGTGCACTGGCACGGCGCGGCGCCGGGGTCGTTCCTGGCCCACACCGCCATCTCGATCGGCGAGACCGAGTGGGCCGAAGAGGTGGCCGAGGACCACTACAAGTCCGTCACCGGGGAGGCGTAGCCCGTGGCCCGGGAGGTGCTCGCCGTCCGGTACGGCAGCCGGGTCGCCCCCAGGCGCGAGAGCTTCCTCAACTACCACGTGTACGCCGAGCCCGACGGGCCCATCGACGTGGACTATTACTTCTGGATCATCCGGGAGCCGGGCGGCGTCACGCTGATCGACACCGGCTTCGCCCCCGCGGCCGGGCGCCGCCGCCGCCGCGACCAGTGGCTCACGCCCGCCGACGCGCTGCCGCCCCTGGGCATCGACCCCGCCAGCGTGCACACGGTCGTCATCACGCACGCCCACTGGGACCACATCGGCAACCTGGGCCAGTTCCCGGACGCGCAGGTGGTCATGAGCCAGGCCGAGTACGCCTTCTGGACCTCGCCGATCGCCCGGCGCACGCACTTCGCCCTGCACGCCGAGGCCGATGAGATCGCCCTGCTCGCCAAGGCGCGCGAGCAGGGCAGGCTCACCCTCACCCAGGCCGAGCGCACCCAGCTCGCGCCGGGGATTGAGCTGGTCCAGGTCGGCGGGCACACCCCCGGCGAGCTCATCGTCACCATCGACGACGGGAAGGGCATGGTCGTCCTGGCGTCGGATGCCCTGCACCACTACGAGGAGGTCGAGCAGGACCGGCCCTACGCGATCTTGTCCGACCTGCCCGCCATGTACCGGGGCTATGACCTGCTCGCGGAGCTTTCCGCGGAGCCCGGCGCCCGGCTCGTGGCCGGGCACGACCCCGAGGTCCGCGCGCGGTTCGCGGCGCACCCGGCCCATCCCGCCGTCACCGACCTGGGGACCCCCGTTGACTGAACCGCGACGCGACGCGCTGGCCGCCCCCGCTCACCTCGGCTTCGTGGGGCTGGGCCGGATGGGCATCCCCATGGCCGGGCACCTCACGGCGGCCGGGTTCCGGGTCAGCGGGCACGACGTCAGCGAGCAGGCGCGGCTGCGGCTGGCACGGGAGGCCCCGGGCTCGGCCATCCCCGGGAGCCTGGCCGAGGTGGCGCGCGGCGCCGACGCGGTCATCTTGATGCTGCCCGACTCGGCGGTGATCGCCAAGGTCACCGGCGAGCAGGGATTGCTGGCGGCCATGCCCGCCGGGAGCCTGCTGATCGACATGAGCTCCGCGGAGCCGGCCGCGACCGAGGCCCTGGCGCGCGCGGCCGCCGCGCGGGACATCGCCGTGGTCGGCGCCCCGGTCTCCGGCGGCGTGATCGGCGCGGTCCAGGCCACCCTCACGATCATGGTGGGCGGCGCGCGGCCCGCCGTCGAGCGGGCCTGGCCGGTGCTGGAGGTGATGGGGGGCCGGGTGCTGCACGTCGGCGAGATGCCGGGCGCCGGGCACGCCCTGAAGGCCCTGAACAACCTGCTGTCGGCCATCCACTTGCTGGCCACCTCCGAGGCGATGGTGGCGGGCCAGCGGTTTGGCCTGGACCCGGCGGTGATGCTGGAGGCGATCAACACCTCCAGCGGGCGCAGTGGCTCGACCCAGGACAAGTGGCCGAACCGCATCCTGCCGGGCACGTTCGACACCGGCTTCACGGCGAGCCTGATGGTCAAGGACATGCTGATCGGGCTGGGGGTCGAGCGGGACTTCGGGGCCGGATCGCGGCTGGCCGAGGTCTCGGTGGACATGTGGCGGCGGGCAGCCAGCTGGCTGCCCGCCGGGGCGGACCACACCGAGGTCGCCCGCTGGCTGGAAGACACCAGCGAGGGCGACGGCGGGTAAGCGGATGACCGTCACCAGCGTCCCGTAGGGCAGGTACGGGTAGGCCTGCCTGGCCGCGCTGTAGGGCAGCTCGACGCAGCCGAGGCTCTGCGGCCACCCGTAGGAGCCGCGGTCGAAGTAGTGGACGGCCGAGCCGCCGGAGAAGTAGGACACCCACTTCACCGGGTCGGCGTAGTGCGAGCCGTCCGGGTTGGTGCCCGACATGATCTGGAACGGCAGCTTCTCATAAACGGGGAACGTGCCGAGGGGCGTCGGCGCGATCCCGATGCCGGTGTTGGCCAGGCTATGGAACACCCGCGTCCCGTCGTGCCAGATGGTCAGCGTCTCCGGCATGCCCTCGCGGGCGATGGCGTAGCTGTAGCCGTGCGGGTTGGCCTGCCCGGCGGCGGCGGCCTTCAGCAGGGCCCGCCAGACGACCGGGCCCGCGTCCCCGTCGGTGGGCAGGCCATGGTCGGCCTCGAAGCCGGTGATGGCCCCGCGGGTCATCGTGTTGGGCGTGCCCGCCGTCCAGAATGAGCGCAGCGAGCGGGGCCACCCCCCGGCCGCCCAGGTGAACGCGCCGGCCGGGGGGTCGTAGGCGGCGGCTAGCTGCTGCGCCGGGCTGGTCGCGTCGATGGCCGAGCGGGGGGCCGGGGTCCACGTCAGCGGCAGGTAACCGAGCTCGGCCAGCAGCTGCTGCAGGCGCAGCGTGGAGTAGGGCGCGGTGGTGAAGGACTCGGTCAAGGCACTGGCGGGCACGGTCGTGGCAGTCCCTATGGCGGCCGGAATGGAGACCGTGACCTTCGTCTTGGGGGGGAAGCCGGCGGCGGGCGTGAAGAGCGCCACGGTGCCGTCCACCAGCCAGGTACCCGGGATGGCGGGGGAGATCCGGGGGAGCGGCGGGCTGGCCGGCAGCGGCTTGCTGTAGGTGACCTGGATCGGCTGGGTGCCGTTGACGCCGGTAGCGCCGCGAGCGGGGCTGACCGCCACCACGCGCGCGGGCGGCGCGGGAGCCGCCGGCCTGGCGGCCGCAGGGGCCGTGCCCGCCGGGTGCGAGGGCGGGCTGGTAGTGCAGCCGCCGATCAAGGCAGTGCTGGCGATCAAGGCAGTGCCGGCGATCAAGGCAGTGCCGGCGATCAAGGCAGTGCCGCCGATAAAGACGCTGGCGCTGGCGGCGATTCCGCTGGTGAATGCCGGCTTCCGTCGCCATCGCGTGCTGGTTCCTGATACCTTACCCAAAGCAGCCCCCCCAGTTACCCTGAGTTTCATAAGAGCTCAGTGTAGTCATTTTCGCGCTCTGCGTAGTCACCTCTATACCCACCTAGCCACTCCGGCTGACCTCCAGGTTGACATTGGCTGGATCGGCGGTAAGTTTTCAGCCACAGTCCCGCCGGTTTCACCGGCCGGACTGGCTGGCGCGTAGCATGGACGCGGCGACTGGTAGGGGGCGAGGGCAGCCAGCCTTCGACAGCCGGGTCGCGGCGAGCGAGCGGGCCGGCGCGCATGTCCGGCTTGGACAAGGGGTTGGGCCTGGAAGGGGCCCCGGGTGGCTCAGTAGATAACGGAGCCAGGCTCGTCGCCGGCGAGCCGGGACTCTGGCCCGAGGCGCCACCTGGGCCCCTTCCGCTGGACATGGGAAAGGTGAACGCAAGTAATGACGCAGCCGGCTTCAGCCACCGGTCGAGTGCTCATCGTGATGCCGACCTACAACGAGCGGCAGAACCTTGAGATCATGGCGGGGCGGATCAGGGAGTCGACGCCAGACGCGGACCTGCTGGTCGTCGACGACAACAGCCCGGACGGCACGGGCGACCTGGCTGAGAAGCTCGCTGAGGCCGATCCCCACGTGCACGTCATGCACCGGACCGAGAAGGCGGGGCTGGGCAAGGCCTACCTCGCCGGGTTCACCTGGGCCCTGGAGCGCGGCTACGACGTGATCGTCGAGATGGACGCGGACGGCTCCCACCGGCCCGAGGACCTGCCCAGGCTGCTCGCCGCGGTGGCCGACGGGGCCGACGGCGTGATCGGGTCCCGCTGGGTGCCGGGCGGGAAGGTCGTCAACTGGCCCAAGAAGCGCGAGGTCTTGTCCCGCGGGGCCAACATCTACACCCGGGTCATGATCGGCTTCAGCGTCAAGGACGCGACCGGCGGGTACTGCGCCTACAAGGCGAGCACCCTGCAGCGCATCGACTTGTCCAACGTCGAATCGACCGGGTACTCGTTCCAGGTGGACATCACGGTGCGCATCATCAAGGCTGGCTTGCGGATCGTGGAAGTGCCGATCACGTTCGTCGAGCGAGAGCGCGGCGTGTCCAAGATGGACAGCGCCATCATCCGCGAGGCCTTCTGGCGCGTCTTCCGCTGGGGCGTTCAGAGCCGCCTGGGCAAGTAACCCGGGAACCGCGGACACCGGCCTGCCGCCGAAGATGCGGCGGTAGGCCTCGCGCGGCAAGCCGCGCTCGCAGGCTCCGGGGGACGGAGTCCCCCTCTTATCCGGAGGCCTGGGGGATTGGCTAGTGTCCCCCGGAAAATAAGGCGCTGCGCCGGTGCTGATGCGGACGCGCCAGGGGCGTGGGAGCGGTGCCCTCGATGAGCCGGCGTTCCCTGATGACCTCCAGGCGCTCGGCGAGGACCGCTTCAAGGTCTTCCACGGTGCGCCGTTCCATGAGCATGTCCCAGTGGCTGCGCGGCGGCTTGACCTTCTTGGGGGAGGGGGACTCACCCGTGGCCGCCGAGGCCATCGCGCCGCAAATCCGACACTCCCAGGTTGCGGGGAGCTCGGCCTCAGCGGCGAAGGGGACGGTAAAATGGTGACCGCTGGGGCAGTCAAAAGGGACGTCTTGGCGTGGTGCCAGGTCCGTGTTGCGGTCGTTCTCGTAGCTCGTTGCCCCGAGCCGGGTTCCGCGAAGTGCGCGTTCGGCCATAAGCTGCTGCCTCCCAGGCGGTTGGCGATCCTTATCGGCAACACTGGATACCGTCTCGTGATTCCCGCCGAAGGGGACCGTCAATCCCGTTTCGGGCGTGTTTCACCAAGACAGTCCCTCCCCGGGGGGTACACGCCGACACTCCCGACCCGGCCGCCCGCCGCCGGCGCCCAGGTCAAGGTTGCCGGTCGGCCCATTCGCGGCGGCGGACCTCAGCCATCGCGATGCCGGCGGCGACCGCGACGTTCAGCGAGCCGACCCGGCTGGGCTGGGGGATATAGGTCACGGCGTCCACCGCGGCCAGCAGGGCCGGGGAGCAGCCGTGGTCCTCGTTGCCGATCGCCAGGCAGATGTCGCCGTCCAGGGGCGCCTCCGCCAGCGGGAGCGCGCCGGAGGCCAGTTCCACCGCGACCACGCGGTACCCGGCCGCCGCGGCGGCCTTGGCCGCGAGCGCCGGGCTGGGCTCGCGGGTGAGATCGAGGAACCGCTCGGTGCCGAGCGCGACCTTTCCCACCGACGGGTGGGAGACATCGGGGGTATTCCCGCACAGCCACAGCGAATCCGCGCCGAACGCGGCGGCGGTCCGCACGATCGAGCCCAGGTTGAACGGCTGGCCGACCGAGTCAAGCAGGAGCGCCAGTCGCCCCTCGGTGCGCCGCCGCCAGTCCCGGTTGAGCCGCTTGACGTCGGTGGGGCGCAGCTGGCGGGGAGGCCCGCCCGCCGGGGTCGGGGTTGTCATTGAGGAGTCACCAGGGTTCGTTCGGCGCCGAGATCTTGATCTGCTGGCTGGTCGATGCGGAGCAGGCGGTACCCGCTGCGCCCGGCGACGCGAGTCGCGGGCCATCCCGAGCCCGTCAGCCAGGACTGGAGCGAGTCCGAGCCCAGGTTCTTGCCGACCACCAGGCAGGCGTGCCCGCCGGGCCGCAGCCGGGCCAGCCAGCCGCGGAGCATGTCGTGCAGCGCGGCCTTGCCGATCCGGATCGGCGGGTTGGACCAGATCGCGGCCAGTTCCCCGGGGACGCCGGGGTCATCCGGGGTGACCGCGCGCACGTTGGCCAGGCCCGCGCGCGCCGCGTTGCGGGCGGTCAGGCCGAGCGCCCGCTCGTTCACGTCGATCGCCCACACGCGCGCCGCGGGCGATCGCCTCGCCAGCACGCAGGCCACCGGGCCGTAGCCGCAGCCGAGGTCGAGCAGGTCACCCTCGGCCGGGGGCGGCGGGGCCTCCTCCAGCAGCAGCCGGGTGCCGGGATCGAGGCGGCCGGGGGAGAACACCCCGGAGTCCGTCGCCAGCTCCAGGTACACGTCGGGCAGCACCACCCGGACCTGGCCGGGCCGGTGCGCGGCCGTCGGCTGGGCCGCGAAGTAGTGGGATGTCACGATCCCGCTGCCTTCCGGGGGGACGACTCCCCGTACCCCCCGCCAGGGGATGTCACGGGGGCCTGCGCCGCCGGCTGGCCGTTGCCGTCGGCGGCCAGCGCGGGGGCGATGTAGCGGCGGGTCATCCAGCGCTCCACGACGAACGTCAGCACCGGGATCGTGCCGGCCAGCAGCAAGATGATCACCTGCCAGCTCAGCAGGCGCATCCGCAGCTTCAGGGCGAGCAGGAAGGCCACGATCACGTAGCCGATGTACAAGAAGCCATGGACCTGGCCCACGTACTGATCAACGGCCGGGTGGCCGGCGGCGAACTGCAACGGGATGCCGGCGAAGAACAGCACGATGACCAGCACCCCGGTCACGAACGCCATCACCCGGTAGCGCAGCACCGCGGGCCTGATGCCCTTGCCCGTCACAGCAGCCCACATGTTGGCCTCTTGCCTCTTTCCTCAAGTCTTCGTCGCGGCGTAGTTCTCGCCGGCTAGCGGCCCTTGGCCTTGGCCTTGGCCTTCGTTTTGGCGTTCAGCCGGGCCAGGTAAGCGTTGTACTCCGCGAGCTCGGGGTCGGCCGCCAGCTCCGCGGCCGCGCGGGCCATTTGCGCGCGCCAGGTGCTGGCGAGCACCGGCTCGGCGCCGGCCGCCCCGGTCCACCGGGCATCGCCCGGAGGGCCGCCCGGCTGGTAGGCCCCGGCTTGTTCCAGCCCCAGCCCCGCGGGCAGCTGGACCGTGTCCGCGACGCCGGCCTCGGCCAGGTTGGGGTCAAGCCCCGCGCGGCGGATGCGGAACTCATCGCGGACCGTCTTGACCCAGAAGACGACGCCGAACCCGGCGAACAGCGGCCATTCGAACGTGTATGCCCAGCTCAGGGAGTTACCGTCCAGCGCGCGGTGAAACTGCCAGTCCCCCATCCAGGCCATCCCCCACACGCCGAGAATGGCCGTGACATGCCACAAGAGCCACCTGCGGGAGATCAGGAAGCGCCAGCCAGGCGCTGCTGGCCCGGACGGTCCTGGGGCGGGGGATTGCATACTACGTAGGGTAGTCCATTAGTGCGCGGCGAGGCCCGGCAGGCGGCGACGTACAGCTCGTAATGGCCGCCGTTGGCCGCGGTGGCGACGCTAGCGCATCGGCTCAGCGGGGCCGTTATGGGTCTGCTTCGGATGGTTCATGGGCGAAACAGGGGGGCTCGTGAAGCCGATGGCGGGGCACGGGCGCGCGGTGGCGTATGCCAAGGTGTTGGCATGCGCAAGTACGTGATTATGGGCATCCAGGGGAGCGGGAAGGGGACGCAGAGCCAGCTGCTAGCCGCTGACCTTGGCCTCGCGCACATCAGCGTGGGGGATATCTTCCGGTGGCAGGTGGCCAACCACACGCAGATGGGCGCCCAGGTCCGGCGGTGCCTGGCGGCCGGCGAACTGGTAGGCGACGACCTGGTGCAGACGGTGATCCAGCGGCGGCTGGCTGAGCATGACTGGAACTTCGGGTTTGTCATTGACGGCTTCCCGCGCACGGTCGCGCAGGCGGAGTTCTTCATGGAGAACTACGATGTTGACGCGGTGATTCACCTCGACATGCCAGACGATGAGGTCCGCGCGCGGGTGGCCAGCCGCCGCGCCGATGACGTCGAGGAGGCGCTCGCCGTCCGGCTGAGGGACTTCCATGAGCAGACCGAGCCGGCCATTGACGTGTTTCGCCGTAAGGAGTGCGTGATCACCGTGGACGCGACGCCAGCCCCTGAGGCCGTCCAGCAGCAGATAAGGGAGAAGCTGGGGCTGCCGGCGATGGGCGGTGCGGCGCCGGCCGCGGCGGGGGACCGTAAGGAGCGCAATGGACGCTGAGATCGTCATCTTCGGGGGCAGCGCGCACCCCAGCCTGGCCGATGAGATCTGCTCCCACCTGGGAGTCGAGCGCAGCCCGGTGCGCATCAGCCGGTTCGCCAACGACTGCCTGCAGGTGCAGTTGCAGGCGAACTGCCGCGAGCGGGACGTCTACCTGATCCAGCCGCTGGTCAAGCCGGTCCAGGAGACCCTGG
>Ga0157369_10009121_pt1 | contig 11349 bp, 10 predicted proteins | sample C25metaG_FD_113461 | JGI IMG/M metagenome (GOLD analysis project Ga0157369, IMG submission 113461) | Corn rhizosphere microbial communities from Kellogg Biological Station, Michigan, USA - C2-5 metaG | ecosystem: Host-associated > Plants > Roots > Rhizosphere > Soil | place: USA: Michigan... | reverse complement strand
TCGTTGGGAACGCCGTTGGTGTCGCCGCTCCCGCCGGTCCCTAGATCGTTCCGGGTGTCGTACCACGAGAGCGCCAGGTTGCCGGTCGCCTGGTCGAGCGCGATCGAAGGGTCGTATTGGCTGTTGGCGGTCTGGTCGTCGTTCACCTTGACGGCGGGCGACCAGGTCGCTCCGTTGTCATCGGAGTGCTGGAGCATGATGTCGGTGTTATCGGTCTCGCCCGGCGTCTCCTGCGTCCAGACGAGGTACGCGCGACCGTTGTGGGGGCCGCCGCTGCGGTCCCAGGCGAGATTCGCCTCGTCGTCGATCGAGCGGTCCGGCTGCGCCGGGATGAAGTCGAAGCCGCCCACGTGCGAGTGCGCGACGAGGGTCGCCGTAAATCCCGCGGGGCCCAGGCCGTCCGGGTCGACGGCGGTGTAGATGTCCGAGCCGCCCTGGCCGTTCGTCGCCTTCTGGTAGGTCAGCATCACCTGTCCTCCCGGGCCGACGGACGTGTCGCCGTAGTCGCCGTTCCCGCCCGGACTGGGGACGGCCTCGGGCGCGCTGAAGCTGCCGAACTGCCCCAGACCTGTGACCGGCGCCCCGAACGCTTCGATCTGGCTACCGGGCGACGCCGTGAAGCTGACCCAGACGCTGTTCGGCCCGGCCGAGATCGACGGCTGGTCGCCGAACTTCGTTTGGAGATCGTCCACCTTCGTGAACGAGTTGCCGCCGTCGGTGGACAGCGCGACGAGGACGTCACCGTTCGTGTCGATGAGGTACGTCATCCAGAGGTTGCCGAACCGGTCCCAAGCGAGCTGCTGGTCGCAGCAGATCGCGCCGAGCGGATCGCTCGCGGTCCCGATGACGCGGTGCGTCCATGTGCGCCCGGCGTTGGAGGTGACGTTGACCGAGAGGCCGGCGGGAATGCCCGGCAGCGTCGACATCGTCACGACGTCGGCCGGGTTCGTCGGATTGACCGCGATCGCATCCTCGGCTTCGTTTCCCGGCATGACGCTCGAATCGAAATTCGTCGGAATCGACGTGGTGGCAGCTCCCGCGAGCGTGGCCATCGCGAGCACAGCCGCAAGTGCGACAACGACCGCGAACGACGCGGTCGACAACCGGCTTTGCATCTCTCTCCCTTTCCTCGACCCTGTAGGGTCGCGATCATCCCGCAAACAGCGACTTTCTGCAACCGACCCTGTGGCCTTCAGCGCCGGTGGACGTGCTCGCAATCGCGGACGGTGTCCCCGGCATGGATGTACGCGGTGTCGTTGCCCGGCCCGCAGCCGATCTTGTTGTGGCCCGGTCCTCCGTAGATCGTGTCGTTCCCGGGGCCGCCGGAGAGGATGTCGTTGCCCGGCCCGCCGTACACGACGTCGTTGCCGGGGCCGGCGCCGATCGCGTCGTTGCCGGGCCCGCCGTAGACGATGTCGTCCCCGGCGCCCGTGTAGATGTTGTCGTTGCCGCCGTGCCCGTCGACGATGTCGGCATACGGCGTCGTGTGGATCAGGTCCGCGCCAGCGGTTCCGTCGAAGCGGCATTGATTCGAGCGTCGTACCGCCTTTGCCGGAGTCGACGCACCGACGACGTAGATGCCTGCGCGCTTGCAGTCGCGTGTCGAGGCGATTGCGAGCATCGCGCCGCTCGGCGACCAGCGTGCGGGCGAGTCGGCGACGACGGAGCCGATCAGCTGCTGCGCCGCGCCGCCGGGGTCGCCGACGTACAACGCGTACGTTCCCGTCCGGTCGCTGAGGAACGCGAGACGGCTTTCGGTCGGGCTCCACTGCGGGAACCGATCGTTCGCGCCGTCGTTCAGCACCGCGTGGGCGCCGCTCCCGTCCGGCGCGACCACCCAGATCGCCCAGCGTCCGCCGGCGCTGCTTTCGAACGCGAGCAACGATCCGTCGTGCGACCAGCTCGGGTTGACGTTGTCGCCGCCGCTCTCGAAAGCGACCTGCGGCGCGGCCGAGCCGTCGACGGGCACGACGAGGAGCTGCGAGCCGGCCGCGCTCCTCGTTGCGATTGCGATCGAGCCGCCGTCCGGCGACCACACCGGTCCCGTCACGTCTGCCGCCGGCGGCGTGATTCCGCTTGCCAGAGGTCGGATGTCGGCCCCGCTCGCAGCCGCGACGTCGAGCACATCCCCTTGCAGGAACGCGATCTGCGCTCCGTCCGGGGACCACGTCGCGTCGACGCCCGGAACACTGCTGATGTTCCGGTCCGATCCATCTCGAACACTCGTGGCCGACCCTGTCTCGACGAGCAGATCGCCGCTGCCGGGCCGAAAGCCACGCGCACGCCCTGCGCCGATGATGTCGACCTCGCCGCCGCGGACCGCCGGCGTGAAGAACACGTCACTGCTGTCGATGCCGGGCGCCTGCCGCTGGAAGGCGATCATCGTTCCCTGCGGCGCCCACCAGGGTTGCGAATCCCGCGGAACCGCACTCGGAGGGGCCACCGCGAGCCCGCCTGCGAATACGGCGACCGCCAGTCTGGAGTACGCGCTGCTAGCGATCGACACTGCGGCGACTCTGTACGGCTGCGACGAGGGTGTTTGCGTAGGCGACGATCGCTCGCAGTCCTGCGGCGATTCGCGGCATGAGCCAGAGTGCCGCCTCTGCGTAGCGCGTGCGCACGAACCAGGCGGTCGCCCAGGCGGCGGCCCGTAAACGCGGGCGCGACCAGGCGACACCCTTCCTCCCGTAGCGCGCGCCGGTCCGGAACGCAGCCGCGGCCCACACGCCGAGGCGTCGTGCAGCGGTCGACCCTGCGCGGAGGGCGGCCTCGGCGGACGACCTGACGGGGAGTGCCGGGAGCGGGGGAAGTGTCGGGAGCGCCGGTGCGCGCTTCTCGAGGTAGAGCACTTTGTTGAACGGGTCGACGGCCGCGATCGCTTGGGCGGGAACCGCATGCGACTTGCGCAATCCGGACTCGACGAAGAGCGTGCGCGCGCGCCCGGTGCGTTGATCGCAGACGACGCCGGTGACTCGTCTGCCCGATGTCGCCTTCCCGAGCTTGAATCCCTCGCAGTGTGCGAGCCAGTAGTCGACGACGTTGCTATCGCGTTCGAACAAGCCTTCGCGGGCTCTGGCCATCAGGCGTCGCTCTCCTGTCGCAACCACGCGCCGCGCAGGGTGCGGCTGCGGGAAGCGAGCGCAGCGAGGTCGGCGCGCAGATCGTCGAACTCTTCGCGCAGGCGCTCGACGCGGCGAAGCTCGGCGGCCATCTCGGCCACGGTCGCACCCGGCGCGGCCGCCAGCGCCGCCAGGTGCGCCTCGCTCGAGTCGATGCCGGCCGCGAGCGAGCGCGCCAGGGCTTCGGCCTGCTCCTCGAGGAGCCGTAGCTCGCCCTCGGTCGCCGCAGCGCCGCTGAGCACGTCGCGCAATCGGCGCGTGAGTGCGATTTCGAGAGTGTCGTCGGGCTCGCTCATGCTCGAATTCTGCTGCCGCCCGGCGCCCCGCAAGCTTAACCCGAACGGCTCACAGGAGGCCGCGGCCAGGCAGAAGCAGCCCGCGACCGGCCATTCCGACCGTGCGATCGAGTGTCGCAAGGAAGCTGTCGGCGAGCAATCTCTCGCCCCGCAGGGCCCAGAGCGCCTCGGCGTTCGTCCACGCGGCATCGCGCGCTCGTGCGACATCCCACATGGCGACGACATCGTCCAAGTGTGACCACCGATGCAACAACCGGTCGACGAGACCGAGCGCGCCGTGCGGGAGGTAGCCGCGCCGCACCTGGGCTTCGACCGTCGCCAGCACGCCGTTCACGCGCACGTAGTCGGCGTGTTGCGGCGATGCCTCCTCGAGGGCGACACCGGCCTCGACGCACGTCTGGACGAGCGCGACCGGCAGGTCGCGGTTGATGTGCGCGTTCATCCCCGCGAGCGCGAACTGCAGTGGCGCGATCCGTTTGCGCGCCCGCGCCTCGAACAGCGGTGCCCACGCCGGCGGCGGCCGCTCGACGGCGGCGAAGAAGAGGTCGGCGAAGCGCTCGTCGAGTCGCGCGAGGAATGCGCCGTCGGCGAACGTGACACCGGCGAGTCGCTCCTGCACGCCGCGTGTCACGGCGAGATAGAGACGCGTGAAGCAGGCGACCCCGTCCGCCGCGCCGAGCGGGGACAGGATCGCCTCCATCCTCGCGATGACCTCGCTAACCGACCGGGGCAGGCTCGCGGACTGCAGTGTCGACCGGCTTGCCAAAGGAGTTGAGGTACCGGCGCTGCGCGGGATCGCTGAAGAACGCCTGCGCGGCGTCCTTCCCCCAGCCGTAGAGATTGTCGGCATCCGTCTTCGAGAGACCGAAGTTCGTCGTGCTGATCGCGTGCGTCGGGATGCTCACGGTCCGCGCCGACACCACGTGCTCCATCTGCTCGCGATCCCACGCCTCGGTCGCCGCCGAGAACATCGCCTTCAGGAGCGGAACCGCCCACAACGGCCGCGGGATCTTGCGATACGGCAGGCCTTCCTCGACGCTTGCGCCCGGATGCAGGCGGAAGCCCCACGTCGGCCGCTTCGGATGCGGGCTGTCGAAGAGCCAGATCGGGAAGTTCGAAAGGAGCCCGCCGTCGACGACGTAGTGCGGGCGGCCGTCGCGGTGCAGTGTCACCGGAGCGAAGAGGAACGGATAGCTCATGCTCATCCGGACCGCGTCGACGATCGGGAACATGTCCTTGTCGAGCGGCTTGCCGTTCTCGTCGGTGTAGTCCGGCAGGTCGTCCGGCATGATCAGCATCCGTCCGCCGGTGACGTCGGAGCCGATGACGTGCAGCCGGTACTTCGCCCGCTCGTATTTCTCGTCGGTGATGTCGGGGATCTCCGATTTCGGCGGCAGGTCGCGGCGCCGGACGTCGGCGAAGGTGAGCTCGGTCTTGCCGAGCTCCTTCGCGAGCGGCGACGCGGCGAGCTGCTCGCTCAGCCATTCCTTGAAGTAGTGGCCGGGCGCGAGGCCGCGGAACCGCGTCAACGCGTTCGTCATGCCGCCGAGCCACTTGCCGCCCGGCCCGCAGTCGGCGAATCGCTTGTAATGCGCGCCGGCCAGGATCTTCTGCAGTCCCGCCGAGTCGTACCCGACGACGAGAAGCGCCGACACGATCGAGCCCGCCGACGTCCCGGCGACGTTCACCCACTCGCGTACACCGGCCTCGCTCTCGGCCGCTGCGAGCGCACCTGCGAATGCGATTCCCTTCACGCCGCCGCCCTCGAAGACACCGTCTGCGCGCCGGCGTTCGTCGATCGTCATTTCTTGACCTCCATCGTCGTCTTTTGTCCTGTTGCAGTCGCGAGCGTGTCCTGCGCCCACCGCTCGCTGAACCCCGCCACAAAGCTGACGACGAGGATCCCCAGGCGCGCGTTGCGCTCGTTGGTGTCGCCGACCGGCAGGTGCACCATCCCGCTCGTGAACGCGAAGGCGATCGCGAGCGCGAAGGCGGCGCCGATGATCGGCCGCAGGCCGCCGAGGAAGATCGCGTAGGGCCGTCCGACGTCGTAGTCGAGCGAGAAGTCGCCGGCGTTGATTCGCTGGACGACGCTGACGACGGCGCCTGCGGAGCCGGCGATCAGCGCAGCAACCGCAGCCGTCCAGTCGTTGAAGATCAACGTCACGCCCGACGCCGCAGCGATCAGCAGCGCAACCGCTGCCATTCCCGCGAAGTACCAGATCTGCGCCTGGCCGTTCGCCGCGTGGCGGTAGTACTTGTCGGTGTCTTCGAGCGCGCGCTTCTCGCGCGCGAGCGCGTCCGCCGTCGCCTTCGGATCGTCGTGCTCGGACGCCGTGTCGACGAGGCTCAGCAAGTGTCCGGCCGAGGCGGCGATGAGATGGAGGCAGATGCGCTGCCGCACTCCGGTCAGCACTGTCTGCGCGCGGACGGCGAGGTCGTCGCAGCGGTGGAGGAGCGCTGCGATCTCGGGGTGGTTCTTGGTCGCCCAGTCGCTCTCGCGATGGAAGCCAAGCCGACGCCGGCTCCACCAGTGCGGCCGGGGCAGCTGCGTCAGCGCGACGGCGCTCTCGACGTGCGAGCACCAGAACGCGTGCACGAGCAGCCCGTGGTGCTGCTCGAACTCCGTGCGTATCTCGGCGAAGCGCGGATCGGTTTCGCCGTTCGCTGCGAGCGCGCGCCACCACTTGTAGTGGGCGTAGACGAGCTCGGTGAACGTCGGCGCGTGCCGTGCTGCAGGTGACTCCTCTGCCGAGGCGACGAGCGGCTGGACGAGTTCGGTCACGGTCGACCTCCCAGGACGATTCAGCCGCAGTCCTGCCAGACACGGTAAGCCCTTGTCGGCCGAAGCACAAGGTTGTACGTTCCATTCGTCCACTGCGGCGGCCCCGTTCGAACTGGGAGGTCCCGCAATGACGACCAGCACGAGAAGCGCATCCCCGCTCACGAGCGTCGTAGTCAGCGGTGCATCGGAAGCCGCTGAGATCTACCGCGCGGCACGCGCACACGGCTTTCCGGCCGAGCCGAATCTCAACCTGCACAACTACGGCGGTCGAACGATCGAGCATCTGACGTTCACGAACGTCTACCTCGGCGCCGCCGGCGCGTGGAGTGTCGACGACATGAACAAGGTCGACACGGGCCTCGCCGGCGCGATGACCGACGCACACCTGAACAACGTGCTCGCGCAGTACTACGCCGACGGGAAGCCGACGACGCAGTTCAAGCCCTCGCGTACCCTGCCCGGCCCGTTGCCCCAGCGTGTCTTCCGCGACACGATCGAGGGGTTCGTCGCGGGACTGGAAACCGCGAACGGGCTGTCGGGGTTCGACCTCGCCACAACCGTCTTCTGCTTCATGCTGCCGCGCTCCGTCGTGCTCGTCGACGGAACGTCGGGGGGCCACGCCGAGCACCACGACGACGACGACGACAACGGCTCGGCGAACGTCGCCCTGCGCGAAAAGGACGAGGCCGTCGACTCCAAGCACGGGCTCGGCGGGTACCACGGCTCGATCCATCCGAAGCGCGGTGGCAAGACCGAAACGGTCTACTACGCGGTCGGCGTCTACTCGGAAGGCGCGAATGGGATCGTCGCCTTCGACGAGCCGTGGAAGAGCATCTGCGCCACCTTCTACCACGAGCTCTGCGAGGCGCGGACCGACCCGGACGTCGAAGACGCGATTCGCGCGGGCAACGACCCGAAGGCGAACGACTTCCTCGGCTGGTATTCGCCGCGCGGCGGCGAGATCGGCGACATCCCGATGGAAGAGGCCGGGGCGAACCTCGGCGCGATCATGAAAGAGGTGCCGCTCGCGAACGGCGGGACGGCGCCGGTGCAGCTGATGTGGTCGAACGCCGTCAGCGGGCCGGAGGGGCCGATCGCGAAGCCGCACCAGGTCGTGCATGCCTGACGGCCGCGTCGAGCTGGAATACGGCGCGACGACGGACCTGCTCCGATCGTTGACGGACGTCCGCTTCAAGCTCCTCGCGTTCGTGCCCACCATCGCGGGGACTGCGGTCGCACTGCTCGGCCGGCACACCCGGCCGGCCGAGCTGCTCGCGGTCGGTGCGCTCGGCCTCGTCGCGACGCTCGGCGTCGTCGTCTACGAGCTGCACAACACCGAGCTGTACGAGTACGCGCTCGGCCGCGCGGCGGCGCTCGAGCGCGAGCTCGGCATGACGCTCCTGAGCGGGCGGCCGTCGCACGATCGCGAGCGCCCGCTCGCGCTCGTCTACGCGGCCGTGCTCGGCGGATGGAGCTATCTCGTCGCCTGGGGAGCGCTCGCGGCCGCGGGCGCCGGCCACGCCCAGGAGCTCGGCGGCGCCGTCGCCGCGGGCGCAGCCGTGGCGTCCGTGCTCGTCCTCCTGCGGCGCGGCGACGAGCCCGTTCCCGCGCGCGCGGCGCCGTTCGCGTCGGCGGGAGGTTGAGCCTCTCACCTCGTATGATCGGCGCGGGGAATTGCCGTTCGAGGGAGGAGAGTCGAGATGAGGGCCAAGCTCTTGGCGGCGGTCGCGCTCGCGATCGCGGCAACCACGGGGAGCGCGCACGCCGCGACCGCGACGTACGCCGGCGGGACGATCACGAACCTGACGACGTCGTGCGCAGGTCAGAACGCAGAGGTCGAGCAGGCAGTCGATCCGAAGCTCGGCTACGTCTACGAGGACTGGATGGGATGCAGCGGCATCGGCTTCGCGCGCTCGACGGACGGCGGGAAGAGCTGGAGCAGCCCGATCTCGGTTCCCGGCGCGACCGGCTCCGACTACAACGCGTGGGATCCCGACGTCGCCGTCGCCCCCGACGGCACCGTGTACGCCGCGTTCATGCGAGCGCACAACAACCAGTGGTATCCGGTGGTCGCCGCGTCGTTCGACCATGGTCAGACGTTCTCGCAGGTCTCGGCGCTGACGCCGCCGGACTTCAAGAACTGGGGCGACCGCGACTTCATCGAGGTCGGTCCCGACGGCACCGTGTACCTCACGTACGACTACGGCCCGAATCGATCGTCGATCACGTTCCTCTGTGCGGCGGACGGCAGCTGCGGCTACGCGAGCGGGGACGTCAACGTCGTCCTGCAGAAGTCGACCGACCGTGGCAAGACCTGGAGCTCGTTCAGCTACGTCAGCCCGGGCTTCCCGGCCAGCGGGGGCGACCTGGCGCCGTTCGTCGTCGAGCCGAACGGCGCGCTCGACGTCATCTACCAGGGCTACGGGATCACCGACACGACGACGTATGCGATGACGCCGGCGTTCGAGTACTTCACCCGCTCCACCGACGGGGGCGACACCTGGACGAAGCCGGTCAAGGTCGGGCCCGAGGCGGGGACGATGTCGCTGTCGGAGTGGTGGATCGACTCGAGCATCGGCATCGACTCGGCCGGCAACCTCTACGCGTCGTGGGACACGCAGACCGACTCGGCCGACACCGGCTGGCTCTCGTACTCGACGAACCGCGGCAAGACGTGGTCGGCGGCTATCCAAGCGACCCCCGACAGCGTCAACGCGCCGCACATCATGGAGGTCGTCGGCGGCGGCGCGGGCATCGCGTACGTCGGCAGTCAGACGTCGAGCGACCCCCGCGGCTACGCGACCTTCGTGCGCACGTTCTCGACCACGCGCGGGTGGCTGTCCGATCCGTTCATGGTCTCGAACGCGTTCGGCGACCCCTCGGTGTGGCCGGGCGACACGTTCGGGATCTCGACGCTTTCCCCGACGAGCGTCGTCATGAGCTGGGGGAGCGCGGTCCCGTCGGCGTACAAGAAGAAGTCCGACATCTTCGCAACGTCTGTCGGAGTGAGCCTCCCGTGAGGACGCTCGTCGCACTGGCTCCCGCGACGTTGATGCCCGCGAACAACTCGTAGCGCAGTGACCGAGTCGATCGTCGAGCTCGCCCAGCGGCTCATCGCGATCGACTCGGTCAATCCCGCGCTCGTCGCCGGCGGCGCGGGCGAGCGGGAGGCCGCGCACGCGGTCGCGGAGTGGTGCGAGGCGCGGGGCTTGGAGGTCGAGCTCGTCGGGCCCGGCGACCGTCCGACCGTGATCGCGCGCCGCCGCGGCTCCGGGGGCGGACGCTCGCTGCTCCTCAACGGCCATCTCGACACGGTCGGGGTGGCCGGCATGGACACGGCGTTCGAGCCTCGCGTCGAGGACGGTCGCCTCTACGGCCGCGGCAGCTACGACATGAAAGGCGCGATCGCGGCGCTCTGCGTCGCCGCCGCGGGCGCGACGGGTCTGCGCGGCGACGTCATCGTCACTGCAGTCGCCGACGAGGAGCTCGGTTCGATCGGGACGGAGGCGATGCTCGAACGCGTGCACGCGGACGCGGCACTCGTCGCGGAGCCCACCGAGCTCCAGGTGGCGATCGCGCACCGCGGCTTCGTCGGCTTCGAGATCGAGACCGCCGGGGTCGCCGCGCACGGCTCGCGGCCGGATCTCGGCGTCGACGCGATCGTGAAGATGGGGCCCGTGCTCGTCGCGCTCGAAGAGCTCGACCGCCGGTTGCAGCAGGGAGCGCGCCATCCGCTCGTCGGCCCCGGCGCGGTGCACGCGTCGCTGATCGAGGGCGGGCAGGAGATGTCGAGCTATCCCGCGCGCTGCGTGCTGATGGGTGAGCGGCGCACGATTCCGGGCGAGACGATCGACGACGTCGAGCGTGAGCTGCGCGCACTCGCCGGTGACGCCGAGTTGCGCATCCTCGCGCACCGCGAGCCCTACGAGGCTGCACCGGAGCACCAATTCGTGCAGCTCGTCGCACGAGTTGCAGGGAGCGAGGTGGTCGGCGCACCGTTCTGGACCGACGCGGCGCTGATCGCCGAGGCCGGGATCCCGACTGTCCTGCTCGGGCCGAAGGGCGAAGGCGCCCACGCGGCCGTCGAATGGGTCGACATCGCCTCGCTCGGGCGGCTGCGCGACGCGGTCGTCTCGATCGCGCGCGGCTGGTGCGAATAGAGGAGCTCGGGCCGGCGCCTGCGTCGCCGCAGGCGCCGGCCGTTCGAGCTACGCCGGCTGGGTGCCGGCAGGAGCCTCGGTGAAGCCCGCCTCGATGCGTGCGAGCTCCTCGTCGGTGCCTTCGCGCACCGGCCCCTTGAACCACGTGCGGGCCGACACCATCCACCACACCCCGACGACGACGAGCACACCGCCGACCGTGATCGGGGCGTAGTTGACGACGTTCCAGTCGAAGCCGCTGTGCCACGGGATCGCCGTCGGCACGGTCGGCATCAGGAAGAGGATCACGATCAGGATGATCCACGCGACCGCGAGCGGGTTGATCCACTTGTAATGACGCCCGAGCGACCACGCGCCCGGCTCGAACGAGTCGCCGGCCCGCCAGCGGAGGTAGATCGGGACGCCGTACGCGATGTACAGCCCGATGACCGCGATCGACGTGCCGACGAGGTAGCCGATCGCGCCGTTCGCGAGCGTCGGCAGCATCAGCGCCCACGAGAGCACCGCGATCGCACAGACTGCGTACACCGGCACGCGCGTCCGCGTCGAGACGCGCCGCCACAGGTTGCGACCGGGAACGGCGCCGTCGCGCGAGAACGCGAACATCATCCGCGATGCGGCCGTCAGCGACGCCGCGCCGCAGAAGAACTGCGCGACGCAGGCGATGACGAGCAGGAACTCGGCCCACTTCTTGCTCATCGCGTTCTGCCAGATGTACGTGATGTCGAACGCTCCCGCGTTCAGCGTCCCCTGCACGTCCGGAATCGCGAACGTGACGGCAACGAGGAGGATGAAGCCGAAGATCACCGACATGACGACCGACATGACGACCCCGATCGCCGCCGAGCGCGACGCGCTGCGCGTCTCCTCGCTCATGTGCGCCGACGCGTCGTAACCGGTGTACGTGTACTGCGCCATCAGCAGGCCGACCCCGAACACGAACCAGAACGTCGCGCTCGTGAAGTTGTGCCCGCTGAAGCCGGACGCAT
>Ga0157369_10009120_pt1 | contig 11350 bp, 10 predicted proteins | sample C25metaG_FD_113461 | JGI IMG/M metagenome (GOLD analysis project Ga0157369, IMG submission 113461) | Corn rhizosphere microbial communities from Kellogg Biological Station, Michigan, USA - C2-5 metaG | ecosystem: Host-associated > Plants > Roots > Rhizosphere > Soil | place: USA: Michigan... | reverse complement strand
CGCTACTTCGTGCGGCGGTTCGAAATTCCGCGCTCGGCGCAGCTGCGCGTGGCCGTCGACCGCGACCCGGTATCGATTCTCTAACGTCCGGCAGCGAGCTCGTCCCTGTCCCGGAACCCCCTCTTTCGAGTACCTTTCGTCGTGCCAGAGTTCAACCACCCCGACTTCAGCGCCGCACGGTTCGGTGGCTTTCCAGAGGCGCGATTCGTCGCGGCCCCGGCCGACGGCGTCCTGCCCGAAGATTTTTTCTCGACCACCAACCTGCCCACCTACGTCCACATCGGACAGGAGTGGCGCATGCCGCGCGAGCCGCGCATGGATGGCGCGCTCGTGCTCGACGCCGGCGGCTCGCTCTGGGTGAAGGAGATGCGCCGCGTCGCGCGCGGCGAGCTCGTCGCGGTCGGCATGGCCGAAGATGGATCGGAAGGCATCTTCGTTTATACCGACGCGTTCCTGGGCGACGCCGCTGAAGGCGGCGAGTTCAAGTTCATGACCAGCGAGGTGTCGCGCGAAAAGCCCATCGACTACGCGCTCATGGCGCGTCTGTTAGTCGAGGAGCGGGAGCGCGGCGGCTATCCGGTCTGGGTGACGGGTCCCGCCCTGGTGCATTCGCGCGCGCGCACCGACATGACGTGGTTCATTCAGCACGGCTTCGTGGGCGCGCTGCTGGCCGGCAACGCGGTGGCGGTGCACGACATCGAAGCGTCGATCTTCGGCACCACGTTAGGCATGACGGGAAGCGGCCGGGCGACGAGCGGCGGCCACGGCCTCCACATGCGCGCGATCAATCGCGTGCGGGCCGCCGGATCGATCGAAGCTGCCGTTAGGCAGGGGATCATCACCGACGGCATCATGCACGCGTGCGTCACCAGCGGCGTGCCGTTCGTGCTGTGTGGCTCGATCCGCGACGACGGGCCGCTGCCGAGCGTGATCGCCGACTCGATCGCCTGCCAGGACGCGATGAAGGCGTACACCACCAAGGCCACGATGGCCATCCTCATCGCCACCGCGCTGCACGCCATTGCGACGGGCAACATGCTGCCGGCGTTCGTGACCGAGCCCGATGGCTCGCTGCGCGAGCTGCCGACCATCTGCGTCGATTCGTCGGAGTTCGTGGTGAGCAAGCTCAAGGACCGCGGCACGCACCAGGCGTTCGGCGTCGTGACGAACGCACAGGACTTCATGCACATCCTGCGGTTGTACGTGGAGCGCGAGCTGGACGCGCGCGGCATGCAGCGCACGCGGTCGGCCGAGGTTGCCGCGCGATGACAGCCACCGAAACACGCGAGCGCTTTCTTCGCGCGATCGCCGAGCGCCTGAACGCAGACCGTGTGGAAGAGCTGCACATCTTCCCACCGCTCAGACAGGGCGGCATCGAGAGTGCGGTCGCGGTGATCGCGGCGCGGCTCGTGCCGGCCGAGCCGTTGACTGCAGACGCGCCGGTGCCCATTGAGCTCGCCGACGCGCCCGCCGATGCGCCCGTACACGGGGACGAAGAGCCCACGCCCGAAGTCGAAAGGGCCGCGCCGGACGATGAACGGCCCGCACGCCTAACGGTATACCGGGCGCACTACCGGCTCGTGCTCAAGGGCCCGGAGCGCGGCACCTGGGAGGTGGGCCTCACCGAGGAAGCCGATGCGCCGCCGCCCACCGTCGGCGCCGTGGTGCGCGGCGTGCACGAGCGCGCCGGCGGCGACGACGAGCCCGAGCGCTTGAGCGGCGACGCGTTCCGCATCGCCGTCTCCGACCGTCCGTGGGCGACCGCAGACTGAGCAACCCGCCGCGCGCGCGCCGCGCGGCCTGACGTGGACCAGACCGCGACGTTCGGCTTGGGCCTGGCGTTTACCGCCGGGCTGCTGAGCTTCTTGTCTCCGTGCGTCCTGCCGCTCATCCCGAGCTACGTCACCTTCATCACGGGGATGAGCGTCGAGCAGGTCCAGCGTTCGCGCCGCACGGCCCTCATCCACGCGCTGCTCTTCATCCTCGGCTTCACGCTCATCTTTCTCGCGTTAGGCGCCACCGCCAGTGCGTTAGGCCGAGTGCTGCTGGCGGCGCGGGACTGGGTGGCGCGGGCCGGGGGCGTGCTGATCATCGCGTTCGGCCTCTATCTCCTGGGCGTCTTCGATTCGCGCGCGCTCGACCGCGAGCGGCGGGTGCATTTCGCCGACAAGCCGGTCGGCTACCTCGGCACCGTGCTCGTCGGGGTCGCCTTCGGCGCCGGGTGGACGCCGTGCATCGGCCCGATCCTCGGTTCGATTCTCGTGTATACCTCCACCGTGGCCAACCTGCAGCGCGGCCTGCTCCTGCTGTTCGTGTACTCGTTAGGCCTCGCGATCCCGTTCCTTCTCGCCGCGCTGGCCATCGACCGCTTCCTCGCCGCGTTCGCGCGCATCCGCGGCGCGATGGTCTGGATGAGCCGCGCCGGCGGCGTGCTGCTCATCGTGATTGGCCTGTTGCTCGTGACCCACTATTTCACGTGGCTCGCGAGCTACCTGCAAGCGCTCACGCCGGCGGCTCTGCGCTCACACATCTGATGAGAGGTCTGGTGGCCGGGTGGCGGGCGCCCGGCGCCGACGTGCCATCCGAGCGCCCCGCCTAACTGGCGACGTCCGACTCCGACAGCCAGACCTTGATCAGCGCCGGCAGCTGCGTCGCGCTGATCGGCTTCACGAGCACGGCACGGCACCCGGCGTTGAGGCACTGCTCGCGCACCGCGGGCTCGTCGTGTCCCGTCACCGCCACCGCGACGCGCGGCAGCTGGCCGGTTTCGGCCAGCGCGGAGAGAACGCCTAACCCGTCCTCACGGTCTAACGTAATGTCGAGCAGGATCACGTCGGGCGCGTCGGCGCGCGCGGCGGCCACCGCGTCCGTCACCGACGTCGCCGCACTCACCCGGTGGCCCGTCTCCTCGAGGAGCACGCGCAGCGCGCCGATTACCAGCGCGCTGTCCTCGACGACGAGCACGTGCGGTTTCACGGTCAGGACGGGCCGCGGATGGGGAGCGTGAAGAGGAAACGGCTCCCCTCGCCTAACTTGCTGTCGATCCAGATGCTCCCGTCGTGGAGCTCCACGAACTTGCGTGCGATCGCGAGGCCGAGGCCGGTGCCGTGGTGCGGCCGCGAGGGCGACGCATCCACCTGCGCGAACTCGCGGAACACCAGCTCGTGGTGCTCGGGCGCGATGCCGATGCCCGTGTCGCCCACCTCGATCTCGACCGACGCGCCGCGCGTGGTCTTGGGTCCCGCGCGCGCCGCGATCCACACGCGGCCGCCCGGCGGTGTGAAGTCGATCGCGTTGCCGAGGAGATTGTTGAGAATGTGCGCGACTTTGTCGCGGTCGGCGTGCAGGGCAGGGAGTCCGGGCTCGATGTCCACCGTGAGCGCGTGGCCCTTTTTCGCCACGAGCGGCTCGCTCCACGCGCACACCTGCTCGATCACACCCTCCACTGAAAACTCTGACCCCGACAGCGTGAGCTGATTCGCGTCGCCGCGTGCGTACGTGAGGATCTCGTCCACCATCTCGAGCAGCTTGCGGCTGCCGGTAATGATGCCGGCCACGCTTTCCGCCTGCTTCTCGCCTAACGCGCCGAGGATGCCATCGCGGAGCATTTCGGCGTGCGTGACCACCGCCGTGAGCGGCGTGCGCAGGTCGTGCGAGATGTTGGCGAGAAACTGGGTTTTGAGCGCGTCCTGGTTGCGGAGCTCGGCGATGGTGCGAGCCAGCCGGGTGTTTTGCTCTCGCAGGCTCTCGAGTTGTCGCTCGAGGGACGAGGCATCCGTGTAGGCGCGCGGCATACCGTAAGTGTACGTAGCCGTCTCAACGCCCGCCAATGGACGGAAAACAGCCGCTCCCGCACGGTGATCTACATCACCCTATACGGGCGTCATTCGTCCGGCGGATCGACTTGACCGGAGACGATTAAATTCCCCATACGCTGTGTGACGGCACTGCTCGGTTGGGGCATGTGGATTGCCCAATTATTGGAGTTGCATGGACCGGCGCCGCGTACGAATCGTCTCATCTGCAGAGCGACGCATCGCCCACGTTTCCGGAGGCAGGTCATGACTCGATCCATTCGTATTCTCGCTCCTCTCGCGTTCGCGGCTGCGGTGGCCCTGAGCGCCGGAGCCTGCAACAAGGACAAGAGCAACGCAGGAGCGCTCGCACAGGACTCGACGCTCAACCGCGACTTGGCACTCGCGAACAAGGACAGCGCCTCGCAGCCGCAGTTGAAGGACGTCCCCGCGCCGGACTCGACGTCTGCTGCGGCGTCGAGCGCGTCGTCGAAGGCGCCGGAGCGCACGCGTGCGCGTCACCACACGCCGTCATCGTCGGCGCCGTCTTCGTCGGCTGCGGAGAGCACCACGACGGCGTCCGGCAACAGCGTGGCCACGACGCCCGGCGGCAGCGCCATTGCGTTAGGCACGATTCCGGCCGGCACCACGATCAACATGACGTCCAACGACAAGGTGTGCACCAACACCAACAAGCCGGGCGACAAATTCAGCGCTTCGGTGAGCGACGCCATCGTCGGATCCAACGGCGCCACGATCCCGGCGGGCTCGAAGGTGCTGATGCAGGTGGCCGACCTGCAGCGCAGCGGGAATACGACCAAGTCGATTCAGATGACGTTCAGCGTGCTCAGTGTCTCGGTGGGGAGCACCACCTATCCGTTGAGTGCGCAGATCGACCACGTCGACGTCGATAAAGTGCGCAACGCGAGCGTCGGCAGCGACGCGGCCAAGGTGGCCGGCGGCGCCGTGATCGGGGCGATCATCGGCCAGGTGATCGGCCACAACACGAAGGGCACGGTGATCGGCGCCGCGACGGGCGCCGCCGCGGGCACCGCGGTCGCCATGGGCACGGCGGCGTACGAGGGCTGTGTGCCGACGGGTGGGAAGATCACGATTCACTTGACCGACCCGGCGCAGGTCGCAGCGGCGCACTAGCGTTAGGCGGGGAAGCGCGCACTCCGACAAAGGCTTGAAGGGATAACGAAAGTGAAACAAGGGATAACTTTCGTTATCCCTTGTTTCACTTTCGTTATCCTTTCGAGCGTTTGCGTTAGTATCCCACCGCCGCCCCGGACGACCTCGGCTCCGACATCCCCTGCCACGCGTCGCCCACGCGCATCACTGCGTTCGCGTTCGCGATTCCGCCCACCACGTGCATCCGATAGCCCATCGCGGTGAGCGAATCGACGACGGCCTGCGATAATCCGCCGCGCTCGTACGCGACGCCGTCGGGCCACGCCTGCTCGTGCATCCGCGGCGCCTTCATCGCGTCGGAGAGCGACATGGCGCCGTCGATCACGTTCAGGATGATCTCCGTCGTCGCCGTGATGATGGTCGGGCCGCCGGCGGCGCCGACCACCAACAATACCTTGCCATTCTTGTCCAGCACGATCGTCGGCGACATCGCGCTCAACATCCGCTTGCCCGGCGCAATCGCGTTCGCTTCGCCTTGCACGAGGCCGAACTGGTTAGGCGTACCGGGCTGCGACGTGAAGTCGTCCATCTCGTTGTTCAGGAACAAGCCCGCGCCCGCGACGTACACGCCCGAGCCGTAGAGCGAATTGAGCGTCGTCGTCGTCGCGACCGCGTCGCCGTGCGCATCCACCACCGAATAGTGCGTGGTGTGCATGCCCTCGCCGCGCGCGGCGGTGAAGGTTGGCGACGGCGTCGCGCGGTCGGGGAAAATCGAATCGCGCATTGCGCGCGCGTATGCCTTGCTCGTCAACCGGTCGATCGGCGCGTGCACGAAGGCCGGGTCGCCTAACAACGTATTGCGGTCGATGAAGGCGCGCCGGAACGCCTCGGCCACGTCGTGCGCGTACATCGCGCTGCCGAACGCCGGAAGCGTCGGCCACGTCTCGAGGATGTTGAGCGACTCCATCGTGCTCACGCCGCCGCTCGACGACGGCGGCATCGCGATAATGGTGTCGCCGCGATACGAGCCGATGATCGGGTCGCGCCACTCGGGTACGTAGCGCGCCAGATCTTCCTTCGTGATGAGCCCGTGCATGCGCTGCATCTGCGCCGCGATCGTGTCCGCGATCTCGCCTTTGTAAAACACTTCGGGGCCTTTGTCGGCGATCAATCGCAGCGTGCGTGCGAGCGCGGGCTGCACGAGGTGTGTGCCGAAGGCGAGCGGCTCTCCGTTAGGATAGAACGTCGGCGCGCCGCCCTGGCCCATGATCAGCGACTTGCCCGCCACCAGCGACTGCGCGAGCGCGCTATCGACCGTGAAGCCCTCGGAGGCGAGCCGGATCGCCGGCTGCATCACGTCGTGCAGCGACATCGTTCCGTAGCGCCGCAGCGCCTCCGCCATCCCGGCCACCGAGCCGGGCACGCCCACGGCTAACGGACCGACCGTGCTCTGGTTGGTCACGTGCCCGCTCGCATCGACGTACATCGTGCGCGTTGCCGCCAGCGGCGCCACTTCGCGATAGTCGATTGCCGCCGACCGGCCGTCGGCCATGTGGATGACCATGAACCCGCCGCCGCCGATGTTGCCCGCCGCGGGGAACGTCACCTCGAGTGCGAAGCCCGTTGCGACCGCCGCGTCCACCGCGTTGCCGCCGCGCTTCAAGATCTCGACGCCTGCTTCGCTCGCGAGACGGCTGTTGCTCGCGATCATCGCGTGCGGCGCTTCCGTGGCGTGACCGCCCGCCTCGAATCGCCAGCCACTCGGGAAGTGCGCGGCGCGCGTCGCAGCGGGTGCCGCCGACGGTGCCGCCGCAGGCGACGGCGCATTCGCAGGCGCGGGATTCGCGTGCGTGCACGACGCGACCGTTGCGCCGAGCATCGAGATGATGAGCGACGAGCACTTCGCGGAGCGACGCATACGAACCTCTGATATCGAATTGGCTTGCCAGTGCCGCGCGGCACGGGGTAAGTTAGCGGCCGTGACGGCCGCGCGCCGCTCCTTCCTTCTCGTGTCGTCAATGCCACACCTCGATTCGCGTCTCACCGAGCAACGCAACCCACGCACAGTATCGATCGACCTTGCGTCGCCGCTCGAGATCGTGGACCTCATGCAGGCCGAAGACCGCACGGTTCCGGACGCCGTGGCCTCGCAGCGTGAGGCCATTGCGCGCACCATCTCGCTCGTCGAGCACGCATTTCGCGCCGGTGGCCGGCTCTTTTACGTAGGTGCCGGCACGTCGGGCCGCCTGGGTGTGCTCGACGCGAGCGAGTGCCCGCCCACGTTCGGCACGGATCCGCTGATGGTGCAGGGCGTCATCGCCGGCGGACTCGACGCGCTCGTCCGCTCGCAAGAGGGCGCGGAAGATGTCGCGGCAAGCGGCGCGGCGGCGATCGATGTGCGCAAAATCGGGCCGAACGATGTCGTGATCGGTATCGCGGCCTCGGGCACCACGCCTTACGTGCGCGGCGCATTGGAACGCGCTAAGGAACTCGGCGCGCGCACGGTGATTCTCGCGTGTTCGCCGCCGCCCGAGGAGGTCGTCCAACAGGCCGACGTTGCGATTCTCCCGTTCACCGGACCGGAGGTGGTGACGGGGTCGACGCGCCTCAAGGCGGGCACGGCAACCAAGCTCGTGCTCAACACCATCACCACCGGCGCGATGATCCGCATCGGGAAGACGTACGGCAATCTGATGGTCGACCTGCGCGCGATGAGCAAGAAGCTCGTCGACCGCGGCGAGCGGATCATGATCGAGGTGTGCGGCGTGACCCGCGACGACGCGCGCGCGCTCATCACCGCCGCCGGCGGCAGCGTCAAGACCGCCATCGTGATGCAGAAACTGGGCCTAACGAAGGACGACGCGGAGCGGGCGTTAGGCGAATCGGGTGGCGTGATCAGACGGCTCGTGCGCGAGTCGCCGCCGCCGGTCGAGTGATCGCGCGCGGCACGCTGATCGACGCGCGCGACGCGGCGATCCTCGTCGGCCTCATGTCGGGCACGTCGGCCGACGGCATCACCGCCGCCGTCGTGCGCTTCGTGCCCGGCGCCAACGACGCGATGGGGGCCGAGCTCCTCGCGCACGTGACGCGGGGATACGACGCCGCGCAGCGCGAGCGGCTCCTCGCCGCGGTAGAGCAGGGAACGCCCGCCGACTACTGCCGGCTCGGCTTCGACGTCGGCGTCTGGCTGGCGGATGCCGCCCGCGCGGCCATCGACGCCGCGCACGTCGACGCGGCGCGCGTCCGCGCCATTGCCTCGCACGGCCATACGATCTGGCATCAGGCGCCGCACGCCACCTGGCAGTTAGGCGAAGCGGCCGTCATCGCCGAGCGCACGGGAATCGACGTCGTGAGCAATTTTCGCGTGCGCGACGTCGCTGCCGGCGGACAGGGTGCGCCGCTCGTCGCGATCGCCGACCGGATGCTCTTCTCGGCGCCGGACGCGTGGCGCGCGCTGCAGAATCTGGGGGGGATCGGCAACGTGTCGGTGGTGCCGCCGCGCGGCGCGCAGGGCACCGTGCGCGGCTTCGATACCGGTCCGGGCTGCGCCGTGATCGACGGCGTCACGCGCGTGCTGGCGCCCGAGCTGCCGTACGACGTGGACGGCAATCTTGCGCGTGCCGGCCAGCCGGTGGACGCGCTCGTGGACGAGTTGTTAGGCGAACCGTTCTTCGAGCTGCCGCCGCCCAAGTCGACCGGCCGCGAGCTGTTCGACCGGGCGTACATTGCGCGATTGATCGACCGGTGCCGCGCCGCGGGCGCGTCCACCGCGGACATCGTGGCCACTGCGGTGTCGCTCACGGCGCGCAGCATCGCGCTCGCGCAGCGGCGCTTCATGCGCGAGCCCGTGGCCGACCTCGTGCTCTCGGGCGGCGGCGCGCGCAACCCCGCGCTGGTGGATGCGATTGCCGCGCAAGTCGCGCCGCTCGCCGTCCGCCGGTTCGACGAGTTGTTCTTCTCCGGCGACGCCAAGGAAGCGGTCGCGTTCGCGCTGCTCGGCTGGCTGCACCTGGTGCGCCGGCCCGGCAACGTGGTGTCGGTCACCGGCGCGCGCGGCGAGCGCGTGTTAGGCACGCTGACGCCGGCATGAGCGTCGCCAATCTGCTGGTGCCCGCCATCCGGTGGGATGCGGAGCGCGGATGGGACGCGGAGCGGCCGGCCATCGAGCGCGCCCTTGCGTTAGGCGTAGGCGGATTCATCCTCTTCGGCGGCGAGCAGGACGCCGTGCGCCAGCTCACCAAGGAGCTGCGCCTCCGCTCCACTGTGCCGCTCCTCATCGCCGCCGACATGGAGCGCGGCGCGGGACAGCAGTTCGCGGGCGCCACCGGTCTCCCGCCGCTGGCCGCGATCGCATCGCTCAACGACCCCGACCTCGTGCGCCGCGCCGCCCGCCTCACCGCGCGCGAAGCGCGAACGTTAGGCGTGAACTGGGACTTCGCGCCGGTCTGCGACGTCGACCTCGCCCCGGACAACCCCGTGTTGGGCACGCGCACGTTCGGCGGCGACGCGCACCGTGTGGGCGCGCTGGCGGCCGTGTGGATCAAGGCCTGCCAGGGCGAGGGCGTCCTTGCCTGCGCCAAGCACTTCCCGGGACACGGGCGCACGCACGGCGATTCGCACCTCGAGCTGCCCGTCGTCGATGCCCAACGCACGGATCTGATGGAAACCGACCTGCAGCCGTTCCGCGCCGCGATCGACGCGGGTGTGTCCTCGATCATGACCGCGCACGTCGCCTATCCCTCGCTCGACCAAACCGGCGCCCCGGCCACGACCTCGCGCGAAATACTACAGTGGCTGCTGCGCCAGCAGCTGCGCTTCGACGGTCTCGTGGTCAGCGACTCGCTGGTCATGAAGGGCGCGCTCGCCGGCCGCGATGAGGCCGAGGCTGCCATCGCCGCCATCAACGCCGGCTGCGACGTGCTGCTCTACCCGAGCGACGTCGAGCTGCTCGCCGGGCGATTGAATCAGGCCCTCGACACGCGCGAGCTCAACGCCGAGAACGTGCGCAATTCGGTGCGCCGCCGGCTCAAGTGGGCGCAGTGGGCATCGCCGCCTAACGAATACCGCCGTCCTGCGGTCACCGATGTCGCCTGGGGCGCGCAGCTCGCCGAGCGTGTGGTGCGCATGGTGCGCGGCGCGCGCCCGACGCTCGCGTCGCCCATGGACGTGGTGGTGATCGACGACGACCTCGGCGGTTCGGCGCCCGCGCCCTCTCGCGCGCCGTTCCTCGACGCGCTCGTGCGCGCCGGCTTCCGCGCCCAACGCGTCCTCGAGCCCTCGAACGATCCCGCTCGCACCACGGTGATCGCGCTCTTTGGCGAGACGCAGCCGTGGAAAGGCCGCGCCGGCTACAGCGACGCGGCGCGCGCAGCCGTCGAGCGTGCGTGCGCCGTTGCGCCGACGGCGCTGCTGGTCCAGTTCGGCCACCCGCGCCTCATCCGCGAGCTCCCGTCCGCGCGCACGATCGTGACGGCGTGGAGCGGGGACGCGGCGATGCAGGTTGCGGTTGCGAAGTGGATGGGAAGCGGCGCCTGACGCCGCCTCGTGCCGTGCTTACCGCCCGACTAACGCAGCGACGTCGTCGACCGGCACCGCATACACGATCCGGCCCGCACTCTCCCGCGCGCCTCCGTAGACGACGCCGATCACGCTGCCCGCGCTGTTGAACACCGGGCTGCCGCTCGAGCCCTGGCCCGCGTACGCGTCGATCTGCAGGACGTCGGACAGACTCTTGCTGAGCGTGCCCGCCACCAGCGTCGATCGCGCCGTGATCTGCGTGCCGCTGCCTTCCATCGGCGTGTCCGTGCCTAACGGATAGCCGATGATCGCGACGGCCTTCCCGACCGGCGTATCGGACGCTTTGGTCGCCAGCGATGCAATCCTTGGGAAGGGACCCGGCGCATCCACCTGCAAGAGCGCCAGGTCGGCCGTCGCGCTCACGCGCACCACGTGCGCCGGGAGCCACGCCTTCGTGTCGCTGAAGATCACGGCGATCCGCATCGGCGTCGCGTCGCCGTGCTGCACCAGGTGCTTGTTGGTCACGATCTCGCCGCGCGACGAGACCGCAAACCCCGATCCGCTGAACGCGCTGCTGTCTGGCCACTGCACGGCAATCATCGTCACCGCCGGCCCGCTCCGCGACGCAATCGTCGAGTAGTCGACTTGCGCGGCGGTGAGCATCGCATGCCGGCGCGACTCGAGCGCGTGCAGCTCGCGCGACAACGTGTCGGCGTTCGCGCCGCGCGTCCCCGACAACGCACTCCGCATCCGGTCCCGCTCCTGCTGCGTCGCCGCGAGCGACGAATCGAGACCGGCCGCGTGACTGGAGATGGACGCCATGCGGTCCGCGTACGTCTGCGCCAAACTGTCGTTCGCCTTCGTTAGGCGAAGGAGCTCGGCGTCCGCGGCGGTGGCGGTGCGGT
>Ga0157369_10009119_pt1 | contig 11350 bp, 6 predicted proteins | sample C25metaG_FD_113461 | JGI IMG/M metagenome (GOLD analysis project Ga0157369, IMG submission 113461) | Corn rhizosphere microbial communities from Kellogg Biological Station, Michigan, USA - C2-5 metaG | ecosystem: Host-associated > Plants > Roots > Rhizosphere > Soil | place: USA: Michigan... | reverse complement strand
CGCATGCGCGGCTCAGAGATCGGACGCAAACTGCTTTCGCATCACTAGAACGATTTTAGCTATTTGCATGATCGTAGATAAAGGAATGACCCATTGACTCTGTAGTTACTCTTGACAGCTTTCATAAGGCACAGTTAGCCTCCTAACGAGTTCGAACTCGCCTTCCACCCCCTGCAGCGGCTAGGAGCAAGAGTGAAATCTCTTCGTAAGGCATTTCTCTGTGTCCTCACATTTGTGTCCCTTGTAACCATCACCCAAGCGCAAACCAATGTTGACGAGGCCCAGGGGATCAAGCCTTACGACTCACTCCACGGCGGTGACCTGGACAGCGTGAGTCTTACTAATGGCGCGCTCTCCTTGCACATTCCCCTGCTTTCGTATCCTCAGCGCGGCAATCTTGATCTCAGTTATGCGCTTTTCTATAGCAGCAAACAGTGGACCGCTGTGGCAACCTGCACTAATACAAATACTGGGCAAAGCTGCACATGGAAGTGGCAGCCGATTCCCTGGGGCGGCGCTATGCCGTTACATAGGGTTGGGAGTTACAGCCCCCCCATGACGGGCGCATATGTCATGAGCAATGTCAACTACGCGATACAAACCGTGGTCGACACGGCAGACAATGTCTCATGGAGTAACGTAATCTCACCCGACGGGAGTGTTCACCTGCTTCAAGGCGACTTTACCACCGGAATGCGATCCCTGGACGGCACCGGTTTCCTCAGGCCTAACAGCGGCACGTTGATCCTTCCAAATGGCGTTCGGATTGCATACCCAAATTCAGGAACCAATGACGGAACTCTGGGGGCCGCTGTAATCGATCCGAATGGCAACCAAATCACACTCAGTTCTTCGTCATGGACAGATACCCTGGGCCGTGTTATTCCCGGCTCAGGAAGGTTGCCGGGAGTAAGTACCACAGATTTATCTGCTTGCCCTGCGGGAACCGCCTCGGCCCGGGTCTGGGATGTCCCGAGCGTTTCGCCCACAAATGGCGGTGTTACCGGCACTCGTCGCTTTACCCTTTGTTACTCGTCGATTTCAATTTATACCGATTTTGCATCGGGCGGCATCAGCGACTATGGGCCGGTGAACACTTCTTTGCTCACTGCCATTGTCTTGCCCGATTCGACGGAGTGGACGCTGACCTACGATCACTACGGCAACCTGAAGCGTCTCAGCCTGCCGGTTGGCGGATATATCTCCTACACGTATACGCGTAGCATGCCGCCTTGCGGCGACATGCAGGCCAGTTTCTGGGTCTCATCGCGCACGGTCAATGCTAATGACGGGACTGGAGACCACACCTGGAACTACAATTATTCAGGGCAGTACACGGGTACAAACTATTCCGGAACTGCTAAAGTTACCAGTCCTGACGGCAACGATACGGTACATACCATCGCAAATCCGATCTCCGGAGCAACCTGTTCTTTGTACGATACTCAGACTCAGTATTATCAAGGCTCAGCAAATGGGGGCGCACTGCTGAAGACCGTCACCACGCAATACTCGGGAAATCAGGACTTATCCAACGACAGCAATGCAGCCGACAATATACTTCCCACGCAGGTTACGGTAAGGCTTGCGGGTGGGCAAACCAGCAGGGTCATCACCACTTACGATTCGGGCAACACAGTCAACGGCCACGATTCCAGCGGATTATTGGTGGTTTTGCCGGTTGTGTTTGGCAGCGTACTGCAGCGCGATGAATACGATTTTTCCAACAATGTTGTCCGTTCAACCCTCAACCGTTATCTCTGGCAGGACAATGCCACTTACAAGAGCGATAATTTCATCCACTTGCCTCTGTGGAGCACTCTCTATAACGGCTCTGCTCCTGCATCCAGCACACTGCCCGTTTGCAGCTCCACCAGCACACCCGCCTGCGTCGCTCAAACGAGATACGGCTATGATGAGAGCGGCCTGGCCTCCTCAGGCATCGGAATCCCAACCCACGTTGCTCCTCCCGCAGGCGAGCCTTATCGTGGCAATCTCACCACCACCAGCCGCTGGCTAGATACGGCAGGAGCTTTCATCTCTGGTACCGCCACCTTCTCTGACACGGGCATGAAGGCCAGCAGCACCGATCCGCTGAACCACACAACTACTTACACCTATGCAACCGATTTTCTCGGCGCCTATCTGACGCAGACGAATCTGCCGAGCACCCAAATGCCAGACCCTGCCGCGCCCGTGGTGGCCCACGTAATCAGCGGTTATTACGACTTTAATACCGGCCTATTGACCAGCTTCACTGATGAAAATGGCCAGAATTTTACCTACCGTTATGACGACATGCTGCGCCTGACACAAGGCAATCACCCAGATGGCGGCCTCACGAATTTTTCCTATCCCGACCCCAACACCGTCGAGCGTCAGCGCCTGATCACCGGCACGACCTATGACGATTACAAGGTGAAGTTTGACGGCCTCGGACGGCCTTATCAGACGCTGCAACTCACACCGGACTGTACCAACGGGATAAAAGTCGATACAGGTTATGATTCCGAGGGCCGAGCCAAGACGGTTTCCAATCCATACTGCCTGACCAGCGAGCTGACGTATGGCGTCACTCAGACCTTGTATGACGCACTGAGCCGCACGCTGAATACTACGAAGCAAGATGGCAGCGTGACATCGGTCAAGTATGACGACACGCCGGGGGACACGTCTGGCGCACCTCTAGTTTGCACCACCGCTACCGATGAATCGGGCAAGAAACGTCAGGCATGCTCGGACGCTTTTGGCAGGTTAGTAAAGGTAATTGAGCCGAATCCCGGGTCGGTGGCCACCTTCGCGACTGGCACCATGACCGTCAGCGGAACGGAACAATCAACCGGCGGAGCGGCTACTTCAGGGACAGGCACTGTAACCATCAGTGGGACGGAACAGTCCGTTTGCAATTTTGATTCCTGCACCCTACCTGGGCAATTCACATATGACAGCGGCCCGGTGAGCATCACGGTCAATGGTGTGCAGAAGAGCGTAACTTACTCCCGTTTCTCCACACCAACCACAATCGCCACGGCCCTGGCAGCAGCCTTCCACAACGATGGCACCGCCCCTGCCGATGCAACCTCCTCTGGCGGAGTCGTTACGCTTACGGCCCGTGCGACCGGAGCCGCCACCAACTATTCTCTTACTGTCAGCGCATCGAGCAGCGATCCCACCGATTTCACTCCGCCCTCCTTCAGCATTGCGAAATCCGGCGACACGTTCACGGGCGGCCACGATGCCGGAGTTTCAGACAGCGGCAACGTCACAATTACCTTGAATGGGACGAATTACTCGACCGCGTTCGGGGCAGGCGATACGTCCACTTCCATCGCCTCACGACTGGCCGCCGCGGTTACCGCCGGCCCGGACGCGAGTGCAACCTCTTCAACTGGCACAATCAGTCTGACCAGTAAAGCGGCGGGATCTGCCGGCAATTTCTCCCTGACAGCTTCTTACACCTACAATACCGGCTCATTCTCCCAGCCCTCATTTACCACTTCAACCAGCGGTGCTGCTCTCGCCAATGGCAAAGACGGTCAGGCGCTCAACAACAATCCCTTTGTAACGCTGTACCAGTACAACGCCCGCGGTGACATGCTGTGTGTACACCAGAAAGCCACGGACACCACGGCCGACGTCCCGTGCACCGGCGCTTCCGCGCCCAGCGTGCCAGCTACGTGGCGCCAGCGCTTCTTTACCTATGATTCATTGTCACGGCTGATAACGGCGATGAATCCGGAAATCAGCTCCGTCAATGGGCCCGTCGCCATCACCTACCAGTATGACAATTACGGCAATGTGCTATCCAAGACCGGTCCGGCGCCGAACCAGGATTTCAACACCAGCCCGGTGCAAACGCTTACCATTACCTATGCTTATGACGCGCTGAACCGGCTGCTGGACACTACGTTTTCTGACGGCACCACGCTCAAGGCCAGCCATCGTTATGATTATTCGAGCTTTCAGGGCCAAACTTTCACCAACCCAATCGGCCGGGAAGTGGCAGCGTTCACTGTGAACAGTTCTGGAAGTACAGTCGCGTCCACCTTCGCGAGCTATGACCTCATGGGCCGAGTCGCAGCCACTGTCCAGTGCAATCCGAGCGTGAGCGGCTGCAACAGTTTCAGCGCCAGTTATGACAAGCTGGGAGATCTCGCCACCTTGGCGTATCCAGGAAATGGCTTCACCGTCACCTACGGGTATGACAGTGCGGCGCGCCTTACTACCGCTACAGATTCCAACGGCGTGATTTACGCGCAGACGCCCACATATCTGGCTAGCGGCGCCATCCAGGAATTCACCAGCCCCAACTTCGCCAACAACAAATATCACGTTGACTACAATAACCGGCTCCAGCCAACGGAGATATGGGCAGGGCCGTCGGCGGCGGGCGCACTGTTTGACAAGCAATATCAGTACAACCCAACCGGTCAGACCCAGGTAAATAACGGAAACATTTACACAATTACGAATGTAAAAGACTCAACGCGCACCCAGAGCTTCACCTACGATCCGCTGAACCGGCTGATTACGGCCGGAGACCAGACGCACTGGTCGAACAGCTATGTCTATGACGCCTGGGGCAATCTGTACCAGAAGAATCCTGGGACGTTGCCTGGAGAGGGCATGTCAGCGGTTCCGGACACAAATAACCATCTGAGCGGCCTGACCTATGACGCCGCCGGCAATGTGATCAATGATGGTCTGGGCGGAGCGTTTGTGTTTGATGGAGCGAATCGCATCAAGACCGCAGGCAGTGCCACCTATACCTATGACGCAGATGGGCAGCGCATCCAGAAATCGACGGGCATCAATTATTGGTACGGCCCGGGCGGCCAGGTACTCGCTGAAACCGACTCATCAGGAACTTGGACGAATTACGTCTTCTTCGGCGGCAGGCGGCTGGCACGCAACTTTAGCGGCGACATCAAGTATTACATTACTGACCACCTGAATTCCACCGCCATGTTTGTGGACAAAGCCGGAACCACCGCGGCGATTCTCGACGACAACGACATGTACCCGTGGGGGGGCGTGGTTCCAGGCGTGGGCCAAACCACCAGCAATAATACGGTCAAGTTCACCGGACAGTACCGCGATACGGACACTGCGGCGAATTTGGATTATTTCGGAGCACGGTATTATTCAAATACCGTCGGCCGATTCATGAGCCCCGACTGGGCTCCCAAGCCCGTGACTGTCCCTTACGCGAAATTTGGCGATCCCCAGAGCCTGAATCTATATAGCTATGTGGAGAATGGGCCAATCAACAGAATTGATCCGGACGGTCACACATTTGCGGGTAATGATGGGTTGAGAGCAGCACCGGGATACCATGGAATCGCCGGCGACAGCTTCGATCCCGGTGCCGGTCAAACTGCTGCCGTGAGTCCTGACATTAAAGGCCAGTTTGAAACAACGTCTCTTCCTGACGCAACGGATTTTCTTCCTCCCGGAACGGACCACGGTTGACTCGGAGCCATTGCGTGCGGTCCGCACGCTGGCGGCACGGGCCTCGCAAAAGGCCCACATTTCAGACTGCGACCAGACGGTCCAAAATGGGACCCTTTCGGAATCTTTAAAAAACAAACCTTAAAATCAAATTTGGATAATGATCGAGCTGTCCTCAATGCGGCCGCAAACGTTGCCCTTGATCCGATTGCTAACGGCAACAAACCAAGCTACGGATTTATGGTCCAAATTATGGATTTAGAAAACAAAAACATTATTGTGGACGCAATAGCGCTTGGGGTTGAAGTTGGCGATTCCCTCGAAATTAAAAAAATGGAGATCAAGATATTTCCGGACTTTGAAAAGTTGGGTTTAGACGGTTCTGTAGATTCGCTAGAAATTTTTAGGGATCTTAACAATTCGAAGATCGATGATTTGCTGGGACAGGCTAATCAAGCAATGCATCCTCCGCAGCAGTGATATCCTACCGACTATTTCAATGTGGGCGGTACTTTGGTTTTGTTGGATCAAGACGGTTAAGAGGGGCTGATGGTGAGCTTCAAAAAAGGTTGTTCAATTGCACTGGGCGCGTTACTCTGCCTGGCAGCGGGCTACTGGATCTTTTCTACACGACATATAATCGCCGCGAGAGTGTGGCACTGGAGACATGGTTATTTTGCGACGGTCGGAAGTTATAGGGTTCCTGTCCCGGACGGGTGGAATGTGGTTGTTGACGAGAATGGGATGCTTGTCTTATCTGATACGGCTGCAGGCGGCATCATCAGTATGTCATCCACGTCCACGTCATTGCACATTTCCACAATCAGCCAACTACGGACCTGGCGTGAATTTGCGGAAGAGAGTCTCAGAAAGGAAGGCGTCCTGGCCCAAACGCATTCTTTTAAGATTTCCGGCGATGAAGGTTTATGCGTCGGAGGAGATAGCATTCCCCATATATTGTCACGCGTCAACGCACAGCCCATCCGTGGAAGCATTGCGGTCCAATGTGCTTGCGTTGGAACATTGTCATTTGAATTCGTTGGACGGCAAGCGGATCTTACAAAATTTTATGGCATTGTAGATGAAATTAGAAAGGTCAAGTAAGCTGGCGTGACCTTGACAGAAACCCGCTTAGTCCTTGTGCGGTGGCGGGGCGGTTCCCCATTCCTTTGTTTCTGTTCTCCATCTCACACACGGGGCCATAGTACCTGAAAAGTTTCGCGCTTTTGGCGGGTGGCCCATCCTTCCCCGGTTCTTCTGTCCCTAACCAAACCGTGGGTGCCCCACTCTTTGCGATGATAGCGCCTGCGCCTTGCGCTCGGAGCAAAGGAGTGGGGCACCCACTTCTTCGTGAGGTTAGAATGAACTACCGAAAGGCCACCCGCCCCCCTGAAAAGAAAAATCGCGCGTAGCTCATCGAACCAACCGGCGCCGCCTCCGTTCCCTCCTTTCCTCCGTGTTTCAAAAGTTTTACTGATCCTATATGCCGATTCGCTTCTTCGCTCCGCAAAATCGCCTGTGCTGCTCAAAGATATAGCTGTCGGTCATTCCCGCAACGTAGTCGCAGACAATCCTATGCAGCGGCTCGCTCCGTGTTTTCTCTTGGTAGCTTGCGGGCAGCTCTCTAGGAAACCTCATAAAGAATGCAAACATCTCCGCTATCACCTTCTCGGCCTGTTGCTTGTCACGCTGCTGCGCCGGACTGTAATAAACGTTCTGGTAAAGAAATTCCTTGATCTGCTTCCGCTCTTGATCTACTTGTGGGCTGAAACCGATCAGGCGTTGCGGTAATCGCCGCACCGCCTCCACAGAATCTACACCCGCTTCGCCAATCAGCTTGCGGCTATGGCTGATCAGGTCGCTCACCAGCCGGTCGAGCACGCGCTTGAGCGTTTCATTAAATAGCAGCTTCTCCGCCGCCGCAGGAAAACGCTGCTCCATTTCGGCATGCAGCCGCGCAAAAAGCGGCACGTTTTGCCGCACCTGTTCGCGCGTCAGGATCTTTGCTTCCACGCCGTCGTCGAGATCGGCGGTTGAGTAGGCAATCTCATCGGTAAAGTCAATCAACTGCGCTTCCAGCGGCGGACGCTGGTCCAGCAAATATTCCGCCAGTTCAGGAAATTCTGCCGCCTCGTAATCGCGCGAGTGCTTCACGATTCCCTCGCGCACCTCAAACGTCAGGTTCAGCCCGGGAAACTCCGCATAGCGATGTTCAAACTGTTCCACCGTACGCAACGCGTGCAGGTTGTGGTCAAACCGGTCGCCATATTCCTGCATGGCGGCGTTCAACACGCGCTCGCCTGCATGCCCAAACGGCGGATGGCCAACGTCATGCACAAGCGCCAGCGCTTCCACCAGGTCTTCATTCAGTTGCAGCTCGGCGGCAATCGTCCGGGAAATCTGCGTGACTTCAATCGTGTGCGTGAGCCGGTTGCGGAAATGGTCAGAGCGCCTGCCGGTAAAAACCTGCGTTTTGTTTTCCAGCCGGCGGAACGCCCGCGAATGCACCACGCGGTCTCGATCGCGCTGGAAGGCATTGCGGTAAGCGTGAGCTTCTTCCGGATAGCGCCGTCCACGGCTCTCTTCCGCTCGCAACGCGTAAGTGGCAGGCATGCAAAGAGTGTATCGCAGCCCATATCCCAGGTCGGAACTCGTCCGAAAAATGTCATGCAATGCGTGTAACGCAGCCGCCAATTTGCTAGACTTCTTCCCATGCCTGAGATAGCTAATTTGCACGAAAAAACGGCGCGCCAACGTAACTTGGCGCCATGGATCGCCTTGTTGCTCGCCCTGGCGGCCTTGCTTTCCAATGTCGGGTTCTTCATGGGACTTCCCGGACAGCGTGCCATCCCGTGGCTGAGCGTTGCCTTGGCGATTGCCGCGCTGGTCTGCGCCGCTGTGGGAATCACGCGCGCTTTTCGCCAGTCACAGGTCTATAGCGGCAAAATATCCAGTTCGATCCTCGGCGTGGTATCGCTGCTCATCTGCGGGCTGGTTGCAGTTGCGGCAGTCACTTCGCGTGGTTTGCCGGCTGCAACCAACGCGCCTCAGGTCGGGCAGAAAGTCCCTGACTTCACGCTGCCAGATACCAGGGGCAACAAAATTTCTTTAGGTGAGTTGCTGGGCAAGACCGGCTCGCCAGTCTCAGCATCCGCAGGCAACACAGCCAGCCAGGCTACTCCAGTTGCTCTGAGCACGGCAACGCCGCCCAAGGCCGTCTTGCTCGTCTTCTATCGTGGCTATTGGTGACCATTCTGCAACCTCGAGTTACGAGGCATACAGAAAAACCTGAAAGAGTTTGAGGCCGCCGGGGTGCGTCCTGTCGCCATCAGCGTGGACGCACCGGAAGTCTCGCGCAATCTGGCCGGCAAAGCTGGTTATACCTTTCCTATTCTTTCCGATCCGCAAGCTGAAACCATCCGTCGCTATAACCTGCTGCACAAGGCCGCCGGGCCGGAAGGCAGTGACATTGCCCGACCGGCAGAGTTCCTGGTCGATTCCTCCGGCACGGTGCGCTGGACAAACTTCACCGAGGACATCCGCATCCGCGCCAAGGCCGACGAGATGCTGGCCGCTGCGAAGGAGTTGAAGTAGTGATGAAACCGGTAGCGCGGCAAGCGCTCAATTCTTAGCGCCCTGACTTGGCAGAAAGTGATCCGTTGGAAGGCGGCAATCTGTTGCCGTAACAAAAAGCCCGCCATCATTCCGGCGGGCTTTTACAACTAACAATAAACGATCCTACTGCACTGCATTTCCATCCGCATCTATCTTGTGGATCTCGCCCAGGTTCAGCTCGCGGATGCCTGCTTCCACCTTGTTCATGTCGCCCACAACCACCCACACCAGATGGTCCGGCAGAATGAACTTCTTGGCGATCTCGTTGGCGGACTCCGGCGTTAGCGCCAGCACCTTCTCGGTGAAAGTATTGAAGTAGTCTTCCGGCAGGCCGTATTGCAGTATCTGGCTATAGGCCCCGGCGAGTTGCTGCACGGTTTCAAAGCTTCCGGGCAGACCCAGCGTGGCATTGCTCTGCTCGTCTTTCAGTTCCTTTTCCACGATCGGTTTGCTCCCGGCGATGTCCTTATATTCCTTGACTAGCTCGGCCAGGGACTCTTTAGTCTTGTCAGTCTTCACCGGCGAGACGCTTAGGTAAGGGCGCTGGCCGCGCGCCGCAGGGATCGTGCTGAATACGCCGTACGACCAATGCTTGTCTTCGCGCAGGTTCATGTTGATGCGCGAACCGAACGTCCCACCGAACACGTCATTCACGATCTGGAGAGGAACGGCATCAGGATCGTTGCGCGGCGGGGCCAATTGCGCGCCAAAGATGATGCTCTGCTTGGAATCAGGACGGTCGATCAGGTACACAACATTCTTTTCCGGCTCAGGCACTTTTGTAACGTTCTTCTTCGGCACGTCACCGGGCTTCCATCCGGCAAAAAGTTTTTCCAGCTTGGGCTTGATGGCGGCCAGAGTTGTATCGCCCACAATCAGCAGGGTTGCGTTGTTGGGCTTGAACCATGTGTCATGCCACTTGGCCAGGTCTTCACGCGTGAGCTTGCTTACGCTGGCTTCAGTGCCGCTGCCGGTAAAAGGCAGTGAATAAGGATGGCCTTTGCCATAAAGAAGCTGTGGCACAACGCGCAAAGCCATCGCCTGCGGCTGCACTTTTTCACGCCGGATGACGGCAATGCGGTCCTGCTGCAGCCGCGCAAACTCCTTCTGCGGAAACGCAGGATGCAGAATGAGATCGCCGTAGATATCAAGCGCCTTGTCCATGGTAAGCGCCAGCGTGTTCAGGTTGACAAAGGCCGAGTCAAGATTGGCTCCGGCGTTAAAGTTCGCGCTGAGCGATTCCAGTTCTTCGCCGATCTTGAGCGAGTCGCGCGTGGGCGTGCCTTCTTCCAGCATGCGCTGTGAGAAGCTGGCCGTGCCCGGCGCCGTAGAAGGATCGGCGGCATACCCGCTATCCACCAGCAGTGAGAAGTTGACGACCGGCGCGGTGTGGCGTTCCGCCAGCACAATCTTCAGCCCATTGGAAAGCGTTGCTTTCTGCATGGGCGGCAGCTTGAGTGACATAGGTTCGCCAGCCGCCGGAGGCTTCGAGCGATCTAGTTTGGCGTCAGTCTTTAAGTTAGCCGGATACGGCTGTACTTCAAGAATGTAGTCGCCGTCGCTGAGCCAGTCGTTAGCGGCTTTCTTTACCGTAGCCGGCGTCGCTGCCCGGATCCGATTAAGGTACTCCTTATAGCACTCAGGATTGCCGGTGAAGGTTTGGCAGCGGGCCAGTAGATCGCTCTTGCCGCCGAAGCCGCCAATACGCTCCACAATTCGCGCGTAGTTGCCAAAGATCTGCGTCTTGGCTAGTTGTAGTTCGGCTTCTGTAGGGCCGTTCTTCAGGAAAGTTTTCAGTTCTTCATCGGCGGCTTTCTCAGAGTTGCGGAAATTAGCCTGCGCCTTTTGCAGATCCTGGTCCGGCTTGGCCGTGATGGTGAAATCAAATTGGCCGCCGATTTCATTGGTGTCGTCTGTCGCGGTAGCGCTGGTTGCAGTCTGGTCTTTATAGACGAGGCGCTTGTAGAGCCGGGAAGTCTTCCCCCGGCCCAGCACCTGCGCTGCAAGGTCAAGCTGCGCTTCTTCCGGCGAGCCGTATTGCGGAACGTTCCAAACACGGTACAGACGCGCCTGCGGAACGCGGTCCTGCACCCAGCCGCGATGCGTGCCGGTGCGCTTGGAGACCCATACTTCCTGCTTGGCGATCGGCGGGCCCGCCGGAATCTCGCCATAATACTTTTCAACTTTCTGGCGTGCCACTTCAGGAGTGATATCGCCGGCGATGACAAGAATAGTGTTGTTGGGGCCGTAATATGTTTTGAACCACTCGTCCACGTCGTCTTTG
>Ga0157369_10009118_pt1 | contig 11350 bp, 7 predicted proteins | sample C25metaG_FD_113461 | JGI IMG/M metagenome (GOLD analysis project Ga0157369, IMG submission 113461) | Corn rhizosphere microbial communities from Kellogg Biological Station, Michigan, USA - C2-5 metaG | ecosystem: Host-associated > Plants > Roots > Rhizosphere > Soil | place: USA: Michigan... | reverse complement strand
GAACGGTTTTCTTCCGGATTACGGCAGGCTCACCGCGTTCCGCAGCGCGTCGGGGTTCGGTGTTCGCCTCGATGCGGGCACTGCATATGGCGGAGCGGTGATCACGCCATATTACGATTCGCTGCTCGTCAAGGTGACCACGTGGGCGCCGACGGCTGCCGAGTCGATCAAACGAATGGACCGGGCGCTACGTGAGTTTCGGATTCGGGGAGTCTCGTCGAATCTCCAGTTCCTTGAAAACGTCGTCAATCATCCTGCGTTCGGGCGCGGCGATGTCACAACGCGCTTCATCGACCTGACTCCTGAACTGCTCGCGTTCACCGAAAGGCGCGACCGCGCGACCAAACTGTTGCGCTATCTCGGCGAAATAAGCGTCAACGGGCACCCCGAGATGAGCGGCCGTTCTCTGCCTTCATTACCGATGTCGCGTCCGGTGCTACCCGCTCTCGACACCGCTGCGCCGTTGTTGCCAGGGACACGCGACCGCTTGCGCGAACTCGGGCCGGAAAAGTTCGCGCGATGGATGCTCGATCAGAAGCGGGTTTTACTGACCGATACGACGATGCGCGACGCGCACCAGTCGTTATTTGCTACACGCATGCGTACGGCCGACATGCTGCCGATCGCGCCGTTTTACGCTCGTGAGCTTGCGCAACTCTTTTCGATGGAATGTTGGGGTGGCGCGACGTTTGATGTGGCGCTGCGCTTTCTCAAGGAGGATCCGTGGCAACGCCTCGCGCAATTGCGCGAGAGGGTTCCTAATATTCTGTTCCAGATGTTGTTGCGCGGTTCGAACGCTGTCGGCTATACGAACTACGCAGATAATGTCGTCCGCTTTTTCGTCAACCAGGCCGCAAACGCGGGAGTCGACCTGTTCCGCGTCTTCGATTCATTGAACTGGGTGCGCAACATGCGTGTGGCAATCGACGCAGTTCGCGAAAGCGGGGCGCTCTGCGAAGGGGCGATCTGCTATACCGGCGATCTGTTCGATGGTTCGCGCCCGAAATACAAGCTTGGTTACTACGTAGGCATTGCACGCGAGTTGCAGAATGCCGGCGTGCATATTCTGGGCATCAAGGATATGGCGGGTATTTGCCGTCCACAGGCCGCCGCTGCGCTCGTCAAAGCTCTTAAAGAAGAGACTGGCCTGCCTGTACATTTCCATACGCACGATACCAGCGGTATATCGGCCGCTTCGGCTTTGGCCGCGATCGATGCCGGTTGCGATGCGGTGGACGGCGCGCTGGACGCGATGAGCGGTCTGACGTCGCAGCCCAATCTCTCCAGCATCGCGGCAGCGCTCGCGGGCAGCGAGCGCGATCCGGGGCTTGGTCTGGAGCGGCTGCACGAAGCGTCGATGTACTGGGAAGGTGTGCGTCGTTACTACGCACCGTTCGAATCGGAGATACGGGCCGGTACAGCCGATGTCTATCGTCATGAGATGCCAGGCGGTCAGTACACCAACCTGCGCGAGCAGGCGCGCTCGCTGGGTATTGAACATCGCTGGACCGAGGTGTCGCGCGCTTATGCCGATGTGAACCGGCTATTCGGCGACATCGTCAAGGTGACGCCGACCTCCAAGGTGGTCGGGGACATGGCGCTGATGATGGTGGCCAACGACCTGAAGGTCGCCGACGTGTCCGATCCGCTCAAGGAGGTCGCGTTTCCGGAGTCCGTCGTCTCGCTGTTCAAGGGGGAGCTTGGCTTTCCGCCCGATGGCTTTCCGGCGGCACTCTCACGCAAGGTGCTCAGGGTCGAACCGCCCGAGCCTTACCGGCCTGGCGACACACTTGCCGCAGTGGATCTGGACGAGGCCCGTTCGCAAGGCACGGCGATATGCGAAAAGGAACTGGACGACCAGCAACTGGCGTCATATCTCATGTACCCAAAGCAAACCGGTGACTATTTCGCTCACCTGCGTGCTTATGGCGACACTTCAACGCTGCCGACGCCGGCCTTCTTCTATGGATTGCAGACGCAGGAAGAGGCAGCGATCGACATCGAGCCGGGCAAAACCTTGCTCGTCGCCATGCAAGGCAAGCACGCCGACACCGATTCCGGCATGACCAAGGTCCAGTTCGAGTTGAACGGACAGTCACGCACCGTATTGATCGAACAGCACGCCATCGAACGTGCAAGGTTGGAGCGTCACGGTCGCCCCGTGGCCGATCCGTCGAATTCGTTGCATGTCGCCGCACCCATGCCGGGTTTGATCGTGACCATTGCAGTGCATCCGGGGCAGCGGGTCGCCGCCGGTACGACGCTCGTGGCATTGGAAGCGATGAAAATGGAAACTCACATTTCGGCCGAACGCGACTGTGAGATTGCTGCCGTGCATGTCCGGGCCGGCGACCGTGTGGCCGCGAAGGATCTCATGATCGAGTTGAAGGCTGCGGACTGATCAACGAGGGCGGGACGTGTCTGACCTCTGATCGCGCACGGTGATCGGCTTGGCGACGGCACGAACCCTATGCATTGAGCCGGCTAACGCCGGGACGGGTTCTGCGTTCGAACAGCGACGGCCCGTGTGCAGGCGATGAGTATTGGGCGTTGCTGAAACAGCATCGCGGCCGGATTTGCGGACAAATCATCCGTTACTACTCCCGCGCCCGCTTAACCAATGCCTTCCTGTCAGTCTTCGCGACCACGTTGGCAGTATTTCGCCTGGCAGTGGTCTCGGACTGCAAGAGTATTTCGGCGCCGATTGCGCGCAGGAAGAACCCGGCGGCATGCGATGCAATCTGCTCGGCCGTATATTCACTGCCTTCCTTGTACCAGCCTGACATGCCTTCCGCCATGCTGAAAAGTTGCAGGCAAGCGAGTTTGACATCCTGTGACGGAATCAGTTTTGCCGCGACGGCAGCGGCGAGCGCAGCGCGTACGATCTTTTCGACGGCGTCGCGCCGGGCGATGACCCGCGAGCGATTTTCCGGTTTTAAGGACCGAAGCATCTCGGCCATCAAGCGCCACGACTCACGGCGGATTATGGCCTGAGTCGCTACGTACTTCACGATGGCAACGAGCCTGCCACCGGCATCGTCCCGAAGTTCGCGGTCGAGGCCTTCCAGTTCGCCGAGCATCTGGGACATTTCCCTGTCTTCAATCGCGAGGATGACCGCCTCTTTTGACGGGAAGTAGTTGTAGATCGCCGATGGGACGATCCCCAGGTCGGCGCAGAGTTCTCGCGTGGACGTCGCCACGTAGCCATAGCGCGCAAACCGTTTCAGCGCCGCAGTCAGAAATTCTTCCCGTCGTGGCATGCCAGTTTTAGCCATCTTTATTCCGCTTGTGTTGAGCGCCTGACGCGTTCGAGCGTCGGGCGGAAAGTATCGTTCGTACCAGGACATACCCTTGGGAGCCTGGCGTTTCCGGTCCGGCAACTGCTCCCGCTGCCGCCCGGGTAAAGGCTCGGCGTCGGAATTGGCCGCTTTCATTATAGAGCGCTCGCTCTCAAAAAACAGTTTTCAGAGCGAGCGCTCTGTCATAAGATGGCGTCAATGTTTCCATCAAGAGGCGTCTCATGAGTGAAGTTCGCACCAGAATCTACGACAGCGCAGCCGCGATCAGCGTCTCCAATCCGCCGCACGGTTACATGACGCACGAACTGGTAGGCGAGCTTTTGCGAGCTTTTCGCGCAGCGGAGCGGGACCCGTCGGTACGCACGATTATCTTTACGGGCGCGAATGCGGGCGTGTTTATCCAGCACTACGATCTTGCGGAACTTGCAACGCTAAGCCGCAAGCTGAATGCGCGTGGCGATCGTTATCCCGAGCACGCTCATACGCCCGAGCGCGAGATGGACGTTCTTTTCAGACGTATCGAGGACAGCGCGAAACCCGTCATTGCCGCGATCAACGGCAACGCGATGGGCTTCGGTTGCGAACTCGCGCTCGCTTGCGATTTTCGTATCGCCGAGAGCGGCGATCACATGTTGGGGCAGCCCGAAATTCTCGTGGGACTTGTGCCGGGCGCGGGTGGAACGCAGCGCCTGGCGCGAGTGGTCGGCACGGCGTGCGCACTTGAACTGGTTGTGTTTGGAAAGCGTTTATCGCCCGCAGAGGCTCTCGCCAAGGGGCTAGTGCACGCCGTGAGCGAGGGTTCCGCACTCGAATTGGCGCTGGAATGGGCCAGCGTGCTCGGCCGGCTTTCCGCGACGGCCGTGGCTCACGCCAAAAGACTCGTTCACGAGGCAGGCGTGACCCAGCTTCATGAAGGTCTTCAGAAGGAGCGCGCACTCTTTGTCGACACGCTGGCCTCGCCTGAGGCAAATGAATGCCTGAGCCGAGCCGTGCAAGAGGGACGCGACTTTCGCAACGTCTGACAGCTGAGCTACCGGACCATCCATCATGCTGCTAATTGACTACTTCGAGCGTACCGCCGCGAATTCCCCGGATCGTCCATTTCTGCATTTCGTTGCGGAAGACGATTCGTTCGATGTTCATCTGAGCTACGCGCAGGCGAACGAATTCGCCAGCCATCGCGCACGCGAACTGATGGCGCAGGGCGTCGGCAGGAAAGACGTTGTTGCGTTATTGATGCATAACTCGCCCGACTGGCTCGTCATGTATCTGGCGTGCCAGAAGATCGGCGCCATTTGCGTTGGATTGCATTCGGCACTGGCGCTGCCCGAGTTGCTTGGGATGCTTGAAAGCATCGGCGCGCAGCACCTCGTCAACAGTAACGAGTTCGCGGCGATTGCCGGCGAGGTGCGCGCGGCGAAGGCCGGGATCACGGTTTTCGGTGTGACGACCCTGTCGACAGATGCGCCTGTTTCGAACAGCCCGCTATTACCGCGCTGTGCGGACATCGACGAGTGGGATGGACTCGCGGCGACGTTCACATCGGGGACGACCGGCGGCGCACACAAGGCCGGCTTGCAGACAAACGGCGCGGTGGTGCGGGCGATTGCCGGATACATTGAATGTCTGAAGACCGACGGGCACGACCGGATCATGCTCGTCACGCCACTCAGCCACAGTGCCGCGCTCAACTGGGGCGTGTCGCTTGCGCTGATGTCGGCTGGTACGCTGGTGCTGGCGCGTCGATTCAGCGCGTCGCGCTTCTGGGCGCAAGCGGCGCGAGGGCGCCCGACGGTGATCTGGACAATGGCGACGATCCTCTACATTTTGCAGCAGCAGGAGGTGAGCGACGACGAGCGTCTCGCGCTCGCAGGGCTGCGGTATATGTTCGGTGTGGGATCGGCGCCGCGGCGAGCCGCGCTCGAGGCGCGCTGGGAACGACCGGTCATCGATGGCTATGGCATGACGGAAACATTCGGAACCCTGACTGATTTTTCTCATGAGAACAACCCTTATCCCAACGCCTGTATGGGACGGGCGGTGCCAGGGATCGACCTGCGTGTCGTCGACCTGGTAAGCGGACGCGAATGCCAGCCCGAGGAAATGGGCGAGATCGTCGCGCGATTCGGTCAGGGCTTCGCGGGCTATCTGAACAACGAGACCGCCACGCGCGAAGCCGTACGCGAGGGCTGGTTTCATACCGGCGATCTCGCGTTCCGGGATACGGCGGGGCGCCTGTATTTCGTCGATCGTCTCAAATCGATCATTCGCCGCGGTGGTGAAAACATTTCGAGTCTCGAAGTCGAGGAGTGTCTCGCGAAACATCCCGACGTCCAGGAGGCTATTGCGTTGGCGCAACCGCACGACGTACTCGGAGACATCGTCCTTGCCGTATTGATTCCGCGCGAGCCTGAACGCGAGTTCAGTCTCGCCGAAATTCAGGCTTTCTGCGACGGAAAGCTGTCGAAATTCAAATGGCCGGAAGCGGTGCGCACGGTGTCTTCCGACCAGATTCCCCGAACTGGCGCGGGTAAGGTTAAAAAGCCGATCTTATTGCGGAGCCTGTTCAATGCAAGCTGATATGACCACTCTGGATCTCGCCGCGCGTTGGCGCGCTCTCGCCGATGCAAAAGTCGGCAGCACGCGCTTCATGAGCCTCAAGGATGCCGTGGCGGCTCACGTGCGCGACAAGGACGTGCTTTATTTCGGTGGCTCGATGGCCCGTCCGAACGCCGCCATGTTCGAGGTGATCCGTCAATTCTGGAACCGGACGCCAGACTTTACTCTCGTGGCGCCGGCGGTAGCGAACCAGCATGCACCGATGATCGCGGGCGGCCTCGTCAAGCGCGTGATTACCTCGATTCACGCGATGACGTATCCGACGCCCGCGCCGCATCCGCTCTATGTCGAAGCGGCCCGAAGCGGTCGCGTTGTCTTCGAAAACTGGTCGCTGCTGACGCTCTCACACCGATTGATGGCTGCCGCACTCGGTCTGCCGTTCATGCCGACGCGCTCGCTGGCGGGCAGCGACATGGGCAAGAATCTGGCCGCGCTGAATGCGACGACGTCGGTGCGCAATCCGTTCGACGACGGTAATACGCAGGTGGTCGCGCCACTGTCGCCGGATATCACGTTCATACACGGACTGGCCGCGGACGACGACGGCAATATTCTGATCTGCCCGCCGCTTTACGACGGTGTATGGGCCGCGTTCTGTGCGGGAAGGGCCGTCATCGCGACTGTCGATCACATTGTCAGCCGCGAGTTTCTGCGGCGCTATCCGGAACATGTCCGGGTTCCGGCCTATGTGGTTTCCGCTGTCTGCCACGTACCGCTCGGCGGACATCCGAATTCCCTGCCGAGTGCGCCAGTGCCGGAACTCGCCGGCTATACCGACGATTACGCAATGCTGACCGATCTGCGTCGTGCCGGCAAGAAAACCGACACGTTGCTCGAATGGACGAAAGAATGGATCCTCGGCTGCCGTGACCACAACGACTATCTCGCGAAGCTCGGCGGTGAGCGCATTCAGGCGCTGCAGGGCCGTACCGCGATAGACGGGTGGCAACTGGAAGCGGTGTCCGCGCGCGCGCGCTCGCATGATAGCGCGCCCACCGAAGCGGAACGGCACGTCGTACTCGCCGCGAGAATGCTTCGCCATCGTCTGGCCGATGGCGACACCTCCGCGCTTCTGGCCGGCCTGGGTATTTCCTCGCTTGCAGCATGGATGGCCGCTATCCAGCTTGCGCAGTCAGGTAAGCATCTGCCGTTGATGGTCGAATCGGGCATGTTCGGATACGTGCCGTCTCCAGGCGATCCTTTCCTGTTCAACTATCGGAACATGGCGGGTAGCTCGATGTTGAGCGATACCCAATTCACCCTTGGCCTGCTCACGGGTGGCGCGCAAAACCGGGCCTTCGGCGTGCTGGGCGCCGCCGAAGTCGATGCACGCGGAAATCTGAACAGCAGCGAATTGCCGGGCATGCTGCTCACGGGTTCCGGCGGTGCGAACGATATCGGCAGCGGCGCACGCGAAATTCTCGTCACGATTTCCCATTCACCCAAACGCCTTGTTCGCTCCGCCGGTTTCATTACGACGCCGGGCCGCGCGGTCCTGACCGTGGTCACGCCGTGGGCGGTTTTCGAGCGCCCGGATAGCGGCGCCGATTTCGTCCTGACACGCGTTCAGGCACGCGACGGCCTTACCGCCGACGAACTCGTCGACGTGGCGTTACGTGAGTGTGCGTGGGACGTAAAAGCGGGCACGGCGCCGATCGTCGAGCCGGAACCGACTGGCGAGGAACTGGATCTGGCTCGCCATCTGGACCCCGACCGGCTCTTCCTCGGCTAGAGCGGCATTGCCGAAGCGCGTTTTATATCTACGACCGATCTTTGCAAAAAGGATGAGATCCATGAATGACATCGTCTATCAACATATTCTTTATCACGTCGACGCGGGGGTCGCGCGAATTTCGCACAACCGCCCGCAAGCTCGAAACGCCGAGAGCCAGGCGTTGCTCGACGAACTCGATTGCGCGGTGCGTCGCGCCACCGACGATCCTGCGGTGAAGGCGATCATCCTTGCCGGCGAGGGTGAACACTTCTCGGCAGGCCACGATCTCAAGGAAGCCGCGCTGAAACGCGCGGATTTTACAGTCGAGCAGCGCTGGGCCTATGAGTCCCGTTATTACTTCGACTATGCGTTGAGAATTTTCGATTGCCCCAAGCCGACGATTGCCGAGGTGCAGGGCGCCTGCGTGGCGGGCGGCTTCATGGTCGCGAACATGTGCGATCTGGTTATCGCGTCGAATGATGCATTCTTTTCTGATCCGGTGTGCCAGAGCCTGGGCACCGCCGGCGTCGAGGTGATGATTCATCCGTGGGTGATGGGGGCGCGAAAAGCGAAAGAGTTTCTCTTCACCGGCGAGAAAATGAGCGCGGACGATGCTGCTCGAGCCGGGATGGTAAATCGCGTCGTGCCGCGTGAGTCGCTGCGTGACGAAACGATGGCGCTTGCAAGGAAGATCGCGGCCGGCGACGCATTCGCCATCATGCTCGCAAAACGCTCCATCAATCGCGGACTCGACACCCAGGGTCTTCGGGCCGCCATGACCGCGCACTTCGACGCGCACCAGCTCAGCCATCTTTCCGAGTCGTTCCAGCAACGCCGGAGCGAAGGTCTGGCGCAATCCATTGCGCGCGGAAAGTCCGTGTAACAGCCGAATATCCACGGCGCCAAAAAAACACTACAGGCAGCCAGCCACCTTGGTGCCCGGCTGCCCAGGAGGAGACACATCGTGAACAATCTGGACATGGCTGAACGTGTCAGTCGACACGCGCTTTTCAAGGAACTCGTGACACGACGGGCGAGACTCGTGCGCTCGCTGATGTCGGTCGGTCTGGTCGCCTATTTCATCCTGATCGCCCTGGTCGCTTTCCGGCCGCAGATTCTGCGTATGCCGGTCGAACGGGGAGGCGCCACGACCGTCGGTGTTGTCATGGCTGTTGCGATTCTCGCACTTGGCTGGATCATTACCTGGATTTACGTACGCAGGGCGAACAGCACGTTCGACAGGCTGAGTGTTCATCTTCTCGAAGAGGTAGCACGATGAATCTGGATCAGACGAAGCGTGCGGTTGCGCTGATTGCGTCCGCCGGGCTCATGTCGCTGCCGCAGGGAGCCGCGGCAGCGCAACAAGGTGATGGCCGACCTTTGAACGTGGTCGCCATTGGCATTTTTTTCGTATTCGTGGGCATTACTTTCGCCATTACGTGGTGGGCGGCCAAACGCACGAAAACGGCGAAAGACTTCTTTTCTGCTGGCGCGGGAATTAGCGGTCTGCAGAACGGGCTTGCCGTGGCGGGCGACTATCTGTCGGCCGCCACGATGCTCGGCGTGGTCAGTCTCGTGTATGCGCGGGGTTACGACGGCTTGTTGTACTGCATTGGTTTCTTCATTGGCTGGCCGGTGATATTGTTGCTGATGGCCGAGCGCGTGCGCAATCTGGGTCGCTATACCTACGTCGATATCATCGCCTACCGGCTCGATCATGTCGGTGTGCGTTGCATGGCGGCGCTTGGCTCACTGACCGTTGTGTTCTTCTATCTGATCGTGCAAATGGTCGGCGCTGGTGAGCTCGTTCAACTGATGTTCGGTCTGCAATACAACTACGCGATTATTTCAGTCGGCATTCTCATGATCGTTTACGTGACATTCGGAGGGATGATCGCGACGACCTGGGTGCAGTTGATAAAAGCCGTCCTTATCATGTTCGGTGCGACTTTGCTGATGGTCCTCGCACTGGCGCACTTCAATTTCGACTTTGAGAGCCTTGCGCAGAAAGCGGTTCAGGTTCATGCCGGCGGTAACGCGATCATGGGCCCCGGCGGTTTGTTCTCGGACCCGGTGTCATCGCTTTCACTGTCGCTCGCCACTGTTTTTGGGTTGTGCGGGATGCCGCACATCCTGATGCGCTTCTTCACCGTGCCCAATGCGCGGGAGGCCCGCACCAGCGTCCTCGTGGCGGCAACTTGCATCGGCTACATGTTTGTCGCGATGTTCGTAATCGGACTGGCGAGCATTGTGATCGTCAGTACCGACGGACGCTTCTTCGAGGGCGGTCATGCCGGCGGGAAACTGCTGGGCGGAAGCAACATGGTTGCGCTTCATCTGGCCACCGCGATGGGTGGCAACCTGTTCCTCGGTTTCCTCGCGGCGGTCATGTTCGCGACGATTCTGGCTGTGGTATCCGGTCTGGCCCTCGCTGGCGCGTCGTCGATTTCCCACGATATCTACGTGAACGTCCTGCGCAGAAAAACGACCGTGAGCGGCGAAGCCGAAGTGCATCTGACGCGCAAAGTGACGATTGTCATCGGTATCGTCGCGGTTCTGCTCGGCATTGTTTTCCGTGGGCAGAACGTGGCATTTCTCGTGTCTCTCGCGTTCAATGTCGCAGCATCGGCGAACTTTCCACCGTTGCTGACTTCGATGTACTGGCGCGGCGTCACGGCTCGTGGAGTGATGTGGGGCGGATTGGCGGGACTAGTGTCGTCGGTGGGCATGGTGATCCTGTCACCCGCCGTCTGGAAGACCGTGCTGGGGCATTCGCACGCCATCTTTCCCTACGATCATTCCGCGCTGTTCTCCATGCCGCTTGCGTTTCTGGTGATCTACGTCGTGTCGAAACTGGACCGCAGCCCTGCGGCCGAGCGGGCAAAACTCGCTTTCGATCTGCAGATGGTTCGCGCGCAAACCGGTCTGGGAGCAGAGGGAGCGAGCCAGCATTGACGTGCTCGTCGTGATGAGCGCCCCGGCGCGACCGGGGCGCACGAGGGTTTCTTCAAGACACTACCAGAGGGTCGAAGCAATGGAGCCAATCAGACTGGCGGTTACCGTAGACGATCTGTTTCTCTGGAAGCAAACGCGATGGGCCCCGGGATTTAGCCCGGCAGTGGTGACGCGGGCATTGATCGATGCATTTCGTCGTCATCGCATCAACGGGGTTTATGCTTTTTCCTGTACCTCGCCGTGCGTTGCGGATCCCGCGCTTTTCAGGCTGCTCGACACATGGATCGAGGCCGGGCACTTCGTCGCCAATCATACGCACTATCACGCGAGCCTGAACTGGGTGGCGGCGGAACAGTACATCGACGACATCGAACAGACCGAGTCGTTCGTCGGTCAATGGATGTCCTGTTCGCCGGCAAAATACTTTCGCTATGCCATGGACAATTGGGGTGATTCGCAACAGAAGCACGATCGCGTACATCGCTATCTGGTCAGGAAGGGCTATCAGACCGTACCGATCACATCGTGGTTCTACGACACGGAGTTCCTTGCGCCGCATTACCGCGCGTCGATCAGCAACGATCGGTCGGCTATTGAACTGGTCAGGAAGCGCTTCGTCCAGACGGCTTTGCAGCAACTCGGCAGCCACGTCGTGGCGGCCAGACAGGTTTTTGCCAGAGATTTTCCGCACATCTGGTTGATACACGGGACACCTCTCGCGGCCGAGTGCTTGCCGGAGATTCTCGATCGCTTCGCCGAGGCG
>Ga0157369_10009115_pt1 | contig 11352 bp, 12 predicted proteins | sample C25metaG_FD_113461 | JGI IMG/M metagenome (GOLD analysis project Ga0157369, IMG submission 113461) | Corn rhizosphere microbial communities from Kellogg Biological Station, Michigan, USA - C2-5 metaG | ecosystem: Host-associated > Plants > Roots > Rhizosphere > Soil | place: USA: Michigan... | reverse complement strand
TCTGTGGTCGTAAGAGCCTAAATGGCTACCATCGCTTGCGCGGTAGGCTTCAAGCTCGCCATGTAGATAGTCCCATTCATAGATTATTCGGCCTTTTGCGTTGATCCAGCGATCCCTAAGCCCACCGTTGAACGGTGTTTTCTTTTTCGCTCTTCTTAAATCGGGAAAGGCTGTGATATCCGACGTTTCGGGAGCGGGGTGATAGGTATGTCCCGCTTCAGCGGTGCCTTTCGCAGAGCTGACAACGATATAAATCGGTTTTACACCCGAGTCTGCGGGAAACACCAGAATGAAATCTTTGTACTCCGGTGGATAAACCGGATTCACCAGTATCCCGTCCGCCGCCTTCGTCGGTGGATACACCCAGATATGCGGTGCCTGCGGTGCGGCCTCCAGTGCTGGAATGCCGAGAATGTCCGAGCCATCCGCCACCGGGTCCAGAGCAGTTCGACGCCTTCACCAAGATCCGCAACGAACCGGTCACCGCGTGCAGTGAACTGCACGACATTGACCATTTCCCAATCGCGGTTCTTGCCGGTGTAAAAGCCGTAACCCTTGAGGCTGCCATCGGCCTGTTGCTCGACGCGCAGGCGCACGCGGGTTCGGGCTTGTTTGAGTGTGCTCAGTTGCTCATCGGTGTAGAGCGCGCTGTCGCCCAGGCTGGATGGCATCAAAAGCGCAACCAGCCCCACCAAAGACGCAGCCGCCGCAGGGGAGGCGAGCGCCGGTAGCACTTCAAAAGCCGAGCCTGCCAAGGCCAGACTGCCGAACCCGACCGGGATGGTGTTGGCGCTGATTTTCTTGAGAGGAATGCCGCCGCTTGCGTCGGCTTCGCGAGCGCCGAGCAGGATCAGCTCGCCGTAATCCTTCAGGCTGTCGGTCGGCACCATGCCGGAAGGATTGCTGTAATCGATAATCGCATCCGGCAACTTGCAGGACTTGGCGAATACACAGCCGGCACGCACGGCTTCAGGTTTTTTCGCAGCCACTTCACGGCTGTGCTCGAAAGCCTCCTGCCGCGCCAGCATCGCGTCGTAAGCGTTTTGCCCGGCTTCGCGCTCGGCCGGTTCTGCGGCCGTCATATACCGCCAGGTAACGTGATGCCCGTCGCCCTGCGGTGGGTTTTGCACCCGGGGAATGTCCTTGTTCCGCGCCACTGATCGTCCCTTCGTTCATCATCGACAGCCCCTCGGAAAGGGGCTGCAGGACGTTATCGAAGCGGAGAAAGTGTGGCTGTAGGACGGGTCGCTAATGACGTGGGGATTGTTCGCTGCGTAACTGTCAGGCGGAGAATCTGTGGCGAGGGGCAAGCTCCCTCGCCACAGGGGTCATTGCAGTTGTGAATTCTTGCGACTCGCCGCCGCCGTCACCGCATAACCAATCACCGCTGCGAGAATCGAGCCGGTGAGGATGCCCATGCGATCCATGCCGGCGTAATCACTGACGCCTGGCTCGAAGGCCAGCGAGCCGACGAACAGGCTCATGGTGAAGCCGATGCCGCAGAGGATCGCGACGCCGAGGACCTGGCCCCAGTTGGCGCCTTGGGGCAGGGCGGCGATGCCGATCTTGACCGCCAGCCAGGTCAGGCCGAACACGCCGACGGTCTTGCCCAGTAGCAGGCCGATGGCGATGCCCATCGGTACGTCGTGGGTGAAGCTTTCGACGGTGACGCCGCTCAGTGACAGGCCGGCGTTGGCGAAGGCGAACAGCGGCAGGGTGCCGTAGGCGACCCACGGGTGCAGCGCGTGTTCGAGGGTCAGCAGCGGCGACGACTCGGCGTTTTTCGTGCGCAGGGGAATGCAGAAAGCCAGGGTCACGCCGGCCAGTGTCGCGTGGACACCGCTCTTGAGCACGCAGACCCAGAGGATCAGGCCGATGATCATGTACGGACCGAGCTTGACCACGCCGAGCCGGTTCATCGCCACCAGCGCGGCAATGCACGCAGCCGCCAGGCCAAGGGACAGGGTCGAGAGTTCGCCGGAATAGAAGATTGCGATGATGACGATGGCGCAGAGGTCATCAATGATCGCCAGGGTCATCAGGAACAGTTTCAGCGACACCGGCACGCGTTTGCCGAGCAGGGCCAATACGCCGAGGGCGAAGGCAATGTCGGTGGCGGTCGGAATGGCCCAGCCACTCAGGGCGGCAGGGTTGTCGCGATTGAGGAACCAGTAGATCAGCGCCGGCACAAGCATGCCGCCGATCGCCGCTGCGCCAGGGAGGACGATCTGTGAGGGCCTGGACAGTTGACCGTCGAGCACTTCGCGTTTCACTTCCAGACCGATCAGCAGGAAGAACATCGCCATCAGGCCGTCATTGATCCACAGCAGCAGGGGTTTGGCGATTTTCAACGCACCGATCTGCGCCACCACAGGGGTGTCGAGCAGGCCGGTATACAGCCACGACAGCGGTGAATTGTTGATGATCAGCGCGAGAACGGCTGCGGCGATCAACAGCAGACCGCTGGCGGCTTCCAACTGAAAGAAACGCGTGAAAGTGCTACGCAGAGGCAAGGTCGCTCTCCATCGATTCAAGAAAAGGTGAAACACCCTAACCCGTACCGTTAGTTGTTAAAACAAAAGTTATATTCTTTTTTGTTATATGTCGTTACAGGCTGTCTGGTACGGGCAGCACTGAGCCTAGCAGTTGCCCGACACATTGAGACTCAGCTGTATCTTTGCCGCCTGCGGGATTTTTCCTAAGCTTGCGGCAGACCTTTTTCAGAAGACCGATCTTCTGCCTGATTCAACGAGAACCGAAACCATGAGCGACAACCGACAGTGGGCCCGCGAAGCCATCCGCATCATTGAGGCGGACTTCCAGCGCAGCGCCGACACCCACCTGATCCCTTTGCCGCTGCCCGGTTTTGCCGGCATCGAGTTGTATTTCAAGGACGAATCCAGCCACCCGACCGGCAGCCTCAAGCATCGCCTGGCCCGGTCGCTGTTCCTTTACGCGCTGTGCAACGGCTGGCTGAAACCCGGCGCGCCAGTGATCGAAGCGTCCAGCGGCTCGACGGCTATTTCGGAAGCGTATTTCGCGCGCATGCTCGGTTTGCCGTTTATCGCAGTAATGCCGGCGACCACCGCGAAAGAGAAGATTGCCCAGATTGCTTTTTACGGCGGGCAGAGTTATCTGGTGCAGGATCCGACGCAGATCTACGCCGAATCCGAGCGCCTGGCCCGCGAGCATGGCGGTCACTTCATCGACCAGTTCACCTACGCCGAACGTGCCACCGACTGGCGAGCGAACAACAACATCGCCGAGTCGATATTCCAGCAGATGCGCTACGAAAAACACCCTGAGCCGACCTGGCTGATTTCCAGCCCCGGCACTGGCGGCACTACGGCGACCCTCGGCCGATACGTGCGCTATCGTCAGCATTGCACCCGGGTGTTGTGTGCCGATGCCGAGCGCTCGGTGTTCTTCGATTTCTACCAGACGGGAGATGCCAGCCTGCGCCTGGACTGCGGCTCACGCATCGAAGGCATTGGCCGGCCTCGGGTCGAAGCGTCGTTCCTGCCCAAGGTGATCGATGCGATGGTCAAGGTGCCGGACGCCTTGTCGCTGGCGGCCATGCATTATCTGGCGCAGCGTTTGGGGCGGCATGTCGGCGGGTCGAGCGGGACCAATCTGATCGGTGCGCTGATGGCGGCGCAGCAGATGAAAGCGGCGGGGCAGTCGGGGTCGATCGTGGCGATCCTGTGCGATGGCGGCGAGCGTTATGCCGACACGTATTACGATCAGGAATGGCTGAAGGCGCAGGGGTATGAACTGGATGATTTGATTGCAGCGGTGGCGGCGAGTGCCGAGCGCGGGGAGGCGCTGCCGGGCTCAGTGCTGCGCGCCAACATCTGACACACCCCAATCAAATGTGGGAGCGGGCTTGCTCGCGAAGGCGGTGTGTCAGGCGATAAACGAATCGACTGAAACGACGCTTTCGCGAGCAAGCCCGCTCCCACAGGGGGGGGGGTTGTGTCAGCTAATGCTGATTAGTCAGTGAGGCCGAGGATGTCTCGAGCCACTGCCTCGGCAATGCGAATCCCGTCGGCACCCGCCGAGAGAATTCCGCCCGCATAGCCCGCGCCTTCACCGGCCGGGAACAGGCCTTTGACGTTCATGCTCTGCAGCGACTCGTTGCGGGTGATGCGCAGCGGCGACGAAGTGCGCGTCTCGATTCCCGTCAGCACCGCGTCGTGCAGGGAATAACCGCGAATCTGCTTCTCGAACGCCGGCAAGGCTTCACGGATCGCCTCAATGGCAAAGTCCGGCAGCGCCAGCGCCAGATCGCCCAGCGCGACGCCCGGCTTGTACGACGGCTCGACTTCGCCCAGCTCGGTCGAAGGCTTGCCGTTGATGAAGTCGCCAACCAGTTGCGCCGGAGCCTTGTAGTCGCTGCCGCCAAGGATGAACGCGTGGGATTCCAGGCGCTCCTGCAACTCGATACCGGCGAGCGGGCCGCCCGGATAATCGACTTCCGGGGTGATGCCGACGACGATGCCGGAGTTGGCATTGCGCTCGTTACGCGAGTATTGGCTCATGCCATTGGTGACCACGCGATTGGGCTCGGACGTCGCCGCGACCACGGTGCCGCCCGGGCACATGCAGAAGCTGTAGACCGAACGGCCGTTCTTGGCGTGGTGCACCAGTTTGTAATCGGCAGCGCCGAGTTTCGGGTGGCCGGCGTACTTGCCCAGGCGCGCGCGGTCGATCAACGATTGTGGGTGTTCGATGCGGAAACCCACCGAGAACGGCTTGGCTTCCATGAACACACCACGGCTGTGGAGCATGCGGAAGGTGTCGCGGGCGCTGTGGCCGAGGGCCAGGACCACGTGTTTGGAATGCAGGGTTTCGCCGCTGGCCAGTTGCACGCCCACCAGTTGGCCGTCTTCGATCAGCACGTCGCTGACGCGCTCCTGGAAGCGCACTTCACCGCCCAGTTCGCGGATCTGCTCGCGCATGTTTTCGACCATACCGGTCAGGCGGAACGTACCGATGTGCGGCTTGCTGACGTAGAGAATTTCTTCCGGCGCACCGGCCTTGACGAACTCGTGCAGGACTTTGCGGCCGAGGAATTTCGGGTCCTTGATCTGGCTGTAGAGTTTGCCGTCGGAGAACGTCCCCGCGCCGCCTTCGCCGAACTGCACGTTGGACTCGGGGTTGAGTACGCTTTTGCGCCACAGGCCCCAGGTGTCCTTGGTGCGCTGACGGACTTCGGTGCCGCGCTCGAGAATGATCGGTTTGAAGCCCATCTGTGCCAGCAGCAGACCGGCGAAGATACCGCACGGGCCGAAACCGACGACGATCGGCCGCTGCCCCGGATCGCTGGGTGCCTGGCCGACGAATTTGTAGCTGACATCCGGTGCCACGTTGACGTTACGGTCGTCGGCGAACTTGCCCAACACCTTGGCCTCGTCGCGTACGTTGAGGTCGATGGTGTAGATGAAGCACAGTTCGGAGGACTTTTTGCGCGCGTCATAGCTGCGCTTGAACAAGGTGAAATCGAGCAGATCATCGCTGGTGATGCCCAGGCGTTGCACGATGGCGACGCGCAGGTCTTCTTCGGGATGGTCGATTGGCAGCTTGAGTTCGGTGATTCGTAACATGGCGGGGATCCGGATTCGCGGGGCGCACAACTGCGCCAGGGCGTTTGAAGGCGGCGATTATAAGCCGCCGCGAGCGGATCCGTGGGGGAAAAACGATCAGTCGTTGCGTGCGCCGCCGAAATAGCCGCAGCCGCGCTGGACCTGACCGTCGATGCGCAACTCGGCGCTTATGTGCTGCACGCTGCCGGTGCTGCTGTCGACACAGCGCTGTGGCGCGACCCACAATTCAATGCGCTGGTTGTTGGCTTCGCTGCTGAGATTGAAGCGGCCGTCGCCCAGTTGCTCTTCCACATACGGCACGGCCAGTGGAGCCTGGCCGTCGCGCTCGATGACCATGCCTTTGCCGCTGACCTTCACATTCCACTCCGGGCCATGGCCGGCAGCGCGCAGGATCAACAGTTTGAAGTTCGGATCGTCGCAGGCCGTGCCCGAGCGTTCGACGCGATACAACTGACCCAGGTCGAGGCGGTCGCCGGAGACCTTGCCGCGCACATCGGCAAACAGCTTGCCCTGCTCGTCGGCGAGGGTGGCGGCCTCTTGCAGGACGCTGGTACCGCCGATGTCGTTGACCACCAGTTGCCGCTGATCCTGACACGGCTGGAACATCAGTTTGCCGTCGGCGGCGGTCAGTTGCCCCTGCATGCGCGTCTGCCCGGCATGGGACACACTTTCCCGCTGGCCGTCGAACAACTGGCAGGCGGCAAACAACGGCAGCAGGGCAACGAGGATGATCGAACGGGCAACACGCATCTTTGGCTCTCCAGACAAGTGCTGCCACGTTACGCAGCCTGACCGCTCATCACAAGGGCCTTAACCCACGTGAAACGTCTGACCTGTTTGCAGGCCTTCGACACTTTTCGCGTAGGCCAACGCCACTTCCGCTGCAGGAACTGACTTGAAGCCACGGAAGTAAGGCGCGTATTTGCCCAGGGCTTCGGTCAGTACGGTCGGGCTCACCGAGTTCACCCGCAGACCACGCGGCAGTTCGATGGCGGCGGCGCGGACGAAGCTGTCGAGCGCGCCGTTGACCAGCGCTGCCGAGGCGCCGCTGCGAATCGGGTCGTGGCTGAGTACGCCGGTGGTGAAGGTGAACGAGGCGCCGTCATTGGCGTACTCGCGGCCGATCAGCAGCAGGTTGACCTGGCCCATCAACTTGTCTTTCAGGCCGAGGGCGAAGCTGTCTTCGGTCATTTCGTCCAGCGCTGCGAACGTCACGTTGCCCGCCGCGCAGATCAGCGCGTCGAACTTGCCGGTCTGTTCGAACAGCTTGCGGATCGAGGCGCTGTCGCTGATATCCACCTGCAAGTCACCGCTGCTGCGTCCGATACGAATGACCTCATGGCGTTGTGACAACTCTTTGTCCACCGCCGAACCGATGGTGCCACCCGCGCCTATCAACAGAATCTTCATCGAGCTGTACTCCAAGTGAGTAATGAGGTTTCAGTCTAGAGTGGTTTTTTCGGTGGATAAGCGTACTAATAGGCAACCTTTGGTTTTCAAATGGAAACAATCCATGAGCGAAATGGATGACCTCGTTGCGTTTGCGGTACTGATCGAGGCCGGCAGTTTCACCCTCGCTGCACAGCAGTTGGGCTGCAGCAAGGGCCAGTTGTCCAAGCGCATCAGCCAGCTCGAAGCACAATTCAGTGTGGTGTTGCTGCAACGCACCACCCGGCGCTTGAGCCTGACGGCAGCGGGGGCGGCGCTGCTGCCACAGGCGCAGGCGCTGGTGGCTCAGGTCGAATGCGCGCGGCAGGCTTTGGCACGTTTGAAGGACGACATGGCCGGCCCCGTACGCATGACGGTTCCGGTATCGCTCGGCGAGACTTTCTTCGATGGCTTGCTGGTGGAATTTTCCGGGCAATACCCTGAGGTGCAGATCGAGTTGGAGCTGAACAACAACTATCGCGATCTGTCGCGCGATGGCTTTGATCTGGCGATTCGCGCCGAAGTGGCCAATGACGATCGGCTGGTGGCCAAGCCGCTGTTGGCGTGGCACGAAATGACCTGCGCCAGCCCGGCCTACCTTGAGCGGTTCGGCGAGCCGGCGACGCCGCATGCCTTGGCCGAGCATCGTTGCCTGCTCAACAGTCATTACAGCGGGCGCGAAGAATGGCTGTATCACCAGCAACACGAACTGCTGCGGGTGCGGGTCTCAGGCCCATTCGCCAGCAACCATTACAACCTGCTGAAAAAAGCCGCGCTGTCCGGTGCCGGCATCGCCCGTTTGCCTTCGTATCTGCTGCAAGCCGAATTGGCTGACGGCCGCTTGCGCTGGCTGCTGCGCGATTACCAGACCCGACGGATGCCGATGTATCTGGTGCACCCGTATCAGGGGGGATTGCCGAAACGCACGCAAGTGCTCGCGGATTATCTGATGGGCTGGTTCAAGCGCAGTGGCGAGGCACTGGATCGACTCCAGCGCTGACACCGAACCTGTGTAGGAGCTGCCGAAGGCTGCGATCTTTTGATTTTTAGAAGCAAGATCAAAAGATCGCAGCCTTCGGCAGCTCCTACTGTTTCAAGTCAGCCTTGGCATCGGCGGGCAATCAGGTGATCGATCGACAATTTGCCCGGCCCGGTCGCCATGAGGTACAGCAACACCGCCGCCCAGGTGCCGTGGGTCGGGTAGGCATCCGGGTAGACAAACAGTTGAATGGTCAGGGTCATGCCGAGAAGAGCCAGCGCCGAAAACCGCGTCGCCAGGCCGAGCAGGATCAGCAGCGGAAACACATGCTCGGCAAACGCCGCCAGATGCGCGGCCATTTCCGGCGACAGCAACGGCAGGTTGTACTCGCTCTGGAACAACGGAATCGTCGAATCGGCCAAACGTGGCCAGCCCAGTTCAAAGGTGCCGTCAATCAAGTCGATGGCCAGACCTTCGACCTTGGTTTGCCCGGACTTCCAGAACACCGCGGCAATGGAGAAACGCGCGATGAAGGCAATCAGGCTGTGCGGGATCTTTTCGAACAGCGCGATGACACGCAGGATAAAAGCGTTCATGGCAACTCCTTGTAATTCAGCTGGGTGATCGCGTTGTGCGCAATCAGTAAGGCGAGGGTTTGGGCGAGATCGAACGGCGGACTGTTCTCTGCCGCCGCGAGCAATGGCGAACCCTTGAGCAGATGGCGAATAAAAACGCTCGCCCCCGGCTCAAGAGCAAATACTTCAACGTCGAGACCGTTGCGCAGTACCAAGGCATGCTGGCCCTGGTTCAGGCCGATTCCCGCCAGACCTTGCTCCTGCTGATGCGCGGCCCAGATTGCAACGACCGCGTAGGCTGAGTCGAGCAGGTGCAGGGAGGGATGCAGTTTGAAAGACAACTCGCTCAGCGACTGCGGATCGGCCAGCACGGCGCTGACTTGCTCCGGCCGGATGGGCTGCGCATCGGCGGCGTGGTAAGCGACAGTGCGCAGGTACTCAAGACGCGCGACGTCCGCGACATAAGGCACGCCGGCAATGGGTTCGAATCGCGCGATGAAGTCGGCGAAGTCCTCGCCATAGCGGCTCATCAACGGACTTCGCGGCGGCTGACCGCGTACGAAAATCGCCGCCATGGCACGGAAAAATTCCTCACCGACCAACTGCTGCACCACCGGGTAACTGTCGGCCAGAGCATTGATCAGCGAGCTCTGCACGTTGTTGCGATAGACCGCAAAACGCCGCGACGGATCGGCGCCGTTGCGGCTGCACAGGCCCTTGGGGTACGGCAGTTGCACATTGAGCAGGGCGGCGGCGAAGTCCGCTTGCGTACTCATGCCGCACGCTCCGCGCGACGCAACAGCGTCGCGGCTTGCCGCGCTTCGGCGAGCAATACGTCAAAGGCCGGCACGTGATTATCACGTTCGATCAACGTTGCCACCGGGCCGATACGGCGCAGCACTTGCCGGTACAGATCCCAGACGGCCTGATCAATCGGCGCGCCGTGATCGTCGATCAGCAAGCGGTCGCCGAGGTTGTCGCAATCCTCAGCGAAGCCGGCCAGATGAATCTCGCCGACCGCGTGCAGCGGTAACGCATCAAGGTAGGCCAAAGGATTGCGCTGATGATTGATGCACGAGACGTAGACATTATTGACGTCGAGCAACAAGCCGCAGCCGCTGCGGCGGATCACTTCGGCGATGAACTCGGCCTCGTCGATCGTCGAGTGCTCAAATCCCAGATAGGTCGCCGGGTTCTCCAGCAGCATCGGTCGTTTCAGAGTGTTCTGCACCTGGTCGATGTGCGCACAGACGCGGTTCAGCGTCGGCGTGTCATAGGCCAGTGGCAGCAGATCATTGAGGAACACCGGGCCGTGGCTCGACCAGGCCAGATGTTCGGAAAAGGCTTGCGGTTGATAGCGCTCGATCAGCTCGGCAAGGCGTTTGAGGTGCTGGCTGTCCAGCGGGCCTTCGCCACCGATCGACAGGCCCACGCCGTGCAATGACAGCGGGTACTGCTCGCGGATCAAACCGAGAAAATGATGAAACGGGCCGCCGGCCACCATGTAGTTTTCGGCGTGGACCTCGAAGAAACCAAGGTCGGGAACGGAGCCGAGCACTTCGAGGAAGTGCCCGGTCTTGAGCCCCAGCCCGGCGCGGGCAGGAAGCTCGGAGCGAGCTGCCTGAGTGCGCGGCAGGGACGGTTCGTGTTGATTGAACATGGGCGTCACTCAGGCAGGCCGTGGATCAGGACTTGGCTTTGAAGGCTTCGAGCTGACCGAAACCGGTCGGCGAGGTTTTGCTTTCGGTGGTAGCGCAGGTGCCTTTTGGAACAAGTTTCCAGGCGTTGGTCTGATAGTCCATTTTCGCCGTGCCGGCGCAGGTAGTGCCAGCACCTGCGGCGCAATCGTTCTTGCCTTTGAGGGCCACGCCGAAGCATTTTTCCATGTCCGCATCAGCGGCCTGGGCGGTGGAGACAGTGGCGATGCTCAGAGCGGAACCGAGGGCCAGAACCAGGGCGGTAGCGGACAGGGTACGGGTAGTCGCAGTCATGATGTTTCTCCAGTTTTTTATCAGGGTTACTGCAAGCGGTTTGCACTTGCTTGTCCCTCTAGAGAACGCTCACCGCGATGCGTTACAGCGGGCCGCAAAACTTTTCCAGAGATTTTCCTGACACGGCTATCCCTTGTGGGAGCGGGCTTGCTCGCGAAAGCGGTGAATCAGTCGACATCTTCGTAAACTGACACACTGCTTTCGCGAGCAAGCCCGCTCCCACAGGGGGGAGTAAATCCGCAGTTTCGTGAGCATAAAAAAACGGCCCGAAGGCCGTTTTTTTGTGCAGCGATAACACTCAACCGCCGAGGTACGCCTCGCGTACTTTCGGGTCGGTCAGCAGCGCTTCACCGGTGCCTTGCATGACCACGCGGCCGTTCTCCAGAACGTAGGCGCGGTCGGCGATTTTCAGTGCCTGGTTGGCGTTCTGCTCGACCAGGAACACCGTCACACCGTCCTTGCGCAGCTGCTCGATGATGTCGAAGATCTGCTGGATGATGATCGGTGCCAGACCCAGCGATGGCTCGTCGAGCAGCAGCAGCTTGGGCTTGCTCATCAGCGCACGGCCGATGGCGAGCATTTGCTGTTCACCGCCGGACATGGTGCCGCCGCGCTGGTTGAAACGTTCTTTCAGGCGTGGGAAAAGTCCGAGAACCTTGTCCATCTGTTCCTGATAGTCGCCCTTGTCGGTGAAGAATCCCCATGGACAGGTTTTCTTCCACGGTCAGACGGGCAAACACCCGACGACCCTCCGGCACCACGGCGATGCTCTT
>Ga0157369_10009114_pt1 | contig 11352 bp, 6 predicted proteins | sample C25metaG_FD_113461 | JGI IMG/M metagenome (GOLD analysis project Ga0157369, IMG submission 113461) | Corn rhizosphere microbial communities from Kellogg Biological Station, Michigan, USA - C2-5 metaG | ecosystem: Host-associated > Plants > Roots > Rhizosphere > Soil | place: USA: Michigan... | reverse complement strand
CCCGACGTCTCCACGCCAGGCAGAGCACGCCAAGGAGAACGACTCGCTCCGAAGTTCGAGCGACTTTCTCGAGTCGCCAACGATCCACAGCAGAGCTTGCAGCTTCGCACCGACCCGGACTCTATAGCACCCGAGCGCGCAATCGTGTTCGAGATTGCCGGTTCTGTTCTTGATTTCTACCAACAGGCCAGCTCCATCGGACTTGAATACTTGGCCGACGATGAAATTGAGTTTCAACCAGATGACGATTTCTATGTAACGGGGAAACCTGAGGAAAATGTTGAAGGCCGAATGTACTTGGCAATGCCAGACGTCCGTGCACTTCAAGAACTAGTCAGACTTTGGGATCGATATAAGAACGGGCAGCGGATGCAAAAGGGCTTTGGCATGTGGGGGCGTTTGTTTCCGTTGCTCAAAGACGTGCGTCCGTGGGGACCAGCCGATCGCCTACCGTCCGAAACCCTCGCGTACTGGCGCGAGCGTATGGCCGAATCACCGAACGACCCCGTTCGCTTTGAGGTGGAGCTATGGTATCGAGAGAGCGAACCGGCGCGGCAAAATGCGTTTCAGATATTTTCTGAGGACGTGGCTCGGATAGGGGGCGCTATTGTCCATCACGCAACAATCGCTGAGATTCGATACAGTGCCGCGTTGCTAGACCTGCCACCTCAGCGTATTCAAGAGTTACTTGCGAATCCAACCGTGTCATTGGCGAGAGCGGATGAAATCATGTTCATTCGACCTCAGTCCATATCAAGTTTTACCGCAGAGGACGAGGTACTGGATGGTCCTCAAGTGCAACATGCGCCCCGTGTCGATCACCTTCTTCCACCTGTAGTCGCCTTGCTGGATGGGTTTCCTGTCCAAAATCACGAACGCCTCGCAAACAGACTTATCCTCGACGACCCTGACGGATTCGAGGTCGGCTATACCGTGCCGCTCCGTAAGCACGGCACGGAAATGGCGTCGCTCATTTTGCACGGCGATCTTAATCAGGGCGAACCGCCTCTTGACCGGCAGATTTATGTGCGGCCGGTGCTACGCCCCACTCCGCAAGGAGATGAAGCTACGCCACTCGATCGCTTGCTAGTTGACGTGATATATCGCGCTGTTCGCCGCATCAAGGAGGGGGAAGGCGACGAAGGAGCGGTTGCGCCGTCCGTTGCACTGATAAACCTCTCACTAGGAGATCGATATCGTCCCTTCAGTGGCCCAATGAGCCCGTGGGCGCGCCTCCTTGACTATCTCGCATTTCGCCATCGCATACTCTTTCTGGTCAGCGCCGGGAACGTGCTGGACGGATTTGCTATACCTGACTTCACGTCTTGGACTGAATTCGAGGATGCAACCGCCGAAGAGCGCGAAAGGGCCGTACTCAACGCCCTAAATGCCAACAAGGCCCGGCGCACGCTTTTCTCGCCCGCCGAAGCATTGAACGCTCTAACTGTAGGTGCCGCGCACGTTGATAACCATGCGAACGGCCATGTTCCCGCCACCGCAGTTGACCCGTTCACGGCAGGACCACTACCAAACGTAAGCTCGGCCCTCGGCTTGGGGCACAGAAGGGTTATCAAGCCCGATATTCTGCTCAACGGTGGTCGTGAATTGATCCGCATGAGGCAAAGTAATCCCCATCTAGAAATAGAACCCGTGCGGACCACGCAACGAGCATTTGGGCTTTTGGCAGCAGCGCCTGACCCGAGGGCCGCAGACCTCACGCGCGCCTCCCTTACTTGGGGAACAAGCGCTGCGACCGCACTGGCGACACGCGCGGGCCATCGCATCTACGATGTATTGATGGACAACGCTGAAGGATCGAGGCATTCCGACGTTCCGCCGGAATATTTCTCGCTCTTGATAAAGGCTATGCTGGTTCACGGGGCCTCGTGGGGCGATAAAAGCCATTTACTCAATGCGCTTGGACCGCATGGCCAAGGCAAACATCATGAACGCACGGACAACGTTGCAAGGTTCATCGGATACGGATATTTAGACGTGTCCCGGGTACTCGAATGCACCGCGAACCGCGCGACGTTGCTGGGCTATGGAACGATTTCGGGCGGAAACGCCCTCCTGTATCGCGTGCCGCTACCTGTAGGCTTGGACAGCACGACGGAGTTCCGAGCAGTTACGGTCTCGCTTGCTTGGTTTTCGCCTGTCAACCCGCGTCACCAAGGCTACAGAATGGCTGCACTCGAAGCTGGCCCGGGTGGGGACCGCGAATTTTCGCTCGGCGTAGATCGAGCAGGTATCCCCCAACCTAACGATAAAGCCGCTAAGCGTGGCACGGTTTTCCACGAGCGCCGGGAAGGTGAAAAGGCCGCCTCGTTTGTAAACGACGGCGATTTACTTGTGCGCGTGTCATGTCGCACGCCCGCAGGCGAGTACGATCAACCGATTCCATTCGCGCTCGCAATATCACTAGAGGTCGGGGTTGCATCGACGATTCAAGTCTATGACGGCGTCCGTGCCGCGATTGATGCGAGGGTTCGCCCTCGAGTACCAACCTCGGGGCGCTGATTCCAAGCGAGCGCCGGTGACGCCGTCTGGGCGTTTTCGATGATCAAGAAATCGACGTATCGATACATGAAAGTTCTGAGAACTATGAAGGTCAAGCTATGACAATCGACATTCTGCTAAAGCAGGTGTTGGATTTCCGTGATGCCCGCGACTGGCGGCAGTTTCACACGCTCCGCAACTTGATTGTTTCCACCAGCGTAGAGGCTGGCGAGCTACTAGAGACGGTGCAGTGGAAGACGGATTCAGAGATAGCAACTCTTATGCTCGATCCTTCTCAACGAAGGAATCTCGAACATGAGTGTGCAGACGTGTTTATCTATCTCTTGTTAATCGCCCACACGGCAGGATTCGATCTTGTCGATGCGGCCTTGGAAAAAGTGAAGCTAAACGCCGAACGCTACCCCGAGGACAAGGCGAAAGGAACCGCGAAAAAATATTCCGAACTTTGATTGATTATCGAAAGCTCTCTCGATGAAACGCCAACGCCTCGCTGGACGGGCATGCGGACGGGTGCGTCGGAAGCGTTAGCCTCGCCCCCTCCAATTCGGCGTAGGACGTGCCTGCCAGTCGCGGACTTACCATCAAAGTGAACTCATCCGCGACTGATATTAGCCCTTCATCAAACAACCGATGCAAGTCCACACGAAGACAGAGGCCGTTCTGCGGATGGTTACTTTGCTCGTTGATATAAGGCTGGATATGAGCGGCTTCCAGTAACTCCACAACCGATTCACCATACACGCAACAACGATGATCGTAGTTGTGAAGTATCTGCTGGCGAAACCCAGACTGCCCCTTCCTGTCCTTGCGTTGGGACGGCTTGCGACTCACAGAGCCAGTCACCATCTTGAATGGCTCGGTTGCGGCACTCCCCTGAAGGTGAGCGGCAAGGCCATCTGGCTCATTGAAGTATTTGAGCTTGACGACCTGCGGCGGGAAAGGATGACCAACCGCTTCGGGATCGACGAAGCGGTCATCGTCCAACATCACAACGTCTTCTAACTCGATACACCCGATCATAGGATTGACCGTCGAGATGTACCCATTCGCTCGTTTCTGCGCAAACCCCCCAATCTTTGTAACCAGGTCGGTTTGACTATCGACACCGTTCCCCAACCCGTAGGTCCTCCAAGCTGCCGCTGCCGTCATGTCGGCATAGCGACTAAAGATTCCGTAACCACCAATCTTGCGCACGGGGGCCTTCAGCATGAAGTACAGGCGATCCCCCTTCCGAAGTCCTTTCACGCCCCACGGAGTTGGTGTCCAAAAATTGACGAACCGGCCCAACGGTGCAGCCCTAAGTCTTTTAAACCATTCAAGATCGGTAGGTGCTATCGCAAACATCTATTCCCCGTGTGGCTAAGTGGACCCTCGCGAACCAGTTACGCCGTCAGTGCATCCGGCGTGTCCTTGGCTTCCATCAACGGTCCGACAGTCAGACCCGGCTGCTGAACATCAAGACGCGGTAGTGACTTAACGATCTTCATCGTTTCCAGACTGACCGTCACCACGCGCTGAAACAGTTCCAACGGGTAACGCGGATTGTTCATCGTCTCGACGGCGTAATCGTTCGCATCGTTGACAATGCCGCTGTCCTTGTCTGTCTTTACGCACTGGCGCTCCACGATCCAATCTAGCGCCGGTCGACCGTTGACTACATACTCGTAGGCTTCGGGGGGAATACCCTTAATCGTGATCTTGTCGCTGTATATCAGCGTCGTGAGGTCTTTTTCCTTGCCGTTCTTGCCGTACCTCATCTTCTCAACGCGATAGTCCGCATCGGTCAGCAGCATGCCGCCACCCTCGATCTGCAATGGATACTTCTCGACGGTCTCGTAGTTGACGTGCAAATCAGCCAGCTTTCTACCAGCCTTGGAAAACGCCCAGAAGTCAGAAGCTGACTTCACGCATGGGATGCGCGGCAGTTCCTTAGACAAATTGTCGGCATAGCGTTCGCGATAGTCCGGCGAGTGCAGCAAACCGTAGACGTAGTAGAACACGTCCTCCTTGCTGATCTGTTCGTGCGGGTAGGCGGACTGGAAGTGCGCCAGTCCTTCGTCGGTCAGTGCATCGCGCCGCCCATTCCTGCTATTTCGGCGTTGCGAAGCATCGAACAGCCCGGCCTGCGACGACACCTCTAGTTCGACATCCGCGTCGTTGTAAAGGTACAAAGGGAAGCATTGGGTTCCGCCCTTCATAGCTGCGACGCATAGCTCAATCGGAACATCAGACATCAACGCTGTAAAGCCTGAGATAGAACCCGGTGCAGAAACGCAAATCACACGATTAACCGCCGCCTGATCTGGAAAGATACGGGGCATTTGGTACACCATGTCATTTAAACGACGGTTGAAGTACAACCATTGCTTCGCGAACGGACGGTAGAGGCTACGCGTCAAGCTATCGGCTTCGTAAGTAAGAGGTCGGTTTTTCACGAACTCTTGCTTTAAACTACGATTCCAACTGATCTTCGCAGGATCGTTGCCAACAAAGCCGTCCACTTTGGCTTCCCGCGCCTTCCTATCTAAGCCGGGAAACGCCTTACTAAAGCGATCTAACTCTCCGTTGTAGAACTGAATCATGCGTGAAATGTTGGATGCCAGTGCGCCAGACGCGCTGTTGTAGCACCAGGCGTCCCGACTGGTGGCAACACCGCGCGAATATGTTTCGAAGAGCCTCCGGGTTTCTTTGCTGTCTTTTTCGCCGAGCGCGATGTATTCGTTAAAGCCCCCGTCGCGTTGCTTTAACCAATCACCATGCTGGTCTGGGCTGACAATCTGCCAGCCACCTGCTTCAGCAATGCCTCCAATGCTTGCAAACGCACTGATCTTTTCAAGTTTCTCTTCCTGCGTCAGGTAATCACCGATGTCGTGAAAATAAATCTGACCGTGCCGCGCAGCGTTGGGCTGCTTGACGAGCAATGAAATAGCAACCGGCGTACGAGTACCCGCGCCAAATACATTGCCCTTTTCCCTGCGGCGCAATTCCCCTTGACTATTCGCATTTCCGCGCAGATGAAACACATAGATACTGGAGAACTCTCCTGCCAAACATTTGCGCAGACCTGCACCCGTGATGCCTTCGACCCAGCCAGCATTCGTGACAAAGCCAATTACACCGCTTTTGCCGATTCGATCGGACGCCCAGCGAACGGCACGGATGTAGCTGTTGTAAAGGCCGTTCTTGTTTTGTGCGTCAGTCAGCGCCGCGTAGGTATCCCGAATCCTCGAATCCAGCATCGGGTACTTGATATTGGCATTGTTGTCGTTCCCATCATCCTGACCCACAGAATACGGCGGGTTGCCGATGATGACACGAATGTCCAGATTCTTCTGACGCTTTCGGCGGGCGCTATTGTCCACCAACAGAGCATCAACCAAATCCTCTTTCTCATACATCTGGAAAGTATCCGTAAGGCAAATACCCTCGAACGGCTGGTAGTTACCGCCGACGATGCCGTGATAGACGGCTTCGATGTTGATGCACGCGATGTAATAGGCCAGCAGGACAATTTCGTTCGCGTGGAGTTCGTGCTTGTACTTGTGCGGCACTTCTTCTGGCTTGATGTGGCCGCTTTGCAGCAGACGCGTCACGAATGTACCGGTGCCAACAAACGGGTCGATGATGTGTACGCCCTTGCTACCCAAGGTCTGGCCGAACTCAGTCTGCAACACGTGTGCGACGCTATTGATGATGAAATCGACGACCTCGACCGGTGTATAGACGATACCGAGTTTGTCCCGAAGCAGAGGAAACGCCTTAGCGAAAAAATTGTTGTATAGCTCGACGACAATCTTCTGCTTGCCAGTCGCATTATCAATACCCTCCGCCCGAAGTTTCACGCTTTCATAGAACCGTTCCAGCGTGTCGGCTTCCTTGTCCAGACGGTGCTCTTGCAACACATCTAGAACATCCTGCATCGCAAGCGACATTGGGTTGTGTTTCGCGAAGCTGTAGTCTTCGAACAGGGCATCAAACACCGGCTTCGTGATGAGATGCTGCGCCAGCATCTCGATGATTTCACCGTCTGTGATGCTGCCGTTCAGGTCGTCACGGAGTTCCTCGGCGAACGCATGGAATGCTTCTCGTTCCTTCGCGTTGTCCGGGTTCTCGATGATGCCGGTGATGCGGTCAATGTGGGTCCGGGCGATCTTCGCGATGTCGTTAGCCCAGTCTTCCCAGTGATGACGGTTGCCGACTTTCTGAACCAACTTGGCATAGATGGCTTTCTCGATCTCACCGATTTCGAATTCAAGTTCGTGCTGTTCTTGCGACGTGCGCTTCTTGACCGCCTCGCCGATGGTGAATCCACCCTTACCGGCATCCTTGTTCTTCGGCCCTTTGCCCTTCTCCTGCCTCTTCTGGATTTTGTCGGTGATCGCGATGACCTCCATCTTGCTGGTGTCCTTGCCGATTAAATCGAGCTTATTCACCATCGCATCGAATCGGTCATCGTGCGAACGCAAGGCTTGCAGCACCTGCCACACGACGGCATAGGTCTTATTGTCATTCAGGGCTTCATGGGGTTCCACGCCAGCCGGGATCACCACCGGCAGGACCACATAACCACGTTTCTTGCCCGGTGCATTGCGCATCACACGACCGACCGACTGCACCACGTCAACCTGCGAGTTGCGTGGCGTCAGGAACAGCACAGCATCAAGTGCCGGGACGTCTACACCCTCGGACAAGCAACGGACGTTACTGAGAATGCGACAAGTGTTTTCAGGTGACTCGGCTTTCAGCCATACAAGTTTCGCTTCCTTCTCACTGGCGTTCATCCCACCATCAACGTGTTCGGCTTCGCAGTTCAGACGAACGACCTGTTCAAACTCCTCCGCTTCCTCGCTGTCCTGATATGCTTCAACGACCGCTTGGAACATACCCGCGATCTGTTTCGAACTGACCTTGTGGGTCTTTACACCCTTCGAAACCTCGATAACCTGACAGAAAGCTACGGCCCGTTTCATCGGATCGCCATCGCCAATCAAGTCTTTGGCCAAACCCTGCTTCGACAGCGCCTTCCAGCAGCCGACGATCTTTGCAGCATCGTCCACCTTCAACTGGTTGTTGTCGTCCCGAAGCAGGTCTTGCAGACGTCGATTGACGTGCGTTTCCTCAACGGCCAATACGATCACCTTGTAATCGACCAGCAGACCCCGCTTGACGGCTTCCGAGAACGTGATGACAAATAATTCGTCGCCGTACAGCGCCTTGTCGTCCATCGAACAAAGCGCCACGTCGTCACGTTCAGCCGTGGCCTTGGCCGAATCTCCATAGATACGCGGCGTCGCCGTCATGTACATGCGCTTGGCAGCGCGGATGTAATCGGCGTCATGGACTCGGACAAACATGCTTTCATCATCGTCATCAAACGTCGCGCCGGTCGTTCGGTGAGCTTCATCGCACACGATAAGGTCGAAGTCCGCCAGCCCGAACTGCTTTTGCGCACGGCTGATAACGTCGATGGAATGGTAGGTGCTGAAAATGACGCTCATATGCGACGCGTCGTGCCGCTTCGTCATCTCTGCCGCCAGACGACTAGCATCCGTCGTTGCCGGATAGCGCAGTTCGTGGACGAAGGTCTGAACCATATCGTCGTCTTTCTTGCGCTTCTTACCCACGTCGCTATCAGAACACACAGCAAAACTATGAAGCGGCGTGCCGCTTTCCTGCGTCCATTCGGTCAAGGTCTGCGACAGCAGTGATAGGCTAGGAACAAGGAACAGGACTCGCTTACCTGCACCGGCCAGCGTTTCCGCAATTTTCAAGCTGGTGAACGTCTTACCCGTCCCGCAGGCCATGATCATCTTGCCCCGGTCGGCATCCATCAGACCGTGAACAACCGCATTCAGCGCATTGGTCTGGTGCGGACGCAACTGCTTCTTCGCCTTGATTACGGGCGCGGCCTTCGGCTGGTATCGGCCCCAGTCAATCTGGCTCTCTTCAAGAGCGGTCAGATCGATCTTGAAGACGGGCGGCTGCTGGTCAAGCAATGCGTCTCCGGCGTGCTCACTCCAATGGTTTGTTGTGGCAACGATGATCCGGCGCGTAAAGGACTTCTTGCCTGATGCCGTGAAGAAGCTGTCGATGTCGCTCTTCTGGACCTTATGGTCCGGCGCAAATAGCTTGCACTGGATTGCATGGAACTCATCCGTGCCGCGCGTTTTCGCCACAAGGTCAATACCGGTGTCCCGCCTGTCCAGCCCTTGCAAGTCGGCCCATTCCGCATAGGTCCACACGTCGCTGTACAGATCGCGGTACGTGGCTTCGTTCCGCAAGTAGCAAACGATCAACTCTTCGAAGTAGGTTCCCTTCTCCCGTTCGGTCACGGCGGCATGGCGGAAGGTATCGAGAAGCAATTCGAGGGCGGTCATATGTACTGAGTCGCTTGTTATTGTGGCGATGAAACCACGAAGCCGACATTATGCCTTTCGGCCTAGCAGAACGGCATCGGTCCTGACGCGTATCTGCTGCGTGTTCCAGCACGCAGCAGACTCAGCCGTCCCGAGTACGATCCGATGCTCGAATTGCGCCACGGACCTGTTCGACCCCGCCGCAAAGAGCCACGATGCCATCCAACTCCAAGTGCAAGACGCCTACATTTGGCGGTTATGGACATGCCAGATGAGTGTCGACCTGATTTATGCTGCCTTGCCCCAGCTTTGGGAGTGCCAAGTACCTGAAGCGGGCAAGTTTGCTTAAAAAATGAGCAAAAGTGGGCCACTCGCGCCCCGAATCGCTCCGAAAGCATCACTTTCCGCAATGCAACAAAAATTACAAAGCTTTCACGTCCGGATGCCCGGCGCTGGGGGTGGTTAGCGGGTTGCGACCATGCCAACCCCTTGCTTGGGTCGTACAAAGCCGCCAGCGAGCCAGAAAATGGGTCAGCGGGGGATTCTTGATGTTGGAGCAGCAGGGGAGCATCACCCAAAGCGGCGAGACACATAAAAATCGCCGAATCGGGGCAAATTCAATGCGACCCCATTTTAACGTGATCGGGCTGTGCTACATTTTACTGACAGATTTGCATTTTGGAGTGATTTCCACTCATCTCGGGGGCTCCGAGACATCGACCTTGCCGTTGCCTGCGTGATTTTCTCCACCGCCTGAGCGCTACGCACCGACGCGCCTTGCAAATCACACCCGCAGCATCGTCACGTTCGTGAAACGCACTGCAGTAGCCTCGCGTTTCAATTTTTCCCCACCTGCTGAGCTTTTCAGCCGTATATCCATGCGGCGATAACGCTCGCCTTAATAATTTAGGATACCTTATCATGAATAGGAAAAATCCTACACCGCTGTTCCCTCTCGGTCGAACGGTAGCAACTCCCGGCGCACTCGACCTTCTCGATCGAACCGGCACCAACGCGGCCGAGCTATTGCGTAGGCATCAGTGCGGGGACTGGGGAGCCATCTGCCTCGCCGATGCTCGCTCAAACGATCTGGCCGTGACAAACGGAATGCGCCTTCTTTCGGCCTATGAACTGGGCGATAGGCGTGAGCGAATATGGATCATCACCGAGGCTGATCGGCGCGTGACGACTCTGCTGCTGCCGGACGAATACTGATGGAGTTCACTGTGCAGAAACTTCATCCCGCCTTGCAGCCCGGACGACGTCTCACGATTGTCGGTTCGAACGTTCCGACCTTCAGTTTCCAAGGCAGCTTCGATTCGACGTGCGCCTTGCATGCGGCAGCAATGGCGTTAGCGATGCATGGGTGCGTGACAAACCCGCTACGTGCGTTGTCGCGGCGAAGTAGTCGCGAAGCCGAATATGTCAGAAAAGCGACGCCGTTCTGGCACACCGGAATTTCGCTAGATGAACTGCAAACGTTAATCCGGGAGCTCAACTGGGGATTGCGACCTACCGTCTTCGAAGGAGCGCATGCGCACGTCCTCCGATTCAGTGAGCGCGAAGTGCTACACGGACGACCGGTGATCGTGGCGTGGCGCGAATTACATCGGGCGACCTTGCATGCAGTACTCGCAGTAGGCATCGAAGGACGGCAGACCGGCCGGACCTTGGAACGGCACACGCTGCTGCTGATTGATTCTGCTGAGACCGAACCAATCCTTGCGGTTTACAACGCGCGGTTAACGTGGACAACAGGACGCGGCAGGAAGGACGGATACGCCCAATACATGACAGCGTTCGAGCGCCGCAAGGTAGTACTCGCGGGCGCGATGTCGATCCGAAGCGGAAAGCCGCCGTAGCTACCGCAACGGCCTGCGTCTCGGTCGCGGCGCTTCACCAGTCCGGTGCTCGCCGCATGGCTTGAGTGCAAGTTTCAGCGGCTCGAACAGGTCCGACAGCGTTATGCCGAGTACATGACAGATGGTCGCCAGCGTCTCGACCGTGGGTTGGCGACCCCGCGCTCGATGGCACTGACGCGAGTGCGATCCAAACACGCCTCATACGCCAGTTCTTCCTGCGATTTGTCCGCTTCTATCCGGCACGCCTTGCCACTCGAAATGGCAGGGGGCAGCCGTGCATCTGGCAGAATTGCCACCGTTTGGAGCGCGAGTTCGGGTGAACTGGCGCACCGCGGATACGTTGCAAGCAAAACCATTGGTAGTTTCGCGCCTCAACGTCCGACGTCGTCTCGCTATCGCGCTGGGGAGTGTTATGAGATTGAAAGAAGTTGAATGTGCCGATGACTTGCACCGGTTTGGATCGGCTGCCGATGTTCGAGCATTGCTTGAAGCAGAAGTAACTCCACTTAAAGTGGCCGCTGAGACTTACGAACAGCTATATGAAGTAATCACCGTACTGAAGCAGAACTGGGTTGAGTTTCTGCCTGGTCCGTTCGTATCCGAAGAGGCCGAAT
>Ga0157369_10009111_pt1 | contig 11355 bp, 12 predicted proteins | sample C25metaG_FD_113461 | JGI IMG/M metagenome (GOLD analysis project Ga0157369, IMG submission 113461) | Corn rhizosphere microbial communities from Kellogg Biological Station, Michigan, USA - C2-5 metaG | ecosystem: Host-associated > Plants > Roots > Rhizosphere > Soil | place: USA: Michigan... | reverse complement strand
CATGATCGGCGAACGACCGTTCGCGAGCCGGGACCGGTCGGCCAACTTCTGGCCGATGGCGATCCTCAGCATGGGGGAGTCCTGGCACAACCTGCACCACGCCGATCCGACGTGCGCGCGGCACGGCGTGAAGCCGGGCCAGGTCGACGTGTCGGCGCGGCTGATCTGGATCTTCGAAGGGCTGGGCTGGGTGCACGAGGTGCGCTGGCCGAGCCCGGACCGGCTGGCCCGGATCAGCGTCGCGCGCTGATCCCGGGCCGTCTCAGCTCAGCGACTCAGGGGTCGCGGACGCGATGCCGGCCGGAGCGGAGGCGAGCGCGCCGCGGATCGCCTCGATGAGCGCCAGCGCGGACTCCTCGGTCAGCTCGACGGCGACCCGGGCGGCCGGGCCCAGTTGCGGGTTGCCGAAGTCGATGTTCACCGTGTGGCCGTACGGCGCGTGCTGCGGGTGGTCGACGTAGACCGTGGCCTGCCGTACCGTGAACCAGCCCTGGGGACCCTTGCCGCTGCCGTCGACCGGCGCGTACTGAGTGACGTAGGTACACATAGCGAATCCCCTTACTTGGCCAGGTACCGGCCGTACCAGTCGAAGATGCGCCGCCACCCGTCGACCGCGGCCTCCGGTCGGTAGCTGGGGCGGTCCACCGCGAAGAACGCGTGCCCGGCACCCTCGTAGGTGTGGAACTCGAACGTCTTGCCCAGCCTGGTCAGTTCGGCGTCGAGGATCTCGGTCTCGGACGGGGGCGGGTTCTTGTCGTCCGCGCCGAACAGGCCCAGCAGCGGGCAGCTCAGCCCGTCGGCCAGCGGCAGCAACGGCTCCATCGCGATCGGCAGGCCGGGGGGTGGCGGCGCGGCGACAAAGGCGCCGTAGCAGTCGACCGCGGCGTCGAAGTCCAGCAGGCAGGCGGCGAGGAACGCCTGGCGACCACCCGAGCAGTGGCCGATGATGCCCGCCTTGCCGTTGCTGTTCGGCTGGGCGCGCAGGTACCCGGCGGCGCCGGCCAGGTCGCCGAGGAGCCGGTCCTGCGGCACGCCACCGCCGGCCCGTACCACCGCGGCCGCGTCGTCGGGGCTGGCACCCGGCGCGTCCCGCCAGTAGAGGTTCGGGCAGACCGCGGCGTACCCGTTCGCCGCGAACCGCCGCACCATCTCCTTGGTGGCCTCGTCGTACCCCGGCATGTGGTGGATGACCACTACGCCGCCGACCGGCGTGTCGGCGACCGGCCGGGCGGAGTAGGCCTCGATCTGGTCGCCCTGGTGGCCCTCGATCATGACTGTCTCGGCGCGCATCGCATCGCTCATCGCAACCCCTCTCACGGCGTTTTGCCCGGCCCCAATGGCGAACGGGACCGGGCGTCACGCTGATCCGGGCGGCAGTCTAGTGGTTGTTGGTCGAGAGAAGGCTGGAAGCGCAGCAGCAGATGATCGCCACGATGAAGATGGCCAGCAGCAGCCACATGACCCAGGCGCCGTTGTACTTCTGCGGCGGCGGCCCCAGGGAGCCGGCCGACCAGACGACGAGCGGTGTCTTGTACTCCAACTGCACCGTCTGACCCGGCGCCACGTCGACGATGCAGTCGGCCGGGCCGACCCGGGACGGGAGGAAGTACGGGGTGTGCACGTGTACGTTGTGCCGGCCGGGTGCGACCGGGATGGTGTTGGCGCCCCAGGTGGCCGGCATCGGCTCCTGGCCGTCGATGCCGATCTTCGGCTTGACGAAGAAGAAGAAGAACGACAGCGGCATGAACTTGGTGTCCACCACGATGCCGGTGCTACCACCGCCGCCCGGGTAACCGGGCGGGTAACCGCCCTGGGGGTAGCCACCCTGCGGGTAACCGCCCTGCGGGTAGCCGCCCTGGGGGTTGCCACCTTGCGGGTAGCCGCCTTGGGGATAGCCTCCGCCCTTTTGGTAACCGCCGCCCTGGGGGTAGCCGCCTTCCGGGTAGCCGCCACCCTGCGGGTAGCCGCCGCTCTGTTGGTAGTTCCCGCTCTGCTGGTAACCGCCATCCTGTTGGTAGCCACCACCCTGTTGGTAGCCGCCACTCTGGGGGTAGCTGTCTTGCGGGTAGCCGCCGCTCTGCTGGTAGTTCCCGCTCTGCTGGTAACCGCCACCCTGTTGGTAGCCGCCGCCTTGCGGATAGCCGCCCTGCGAGTAATCCCCTTGGGGGTAGCCGCCCTGCGGCGGGTACTCCGACCGCCCGGTTGGCGGGGGATACGGTTCACTCATCGGGTCTCCTTTCAGGACGGTCGATCACCTTACCGGTGACCGTTCGCCGTCCAGCACCGACGCGACCCGCGTCCCACAGCGCTATCTCGTGGTGACCCGCTGTGTGTCATCAGTTGGGGCCGACGCCTCCGACGGCGCGGCCGCCGGCCGCGTGCCGGGCGGCCGCAGGACCGTCGCGCCGACCGCCATCGCCAGGCACAGCGCCGTCACCACGCCGAAGGCGACGGGCAACGAGAACAGGTGGGCGATCCCGCCGATGATGCCCGGCGCGGCGAGTCCTGAACCGTAGGCGATGGTGGCCACCGCCGCGATCGCGTGGCCGGGATTCGCCTCGGCGCGCCCGGCCGCGGCGAACACCAGCGGTACCACCACCGCCACGCCGACACCGACCAACGCGAAGCCGGCGACGGCCGGAACCGGCGTGCGGCTCACGAGTACCAGTACGCCACCCGCGCAGGCGGTGAGCCCGCCGTACCGTACACACGCGACCGGACCGATCCGGCGTACCACCCAGTCGCCGGCCAGCCGCCCGGCCGTCATCGCCAACGCGAAGCCGGTGTACGCCAGGGCCGCGAGCCCCGGATCGGCGCTCGTGACGTTGGTGAGGTACACGGCGCTCCAGTCGCCGCTGGCGCCCTCGGCGAACACCCCGCAGAAGCCGACGAGCCCGATCAGCAGTACCGCGCGGGACGGCCACGCGAACAGCGGCGGTCGCTCGCCGGGGCCCTCCGGCCCGGCGACGGACTCGGCGCGGGTGTCGAGCAGCGCCCAGCCGGCCAGCCAGCCCAGCACCGCGAGTACCGCCGCGACGACGGCCAGGTGCAGCCGGGCGTCCACGCTCCGGTGCGCGGCCAGCGCGCCGGCCGCCGAACCGACCAGACCGCCCACGCTCCACATGCCGTGCAGCCCGGACATGATGGAGCGGCCGTACCGTTGCTCGACGACCACGCCCTGGGCGTTCATCGCGACGTCCGCCATGCCGGCCGCCGCGCCGTAGACGAGCAGCGACAGGAACAGCACCGGCAGGTTCGGCGCGAGGGCTGGCAGCGCGAGGGAACCGCACCACGCCAGGATCAGGATCCGGGTCAGCGGCCGGCCCCGGTACCGGTGCACCAGGCGCGCGGCCAGCGGCATGGTGGCGATGCTGCCGACCGCCGGTGCGATCAGCGCCAGCCCGAGCGCGCCCGGATCGACGTGCAGCCGCTCGGCGATCCACGGGATGCGGGTGGCGAAGCTGCCGGCCACCGCGCCGTGGATCGCGAAGACGGCGCTGACGGCCACCCGGGCGCGAGCGAGCCCGTCGAGCCGTCGCACGGTGATTCCTCCGGGGGTGGTCGGGACGGTAATGCTCGAAGCTAGCAGACTCGTTTCATTCCGATGGCCCGCGCGACGGGCCGGCCGGACTCCGCCGATCGTGTCGTACCCCGGTGGCATCGTGTGGCCCATGTACCGGGAACGGGCGTCCCGCCGGGTGGCCGGCGCGACGGCATGGACGCGGACGGTCTGCGACGCGGGTGCCGAGCACCGGATCGTGCCGGACGGCTGCATGGACCTGATCTGGCTCTCGGGCGCGCTGATGGTGGCCGGCCCGGACACCCGGGCGCAGTTGGCGGTCAGCCCGCCGCGCGCGGCCTACGCGGCGCTGCGGTTCCCGCCGGGCCTCGCGCCGGCGGTGCTCGGGCTGCCCGCGGCCGACCTGCGCGACCAGCGGGTGGACCTGACCCAGCTCTGGCCGGCGGCCGACACCCGCCGCCTGATGGACGCGTGCTGGAGTTCGTTCGGCTCGGGCGGGTTGGACGCGGTCGTGGCGGACCTCGAGGCCGTCGCGACGCGACGGCTCGCCGCCGCCGGCGGGGCCGACCCGTGGGTGACCCGGCTCGTCGGCTGGCTGCGGGCCGGCAGCACCGTCGGCGCGGCCGCCGACCGGGCCGGGCTCAGCGAGCGTCAACTGCACCGCCGGTGCCTGCCCCTTTTCGGGTACGGGCCGAAGACGCTCGGTCGCGTGCTGCGCTTCGACCGCGCTCTCGCCCTGGCCCGGGCCGGGGAGAGCTTCGCCGACGTGGCGGTCGACGCGGGCTACGCCGACCAGGCGCACCTGTCGCGGGAGGTTCGCTCCCTGGCCGGAGTGCCGCTCGGCGCGCTCGTCTGAGTTGTCGCGCGCGGCCGGCTCAGGTCGCCGGGGGCAGCGTCGCCAGCAGATCCACGCCGTTGCCGTCCGGGTCGCGCAGCGTCGCGTACCGCTGCCCCCAGAACGCGTCCCAGGGCGCCTTGTGCCCCTCGTACCCGGCGCTGGTCAGCTCGGCGTACCTGCGGTCGACCTCCTCGGGTGAGTCGCAGCGAAAGGCCAGCGCGGCGCCGGGCCCACCGGTCGACGGCGACCAGTCCGGGTCGAACGAGCGGATCACGTCCACGGTGTCCAGGACGAGGGAGAGCCCGCCGCCGATCGGCGCGTCGACATGCGGCTCGGTCTCCGACCCGGGCGGGAAGTCCAGCCCGAGCCGGCGGTAGAAGGCCAGCGACGCCGCCATGTCGGCGACGACCAGGCCGACGAAGTGAAACTGTGCGCTCATGCGGCCACCGTAGAGCCGGCCGCCGGTGTCGTCTTGAACCTATCGGACACGTTCCCTAGGGGTCGGACTACGGGACAGCTCAGGGTAGGTACCGACGCCGCGCCGGATCCCGGGAGTGTGTGGCTACCCGTACAGTTCGGGGCGTGGCACTGATCGAGACACGGGCGCTGACCAAGCAGTACCCGAGGGTGCGGGCGCTGGACACGCTGAGCGTGGACGTCGAGCCCGGCATCGTCGGGCTGGTGGGCGCCAACGGGGCTGGCAAGTCCACCCTCATCAAGATCCTGCTCGGGCTGCTCCAGCCGACCTCCGGCGAGGTCCGGGTGCTCGGCCTGGATCCCGCCCGGGACAGCGAGGCGATCCGGGCCCGCGTCGGGTACATGCCCGAGCACGACTGCCTGCCCGACGATCTGGTGGCCGCGGAGTTCGTCACGCACATGGCGCGCATCAGCGGGCTGCCCCGCACGGCGGCCCGCGAGCGCGCCTCCGAGGCGCTGCGCCACGTCGGGCTGTACGAGGAGCGGTACCGGCAGATCGGCGGGTACTCGACCGGCATGAAGCAGCGCGTCAAGCTGGCTCAGGCGCTGGTACACGATCCGGATCTGCTGCTGCTCGACGAGCCGACCAACGGGCTGGACCCGGGCGGCCGGGACGCCATGCTGGCGCTCATCCACCGCATCGGCACCGAGTTCGGCATCTCGGTCGTGGTGTGCTCGCACCTGCTCGGCGAGGTCGAGCGGATCTGCGACTCGCTGGTGGCCATCGACGGCGGGCGGCTGCTGCGCTCCGACCGGATCTCCGCGATGACGGTGGAGCGCGACATCCTGGCCATCGAGGTCGACGAGGGCACCGATGAGCTCGCCGCCCGGCTGGCCGCGTCCGGCCTGACTCCGCAGCGGGACGGGCGGATGCTGCTGGTACCGCTGGAGTCCGACCAGACCTACGACACCATCATCGGCGCCGTTGCCGCGCTGGACCTGCCGCTGCACCGGCTGGACCAGCGCCGCCACCGGGTCGCCGAGCTGTTCGCCAACCAAGAGGTCACCCATGCCAAGTGAGGCCGCGAGCGCCCCGACGGGCGTCATCCACGACATCGGGTACCAGCGGTACACCGGCCCGCGACTGGGTCGCTGGTACGCCGTGCGGTCCCTGTATGTCCACAGTGTACGGACGGCCTTCGGCATCGGCCGCACCGGTAAGGCCAAGGTGTTTCCCTGGTTCGTCGTGGGCATCGCCTTCGCGGTCGCGCTGATCGCCGTGGCGGTCCGCTCGCAGAGCAAGACGGTGTTCATCAGCTACCTGCAGTTCCCGGACACCATCGGCGTTCCGGTGCTGCTGATGCTGGCGATCGTGGCCCCGGAGCTGGTCTCCCGGGAACTGCGCGCGCACGTGCTGCCGCTGTACTTCTCCCGGCCGTTGCGCCGCACGGACTACGCGCTGGCCAAGTTCGCGGCGCTGGCCACCGCCCTGTGGCTGGTCTTCGCCGGTCCACAGTTGCTGATGTTCCTGGGCGGCGTGTTCTCCGTCAGCAACGGCCTCACCGGCGCCTGGGTCGAGTTCACCGACTTCGCGGTCGGCGTCGCCTACGCGGCGATCGCCGCGGTCGTCTACTCCGCCATCGGGATCCTGGTGGCCTCGCTGTCCGGCCGCCGCGCCGTGGCCGCCGCCGCGATCGTCGCGACGTTCCTCGTGACCGTACCGGTGGTGGGCGTCCTCGAGGCACTCGGCAGCGAAACCACACAGCAGATCGTCCCGGCCATCAACCCGGTCTCGCTCGTCGAGGGCGTGAAGGTATGGGTGTTCCAGGCCCACGCCTTCCCGATCGGGGACTTCGGCCCCGCCTACCTCGGAATCGCCTGCGGCGTCGTCGCCGCCTGCACCGCCCTGCTCCTCGTCCGGTACCGGAAGGTGGCCGCGTGAACACCGTCGAAGCGCCCCCGGCCGGTGCGGCCCGGGCCGTCACCGCGAAGACCGTCGAACTGGTCAACGTCTCCCGCTGGTACGGCAACGTGGTCGCCGTCAACGACGTCACCATGACGCTGGGCCCCGGAGTCACCGGCCTGCTCGGCCCCAACGGCGCCGGCAAGACGACGCTGCTGCACATGATGTCCGGGTTCCTTCCGCCGTCGCAGGGTCAGCTGACCGTGGGCGGCGCCCCGGCCTGGCGCAACCCCGAGGTGTACCGCGACCTCGGCCTGGTCTCCGAGCGCGAGTCGGTGCACGGGTTCCTCACCGCCCGCGAGTTCGTCACCGCCAGCGCCAGGATGCACCGGCTGCCACAGCCCGAGCAGGCCGCCCGGCGCGCCATCGAGCTGGTCGAGATGACGCCGGCACAGGACCGGCGCATCGAGACGTTCTCCAAGGGCATGCGGCAGCGCACGCGGGTCGCCGCCGCGCTGGTGCACGATCCGTCGGTACTGCTGCTGGACGAGCCGTTCAACGGCATGGACCCGCGGCAGCGCCTGCACATGATGGACCTGTTGCACAGCATGGGCGGGGCCGGTCGCACGGTGCTGTTCTCCTCGCACATCCTGGAGGAGGTCGAGCAGGTCTCCGGCACGGTACAGGTGATGGTCGCCGGCCGGCTGGCCGCCTCCGGCGACTACCGCACCATCCGCCGGCTGATGACGCACCGGCCGCACGTGTTCGTCATCCGGTCCACCGACGACCGGCGGCTGTCCGTCGCGTTGATCGCCGAGGAGTCGGTCAACGGCGTGGACCTCGACGCCTCCGGGCTGACCGTGCGCGCCGGCGACTACGGCACCTTCACCCGCGCGCTGCCCAGGATCGCGCTGCGGGAAGGGATCCGGGTGCGCGCGCTCGTACCGTCCGACGAGTCGCTGGAAAGCGTCTTCTCCTACCTCGTATCGGCCTGAGAGGCGGACCGAAAATGAACCCCACCGTCGCCTGGATCACCCTGCGCGGGCTGATCGGCCGGCGCCGCTTCCTGCTGCTGTTCCCGTTGCCGGTACTGCTGATCGTGCTGGCCGTGGTCGGCCGCACCAGCGGCGTGCGTTACGAGAACTGGGGCGTGCCGGTCATCGACGGCATCGGCTTCACCGTGATGCTTCCGGTCATCGCGCTCATCGTCGGTACCGGCGTGCTCGGCTCCGAGATCGACGACGGTACGATCACCCACATCCTGGCCAAGCCGTTGCCGCGCAGCGAGATCGTGCTCGCGAAGCTGGCCGTGGCGTTCGGCGTGACCCTGGTGGCCACCGCGGTACCGATGTTCGTCGCCGGCGTGATCACGCACTCGGTCCGGCTCGGCGTGGCGTGCGCGGTGGCGTGCGCGTTGGGCGCGCTCGGCTACAGCGCGGTGTTCCTCGCGCTGAGCCTGCTGACCCGGCGGCCCGTGCTGGTCGGCCTGCTGTACGTGCTGCTGTGGGAGAGCCTGCTGGGCAACCTGCTGACCGGTACCCGGATCCTGTCGATCCACCAGTACGTGCTCACGGTCGCGAACGAGTTGGGCGACAGCAAGCTGCTCACCACGCATGTCGGCTGGCCCGCCGCGCTCATCATGTCCGGCGTGTTCGTGGCCGGCGGGACGATCCTGTCCATCGACCGGCTCCGCTCGTTCGCGGTCGCCGGGGAGACCAGCTGAAGCCCGGCGAACGCTGACTGTTGCCGGCTCCGCGGGCGTCGCCGACAGGCCCTCACATGGGTTCGCCGAGCGGCGCCTGGCAGAACGAGCCGCCGACCAGATCGTGCATCGGGTCGCCGAGGTCGGGTTCGCCGAACCGCTCGACCCGGTCGGCGGCGAACCGCTCGGCGTCGTCGGCCGGCTCGTAGCCCAACGCCCGCGCGCCGGACAGCGACCACCAGCGCCGGGTGTTGTCCGAGGTGGCCCAGATGACGCGGTAGCCGGGCGTCGGGTTGTCCAGGATCGCCTCCACCAACCGCGCCGCGTCCTCGGGTGCCAGCCAGGTGGCCAGCGCCCGGGCGTCGGGCGGCTCGGGGAAGCAGGTGCCGATCCGCAGCACGGTGATGTCGATGCCGTACCGGCTGTGGTAGAGCGAGCCGAGCGACTCGAGGGCGGCCTTGCTCCAGCCGTAGAACGTGTCGGGTCGCGCCGGCAGGTCGCCCGGCAGCCCGTCGGCGCCGGGCGGGGCGTCGCCGCGGCGGTAGAAGCCGACCGCGTGGTTGCTGGAGGCGAGCATCACCTTGGAGACGCCCGCGTCGACCGCGGCGCGCAGCAGGTTGTTGGTACCGGCGATGTTGACCGCGAGCACGTCCTCGAAGGAGGCCTCGACGCTGATCCCGCCCAGGTGCAGCACGGCTTCCACGCCCTGGCAGGCCTTGGCGACCGCGTCGGGATCGGTGAGGTCGAAGGCGATCACTTCCTCGCCGGGCTGGGGATCGGTCGGCTCGGCCAGATCCGCCAACCGCAGTATCCGGCCCTCGCGGCGCAGCAGTGGACGCAGCACCTGCCCCATGTTGCCGGACGCACCGGTGACCAGTAGCCGGTTCAGGAACGTCTCATTGCTGCCGGCCACCAGTCCGCCACCCCTCCACTCGCATCGTAGAACTTCAACATGGTATCCCTCAGCGGGCATCCGGCTCCGGCGTCTGCCCGGGCGCCACCAGGAAGTCGAAGTCGCAACCCTCGTCCGCTTGCAGGATGTGCGCCGCGTGCAGCGCGCCGTACCCGCGCGGGTACCGGTCCGGTGGCGCGGTCCACGCCGCCTTGCGCCGGGCCAGTTCCGGCTCCGGTACCAGCAGGTCCAGCCGGCGGCCGGCGGTGTCCAGGCGGATCAGGTCCCCGTCAAGTACCAGCGCCAGCGGGCCGCCCACGTGCGACTCCGGCGCCACGTGCAGCACGCAGGCGCCGTAGCTGGTACCGCTCATCCGCGCGTCGGACACCCGTACCATGTCGCGGATCCCGCGGGCGAGCAGCTTCGCCGGTATCGGCAGCATGCCGTGCTCCGGCATGCCCGGCCCGCCCTGCGGCCCCGCCCCGCGCAGCACCAGCACGCTGTCCTCGTCGACCTCGAGTTCCGGATCGTCGATGCGGTCCAGCAGGTCGGCGTACCCGTCGAACACCACCGCCGGCCCGGTGTGCTGCAGCAGGTGGGGCTGCGCCGCGATGTGCTTGATGACCGCGCCGTGCGGGGCCAGGTTGCCGCGCAGCACCGCGAGCCCCGCCTCGGCCGACAGCGGCTTGTCCCGCGGGCGGATGACGTCGTCCTGGTAGGTCTCCGCGCCGGCGATCGCCTCGCGCAGCGACTTCCCGGTGACCGTGGGGCGGTCCAGGTGCAGCAGGTTCTCCAGTTGCGCGAGCAGCGCGCGCAGCCCGCCGGCGTAGTAGAAGTCCTCCATCAGCCAGGCGCCGCCCGGCCGGATGTTGGCCAGTACCGGCGTGTGCCGGGCGGCGGAGTCGAAGTCGTCCAGGGACAGCGGGATGCCGCCGCGGCGGGCCATCGCGATGAGGTGGATGACCGCGTTGGTCGAGCCGCCCAGCGCGAGCACCGTGGTGACCGCGTCCCGGTACGCCTCCTCGGTGAGGATCTGCGAAGGCGTGCGCCCCGCCCACACCATCTCCACGGCCATCCGCCCGGTGGCCGCGGCCATCCGCGGGTGCCCCGAGTCGGCGGCCGGGATCGAGGCGGCGCCGGGCAGCGTCATGCCCAGCACCTCCGCCGCCGACGTCATCGTCGAGGCGGTGCCCATCGTCATGCAGTGGCCGGGGGAGCGGGCGATGCCCTCCTCCAACTCCTGCCACATCTGGTCGTCGACCAGGCCGGCCCGCCGTTCATCCCAGTATTTCCACATGTCACTACCGCTGCCGAGCACCTGCCCGCGCAGGTTGCCGCGCAGCATCGGGCCGGCCGGCACGAAGATGGCCGGCTGGCCCGCGCTGACCGCGCCCATCAGCAGCGCGGGCGTGGTCTTGTCGCAGCCGCCCATCAGCACCACGCCGTCGACCGGGTACGAGCGGATGAGCTCCTCGACCTCCATCGCCAGCAGGTTGCGGTAGAGCATCGCGGTCGGCTTGGTGAACGTCTCGCCCGCGATGGCACTCGCCGGCAGCTCGATCGGGTACCCGCCGGCCTGCCACGCGCCCCGCTTCACCGCCTCGGCGCGGTCCTTGAGGTGCAGGTGGCAGGGATTGATCTCGCTCCAGGTGTTGATGACGCCGATGACCGGCTTGCCCAGGTGCTCCTCGGCGTTCAGGCCGAGTTGGCGGGTACGGGAGCGGTGGCTGAAGCCACGCACGCCCTCCCCGCCGTACCAGCGTTGGCTCCGCAGCGTGGTCACGACTCAGTCTCCGCGTCGCTCGTCGGCGACCCGGGTGACGAGCTGGGTCGGGTTGACGAACCGCAGCGCGATCACGAGCAGCACCAGCATGGTGAGCATGTACAGCACGGACATCGCGTCGCTCGCCTGCGGCGCGCGGATGCCCGAGCCGTAGAAGGCGTTGTACAGCGCGACAACCAGCGTCTGGCTGTCGGTACCGGCGGTCAGGTAGGTCAGTTCGAACATGCCGACGGTACGCACGAGAACCAGCACCGACGCCGCGAGGATCCCGGGTACCAGCAGCGGGGCCAGGATCCGCGT
>Ga0157369_10009109_pt1 | contig 11358 bp, 11 predicted proteins | sample C25metaG_FD_113461 | JGI IMG/M metagenome (GOLD analysis project Ga0157369, IMG submission 113461) | Corn rhizosphere microbial communities from Kellogg Biological Station, Michigan, USA - C2-5 metaG | ecosystem: Host-associated > Plants > Roots > Rhizosphere > Soil | place: USA: Michigan... | reverse complement strand
TCGATGCGGCCGTGAGCCGGAACAATGGACATCAGGCTCAAGATGCCATCCACCGCGCCGGTCGCCTGATCGACGATGGCGCTGCGGTCGACATGGTCGAGCAGTATGAGGCGGGCGCGCGCTATCGCCGCGGCCAGACCCAGTTGTTCGCCACCGCCTTCCTAGCCAAGACCGAAGAGACCAACTTCGAGGCCACCAGCCAGACGTTCACCGACGCCCAGTATGAGGCCAAGGGGATCGAGCTGGAAGGCCACGTCCGGGCAGGCGCTTTCGATCTGAACGCCGGCCTGACCTGGACGGACGCCAAGATCACGGCGGATCGCCTGAACCCCGCCAACATCGGCAACCGTCCGCGCCGTCAAGCCGAATGGGTCTATCAGGCGACCGCCGCCTACAATCGCGGCCCGATCCGCGCCGGCGTCAACCTGGTCGGCACGTCGGACTCCTACGCCCAGTTCGACAATCAGCTGGTCATGCCGGGGTATGTCATCGTCAATCCGTTCGCCAGCTACGATCTGACGGACGATCTGGCCCTGACGCTGAACGTCAACAACGTCTTCGACACCTTCGCGGTGACGGAGTCGGAAGAAGGCGCGATCACGAACAACAGCACCAACATCGTTCGGGCGCGCGCCCTGAACGGTCGAACGGCGACGGTCAGCCTTCGATACACCTTCTAACGGCGGACCCTCTCCCCTGAGCCGCTGAACTCCAGGCGCGATCTTCCGAGATCGCGCCTTTTTCTTTGACCCCGTGCGGGGTTCACGCCATTCGATCGATATGCCGGACAAATCCGCCTCAACGCTCGCAGACCTGGCTCGCCTCAGCGGCCTTTCGACCTCGACCGTGTCGCGAGCCCTGGCCGACAATCCGGCGATCCGCGAACGGACGCGGGAAAAGATCAAGGCCTTGGCGCGCGAGCACGGCTACCGGCCCAACATCGTCGGCCGCAGCCTGCGCACCGGCCGCACCCAGGCGATCGGCGTCGTCCTGCCGCTGGGCCACGAAGTCGGCCAGCCGGTGTCGGATCCCTTCTTCATCACCCTTCTGGGGCATCTGGCCGATGCCCTGACGGCGCGCGGTTACGATCTTCTGCTGTCGCGCATCATACCCAGCAACGCCGACTGGCTGCGCGACATGACCGAGACCGGCCGGGTCGACGGCGTCCTGGTCATCGGCCAATCCGATCAGGTCGAGGCCATCGAGGCCATGGCCCAGCGCTATGCGCCCCTGGTGGTGTGGGGCGCGCTGATGGACGGTCTGTCCCAGTGCGTGGTCGGCACCGACAACCGGCTAGGCGGCAAGCTGGCGACCGAGCATTTGCTGAAGTCCGGGCGGCGCCGACTGGTCTTTTTCGGCAATCCGGATTTCCCCGAGCTGGGCGAACGCTATCAGGGCTTCCTGCAGGCCCACGCCGAGCTGGGCGTGGCCGCGCCCGCCCATCCTCTGGCGGTGCATCTGACGCCCCAGACCGCCTATGAGACGATCCGCGGTTTCCTGGACGAGGCGGAGACGGTGGACGGCGTCGTCGCCGCCACCGACATCATCGCCCTGGCGGCGATCCGCGCCTTGTCGGAGCGGGGGCTGCGCGTGCCCGACGATGTGGCCGTGGTCGGCTATGACGACCTGGAGATCGCCATTCACGCCAGCCCGGCCCTGACCACCGTGCGCCAGGACATCGGGCGCGGCGCACGGGCGATGGTCGATCTGCTGCTGCGCCGTCTGGAAGGCGAACCGGCGCCGTCCCTGGTGATGGCGCCGGAACTGGTCGTGCGCGCCTCGGCCCCCTGAAGGGCCTCGGCGCGCCGGGCGACGCCCTACAGGCTGTCGTCGTGCTGGATCAGCCTGCGTTCGGCCGGCTTCGCCACCGTATTGAACACCAGCGCCGCCGCCAGAACGGCCGCCAGGACCGTGGCCAGGATGAAGCCGTACTGAGGGCCGCCGAACGTATCGCTGACCATTCCCATCGCCAGGGGGGCCAGGACGGCGCTGACGCAGGTGAAGAACAGGATGACGCCGGCCACCGCTCCGTGCTGCGGCTTGGGAAAACAGCTGATGCCCTTGGAGTTCAGCGTCGGATAGATGACCGACATGAACAGGCCCGACAACGGCAACAGCCAGACCGCTGCGGAGCGTCCCATCAGGGCGGCTCCCAGGAAGCAGGCGAAGATCAGCAGGCTGGCCCACATGATCACCCGCGTCCAGTCCATGCGGCGCAGGAGCCAGGCCCCCAAGAAGCGACCGGCGACCCGCAAGACGAAGAAGATCGACAGGGCGTAGGCCGCCAGCATCATGCCCGGCCCGGCATAGTCCTTCAGCAGGGTCGGCATCCAGACGTAGATGGCCGTCTCCACGCCGACGTAGAGCATGGCGCCGGCGCTGAAGGCCAGGGCGTAAGGATCGCGGCACATCGCCAGGCTGGCGCGCAGCGACGCCGGCTGTTCGGCGGTCTGGGAGGGCGGATAACGCACGGCGAGGGCCGCGACGATCAGGCCCACAGCCAGCAGGCCGGCGATAACATAGAGCCATTTCCAGGACGCGCCTGCGGCCAGCAGGCCCGTGACCACCGCCGGGCCGATGATGGCGCCCACGCCGAAGAAGCCCTCCACCGTGTTCATCGTGGAGGTGTGTTCCCGCGTCGAGGTGGTGATGTCGCCGATCAGAGCCAGGGCCGCGGTCTTGAATACCCCGATCGCCAGGCCCGAGACGAAGAGCAGCAGCACGAAAAAGCCGAAACCTGTGCCGAAGGCGAACAGGAAGGAGGCCGAAGCGAAGGCGCCCAGACCCAACAGGATCGCCGCTTTTCGACCCAGCCGATCCGCCAGGAAGCCCAGCCCCAGACCGGCCAGGGCGATGCCGCCCATGGAGGCGTAGTGGAAGGCGCCGGCGGCCGTCAGGCCCAGGCCGTACTCCTCGATGACCTTGGGAATGATGACGCCGACCGCATCCGTGGTCATGGCGAACATCATGAACATGAGGAAGGTCAGAGCCTTGATCAGGCCGATGTTGCGTTCGGGCGACGCGCTCTGGGCGGTGGCGGTCATGGTGTTTCTTCCCTTTTACGGGCGAGGAGACATGGTCCCCGCCGTCGTTAGCGTCGGTTCGGAAAAGCGGACTCGGCGACGGCGATGGCCCCAAGGACGCCGGCCCTGTCGCCCAACTCTGGCGCGACGAGATAGGTCGTCATGGCGTCTTCGCCGTCCAGATCGGGCAAATAGCCGCCGAGCAGGATCGGCAGGCGTCGTCGGACGCGATCCAGCAGATGCGCCTGACCCCCGACGCCGCCGCCGATCACGATGCGGCGGGGCGAAACCGTATAGGTCAGGCTGGCGGCCATCTGGGCTAAGTAGTCTGCGACCAGGGCCCAGACCGGATCGTCTTCGGTCAGCGTATCGCCGGGTCGGCCGATCCGCTTGGCCAGGGCGGGGCCCGAGATCAGACCTTCCAGACAGTCGCCGTGGAACGGGCAGGCGCCGGGGAAGGGATCAAGTTCGGGGTCGCGTCGCACCGGCAGATGGCCCGCCTCCGTATGCAGGGCGCCATGCACGGCGCGACCGCCCGAGATGATTCCCATCCCGACGCCCGTGCCGACCGTGACATAGACATGGTCGTCCAGACCCCGCGCCGCGCCCCAGCGCCCTTCGCCGAAGGCCGCCCCGACGACATCCGTCGCCAGCCCCACGGGAAGCTTGAAGACCCGTAGCGGATCCAGCACGTCCGCCCCCGACCAACCCGGCTTGGGCGTCTTCAGAATATGGCCATAGTCCTCGGCCGACGCATCGACCCGCACCGGGCCGAAGCTGGCGACCCCGATCCCGTCTAGGTCATGGTCGGCGGCCCAGGCTGTGATCGTCTCGACGACCGCGCCCATTGTCTCTTCCGGGGTGGTGGTGGGAATTCGCACGACCCCGTTCAGGTCGTCCGGCCCCGTGCCGAAGCCGACCACGACCTTGGTGCCCCCGATTTCGACGCCGGCGAAGCCCTTCATGACCGCTCCGCCAGCCACAGGATCTGATACGGCTGCAAAGTCAGCGGACCGGCGGTGACGGCCTGGTGGGTCAGGACATCCCAGGGCGTCTCCACCCCGTCGATCGGTTCGTTCAAGGCGACGGTCTCCGGCGACAGATTGGCCAGACAGACGAATGGCTGTCCCGCCGTCCGGGTAAAGGCCAGGAGGCGGCGGTCGCCGACATCCAGCGGAACCGTGCGTCCCGTAACGCCCAGTTCGTTCAACTCGCGCGCCGCCTCGCCGAACCGTCGCAGGCTGCGGAAGATTGCGCCGGCCGATCCCTGGCCTCGGGCCGCTTCCGATGCGCGCGCCCAGTCCATCGCGGGGCGGTGCAACCAACGCCCTTCGGCGGCGCGTTCGGGGTCGAGGCGGTAGGTCTCGTCGTTGCCCAGTCCGATCTCGTCGCCCATGTAGATCAGGGGCCAGCCGTCCAGGGCGTGGATCACGCCGTACAGCAGCCGCAGACGCGCCAGGGCTAGATCCTGATCAACGCCCGGCTTGCCGACCCCCACCAGGGCCGAGGCCATGCCGTTCGTGGACGGCACCCCCCCCGGCGCGGTCTGGAACCGGCGTCCATTCGAAAAGCCGGCGCCGTCGTAGAAGGTCGACCAGCGCTCCAGATCGGCGAAGCCCGCATAGGCCGAAAGCGCGTTCCAGATCAGGTCGTCATGGCAGCGGACGTAGTTCAGCCAGGCCGCATGGTCCGGTCTCGCGGCGGCCGCCGTCAGAACCCGGTTCACGGGCTCTGCGTCCTGATCCGCCAGGGCGCCCCACAGGGCGGTCATGACCCCGTTGTTGTAGGCCAGTCCGCAGGCGGGCGCTTCGCGCCCGAAGAAGGGCAGCACGTCGTCCAGGCTCTCGATCGCCTCGGCCAGCAGGACGACGCTGGGCGCGGCCAGGTCCAGGGCGGCGCGAAACGCCTCGATGATCTGATAGGTCTCGGGCTGGTTGCGGCAGCTGGTGCCCTCGCGCTTCCAGAGGAAGGGCGCGCTGTCCAACCGGAAGCCCTGCACCCCCTGATTGGCCAGGAACAGCAGGACTTCCAGCATCTCAAGGAAGACATCCGGATTGGCGTAGTTCAGGTCCCACTGGAATGGATAGAAGGTGGTCCAGACCCACCCGCCCATGTCCGGGTCGTGGGTGAAACTGCCCGGCGCCGTGTCGGGAAAGACGTCGATCAGCGTCTCTTCCCAGGCCGCGACGGCCTCGGCCGATTCGACGACATGGTAATAGGCCCGGTAGCGTGGATCGCCTTCGCGCGCTCGCCGCGCCCATTCGTGCTCCCGCGCCGTGTGATTGCAGACCACGTCGAGCAGCAGCCCCATGTCGCGCGAATGCAGTTCTTGCGCCAACCGCTCCAGATCGGCCATCGTCCCCAGGGAAGGCTCCACCTCGCGATAATCCTGGACCGCGAAACCGCCGTCGCTGTCGCCTTCGCGCGCCTTCAACAGGGGCAGGGGATGCAGCCAGCGGACGCCCAGCGCCTGAAGATAGTCCAGCCGCTCGATCAGCCCCGAAAGGTCGCCCGCCATCCGATCGACGTAGAAGGTGTAGACGCTCTCGCCCGAACGCGCCTTCCAGTCAGGCGAGGCGGCGCGCAGACGGTCCAAGGCCCGCAGGCGCTCAGGCCGCTTCACCTGCGCGGCCTCGATCACGCGCTTCACGCTTTCCATCAGGGGCTTAGCTTGCAGCGGATATAGGATGCCAAATCTATCCGCTAATCGGTGGTAGGCGTCCCCGGAGACGTCTTCAGTTGGCTGAGGCTGTGTCGTCACCGCTGGCATCGAAACTCGAATTTAAACTGCAATCGTTTGCATTAGTACCTGTTGACGCTGTCGTTTGCAAGGCGATGACGGCAGCTGTCAGGCCAGTGGAGATGAGATCCGGTCAACGGACGACATCAGGGCCAGCGGCGGATATGGCGGTCTCTACGCCCGCGCGGTTTCTGCGCTGCACGGAAGACAGTCCTTCTCCGGCCAGTTCTTTCCGGGGCGACAGAGATCAGGCCTTCGAGTTAGAGGCCGTAGTGGTCGGCGTAGCGGGCTTCGACGTAGGCGCGCTTGAGTATTTCGAACCGGCGACGATATGCGCGGTGCTAATGCGGCCAAGCGAGGACCAAGCATTGATCTATCACCTCGGCTTGGGAGCGGAGAATGTTACTATTGCACGGGGCGCAGGGGGAAATGCGGTGAACCCTCATCCAGCTTGCGAAGGATTCGCATCCAATCTTCGAAAAGGCGACGGCAGGATAGACGAGAACCCTGCTCAATGTGCTGCTTTCGACCTGCTCCTGGGCCCACGGCGAATTCACCGCGACCTTCAAGGAACCGTTTGATTTTTTGCACAACACATCGCCCAATAGGCGTCCGCCGCTAGGGCGGAAGGGCCTGGAAAAAGGCCAATCCGAGAGGTGGCTCCCCTTCGTGGAGGCGTTTCGAACGCTCTGCGTCGTTCAGTCACCAGGTTTCCGGCGCTCCCTAGAGCTGTTCCGTATATCCGAGTTCTATCCTCTCGGCACCGCCAACGCCCGGCCTCAGAGCGCTGTGCGGGACCGCAGTGAAGTAGCGGACGGCTTAGGTTCTGAACCCATAAAGCTTGCGGCGGCCCATTCTCGCTGATTCAAGGGTTCCGGAAGGAGCCTTGGCATGGCGCGATACGATCTGAGCGAGACGGAGCGGCGGCTGATCGAGCCGTTGCTGCCTAACAAGCCGCGCGGGGTGGCCCGGGTGGAGGCGCTCACATCCCGACCCAGCGAGACCGCAAGGTGCAACGCTCGATCGACTCTGCAATCTACCGCCAGCCTGGCTTTTCTCCGCGACGGGCCGACTGCCTTCGAAGCGTCCATAGAAGCTGAAGGTAAAATGGTCGTTTTGACTGTTATGGAAGTCATTAAGCACATTCTTTGCCTGCCTTGCCGGTCATTTTGTTGATTTCTAGCGCCGGAAATGTTAGATGACCGATATCGCGGTCAAAAAATAGGTTTGAGACCGCCAGAACAGGCAATTTTAGCATGGGGACGCATGTTCGCACCTATTCGCGCATGACCCGGGAGGCGCTCATCCTGATGGGAGTGCAGATCCGTCTCGCGCGCAAACAGCGCAAGATGTCCGAGGCCGATCTGGCCGGACGCATCGGAATCGCGCGCAGCACCCTGCAACTGATCGAAAAGGGTCATGAGAAGGTGGAGATCGGTCTGGTGTTCGAAGCCGCCACGCTCGTGGGCGTGCCGCTATTCGTATCCGAGCCGTCTCGGCTCACCGCCCAGATCGAGCGGATAGAGGATAAGTTGGCTTTGTTGCCCCAGGCCGTTCGCCAGCGCCGTTCGGAGGTGAAGGATGACTTCTGAACCGAAGCCCGCCGGACAACGCCGCCCGGCGGATGAAGCCTATGTATGGATATGGTTGCCTGGAGCGGTCGAGCCGGTCGTGGCTGGCCGGATCGCGCCGGAAGGCAGCCTGTATGCCTTCAACTATGGCCGTTCCTACTTGGAGCGGGGCGATGCGGTCCCGATCTATCTGCCCGAGCTTCCCCTTGGGCGGGGTGCGATCACGCCCACGCCGCCGCTCGACATGGCCAGTTGCCTGCGCGACGGAGCGCCCGATGCTTGGGGACGGCGCGTCATCATCAATCGCCTGACCGGGCTTGGCGGCGCGGCGGCGCAGAACGTCGAGTTCGACGAACTGACCTTCATGCTCCACTCCGGTTCCGACCGGATCGGCGCGCTCGATTTCCAGGCGTCGGCGGAGCGCTATGTCGCGCGCGAGCAGGAGAATGCGACGCTCGAAGAACTGCTTGAGGCCGCCGAGCGGGTCGAACGGGGAGAGCCCGTTCCGCCCGCACTCGACAAGGCGCTGTTTCACGGCAGTTCGATCGGCGGCGCACGGCCCAAGGCGTTGATCCAGGACGGCGACAGCAAGTTCATCGCCAAGTTCTCGGCGACCAACGACACCTATGCGGTCGTGAAGGCCGAGTATGTCGCGATGCGTCTGGCCTCGCAGGTGGGATTGCAGGTCGCGCCGGTGCGACTGGCCAAGGCGAACAGCAAGGACGTCTTGCTTGTGCAGCGCTTCGATCGCGAATATCGCGAGGGCGCCTGGCGACGTCGCGGCATGGTCTCCGCCCTGACCATGCTCGGCCTCAGCGAGATGCAGGCGCGTTACGCCAGCTATATCGAGCTGGCCGAGATCGTGCGTGCGCGCTTCACCGATGCGCAAGCGACCCTGCGCGAACTTTTCGCGCGCATGGTGTTCAATGTGCTGACCGGCAACAGCGACGATCACGCCCGCAACCATGCCGCCTTCTGGGATGGTGCGAATCTGACACTCACGCCCGCCTATGACATCTGCCCGCAGGCCCGAACCGGCCGCGAGACGAACCAGGCGATGGCGATTCATGGTGAGGATCGCCGTAGCCTGCTCGAGAACTGCAGACTCTCGGCTTCGTCTTTCCTTCTGGGCGATGCGGACGCACGGGATGTGATCGCGAGCCAAATCGCTGGCATTCGGGCCGGGTGGGTCGAGGTTTGTGACGAGGCGGAGTTGAGCGAGGTCGACCGGACGTTCCTGTGGCGACGGCAGTTCCTCAACGACTATGCGTTCGAGGACTATGCCGACGCCACTCCAGACTATCTGTGACGCAAAAGCGAACAAGGTCAGCCGAGCCATCTGCTCGTCCGTCAGCCAGTACAGGTCACTCATATCCAAACTCCTCAGGAATCTGAATCAGATCGAGGGCCTCACATCAATGTGTCCTGAGCCTAGGCTCAGGACACATAGCCAGAAGAGCACGGTTGCGGCGAGGGCTATGGCGGACAGGAAGACGGTCGGGCAGCGGTCGTAGCGGGTGGCGACGCGTCGCCAGTCCTTCAGCCTGCCGAACATGATTTCGATCCGGTTTCGCCGCTTGTAGCGGCGCTTGTCGTAACGGATGGGTTCAGTACGGGTTTTGCGGCCAGGGATGCAGGGCGTGATCCCCCTGGCCTGTAGAGCGTCCCTGAACCAGTCCGCATCATAGCCCCGGTCTCCCAGCAGCCACTGGGCGCGGGGCAGGCTGTCCAGCAGGGCGGCGGCGCCGGTGTAGTCGCTGACCTGACCTGCCGTCATGAACAGGCTGATGGGCCTTCCGTTCGCATCGGTCACGGCGTGAAGCTTGGTGTTCATGCCGCCCTTGGTGCGTCCGATCAGCCGCCCGAGGCCCCCTTTTTTACCCGCAGGCTCGAGGCCGTGCGGTGCGCCTTCAGATAGGTCGCGTCGATCATGACAGTCCGACGCTCGGTCTGAGCGCCGGACAGGCCCTCCATCATCCGAACGAAGCACCGGCTTCACTCCACCGCTTCCAGCGATTGTAGAGCGTTTTATGCGGCCCATAGGCCGCCGGCGGATCCCGCCAGCGCAGGCCGTTGCGGTTGACGAAGATGATCCCACTCAACACCCGGCGATCGTCCACCCTGGGCTTGCCGTGGCTCTTGGGAAAATAGGGCTCCAGCCGAGCCATCTGCTCGTCTGTCAGCCAATACAGGTCACTCATATCCAGACTCCTCAGGAGCCTGAATCAGATCGCGCGCCTCACATCAATGGGTCCTGAGCCTAGCGGTCAGTCCATCTATCAAGACACTAGTCCGCTAAATACGCCCTTTCAGACCTTCACCTACGGCGCAGCTTTAAAGGCTCCCTACGCTACCGGTGGTAATACCTATCCGGTGACCGTTGTCGTGCATCAGATCGACGCGAACGGAAGTGTCGTCTCAAGTGCTTCAAGGCCAGCTCAGGTTGGGCTGCGCTATCGCTTCTTCAAGGGTTCCTTCGCTCGTCATCCAAACGCGCAAACTTTTCGGTTCGAGATCTATGTCGGCGTCATGCATACAGAGTTCGAAATGACGGATGCCTGGGTGGCGCCATAGAAGTCAGTGAAGGCTGCGTGATCAAACACGAATAGCAAGACTATGTCGTATTCGGTGTGATCGCTCTCCCGCACCCACCGACACCGACACCCCCGCCGCGTAAGCGCCGGGGGTGTCGACGTTTCTGGACCACACACAGTCCAGAAACGTCAGCAACAACCGCGCTTCGCCCAGGCCCCTCGCCGCGAAATCGACACGCTGAAAAATCTAGACCGACAGCTCTCGCCAGGTCTTGCCGGCGGCGCCCTGATAGTTGGTGGCGTGATAGACGCCGCGCGCCACGGCGCGGGCTAGGACGTCGGCGGCGACGTTGCCCAGCTGGGCAACCGCGACCTGGCGCAGCGCCGGGTTGTCGATCTGTTTCTTGCCGGTGGACAGGCAGAACAGGGTGTCGCCGTCGAAGGGGGCGTGGCTGGGGCGGATGGCGCGGGCCATGCCGTCCTGGGCCATGATGGCCATGCGCTGGCATTCCACCCGCGTCAGGGCCACGTCGGTGGCGATGCAGGCGATGGTCGTGTTCTCGCGCGGGCGGGCGCGGAACTTGGACAGGCCCCAGTCCTCGGCCGAGGCGTGAAGGCCCACGGCGCCCAGGCCGCCGAACTCGTCGCCGATCTCATAGGGGGCGGCCCAGAAGGTCTTGCCGCCGGGCGCGACGACCGAGCCGACGCTGTTGACCGCGACGATGGCGCCGACCGTCCAGCCCGCCTCCATCACCGCCGAGGCCGAGCCGATCCCGCCCTTCAGCGCCCCGGCCTCGGCGCCATAGCCCGCGCCGGCCGTGCCCAGGTCGAAGCGGTCGCCGGCGGCTTCCAGCGCCTGGACCGACAGGCGGCGATAGGGCGGCTCCATCCCCCACTGCTTGTTCCCGCCATTGGCCAGATCGTAGAGGCAGGCGGTCGGGATGATGGGCGAGGGCGGCACGCCCGGTGCCCCGCCCATGCCATAGCCGCGCCCGCGCATCCCCATCCAGGCGGCGACGCTGTCGGCCGACCCCAGTCCATAGACCGAGCCGCCCGACAGGATGATGGCGTCCACCTCCTGCACCAGATTCTCGGGCCGCAGCACGTCGGTCTCGCGTCCGGCGGGGCCGCCGCCGCGCACGTCGACGGCGGCGGTGGCCGGCTTTTCGGCCAGGATGACGGTGACGCCGGTGCGCACGTCGGCGTCGTGGGCCTGGCCGACCTGTAGGCCCTCCACATCGGTGATCAGGTTCAGCGGCCCGGTGCGGCCCGAGGCGCGGGCGGCGGCTTGAGCGGCCGGCTTGGCGCTCGCGGCACCGGCGGCGGAGGCTGCGGCGCCGATCAGGGCCGAGCCGAGGACGGTTCTGCGGTTCATCGGGCGGTTTCCTTTTCCAGGACGGGATTGCGGACCAGATCAGGCGTCGCCGCCAGAAGCTTCTGCGTATAGGGGTGGGCCGGGGCGGCGAAGACGGCGGCGGTCTGGCCCTGTT